>ERZ1023476.2-NODE-2-length-350015-cov-616.604275_pt1 | contig 350015 bp, 337 predicted proteins | sample MGYA00380534_ERZ1023476 | MGnify/ENA primary metagenome ERZ1023476 (study PRJEB33173, sample SAMEA4830400) | metagenome | study: EMG produced TPA metagenomics assembly of the PRJEB25223 data set... | reverse complement strand
AAAGATGAAAGATGAAAGATGAAAGATGAAAGATGAAAGATGAAAGATGAAAGATGAAAGATTATACCATTTTATATGGCGGATTTATACTATTTTTTTAAAATATTTGCATATAGACTGCAAAAAAGGTGTTGTAATTGTTGTTTGTCATCACAAAAATCTTGATTTATTTTTATTATCTTGTATATTTAACCAGTTGATTTGAGTGGGAAATATTATGCTACAAGAAATTGAATTAAAATTGGCGATTTCGCCACAAATAGGTATTGAATTGCCACAATATCTTGAAAAATAAGATGGTGACCAAAGCTGATTGCCCCAAAGTTTTTTTCGGATACTTGGATAATTTTTCTTTCTAATCATTCGACTTGATACACCTTTTAGGCTGTTTACTAGCGTAGAAACAGCCACTTTCGGCGGATATTCAATGAGTAAATGAACGTGAGCGTCTTCGCCGTCAAACTTGATTGATTTTGCTTCAAAATCATTGCAGACGCTTTCGAAAATCAAATTGAGATCATCTAAAATCGCTTTTGTAAAAACATCACGGCGGTATATCGGTTGGGTTCGCTATCGCAACAGTCGTGATGTCGTCAGCGAAATTAAAAACGTCACGGTTAGCCAAAAGTGCGGTCGTTTTTTTGTCAGTATTCAAACGGAATCTGAATATGAAATCCCAATGCATTAAGGCGGAGAAATTGGGATAGATATGAGTATTGCCCGTTTTGCAACGCTTTCAAGCGGTAAATATTTTGAGCCGTTGAATGTCTTTAAAACCCACAAAGGCAAACTGGCAAAACTACAACGCCAACTTAAAAACAAGATTAAATTTAGCCAAAACTGGCAGAAATTAAAGGCGAAAATCGCCAAACGCAGGCTGATTTTGAATGCGTAGAATGTTGCTATACAGAAAATGCGGATGTGGTTGGGGCGTTAAACATTTTGGAGTGTGGGTGAGAGCTAGCTTTGCCGTCCAAGCGTAAATATCAGGCTGGGACACAGCCGTAGAGCTTGTGAAGTGAACTTCATTGAGAGGTCAGCAATAAGAACCCACCGAGAGTAGCCCACGCAAAGCGTGGGAGCTGCTAGGAATCCCCGTCCTTTAGGGCGGGGAGGATGTCAAAGAAGATAGAGATGAGTTGTTAATGGGGCAATAAGTGGGCGATAAATAGGCAATATTTGCGGTTACTTCGTTTTACTAAGCAATAACACTGACGAATTAGTTATCATTGCCCCATATTTTTCACTGATTTTAGGAAACCTTGGGCGGTATCAAACACAGAAGATTTTCCCTGTGCCTGTAAAATCATATCGGACATTTCACGGAATGCGCCTTTTCCTCCATTAGTAGAAAGTACATGATCAACAGTATTCTTTACATAAATAGGGGCATCAGCCACAGTAAAAGAAGTTCCACACGCTGCAAAGGCGGGGAGATCTATACTATCATCGCCAATATAAGCGGTTTGCTCGGCAGTGACGCCTGCTTGTTTCATGAGTTCAAAACAAGCGGTTTCTTTTTCAAGTTTGCCAAGAAAGAATAATTTAATACCAAGATCGGCAATGCGACGACGTAAAATAGGAGAGTCTCGACCAGAAAGCACTGCCACTTGAATACCCGCATCCATCAGCATTTTTATGCCTAAACCGTCTCGAACATGAAAGCTTTTGATGGCTTCTCCATTGGCATCATAATGAAGTTGTCCATCAGTGAGTACGCCGTCTACATCAGTAATGACAAATTTAATATTTTCTAATTTTTGTTGCATTGGGATTCCTTAGCTTGAAAATTCCACTAAACCCACTACGTGATTTTCATCATTAACAACGACTAGCGAGTGAATTTTTTTCGCTTTCATAAAGTCTTCTGCTTTTGATAAAAATTCGTCTTGATGAATAGTTTTTGGTGAACTTGTCATAAAGTCTTTGGCTGTTTTATTCAGCGTTTCTGCACCATTGGCTGTAAGCACGCGGCGAATATCGCCATCAGTGATAATGCCTTTAAGTTGTTCATTTTCCATCACTAAGGCAACGCCCATTCGCCCTTCATTCATGACTGTGAGGCAGTCAGTAAAATTGGTAGTCGGTAAAATTGTTGGTAGGCGAGTTTGCATTTGATCTTTCACTTTACATAATAAACGACGACCAAGACTGCCACCTGGATGGAATTTAGCAAAGTCAGCTGGTTGGAAATTGCGTGCTGTAATAAGCGATACGGCAAGTGCATCGCCAAGGGCAAGTGTCACAAGTGCGGAAGTGGTTGGCGCGAGATTATTCGGACAAACTTCACGCTCAACAGTAATATCTAAAACATAATCTGCATGGCGTGCGAGCGTGGAATTTTTGTTACTCGTCACAGCAATAATTTTATTACCGAAATTTTTTAAACTTGGAATCAGTTTATTGACATCATCGGTTTCGCCGCTATAGGAAATTAACATCACGATATCAATTGGTTTTAACATACCTAAATCGCCGTGGAAGGCTTCTGTAGGATGTAAAAAGAAACTTGGTGTACCCGTAGAGGCAAAGGTAGCCACCATTTTTTTACCGATTAAACCAGATTTCCCTATCCCGCCGATGACTAATCGTCCTTCGCAAGCAAGGATTAAATCCACGACTTGATTAAAATCCTCGCCTAAACGCTGGCTGAGTTGCAAAAGTGCGTTACTTTCCACTGAAAGGGAATCCTGTGCAATTTTTAGATAGTTCATTTTTCTTCCTAAAAGTGCGGTTGAAATTGGCGTTATTTTAGCGGAATCATAAAAAAATACGAATGAAAAATTAGGCATTATTGTTTATAAGATTGATGAAGCAATATTCAAAAATTGGGGATTTTATTGACCGCACTAGTGATTGCCCCTATACTACGCGCCGAGTTGGTTAGACAATCGCTGGTTTATTGAAGCCCTTAACCGTATTTATACGACCTAGTGGGACAAGTAAACGAGAGGAAAGTCCGAGCTACACAGGGCAGAGTGCCGGATAACGTCCGGGCGGCGTGAGCCGACGACCAGTGCAACAGAGAGCAGACCGCCGTGTAAACGGTAAGGGTGAAAGGGTGCGGTAAGAGCGCACCGTGCCGTTGGTAACAACGTGCAGCAGGGTAAACTCCACTCGTAGCAAGACCAAATAGGAATCCAATGAGTGGCCCGCTCAGGATTCGGGTAGGTTGCTTGAGCGGCAGAGTAATTTGTCGCCTAGAGGAATGATTGTCCACGACAGAACTCGGCTTATCGACCAACTCAAAACGCTTGTAAAAATGACCGCACTTTAGTTTGTTTTTCGGAATAGATTAAAGTGCGGTTATTTTTGACGAATATTAAATTATTTTTCGTTTAATACACGTGGAAATAAAATATTATTTTCCAAATGAATATGATGCATTAAATCATCAATAAATTCATTAATACCGCTATATAAGGCTTTCCAACTGAAACAAGCATCTGCTGGTGGCGTGCAGTTATTAGTAAGGGATTTGATCACTTCCACATCTTGTCCTGCTTCATCGTGTTCCATTTCCATTACACGAATGGGCATTGAGGCCATAGCATAATTCCCCATTTTGATCATTGGGAACAAAATTTGTTCTTCTTTCATTAAATGCTGGCTAAGTTCAGCATAAATTTTTTCTAACTGTGCTGCTACGCCTATAGGACAGTCATCACGATCACCATGTACATTTTCTACTTTCTCTGCCAATGTAATTAATTCAGGGAGTTGTTCACGGTGGCGATCATGAAAACGAGTAATAATGTGATCGATCATCTCCGCATAAGATGCCGAAGTCCAATCTTTATCATTATTTTCTGCTTTACTTTGTTGTAAATCAGTTAAACGTTTTTCAATTTCAGCAAGGTTAAGATTCTTTTGTTGTGCTACGACTTCTAATAATACAGAACCTCCGCAGCAAAAATCTAAATCATATTCACGAAAAATTTTAGTTGCACCTGGAATTGAAACAGCGAGTTCGCTAAGTTTTTGTTGGGCAAAAGACATAAATCACTCCTATATTGATTAAGTAAAAATAAATCCGATAAAAATAGTAGGATATTTTTCTGATTATGAAAAGTAGAGAAATTTATTTATTGATTAAATTATGATTTAAATCAATAAAAATACCTCATAATAATCAGCTAAAAATTTATGGTTATTAATATAAATAGGATTAATTATCACTAATGAGCTAGTCTTATATTCATTATGTATTTTTTTATATAATTGATTTTTAAGAATTTAGGAAAATACTGATTTTCATCAATATTATTGATTGTGTTTATGAAGTGAAATCTTTTAGAATGACGACAAATCAAATTTAACGCATAACTCCGAGCTTGTTTAGCCTAAGTTTCACAAGAAATACGGTGGCAAGCCAATAACGCGCTACGTTATTCAGGGATACGCTGGAAACGGTTTATCCTCTCCGTATTTAGAAAGGTGTAAAATGCAATCTATTCCTATTAAAAACGTAGGAGAGTCTCGCTTAGTCGATCCTTTCCAACGCCAATATTACTATCTACGACTGTCGATTACTGATCAGTGTAATTTTCGTTGTACTTATTGTTTACCTGATGGTTATCAACCCGAAGCTAACAAACCAAGTTTCTTAACTTTAAAAGAAATTACCCATCTTGCTCAAGCGTTTGCTGAAATGGGTACAGAAAAAATCCGTTTAACAGGTGGCGAACCAACTTTACGTAAAGATTTTATTTCCATTGCTGAAAGCATTGCTAACATTGAGGGCATTCGTCAATTAGCCGTTACGACAAACGGATATCGCATGGCAAAAGATGTGGCTGATTGGAAGCAAGCAGGAATTACGTCTATTAATGTCAGCGTGGATAGTCTTGATCCAAAAATGTTCCATCAAATTACGGGTATCAATAAATTTAATGACGTGATGCGTGGTATTGATCGGGCATTTGAAGTGGGCTATAACAAAGTCAAAGTTAATTCAGTTTTAATGAAAAATCTGAATGACAAAGAGTTTGAGCAATTCCTTGCTTGGGTAAAACATCGCCCAATTCAAATGCGCTTTATTGAGTTAATGCAAACGGGCGAAATGGATAGTTTCTTTGATAGATACCATCTTTCTGGACAAGTCTTAGCGGATAAATTGCTGAAAAATGGTTGGACATTACAGCATAAATCCCACACTGATGGCCCTGCTAAAGTCTTTACACATCCTGATTATGCGGGCGAAATTGGTTTAATTATGCCTTATGAAAAGAATTTTTGCGCAAGTTGCAATCGTTTAAGAGTGTCAGCGAAGGGCAAACTTCATCTTTGTTTATTCGGCGAAGAAGGCATTGAATTACGTGATTTATTGCAGTCACACGAACAGCAAGCTATTTTACAAGCGCGTATTTTTGCCGCACTGCAAGGCAAACGTGAACATCATTATTTGCATATCGGCGATACTGGTGTAAGAAATCATTTAGCGTCTATCGGTGGCTAAAAGCAAAGTGAGATGAATGGTAATATTCATCTGCTTTCCTTTGTCGCTTATTTAAAACATTTAATATTTTAACCGCACTTTTATCATATTATGACTACATTTACACATATCAATTCTCAAGGCGAAGCCAATATGGTGGATGTTTCTGCTAAAGCGGAAACCGTTCGTGAAGCCCGTGCTGAAGCTATCGTTACCATGTCTAAAGAAACCCTTGCTATGATCGTGGAAGGTAAACATCACAAAGGCGATGTATTTGCTACTGCTCGTATTGCAGGCATTCAAGCAGCAAAACGTACTTGGGAGCTTATCCCGCTTTGCCATCCGTTGTTACTTTCTAAAGTGGAAGTAAATTTAGAACCATTACTTGAAACTAATCAAGTTCGTATTCAATCTCTTTGCAAATTGACGGGGAAAACTGGCGTAGAAATGGAAGCACTAACTGCCGCAAGCGTAGCAGCCTTAACCATTTACGATATGTGTAAAGCGGTGCAGAAAGACATTGTGATTGAGCAAGTTCGTTTGTTAGAAAAGAGCGGTGGAAAATCAAGCCATTTTATTGCGGAGGAAAAATAAGATGTTAAATGTTTTATTTTTTGCTCAAACTCGTGAATTAATTGGCGTTGATGCCATTCAATTAGAAGATGATTTTGCGACAGCAGATGCGGTGCGTGAATACCTTGCTCAAAAAGGCGATAGATGGGCGTTAGCGTTAGAAAAAGGGAAGCTTTTAGTGGCAATTAATCAAACCTTAATGCCTTTAGAAAGTGCGGTAAAAAATGGCGATGAAATTGCCTTTTTCCCACCAGTAACAGGGGGCTAAATGACGGATATTCAAATTTCGGTACAAGAACAGCCTTTTGATCAAAATGCCGTTTATCAATGGCTTTCTGAGCTACATTCGGTTGGTGCAACGGTTATATTTGTTGGTAAAGTACGCGATCTTAATTTAGGCGATGCAGTATCTAGTTTGTATTTAGAACATTATCCCACAATGACTGAAAAAGCGTTGAATGAAATTGTTGCACAAGCGAAAGCGCGTTGGGATATTCAACGTGTATCGGTAATTCATCGTATTGGGCTTTTACAAACTGGTGATGAAATTGTGTTGGTAGGGGTAAGCTCCGCACATCGTGGAGATGCTTACCACGCTAATGAATTTATTATGGATTTTTTAAAATCCAAAGCTCCGTTCTGGAAAAAAGAACAAACCAATCAAGGCGAGCGTTGGATTGAAGCAAGAGAGAGCGATAAAGAAGCATTAGAAAAATGGTAATCGCTTACCTGCACCCTAATTCATTAAGGTGCAGATTAAATATTTTCATTTATGTTATTTTGATAACGCACCACTTCCCCAAGTTTGCACTTCTTCAGGGCGGTTTATTTGAAGCAAGAAACGTTTGTTGGGCTGTGCTTGCGGTTGAATTTCTTTTTCTGCTGGCGTGGAGAAAGAAATCCCACCTTTTAGCAACTGCTGAACACTACCCGTATTAAATACTGCACCTTTCCAGCCTAAGCTAAAGTCGTAGCCTGATGCGATCCAAAATTCTGTGTTTTGTCGAACAAGATGGCTATATTTCGGCATAATTGTAATATGCACTAATACACGATCACCAAGACTATTAAGTTCAAATTTTTTCACTGTGCCAACTTCTACACCTCGATAAAGAATTGGCGAACCTTCACTTAAATTCATCGCATCACGCGTTTCTAAAATAAACGGTGTGCCATTGCTAAATTTATTACGTTGTGGTGCCGTTTGCGCTAAATTAAATTGTGTTTTTGTGTTGCCATTACCAATTTCAATATCAATATAAGGTTGTAATAAACTATCAAGGTTATCTATTCCACCTGCTGAAATTTGTGGCGAGATTATCGTAAAGTGAGAACCTTCTTTTGCAATTATATTCATATAATTTGGATTTATTAGGGCTTTTGCAGTGATGCGTTTCGCTTTTGCATCAAGCTGAATGCTGTCAATTTGCCCCACATCTAAGCCTAAATAACGCAGATTCATTCCTTTGCTAAGATTAGTTGCATCATCTGTGATTAACGTGATGACAAACCCGATAGATTTTGCATAGCTTTCATTTGCATAAAGTGTTCGATTATTGCCTGAACCACCATTATCAAAGCTAATCGCCCCTTTTAAGGAACGTGCAAGTGGTGTTGCTTGAATACTAATGCCTTTCGGTGTGACATCAATCTTCGCCGCACTTTCTACCCAAAAACGGCTTTTATTTGTCAATAAATGTTGATAGGCAGGATAAATATAAATTTCTACATCAAAGCTATTCGTTTTAGGTTTAATACTTAAAATTTTTCCTACTTCAAATTGACGATATAGGACGAGAGAGCCTTTATCAATACTTGGTAATGTTTGGGTATGTAAGGTTATTGTTGGCGTAAGAATATCGCCTGTGATACCGTGTTCTGCATTGCTAATATTTTGATAAAGTGGATAACTGGTTTTAGCTTTTCCCTGAGCTTGTTTTGTTAGTACTCGAACACCACCTTGTAACCATTTTTCTGGTGTCGCGGATTCAAAACGCAATCCATCTAATCCAATGCTTATATCGAAATTGGTTGCAGCCACAAATTGAGTATCTTCGTGAATTAAATTACGGTATTCAGAGGCAATTGCTGCTTTAAATTGCACGCCATTTACATCAATTGTTTGTGAAACAATTTGCCCAATTATCATATTGTTATAAAACACATTTTGCCCTTCGCTGACGCCGTAATTCTCTGGCGCAGTGAGGGTTAAAACTAACGTGTTAGGTGCATTGAGTAATAATTCATTTTCTTTAATCACGTTAAATTGATGTTTAGTTTCGCCGTCTCCCGCAATCACATCAAAATATTCGTCACGAAAGAATTTTTTTGGTTCTGCTAAATTGCCTAGATCCATTTTTTTATTGCGTAGGACAATTTTACTATTTGCTTTAAACAAAGAGGCTTGGTTTGGATCGATCAATAAACTGCCTTCTAAAATTTCATCGTTATTTTCCACCGCACTTAGCTTGGCGAGAATCCCTATAGCATTATCTTGAGAATAAACTTCCGTTTGCCCTGCAATAAGAGCGGTAGAGGCAGGAATAGTTATCTTAATTTCAATCCCACGTTTAGCCGCTTTTAAATTGGTATAGAGCGTGAAATGACTATTTTCATCTGCTTTTGGGCTGTCAGCTGGAGAGTCAAAAGAAACCGCCCCCTGTACAACGGCATTTAAACTTTCTACATTTAGATTTAAGCCTGACGGGCTAATATTAGCGTTAATGCCACTAATATTCCAAAAGCGTGAATCTTTTTTCACAAACTTGGCATAGGCTTTATCAATGACCACATCTATTTCTACTTTATTGTTTTTATTAATACGGTAATCATAGATTTTTCCTACAGGTAATTTTTTAAAATACACGGACGCACCAATAGAAATCGAACCTAAATCATCAGAAATTAAGTGGATCAACAAGTCTCCTGCTGAAACTTGCGCAATAGGCCCTTGTTCTTCTGCTATAAATTCATCTTCACGATCGCCATCACCCGGTTGAAGAGTGATGTAATTACCTGACACGAGAGAATCTAATCCTGAAATGCCTGCAAGGGAAACATTTGGTTGTACAAGCCAAAATTTTGTGTCTTCACGTAAAATATTTGAAGCCTCAGGATTGATATTTGCAATAACTTCTACTTTTTGTAGGTTATCAGTGAAATGAACTTCTTTTACTATGCCAATTTGTAATCCTTGATAACGAATTTGAGTTTTATCTGCCACAATGCCAGAACCATTAGCAAAAGTAATTGTAATGCTAGTACCGCGTTCTTTCACAATTTGGAAGAATAAAATTGCCCCGATACATAATGCGATAAAAGGCAATAGCCAAAAAGGCGAAATGCGTTTTGTTTTACGTAAGTTGGCTGTTATTTCTTGATATTTTTCTTCTATTGAGGAGGAATTATTTTTCTCTGTCATAAATTTTCCAAATTAATTTGCTATCAAATTGTGAGGTGGAAAGCATAGTGCAAAATACGGCTGCGCCAAAATAAAATGCGCCTGGCCCTACGGTAAAATTAATGATTTCTCCGCGTGTGACAAGCGACATCATTAAGGCTAATACAAATAAATCGAGCATAGACCAGCGTCCAACAAAATGTACTAGATGTAATAAACGCATTTGCCATTTAATAGAATGTTGCCATTTAAAATGCACGCAAGCAAGTAAATAAAGCATAATAAAAATTTTGCTGATAGGCACGAAAATACTGGCAAAAAACACAACAAAAGCAACAAAATAACTACCTGATTTAACAAATGAAATAACCCCAGAAATTAACGTATCTTCAGATAATGCACCTGTTAAATAAATGCCAGATATAGGTAATAAATTTGCAGGAAAAAGCATAATAATCCCTGCAATTAAGGTTGCCCAAGTCGCTTGTAATTTTAGCTTATCCGATGTATTAAGAGGCGATTGGCAGCGGGGACAACAAATTTTTTGTTGATGATCGTAATAGATAGATTTTTGCGTAAATGTGTAATGGCAAGCAGGACATAATTCAACAGCTTGTTTTGTATAAACTGGAGTACATTCAGGATAAAATTCCTGCCATAAGGCGGAAAGATTAAGTTTGATAAAAAGCAGTGTGGTTAAAAGTGCGGTAAAAATAAAAGGAATTAAATAAATATTAATTTCTAATGTTGCATATTCGCGTACTTTAAATATGGTTACCCCAAGTGCCACTAAATAAACATCAAACATTACCCAAGCTTTAATGTAACCAAGAAATAGTAAAACACTACGTGGTTTTATCTGAAAAATCTTAGCCAGCCAAAGCATAATAACTAAAAGTGCAAAAGTAATCGGCATTACTACTGCACAAATAAAGATCATAAACGCGGTGTATTCATAACCACCCACTGCCATTTTCCAAATGCCATCCCAAATAGAGGCGTCAATTTTAATGCCTAATAAATGTAAACTTAATAAGGGGTAGTTCAAGGAAAAGGGCATTAATATCAAAATAGATAATGCAATCATTGCACAACGATGTAATGACCACCTCGTACCACTTTCTAATAGATGATGACAACGTGGGCATTCGGCTTGTTCATTTGATTGAAGAATAGAAGGCACGTTAATGCAAGCATCACATTCTGTGCATTTTAAAATTTTAAATGGAGGCGAAGTTAGCTTTGTTTTAGGCACGCTTGTGGTCTTTCTTTATAAATCAAAAACGTGCCATTCTATCGTTGTTTTAACGTATTTGTGAAGTCTTGGCGTTATTTTTGTGTGAAATTTATTCAGCATAACGGGATCCGTTGTTAATTTTGTAAAAAGTGCGATAAACTAGGCAAATCTTTATTTTATTAATAGCCTCAAGGATATAACTATGACTGACACACAATTATCATCTCAAGTTACAGATGTGCAAACGGAAGTGCAAAAATTAACCAACGCAAAAGCTATCATTACTTATTTAGCAGAAAAATTTCCTCTTTGCTTTGTTTTAGAGGGCGAAGCAAAACCATTAAAAATAGGTTTATTTCAAGATTTAGCTGAAGCATTACAAGATGATGAACGCGTAAGTAAAACCCAATTGCGTCAGGCTCTTCGCCAATATACATCAAATTGGCGTTATTTATATGGCTGTCGCGAAGGTGCAGTACGTGTTGATTTACAGGGTAATCCTGCGGGTGTATTAGATGCAGAACACGTTGCTCACGCTGCACAGCAACTTGCTGAAGCGAAAGCACGCTTTGCGGAAAAACGTAAAGCAGAAGCTGCAGCTAAAAAAGCACAACAAAAAAAGCATCCGCGTAAACCTGCGAATAAAAACCTTAAAAAAGAGAGTAAATTATCACTAAGTGCGGTTGATTTTTCACAAATTTCTGTTGGTTCTGTTGTGAAAGTTAAAGCTGGAGATAATGCTAAAAAAGCAACAGTGGTAGAAGTATTAAAAGATTCAGCACGTGTTGAACTTGAAAATGGTTTGATTATGAACGTTGCTGCAGATCGTTTATTTGCTTAATAAATAAAAATTGACTCGGAAATGGTTATGAAATTTAAAATGTCAAAAAATGTGATTCGTTATGCGTGGTTATCGGTATGTTTGAGCAGTGCAATTCCTGCATTTGCTGTACAACCTAAGTTAAAGCCAAGTGACATTAGTATTCCAGCGATAAGTGAAGAAAGCCAGTTGGCAACTAAGCGTGCAACGACGAGATTAACTCAATCCCATTATCGTAAGATTAAATTAGATGATGATTTTTCCGAGAAAATTTTTGATCGTTATATTAAAAATTTAGATTTTAGCCACAATACTTTTTTGCAGTCTGATATAGACGAACTTCGTCAAAAATATGGTAATAAGTTAGATGAACAGTTGAGTCAAGGCGATCTTTCTGCGGCGTTTGACATTTATGATGTAATGATGAAACGTCGCTATGAACGTTATACTTATGCGTTATCTTTATTAGATAAAGAGCCTGATTTAAATGGTCAAGATCAAATTGAAATTGATCGTGAAAAAGCGGCTGCGCCACAAACTGAAGCTGATGCGAATAAACTTTGGGATGCTCGTGTAAAAAATGACATTATTAATCTTAAATTAAAAGATAAAAAATGGTCAGAAATCAAAGCAAAGCTTACAAAACGCTATAATTTAGCCATTCGTCGTTTAACGCAAACAAAAGCAGACGATATTGTTCAAATTTATTTGAATGCTTTTGCGCGTGAAATTGATCCTCACACCAGTTATCTTTCCCCAAGAACAGCAAAAAGTTTTAATGAAAGTATAAATCTTTCTTTGGAAGGCATTGGGACTACTTTACAATCAGAAGATGATGAAATTAGCATCAAATCTCTTGTACCTGGTGCGCCAGCGGAACGTAGTAAAAAGCTGCATCCTGGGGATAAAATCATTGGTGTTGGGCAAGCAACAGGCGATATTGAAGACGTTGTTGGTTGGCGTTTAGAAGATTTGGTAGAAAAAATTAAAGGGAAAAAAGGCACTAAAGTTCGCTTAGAAATTGAGCCTGCTAAAGGGGGAAAATCACGTATTATTACTTTGGTTCGTGATAAAGTCCGTATTGAAGATCAAGCTGCTAAACTAACCTTTGAAAAAGTGTCAGGAAAAAACATTGCGGTAATAAAAATTCCAAGTTTTTATATTGGATTAACCGAAGATGTCAAAAAACTACTGGTTAAATTAGAAAATCAAAAAGCTGAGGCTCTTATTGTTGATTTACGTGAAAATGGCGGTGGTGCATTAACGGAAGCGGTGGCGTTAAGTGGTTTATTTATTGCCGATGGCCCTGTTGTGCAGGTTCGCGATGCTTATCAGCGTATTCGTGTTCATGAAGATGATGATGCTACGCAACAATATAAGGGGTTATTATTTGTGATGATTAATCGTTACAGTGCTTCCGCATCAGAAATTTTTGCTGCAGCAATGCAAGATTATCGTCGAGGTATTATCATCGGGCAAAATACTTTTGGTAAAGGTACGGTGCAACAGAGTCGTTCGTTAAATTTTATCTATGATTTAGATCAGAGCCCGTTGGGTGTTTTGCAATATACTATTCAAAAATTTTATCGTATTAATGGTGGTTCAACCCAATTAAAAGGTGTTGCAGCCGATATTAATTTCCCCGAAATTATAGATTCGAAAGAATATGGGGAAGATAAAGAAGATAATGCGCTTGCTTGGGATAAAATCCCATCAGCGAGTTATATGGAAGTAGGAAATATCGATTATATTGATAATGCAGTAAATATTCTAAATGAAAAACATCTTGCTCGTATTGCTAAAGATCCTGAATTTGTTGCATTGAATGAAGAATTGAAAGTGCGAAATGAACGCCGAGATCGAAAATTTCTATCATTGAATTATAAAATGCGTAAAGCAGAGAATGATAAAGATGATGCAAGACGTTTAAAAGATTTGAACGAACGTTTTAAACGTGAGGGTAAGAAAGCATTGAAAGATATTGATGATTTGCCGAAAGATTACGAAGCACCAGATTTCTTCTTAAAAGAAGCTGAAAAAATAGCAGCTGATTTCGTTATTTTTAATTCAGATCAGAAAATTAATCAAGCAAACGGCCTATCCGAAGCAAAAACGGAAAGTAAAAAATAAATACTAAATGGTTTTGACCGCACTTTGTTTGAGAAAAGCAACAAGTGCGGTGATTTTAATAAAGGTTTAGGAAATGGTAGTGTTTAAAAGCACCTTAAAGTTATCATTATTCGCCTTATCATTATCTATGATGATGTCGGGTTGTGTTTTAGTAGGTTTGAGCAAAAATGACCAATCTAAATCATTGTACGGCATTAATCTTTCCCATTTGTCATTCGCAGAAAGAAAAGAGCTTGAAGAAGCCATTTATGCGGATCAGCAACGTTTAACGGAAGAAAAACAAACATTGCTTAATATGACGCTAACACACGAAATAGGCGATCATAAGTTACAATTTAAGCCTTTACTCGCGCGTTTATATGCTTCTCGTAAATATGCCCCGTTATGGACTGACAATGTGGCAGCTCGTCAATTGTTACGTGATTATGCGGCAATGGTGGCAAGCGGTATTTCAAAATCGTCGGCAACTTCACTAGAAACATTGGCATTGGTAGAACAACAAGGCGGATTGGTTTATGATGTGTTATTAAGTGATATTTTGTTAGATTACTTATATTACACACAAAATGTTCGTTCTCAAGCATCTAATTGGTTGTATTCATCTGCTCAGTATCAAGCACAACAGCCTGAAAATGATCATATTCAACGCTGGTTAAGTGCGGTGGAAAATAATCAACTTCTTGATTTCATACAAAGTTTAGCGGGAGAAAATCATTTATATCGCCAAACAGTTCAATCATTGCCGATGTTTATTCCGACTTCTAAAGAATCAAATATTGCTCAAAAATTGGCAATGAATGCACAGCGTTTACGTGTGATTCCTGATTTTCATAATGGAATTTTTGTGAATATTCCAAGCTATAAATTACAGTATTATCGTGATGGCGATTTAATTTTAGAATCTCGGGTAATTGTTGGCACAGATTCGCGCAGGACACCTGTAATGTATAGCAAATTAAGTAATGTGGTTGTAAATCCACCTTGGAATGCGCCAATTCGCTTAATTAATGAAGATTTATTGCCAAAAATGAAAGCCGATCCAAATTATATTACGGAGCATAATTATTCAATTTTAGATAATCAAGGCAATGTTGTTGATCCTGCTTCTATTGATTGGGAATCTATTGGTAATAAATTTCCTTATCGAGTTCGACAAGCGGCTGGCGATAGTGCGTTAGGTAATTATAAATTTAATATGCCAAGTTCTGATGCAATTTATTTACACGATACGCCAAATCGCGGATTGTTTAATCGTAAAAATCGAGCGTTAAGTTCTGGTTGTGTGCGTGTTGAAAAATCTGATCAATTGGCAAGTATTTTATTAAAAGAAGCAGGTTGGACAGAAACTCGAAAAAATACAGTATTAGCAAGTAAAAAAACCACTTCTGCGCCGATACGCTCGGATAATCCTGTTTTTTTATATTATGTTACAGCGTGGATTGAAAACGGAAATATTGTAAATTTACCTGATATTTATGGTTATGATCGTCAGATTAATCTTGCTGAGATTAATTGGGATCTCGTAAAAAAATATCTTCAATAAAATAAGGGAGCTATAATGAATTATGTGGATCAGAATAAACGAAAATGGTTATCGCTGGGCGGTATTGCGTTAGGAATATCTATTTTACCAAATTCTGTATTAGCAATGGTTTCAACACCTAAACCTCGTATTTTAACTTTCCGCAACATTAATACGGGCGAAAGATTAAGTGGCGAGTTTTCTTTAGCAAAAGGTTTTTCGCCTGCGATGTTAAAAAAATTGGATTATTTAATGCGTGATAAAAGGACAAATCAAGTGCATAAAATGGATCCAAATTTATTCCAGAAATTTTATAATATCCAAACTAATTTAGGCTTACGCAATGCTGAAATTGAAGTAATTTGTGGTTATCGTTCAGCCTCTACTAATGCAATGCGTCGTCGCCAAAGTCGTGGCGTAGCGAAAAATAGTTATCACATTAAAGGAAAAGCCATTGATTTTCGTATTGCAGGTGTGCCTTTGATTAAAGTGAAATCTTCTGCGGAAAGTCTGCGAAATGGTGGCGTGGGTTATTATCCAACCAGTAATTTCATTCACGTAGATACAGGCCCTGTGAGAACTTGGAAAGGCGTGTAAAACAAATGTAAAATTAACCGCACTTTTGTGCGGTTTTTCATTGGAAAAGAAATGTTATTTGACAGCCATCTTCATTTAGACCAACTCTCTGACGAGAATATTCAGCAAATACTTGCTCATTCAAAGATTATAGGTATGCTTGCGGTGAGTACTAATCTCAACAGTGCTAAAAAACTGCTGAATTTAAAACAGACTTACCCAAAGAAACTTTATTTTGCAGCTGGTTTTCATCCTGAACAGCAATTACCTAGTTTAGAAGAACAAAAAAAATTATTTCAATGGATTGACGAACATCATTCATCGATTTCTGGGATTGGCGAGGTGGGCTTGCCACATTATTCTAAACGAGAAAATCCGAATTTAGATTACGCGCCTTACATTGAATTACTGGAGCGATTTATTCTGATAGCGAAAAAATGGGATTTACCGTTAAATTTGCATATTGTACATAACGATGTAGAAATTGCCCTTGAATTATTGCAGAAACACAAAATTCAACGGGCTCATTTTCACTGGTTTAAGACAGATGAAAAATCTTTTCAGAAATTTTTCTCTACGCCCTATTTTGCAAGCCTAACCCCTGATATTTTATGGAACCCTAAAACCCAATATGTCGCTCAACATTTACCCTTAAATCGCTTGATGATTGAAACGGATAGCCCTTGGCAACACGAGGGATTTGAAAGTGCGGTAATTTCTGAGCAATTATTTGCAGTAGCGAAGAAAGTAGCTGAATTAAAGTCTTTGCCATTACATTCTGTTCAAAAGCAAATCCTTTTGAATACTGAACAGTTTTATCGATTATAAGGAGCAAAAATGAATATCGAAATTATCCCCGTTACCGCATTCCAACAAAATTGTTCTTTGATTTGGGATGATGAAAAAAATGCCGCAATTATTGACCCAGGTGGCGAAGCCGAACGCCTAATTCAACGTATTGAAGAACTGGATTTAAATCTCAAAGTGATTTTGATTACCCATGGCCATTTAGATCACGTTGGTGCTGCAATGCAATTAAAACAACATTTTGGCGTTGAAATTTGGGGTTCTAATGAAAAAGATAAATTTTTATTTGAGAGTTTACCCGAACAAGCCCAACGTTTTGGCTTGCCAAATATTGACGCTTTTTTGCCTGATCGTTGGTTTAATCAAGAGGGCGAAATTTTAAAATTAGATGGCTTTAATTTCGAGATTTTACATTTACCAGGGCATACACCAGGACATATCGGTTTTATTGAACACGAGAAAAAAGTGGCGTTTACGGGCGATGTATTATTTCAAGGCGGAATTGGTCGTACCGATTTCCCTCGCGGGGATTATGAAACATTGATTTCTTCAATTCGAACAAAATTACTCCCATTAAATGACGATATTATTATTATCGCTGGACACGGATCTTACACAACCATTGGGCAAGAAAAGCGGAGCAATCCATTTTTAAATCCTAAATCTTAAATCCTAAATTCTTGGAGGTTATTGATCAATCAAGTGCAAAATAAATGATCAATTAGCCTAAAAGTGCGGTAAATTTTTTCCACGTTTTTTATTTAATTTCCAAAATGTGAAGTAGCTCACATTTTTGAAATTATTTTCTGTTACAACCAACGCCCTTAATTATTTTCTTGACAAAGGAGCAAAACAATGAAAATCATTAAGCAAGCAAAATAGTCTAATCCGCCTTTCTTTAATCAGTCTACTTATTTCCACTTCTTTTTATTCTGTTCAATCTTTTGCTGCAACTCCTACGTGGAAGCCTGTCTATGGTAAAGTGAATGGTGATGCAGAGTGAAAAAGTTAGAAAAAGGCAAAACGCAGCTCTTTCATCAAGTGGCTATTCTGGCGGTGGAGCAAGCGTAGGATGTATGTGGTAATACGTTGAAGTTTTAAAAACACAAGTAAAAATAACCGCACTTTGTTTAAGAGATGAAGTGCGGTTTTTTATTGTTTGAAATCTAAAGAGTTTGAACTAGATCACAAATTTGTAACAATTTCTGATAAGAGGCTTATTTCCGTTGCAATCCTATGTATAATGCGTAAAAAATGGAGCGAAAATATTGCTTCAAATATCATAATAAAGAGGTAATTATGCAGCAAAACAAGGCGTTTGATGATTGGTTAGCCAGCACAGCATTAGGCGGTGCAAATCAATCTTATATAGAAGAACTTTATGAAAGCTATTTGAGTGATCCACAGTCGGTGGAGGAAAGCTGGCGAAAAACCTTTGATTCTTTGCCAAAAACCACCGCACTTGAACATCCCCATACTCCAGTGCGAGATTATTTTCGTCGTTTAGCGCGAGAAAATCATAATGAAGCGGTGACAGTGATAGATCCTGCTGCTGGTGCAAAATTAGTGAAAGTTCTACAATTTATCAATGCCTATCGTTTTCGTGGCCATTTAGAGGCTAATCTTGATCCTCTCAATTATTATCGTTGGAAAGTATCTTCTGTCCCTGAATTAGATTATCGCCATCACGGTTTTACTGAACAAGATCTCAACGAAACTTTCAATATAAATCATTACGTTTATAAACGCGATACCATTAAACTTGGCGAATTAGCTCAAATGTTGAAAGAAACATATTGTGGCTCAATTGGCTTGGAGTTTATGCACGTGCAGGATATGGAGCAGAAAATGTGGCTCCAGAGCAAGATGGAAAGCCTGTTAGATAAACCGCTTTTTACATCTGAAGAACGTGTCAATTTTCTTCGTGAACTGACAGCTGCAGACGGTTTAGAACGTTATCTTGGTGCGAAATTCCCTGGGGCGAAACGCTTTTCTTTAGAAGGAAGTGATGCGTTTATTCCATTGATGAAAGAAATTATTCGCCATTCTAGTCGTCAAGGGGTAAATGATGTGGTAATGGGAATGGCACACCGTGGGCGTTTGAATATGCTCGTGAATGTATTAGGTAAAAAGCCTGAAAATTTATTCGATGAATTTGCAGGTAAACATTCCAGCGAACGTACGGGGGATGTGAAATATCATCAAGGTTTTTCTTCTGATTTTGCCGTAGATGATAAGAGAGTCCACTTAACGTTGGCATTTAATCCATCTCATTTGGAAATCGTAAGCCCTGTTGTGATTGGTTCTGTTCGATCTCGACAAACTCGTATGAATGATACAGAACATAGCAAAGTGCTTGCTATTACTGTTCACGGAGATTCAGCTGTGGCAGGACAGGGGGTTGTTCAAGAAACATTGAATATGTCAAATGCCCGTGGTTATAGTGTGGGCGGTACTATTCGCATCGTGATTAATAACCAAATTGGTTTTACGACATCTAATCCGAATGACACGCGTTCCACAGAGTATTGCACCGATATTGCAAAAATGATTCAAGCGCCGATTATTCATGTTAATGGTGATGATCCTGAAGCGGTGGCATTTGCTGCGCGTATGGCGGTGGAATATCGTAATTTATTCAAACGAGATATTTTTATTGATTTGATTTCTTATCGTCGCCATGGTCATAACGAGGCAGATGAACCATTAGCCACTCAACCAATGATGTATAGCATCATCAAAAAACATCCTACACCTCGTAAAGTTTATGCGGATCGCTTAGTTTCAGAAGGCGTGATGACTGAAGAGCAAGTTACCGAGATGGCGAATGATTATCGCGATGCGCTAGATAATGGCGATCGCGTGGTATCTGAATGGCGAGAAATGGATACGGCAAAAATGGATTGGTTGCAATATCTCAACTATGATTGGACTGCGCCGTATGAAAGCAAATTTTCACAGGAACGTTTTTTAACCCTTGCTAAACGTGTATGTGAATATCCTGAAAGTTTACGTGCGCATCCTCGAGTGGAAAAAATCTATAATGATCGTAAAGCAATGTATCAAGGCGAAAAATTGCTCGACTGGGGCATGGCTGAAACCATGGCTTATGCAACCTTACTTGATGAAGGTGTTAATGTTCGTTTATCAGGCGAAGATGCGGGACGAGGTACTTTTTTCCATCGTCATGCTGTTGTGCATAATCAAAATGATGGTACGGGGTATGTACCATTAACACATTTACACGCCAATCAAGGTCGTTTTGAAGTATGGGATTCGGTACTTTCTGAAGAATCTGTTCTTGCTTTTGAATATGGCTACGCAACAACAGATCCAAAAACTTTAACCATTTGGGAAGCGCAATTTGGCGATTTTGCTAATGGTGCGCAAATTGTTATCGACCAATTTATTAGCTCTGGCGAACAAAAATGGGGCAGAATGTGTGGTTTAGTTATGTTATTGCCTCATGGCTATGAGGGACAAGGCCCTGAACATTCTTCCGCACGTCTTGAACGTTATTTGCAACTTTGCGCAGAACAAAATATGCAAGTTTGCGTGCCATCAACACCTGCACAGGTGTATCACATGTTGCGTCGTCAGTCTTTACGTAAAATGCGCCGTCCATTGATTGCCATTTCCCCAAAATCTTTACTACGTCATCCATTGGCAGTGTCCAGTTTAGACGAGTTGATTAATGGAACTTTCCAAACGGTAATCGGAGAAATTGATGAGCTTGATCCTAAAGATGTAAAACGTGTGGTAATGTGTTCAGGTAAAGTTTATTACGATTTACTTGAACAACGTCGTGCAAATAATCAGAAAGATGTAGCGATTATTCGTATTGAGCAGCTTTATCCATTCCCGCATGAGGATGTGAAGAAAGCGCTTGAGCCTTATGCGCATGTCACGGATTATGTATGGTGCCAAGAAGAACCACTTAACCAAGGGGCTTGGTATTGCAGCAAACATAATTTTGAATCAGCAATTCCAGAATCCGTTAAACTCAAATATGCAGGGCGTCCAGCTTCTGCTTCGCCTGCTGTGGGTTATATGTCGCTTCACACTAAACAGCAAAAACAGTTAGTGGAAGATGCGTTGAGTTTTTAAAGTGCGGTTAATTTAATAAAGGTTTTTATCTTTGCTTTCCTCTGTAAATAGGGGAGCCAAGATAATTAAGATATAGTAAAAAAGAAGAAAAGGAAAAATAAAATGACAATCGAAATTCTTGTTCCAGACCTACCTGAATCAGTTGCAGATGCAACTGTTGCCACTTGGCATAAAAAACTGGGCGATACTGTGAAACGTGATGAGGTTATTGTGGAAATTGAAACGGATAAAGTCGTGCTAGAAGTTCCCGCACTTTCTGATGGTGTACTGGCTGAAGTTGTTCAAGCTGAGGGCGAAACAGTGGTGAGTAAACAGTTGCTAGGCAAAATTTCTACGGCTCAAGAAGGAGATGTCAGTTCAGCGACGTTAAAAGCAACGAATGAACCCACACCATCTGATCGTCAAAATGCAGCGATTGAAAATAGTCATAATCATAATGCGGATCAGAGCCCTGCAATTCGTCGTTTATTAGCAGAACATGATTTACAAGCAGATCAAATTCAAGGTTCGGGTGTGGGTGGTCGTTTAACACGTGAAGATATTGAACGTGAAATTGCAAAACGACAAGCACAGCAAGTGAAACAAGAAGTTGCCACTGAGCAAAATACAATTAGTACGGTGGCTTATAGCGCACGTTCTGAAAAACGTGTGCCAATGACCCGTTTGCGTAAACGTATTGCTGAACGTTTACTTGAAGCCAAAAATAGTACGGCGATGCTTACCACTTTCAATGAAGTGGATATGCAGCCGATAATGACTCTGCGTAAAACCTACGGCGAAAAATTTGAAAAACAACATTCAGTACGTTTAGGATTTATGTCTTTTTATATTAAAGCGGTTGTGGAAGCATTAAAACGTTATCCTGAAGTGAATGCTTCTATTGATGGGGATGATGTTGTTTACCATAACTATTTTGATATTAGTATTGCAGTTTCAACACCACGTGGATTAGTCACACCAGTGCTTCGTGATTGCGATAAGCTCAGTATGGCAGAGATCGAAAAACAAATTAAAGCATTAGCTGAAAAAGGTCGTGATGGCAAATTAACAGTAGAAGATCTTACTGGCGGCAATTTTACTATTACAAATGGTGGCGTGTTCGGTTCTCTTATGTCCACTCCAATTATCAATCCACCACAAAGTGCGATTTTAGGAATGCACGCTATTAAAGAACGCCCGATTGCGCTTAATGGTCAAGTGGTGATTCGTCCGATGATGTACCTTGCTTTATCTTACGATCATCGTTTAATTGACGGCCGTGAATCTGTTGGTTTCTTGGTAGCGATTAAAGAATTATTGGAAGATCCAACAAGATTGTTATTAGAAATCTAAGAAATAAAAGGCTTTCTGTGTTAGAAAGCCTTTTAAAATGAACAAAAAATTAACCGCACTTTAAATATTTAAAAAGAATATTCCAAAGTGCGGTTGGTTTTTTTATGTGTTTTTAATTAGAGAGAAAAATCGTCAAAATCATTCGTATCAACTTTTGAGTCAATTTGACCGACAAGATAAGAGCTTACTTCTACTTCTTGTGGTGCAACCTGTACGTTATCTGACACTAACCAAGCGTTAATCCAAGGAATTGGATTTGAACGTGTTTGGAATGGTAGTGGCAATCCAACAGCTTGCATACGGATATTAGTAATATATTCTACGTATTGAACTAAAATATCTCTGTTGAGGCCGATCATAGAACCGTCTTTAAATAGATAATCAGCCCAAGCTTTTTCTTGTTCTGCCGCTGCAACAAATAAATCATAGGCTTCTTGTTTACATTCTTCCGCAATTTCTGCCATTTCAAGATCGTCTTGACCTGCAGCCATAATATTTAAAATATGCTGTGTACCTGTTAAGTGCAATGCTTCATCACGTGCGATAAATTTAATAATTTTTGCATTCCCTTCCATTAAACGACGTTCAGCAAAAGCAAATGAACAAGCGAAAGAAACGTAGAAACGAATTGCTTCAAGTGCATTCACGCTCATTAGGCAAAGGTAAAGTTGTTTTTTTAAACTACGTAAAGTCACGACGCATTCTTTGCCATCTACGGTATAAGTGCCTTCGCTGTATAAGCCATAAAGTTGGCTATCACGGATTAAATCATCGTAGTAAGATGAAATATCTTGTGCGCGTTTGATGATTTCTTCGTTAGTTACGATGTCATCAAATACGATAGAAGGATCGTTCACAATATTACGAATAATATGTGTGTAAGAGCGAGAGTGGATGGTTTCAGAGAATGTCCAAGTTTCAATCCAAGTTTCTAATTCAGGAATCGACACTAAAGGCAATAATGCCACGTTCGGGCTACGACCTTGAATAGAATCCAATAAGGTTTGATATTTTAAGTTGCTGATGAAGATGTGTTTTTCGTGTTCAGGCAATGCTGCGTAGTCGATACGGTCTTGCGATACATCTACTTCTTCTGGACGCCAGAAAAAAGAAAGTTGTTTTTCAATGAGCTTTTCAAAAGTTTCGTATTTTTGTTGATCGTAACGCGCAACATTAACGTTTTGACCAAAGAACATTGGTTCTTTTAATTGATCGTTTTTGTTTTGTGAGAAAGTGGTGTATGCCATTTTATTTATCCTTTTAAATAGAACTTATCATTTATTTAGCTTTCCCTGTTTATCAGGGGAAACTATCAAAGACTGAGGAAAGTATCCTAATTCGTTATGTCGTGCTATCTTCCCCATAAGTTGGGGAAGACAATAGGGGCGTTTAAATTTTGCAAGCACCACCAGCACAGCCGTCATCAAGATCTTCTTGAACATCTTCGGCACCGTCGCGGGTATTTTGATAGTAAAGGGTTTTTAAACCGTATTTGTAAGCGGTTAAAAGATCTTTTAACAACACTTTCATTGGTACTTTGCCGTCTTCAAAACGTTTTGGATCATAGTTTGTGTTTGCAGAGATCGCTTGATCCACGAATTTTTGCATAATACCGACTAAGTGTAAGTAGCCGTCATTACTTGGAATATCCCAAAGTAATTCATAGTTATCCATTAAATTTTCATATTCAGGTACAACTTGTTTTAAGATACCATCTTTTGATGCTTTAATACTTACGTGTCCACGCGGTGGCTCAATACCATTAGTCGCATTGGAAATCTGCGATGATGTTTCTGATGGCATTAAGGCAGTTAATGTTGAGTTACGTAAACCAAATTCTTGAATATCTTTACGTAAACTTTCCCAATCATAATGTAGAGGCTCTTGTGTTAAGGCATCTAAATCTTTCTTATAGGTATCAATCGGTAAAATGCCTTTTGCATAAGTGGTTTCATTGAAGTATTCACACGCACCTTGCTCTTTTGCTAAGTTCATAGAGGCTTTCAATAAATAATATTGAATGGCTTCAAAAGTGCGGTGTGTTAAATCGTTGGCTGAACCATCAGAATAGCGAACACCATTTTTCGCAAGGTAATACGCATAGTTAATGACCCCAATACCGAGTGAACGGCGTGCAAGTGAGCTACGTTTTGCTGCCACAACAGGGTAATCTTGATAGTCTAATAAGGCATCAAGAGAACGAACAGCAAGATCCGCAAGTTCTTCTAATTCATCTAAGTTTTCAATTTTACCTAAGTTAAAAGCGGAAAGTGTACAAAGTGCAATTTCCCCATTTTCATCGTTAATGTGCTGAAGCGGTTTAGTTGGTAATGCAATTTCTAAGCATAAGTTAGATTGACGAACTGGTGCAACTTGTGGATCAAACGGAGAGTGGGTATTACAGTGATCCACGTTTTGAATGTAAATTCGACCCGTTGATGCCCGTTCTTGCATTAATAAAGAAAAGATTTCAACTGCTTTAACAGTACGCTTACGGATAGTTGGATCTTGTTCGTATTTTACGTAAAGTTCTTCAAATTTATCTTGATCCGCAAAGAATGCTTCATAAAGTCCAGGTACATCTGATGGACTAAATAAAGTAATCTCGCCACCTTTAATTAAACGTTGATACATTAATTTGTTTAACTGGACGCCATAATCCATATGACGAACACGGTTGTCTTCTACACCACGGTTATTTTTTAATACGAGCAAGTTTTCTGCTTCTAAGTGCCAAATTGGGTAATAAAGTGTTGCAGCACCGCCACGAACGCCACCTTGTGAGCAAGATTTAACTGCAGTTTGGAAATATTTATAGAATGGAATACAACCTGTATGGAATGCTTCTCCACCACGAATTTCGCTACCTAATGCACGAATAGCCCCTGCATTAATACCAATCCCTGCACGTTGTGAAACATATTTTACAATAGCTGATGCTGTTGCATTGATTGAATCTAAACTGTCATCACATTCAATTAATACGCAAGAGCTGAACTGACGAGTTGGTGTACGCACACCCGCCATAATTGGTGTAGGTAAGGAAATTTTGAAAGTCGATGTGGCATCGTAGAAACGTTTTACATAATCCAAACGTGTTTCTTTTGGATATTTAGAGAATAGACTTGCGGAAACCAGCAAATATAAGAATTGTGCAGACTCGTAGATTTCTCCAGTCACACGGTTTTGTACTAAATATTTACCCTCCAATTGCTTCACTGCAGCATAAGAAAACGTCATATCACGCCAATGATCGATGAAGCCGTCCATTGCGTCCCATTCTTCACGAGTATAATCATCTAATAACGCTTGATCATATTTTTCCATACGTACTAGTTTTTTGACGTGATCGTATAAACGAGGGGGATCGAAATGACCATAGGCTTTTTTACGTAAATGGAAAATCGCTAAACGAGCAGCTAAATATTGATAATCTGGCGAATCTTTGCTGATTAAATCTGCGGCTGCTTTAATAATGGTTTCGTGGATGTCTGAAGTGCGAATGCCTTCATAAAATTGAATATGTGAACGAAGTTCTACTTGAGAAACAGAAACATTGTCTAGTCCTTCAGCAGCCCACGTAATCACACGATGGATTTTATCAAGATTGATTTGTTCTTGCGTACCGTCACGCTTTGTAACCATTAAACTTTTATTCATTGTATTAGCCTTCTTGTTGTTATTTAAAACAGGATTTAAAACACAAGATATAGTGTTTTTATGAAAACGATGCACAAGATAATGTGTTTGAGAAAAGATCGCAAGTAATAAATTTTTTGATTTGATTCTTGACAATAGATAACTTATTTAAAAATAAACGGTTTTTGTGAGAATAAAAATTAAAATTTTTTATTTAGAAAAATAAGAAAAAGTGCGGTAAAAATTTGTTGAATTTTTCACCGCACTTTGAAGGATTAGTCTAGGTATTTGAATACTTTAATTACTTTTTTCACGCCGCTGATTTTGCTGGCAATGTCGGCTGCCGCATTGGCTTGAGATTGTGTGACGTTACCCAGTAAAAATACTTCTCCATTTTCACTAATCACTTTGACATCTGTGGCTTTAACTCGACCATCAACGAACATCTTAGATTTGACTTGCGTTGTGAGCCAACTATCTTTACTGATTTGTGCAAAAGAGATTTTTGGGCTAACAGTTAGTTCATTATAAACTTCATTGACACCTTCAACACCCTTTGCAAGAGCTGTGGCAGTGTCTTTTACATCACTATTAGGAACTTGACCTATTAAAAGTACTCGGCCATTGTAAGACACTGCATTTACACGACCTTCAGCCTTAATTTGGGCATCTTTTTCTACAGCATTTTCTACTTTAAATTCGAGGGTTTCATCATCAATTTGTGTCCCTGTCGTTCGGGGATCGGTAGCTACTTTAGCTGCTACAGCACCACCTCCAATCACAGCTGCAACACAGCCTTGTAGAAAAATAGTCGCTCCAAGCAGGATAGCGAGTTTTTTTAACGGGGATAATGTCATAATTAACTCCTTTTTAGATTAAATTACTATTAGTTTGAAAGTGATTTATTTTCCTGTCAAGCACTTGGGAATAAAGTCTGATCAACCAATTCACAAAGTGCATTAATCACAAAAAGATGGTTCTCTAAGATACGACTTTCTTTGGTGGCTGGGATTGATATTTCTAGATCCTTATCTGCTAAAATTCCTTGAATGGCATCGTTGTTAGAGCCAGTTAGCACAATAACATTAACTTCTTTGCTGACAGCATGAGAAATAATATTTAGCACGATTTTTTCTGTCCCCAAAGGTGCAAAAGCAATAAGTAAGTCGCCCGATTTTGCAATGGCATTAAATTGATGACAATACAATTCTTCAGGCGGTTGTTCAAAAACAAGTGAAGAACCCACTGCACTTTCTAAGCTCAATAACACAGACGGGAAGCTTGGTCTAACTAAATCATATCGATTAAGTAAGTTTGAGACGAGAAACTGTGCATTGGCATAAGAACGCGACACGCCACAGGCGATAACCTTATTACCGCCTAATAAACATTGCATTACCATTTGTGTGGCATTGGTAATATTTTCAGAAAGCATGCTAGATGCTGCAATTTGAATTTGAATACTTTCGCTATAAATATCTTTTACTTTTTGTAACATTATAAAAAGCCATTAATCGAGAAAATTAGGAATCCATTGAATATCTTGAGGTGTTTTGCCAAAAGCGATTAAATCAAAGCGGCAATTAGCATCTTCTAAGCTCATATTTTGTTTTGCAAGCCATAAATTTGCGGCATCTAACCATTTTTGTTGTTTTCGCCAATCTACGCTTTCTATAGCAGAACCATAGGCGGAATGACTTCGTTGGCGAACTTCAACAAAGACGATAGTTTCTTTGTCATTCATTATTAGATCAAGTTCACCACATTTGAAATTTTGATTAGCCGCAATAAATGTTAAGCCTTTTGATTCTAAAAAAAGGCGAGCTTGATGCTCAAAGCTCGCCCCTTGCTGACGTTTTAAAGAAAACATTAGTTTGCAACTGGTACAATTGCACCATCTTGATATTGATACCAAGTCATATCGCGTTCAACATTACAGTTGGTATCAGCACTTAAAATCCCTGTTAAGCCACTCAAGCGATAGCCTGGCACTTGGCGTAATTCATTAAATTGATTAATGAGCAACCACGCATCTGCACCCATTGCATATAAACGCATCAATTGATATTCACCCCCCGTGGATTTTGCTAACTTCTGATATTGTGGAGAATTGGTATCTTTAAAAAATGGAATATCACTAAACTGTACACCGTTCATCTGTGCGATGAAGTCGGTATTAGTGTTTGTCGCACTTGCGCTTGCTCGAGAACTGGCATAAATCGCTAAATTAGGTACGATATTTGTTAAATAACCTTTCATTTCTGCCAGTTCAGTTGGACTTGCTACGGCATAAAGTGCGGTTGTATTTGAGTTATTTTCTTGAACGAAATAGGTCACATCCGCAGGCAAATTGTAGTAACGGATATTCGCATCAGTACCTGCTAATTGCTGCCAACGTACATTAAAGGCATTGCCTACGCGTTGTCCTAAATCATTTTGCGGCATTGCGACAAGTGGATTACGCACGCCATCGTTCCACATTTTATTGGCGGCAGATTCAGCTTCATCTTCTGGAGAAAGTCCGTAATAACAAAGTTGAGGAATCGCACGAGAATGTGGTGTGGCATTTAATGCAAGCACATCCATACCTTGAATTTGAGCAGGATCCGCTAAAATCACATCAAGATTTTGTTTTAGTAATGGGCCGACTAAGGTTTTAATCCCCGCTTGTTTTGCTTGCGCAATGATATCTTGGACAGAATTCATTGAGGTATCAAACACTTGCACTGGAATGGTTGAGTTACCTTTCGCGTCGTTAAAACCCGATTGAATGGTTGTACCAAGAATTTGTCCATCTCCACTTAATGGCAAGAGTAAACCAATTTGTGACACATTCGTTTGTTGGAAATTAAGCAATGTAAGCAATTCTTTTGGGAACAACGTTGCGGCTGCATGATTTGGATAAGCATTTTTCCAACTTTGTAAGGCTTGGCTTAATTGTACAGGCTGACGAATATAATCGTTGTAGGCTTTGATTAATGTTAGCCAACCGCCTAAAGCTGCATTACCTTCATCAGAGGCATTATTAATAACGCCAGTATTCGCTGAACGCAATAAAGCCCAAGTTTTATCAATATTATCTTGACGACGTTGTACATCTGTTAAATTCTTATCCATTTCTATCCGCGCTTTTACCGCTTCAATCATGTCTTTACGGTTTTCGGCAACAATAGCTAAGGTTTCGTAATAACGAGATTTTTGTGACGGGCTTAGTTTATTTAAATCCAATGCACGTAATTGATTTTGTGCGACTTCATTGGCATTTTTTGCGGCAGAAATTCTCGCTTCAATTAATGCACGATCTAATTTTTGCGCATCATTTAATTCGCCTAATTCCCTCAATAACGCTGCCGATTGTTCAACCTTATTTTCACGGATTAACACTCGAGCCGCGAGCAATTTATAGGTTTGTTGATCTTCAAGTTCTTGCGTTTGCCCTAATTTGTTTATATAAAATTCAGAACTTGCATTTGCATCTTTTTGTAAGGTTTGCGTGAAATTGCTACCAAGTAGATTTGAACAGCCAGCTAAAGCCATTGACAATAAAATTGGCATTAAACGTTTTTTAAAACGTTCGCCTTGTAATAGAATAGACATCTTTGCTCCATCATAAACAGACAATAGTTGTAGCAAATCTTACTTATCTCATAACTTAAAAGCAAACAAAAATGACTGATTTAACCGGAATTTTATACATTGTTGCCACGCCCATTGGCAATTTACAAGATATTACCCAACGTGCTTTAGAGACTTTTGCTCAAGTGGATTTAATTGCAGCAGAAGATACTCGCCATAGTGGACTTTTATTGATCCATTACGGCATTAAGAAGCCATTTTTTGCTTTGCACGATCATAACGAACAAGAAAAAGCGCATATTTTGGTGGAAAAGCTCAAGCAGGGGAGTAATATTGCCTTGATTTCTGATGCGGGGACGCCATTAATCAGTGACCCTGGTTTTCATTTAGTACGCCAATGCCGTGAAGCTGGCATTCGAGTTGTGCCTTTGCCAGGAGCTTGTGCGGCAATTACCGCTCTTTGTGCATCGGGGATTGCTTCTGATAGATTTTGTTTTGAAGGCTTTTTACCTGCGAAAAGTAAAGCGCGCAAAGATAAATTAGAAAATATCGCAGAAGAAGACCGCACTTTGATTTTTTATGAATCCACTCACCGTATTTTAGATACACTAGAAGATATGCAAGCGGTGCTAGGGGAAGAACGATACATTGTGTTAGCCCGTGAAATGACTAAAACTTGGGAAACGATTACGGGGAATACGATTAAAAATTTACGCGAATGGCTTTTAGAAGATCCCAATCGTACAAAAGGCGAGATGGTTTTGATTGTGGAAGGCAAACCAAAGTCTGACAATAACGATGAAATTTCGCCGCAAGCGGTAAAGGCGCTTGAGTTAATTGCAGAAGAATTGCCACTTAAAAAAGCAGCAGCTATAGTTGCTGAGTTGTATGGTTATAAGAAGAATGCTTTGTATCAATTTGGATTAGCGCATTTGGAAAAATAACCTCAAAATCAACCGCACTTTATTAATCCGATTTTAATCTGTGCTGTTGTATTAAACGGATACAAGCACTCACAAGATATTTACTTTAGACTGGAAAAAATATGTTAAACCAAGTTTCAAATACATTACTCACACCAAGCAATCTTTCAATTCAAACATTACTCAATATTTTTGACATTATGTCGCATCGCAATATTGATTATGCCGATCTGTATTTTCAACTTAGCCAAGATGAAAGTTGGGTATTAGAAGACGGCATTATAAAAGAAGGCGGTTTTCATATTGATCGTGGCGTTGGTGTGCGGGTAGTTTCTGGCGAGAAAACGGGGTTTGCTTATGCGGATCAAATTAATCTTGCTTCTTTGCAGCAATGTGCGGAGGCGGTAAAGGGAATTGCGCAAGTCAAACAGGGGAATTTGATTTCGCCATCCGCTTTTAATGTTGTAAATCCTATTGCTCGTTATGCGGCGATTAATCCTTTGGAAAGTTTGACTAAAGAGAAAAAAATTGAGCTATTACATTTGGTTGATCGTACAGCACGCGCAGAAGATCATCGTGTAACCAAGGTTTCAGCAAGCCTCAGTTCTGTTTATGAAGAAGTATTAATTATGGCGACAGATGGCACATTAGCCGCAGATATTCGTCCTTTAGTTCGCTTATCTATTTCTGTGTTAGTAGAGGAAAATGGAAAACGTGAACGAGGAAGTTGTGGTTCTGGTGGGCGTTTCGGTTTAGATTGGTTCTTTGAAGTTGTTGATGGCGATATTAGAGCAGTACTTTTTGCTAAAGAAGCGGTTCGTCAAGCCTTAGTAAACCTTAGTGCAGTTGCAGCACCCGCAGGATTGATGCCTGTTGTGTTAGGTGCGGGTTGGCCGGGCGTATTGCTACACGAAGCGGTAGGTCACGGTTTAGAAGGCGATTTTAACCGTAAAGAAAGTTCACTTTTTACAGGCAAGATTGGTGAGCAAGTGACTTCACCGTTATGTACGATTGTGGATGATGGCACGATTGAAAATCGTCGAGGTTCACTAACTATTGATGATGAAGGTGTGCCAAGCCAGTGCAATGTACTCATCAAAGACGGGATTTTGCAAGGTTACATGCAAGATAAAATGAATGCCCGTTTGATGGGCGTTGCTCCAACGGGAAATGGACGACGTGAGTCTTATGCCCATTTACCAATGCCTAGAATGACTAACACCTATATGCTTGCTGGACAAAGTCAGTTTGATGATTTGATTGCTTCTGTAAAACAGGGGATTTATGCACCGCACTTTGGTGGAGGGCAAGTGGATATTACCTCTGGTAAATTTGTATTTTCTACTTCAGAAGCCTATTTAATTGAAAAAGGAAAAATCACGAAACCAGTTAAGGGCGCAACTTTAATTGGCAGTGGCATTGAAGTGATGCAAAAGATTTCTATGGTTGCAGATAAATCAGAACTTGATTTAGGTATCGGGGTTTGTGGTAAAGAGGGGCAAAGTGTACCTGTTGGCGTAGGACAGCCAGCACTAAAAATTGATGAAATTACTGTTGGTGGAACAAATTAAGTCATTGTGTAAAAGATCACAAAAATTCCATTAGAATTGGATTTTTACTGGCAATTTTATTCAAATTTTGATAGCCGCTGCGAAATTTTATTTCTTTTAATTATTTGAAATTATGTTGAAAAGAATTTTAGTTATTATTGGTTTAGCTGTATTAGCAACCGCTTGTTCTAATGCACCACGAACGGTAAGTCATCAGGTTATTTCAGAAAATGATGATATTCAATTAACTGGTTTAATTAATAATTTAGAAAAAGATAATCGAACAGGCATTTTTCACAAAGTGAGAACAAACCGTTCCTCTGCTTTGATGGGCGATAAGGCTCTAGCCAGTGTTTATAATGAATGGGTTGGCACTCGCTATCGTATGGGCGGTACGACTAAACGTGGTATTGATTGTTCAGCATTTATGCAAACTACTTTTTCTGAAGTTTTTGGTATTGAATTGCCTCGTTCTACGGCTGAACAGCGTCATTTAGGTAGAAAAATTAATAAATCAGAACTTAAAAAAGGCGATTTAGTTTTCTTCCGTAAAAATAATCACGTTGGTGTTTATATTGGTAATAACCAATTTATGCACGCAAGTACAGGGCAAGGCGTGACAATAAGTTCCCTTGATGAAAAATATTGGGCTAGAACCTACACTCAATCGCGTCGTATTATGTAATGAAGAAGAAAACCGAACATTAAGTTCGGTTTTTTTGATCAGTTTATTGATAAATGATCTGACCCCAAAAAGTTAGACTTATTTAGCTCAAGGACTGAGTTCTGTCATTTACAGGACTCAGTCTTTAGCCTCTTCTGAATACGCTCATGGAGCTTTTTTTCCAGTTATTAAAACATCTAAAGAAGCTTTCCATTCTACTGTTATCTAAACAATTTCCCTTCACATACTTTGAATGCCATTCTCCCTGAGTATGTGTTGATAATCTATCATCTGATATTGCCAACCTTGGTCGGAATGTAAATTTTAAAAAATTTATCTTTATTCAAACAAACCATGCCTAATTATCTTACTCAATTATCAAAAGATAATATGAAAGAAACAGAAAATACTGTTCATAAAATTAAAAGAGTAGCAGCATAGGTAGGGTTAAATCATTTATGTAAATTAGCGGATACTTTAGAAAGTGCGGCTAAAAATTCTGATGTTTTTTTATTGTGCTTAAAATTCACTTCAAAAACTACCTCATCCCAATTCCTAATTGATGGTCGACTTTGCTTTTTCCTCGCCAGCTTTTTGATAACCAAGCCAATCCCGAATGTTGTTGTAAGTCGAGTGATAATTTTGAATATTACGTTCGTTTGGCATATCAATAGGTTGTATTTCAGTAAAAGTTTCGTTTGTTAAATAATATTTTTCTTTATCTTTAAAGGTTTCAACGGATTTTGCATTGCTGATATTGAGTGATTGAAATACCCATACAGCACTGAACCTATCATAAAGAGAGAATTTTCTTTATATGCAGAGCAATTCCAAAAAAACACCGATTAAAGCCTAAAATGTCCTTATCCAAATGGGAATTATTCTGTTATAGTACTACTAATTCTTATAACAAGAGGATAATAAAATGTCTGTTCAACAACTCATTTCACGACTGACCGATATTGTTGGATCTCGTTATATTATTACTGATCCAACTAAAACAGAAGCTTATCGAAGTGGTTATCGATTTGGAACAGGAAACGCCCTAGCTGTTGTTCGCCCTGCCACTCTACTTGAGTTTTGGAACATTGTAAAAGTTTGCGTTGAACATGATGTTATTGTTATAAACCAAGCGGCGAATACAGGTTTAACTGGTGGCTCTACACCAGATGGCAATGATTATGATCGCGATATTGTCGTCATCAATACAATGCGAATTGACGGAATCCAACTCATCAATAACGCTTCCCAAGTTATTTGCTTACCAGGCTCTACACTCAATGAATTAGAAAATCAACTTAAACCGTTTGGTCGTGAACCCCACTCTGTTATTGGCTCATCTTGCATTGGCGCATCAGTTATTGGTGGGATTTGTAACAACTCAGGTGGAGCATTAGTTCAACGTGGACCAGCCTATACAGAAATGGCACTTTACGCTCAACTTAATGAAAAAGGTGAATTAGAACTAAAAAATCATTTAGGCATTGATTTAGGAGAAACTCCTGAAGAAATTTTAACTAATCTACAAGAAAAACGTTATCAGGTTAAAGATATTCGACAAGATTGCGGACATGGTCACGACCATTACTACTGCAACTATGTTCGTCAAGTTGATGAAGGCTCCCCTGCTCGTTTTAATGCCGACCCAGCTCGCCACTATGAAGCCTCAGGCTGTGCAGGAAAACTTGCTGTCTTTGCGGTTCGTTTAGACACCTTTCCGCTTGAAAAAGAGACGGCTGTTTTCTATATCGGCACCAATCAAACTTCTGTGTTGAGCGATATTCGTCGCCACATGTTAGTAAACTTCGAAGTGCTACCCATTTCAGGTGAATATATCCATCGTGATGCATTTGACATCGCAGCAAAATATGGCAAAGATACCTTTTGGGTCATTAAAAAGTTTGGTACACATTGGCTACCAAAACTCTTTTCCTTAAAATCAAACGTGGATCGCATCGGCAAAAAATTCTTCTTTTTGCCACAACATTTAAGCGATAAATTTATGCAAACTGTGTCTAAATTCATCCCAGAACATCTTCCACAAAGCTTATGGGATTATCGCAACAAATACGAGCATCACTTAATTATCAAAATGGGTGGAAAAGGCATTCAAGAAGCCCGTGAATATTTGGAATCCTACATTGCAGATGGCTCAAAAGGTGGCTATTTTGAATGTAATGCAATCGAAACCCAAGCAGCAATGCTTCATCGTTTCGCTGTTGCAAGTGCTGCAATTCGTTATCGTGCAATTCACGAAAAAGAAGTAGAAGAAATAGTTGCTTTAGATGTTGCATTACGTCGCAATGATCAAGATTGGTTTGAAGTGTTACCGCCAGAAATTGATAACAGAATTATCTCTAAACTTTACTACGGACATTTTATGTGCCATGTCTTTCACCAAGATTACATTGTAAAAAAAGGTTATGATTATGAAGAACTAGAATACGAAATGTTGAAATTACTTGACAAGCGTGGTGCGCAATACCCAGCCGAACACAATGTAGGGCATTTATACGAGGCTAAACCAACCTTGAGAAAATTCTATAAAGAGTTGGATCCAACCAATAGCTTTAATCCAGGTATTGGTAAAACGACGAAGAAAAAATACTGGGCGGAATAAACCTCTAAAATGTAAACAAGATGTCAAATGTGACCGCTTGTTTATTATTTCCTCTTCTTAGATAGAGCCAACTCATCAAAATAAGGTCAGCAAATTATCTGATGTTTACCGCAAAATTATTTGACTTATTCCAGTCTACACTTGTACAGTAATTGTTGGTTACTAAATGTGACATTGTAAAGTGATTGATTTGTCGTGGATTGGCAATGAGCACGAAAAGGGCTGCTTGATATAATATTTTGGCAATCGTAAGATCCAAGCCGTCGGTGCTTTCATAGATGATTCAGTCCGCATTGAAACCTTGTAAATACTCAGTGGTGTGTAATGTCTTTAGGATTGTTGATTTTGGTTCGTTTTGGGGAAAGCCCAATTACGAAGTGGTGTTTGCTCTCGTCAATACAACAAGAAATTTTGTTTTTGTTCATCCTTATCCTACCTTTGCATTCGGTTTTAAGTCTAGTAACTGTTCGGTTTTTTGATAAAAATTATCTGCTCTCATTGCTACAATATGGTTTGTTTTCTAGGGAGGGCAGATATGCAGATAATGGTTTATGCTACTTTACATATATCGATAAAGTACTTATGCAAACTCAAGTTATTTGTTAATTCAGGATGAAATGATGTTACCAGCATATTCTTTTCTTGGGCTGCAACGATTTTATTATTTACCGTTGCAAGAATATTGACTTTTTTACCAACACTACTGATAATAGGTCCTCTGATAAAAGTCATAGGAATTTTACCAACCCCTTTGCAATCTGCTTCTGTATAGAAACTTCCCAATTGGCGTCCATAGGCATTCCTCTCAACCACAATGTCCATTGTTCCAAAATGACTCTCTTTCTGAGAAGTAATCTCTTTAGCCAACAGAATCAAACCAGCACAAGTTCCAAAGACAGGAAAGCCAGAAGAGATAGCTTGTTTTATCGGTTCCAGCATATACAGCTCTCTTAAAAGTTTTCCTATGGCGGTTGACTCACCGCCAGGTAGAATCAAACCTGATAAATCACTGTAATGTTGTTGAAAATTTTTTAAATTTCTCAGTTCGACACTTTCAATTCCTAATTTTTCTAGCATTTGTGCATGTTCCGCAAAGGCACCTTGTAGAGCTAATATTCCGATTTTCATTTATTTTCCTCGCTCAGCCATGAGAATTTGGATTTCATTTTCATTGATACCAACCATGGCTTCACCTAAATCTTCGGAGATTTGTGCTAGGATTTGTGGATTTCGATAGTTAGTTACAGCTTTGACAATAGCGCTCGCACGTTTTATAGGATCTCCTGACTTAAAAATACCTGAACCAACAAAGACACCCTCTGCGCCAAGTTGCATCATCAAGGCCGCATCTGCTGGAGTTGCAATTCCTCCAGCTGCGAAGTTGACAACTGGCAATTTCCCATGCTTATGGACGTATTGAACCAATTCTACAGGAACTTGTAAATCTTTGGCCGCAACATAGAGCTCGTCCTCACGTAAATTTTGAATGCGACGAATTTCTTGACTCATCATGCGCATATGGCGAACAGCTTGGACGATATCTCCTGTTCCTGGTTCTCCTTTTGTACGAATCATTGAAGCCCCTTCAGCGATACGACGCAAGGCCTCGCCCAAATCCTTGGCACCACATACAAAAGGTACTTGGAATTCTTTCTTGTCCACATGGAAACGGTTGTCAGCTGGAGAAAGCACTTCACTCTCATCGATATAGTCAATTTCAATAGCTTCCAAAATCTGAGCCTCAACGAAATGTCCAATTCTAACTTTTGCCATAACTGGAATGCTAACTGCTCCTTGGATTTCCTTGATCATCTTAGGATCGCTCATTCGAGAGACACCTCCAACAGCACGAATATCTGCAGGAATTCGTTCCAAAGCCATCACTGCAGCTGCACCAGCAGCTTCTGCAATGCGAGCTTGTTCAGGGTTTTGAACATCCATGATAACACCACCTTTGAGCATCTGTGCTAAGTTTTTATTTAGTTCATAACGATTTTCAGCCATTTCTTTGTCCTCATTATTTGATTATTTGATTATTTGATTATTTGATTATTTGTATTGATAGCTACGTTTTTTATTGTAATGTAGAAAAGTCTTTAGAACAAGTTTGAAAAAATGCGTATATATTAAAAGGCATAATGTCTAGCGTGCTTAATTTCAGTTTTTTGTATAAACGAAGTGTAGAACGTCAGAAGGATTGTCCAATTTAATAATAGAAAAAAGAGCTACTTTAGCTGAAAGAATTTCGTCCTTAAGTGCCACAATAGTTATTAAAAAAACCTTGAAATGTTTTTAAAAACCTTTTTCTATGTGGTTAGATTTTCTGAAATTTAAGAAAAAGCTTGAAAGGGAGTTTACGCTTTCCTAGAGCTTGTGAAATTAACTTTATTAGATAAGCCATACAAAACATGGAAGCTAGTAATAATCTCTAGGATGGTAATGAGGGGCAATTGTCTCTATAATGCGCAAAATTTTGAGAATGAAAGGATAATTTGTATGGGAATGATTATTACTGTTGATGGTCCTAGTGGTGCTGGGAAAGGGACGCTTTGTTATGTGTTGGCTGAAAAGTTGGGCTATGCATTGTTGGATAGTGGGGCGATTTATCGCGTTACTGCATTGGCAGCATTGCAACGTAAAACTGATCTAACAAATGAAACAGATTTAGCAGAATTAGCACGTCATTTAGATATTCAATTTATTCCTCAAAATGGCGAGGTAAACATTTTGCTTGCAGGAATGGATGTGAGCCGTTTAATTCGCACGCAAGAAGTGGCAGATGCTGCGTCAAAAGTAGCAGTCTTTCAAAAAGTGCGGTCAGCTTTATTACAACTTCAGCAAGATTTTGCGAAAAATGATGGATTAATTGCGGACGGTAGAGATATGGGGACTGTGGTATTCCCAAATGCACAAGTAAAATTATTTTTAGATGCAAGTGCTGAAGAACGTGCAAAAAGACGCTATAAACAGTTGCAAAATAAAGGAATAAATGGTAACTTTGCACAGATTTTAGCCGATATAAAAGAGCGTGATTTTCGTGATAGAAATCGTGAAGTTGCGCCGCTAAAACCAGCAGATGATGCTTTATTATTGGATAGTACAACCTTGAGTATTGGTGAAGTAATCGATCAGGCGTTAGCTTATATTCAAGAAAAGGTATCAGTTTAGATTTAACTGTTTGTTCAAGGAAGAATAAGCATTTATCCTCAACCCCGCATTTTATGGATTTTAATGTGGATGTTATTAACTTAAATTAAGAAGATTATTTATATGTCAGAATCTTTTGCTCAACTTTTTGAAGAATCATTAAAAGTCCTTGAAACTCGTCAAGGTTCAATCGTTAGCGGTACTGTAGTAGCTATCCAAAAAGGCTTTGTGCTTGTTGATGCAGGTTTAAAATCTGAGTCTGCAATTCCAGTTGCTGAATTCTTAAATGCACAAGGCGAACTTGAAATCCAAGTTGGCGATACTGTAAATGTTGCATTAGATGCAGTTGAAGATGGTTTCGGTGAAACTAAACTTTCTCGTGAGAAAGCGGTTCGTCACGAATCTTGGATTGAATTAGAAAAAGCTTACGAAGAAAAAGCGACCGTTATCGGTTTAATCAACGGCAAAGTGAAAGGTGGCTTCACAGTTGAGTTAAACGGTGTTCGTGCATTCTTACCAGGTTCTTTAGTTGATACTCGTCCAGCGCGTGAAGCAGATCACTTACTTGGCAAAGAATTAGAATTCAAAGTAATCAAATTAGATCAAAAACGTAACAACGTTGTTGTTTCTCGTCGTGCAGTAATTGAATCTGAAAACAGCCAAGAACGTGAACAAGTATTAGAAAATCTTGTGGAAGGTTCAGAAGTTAAAGGTGTCGTTAAAAACTTAACTGAGTACGGTGCATTCGTTGATCTTGGTGGTGTTGATGGTTTATTACACATCACAGATATGGCTTGGAAACGTGTTAAACACCCAAGTGAAATCGTAAATGTTGGCGATGAAGTTACTGTTAAAGTATTAAAATTCGATAAAGATCGTACTCGTGTATCTTTAGGCTTAAAACAATTAGGTCAAGATCCATGGGCAGCAATTGCTGAAAATCATCCAGTAAACAGCAAATTAACAGGTAAAGTAACTAACTTAACTGACTATGGCTGTTTCGTTGAAATCTTAGATGGCGTTGAAGGTTTAGTTCACGTTTCTGAAATGGATTGGACTAATAAAAATATCCACCCATCTAAAGTGGTTAGCTTAGGCGATACTGTAGAAGTAATGGTATTAGAAATTGATGAAGAACGTCGTCGTATTTCTTTAGGTTTAAAACAATGTAAAACTAACCCTTGGACTCAGTTTGCTGATACTCACAACAAAGGCGATAAAGTAACGGGTAAAATCAAGTCTATCACTGATTTCGGTATCTTCATTGGTCTTGAAGGTGGTATCGATGGTTTAGTTCACTTATCTGATATTTCTTGGAGTATTTCAGGCGAAGAAGCTGTTCGTCAATACAAAAAAGGTGACGAAGTGTCAGCTGTTGTATTAGCTGTTGATGCAGTAAAAGAACGTATCTCTTTAGGTATTAAACAACTTGAAGAAGATCCATTCAATAACTTCGTCGCAATCAACAAAAAAGGTGCGGTAGTATCTGCAACTGTTGTTGAAGCAGATGCTAAAGGTGCTAAAGTTGAATTAGCAGGTGGTGTTGAAGGTTATATCCGTTCTGCTGATTTAACAAATGAAGTAGCTGTTGGCGATGTTGTTGAAGCGAAATATACTGGGGTAGATCGTAAATCTCGTATTGTTCACTTATCAGTGAAAGCAAAAGATCAAGCTGAAGAAGCTGCGGCAGTTGCAAGTGTAAATAACAAACAAGAAGATATTGTTATTCCAAATGCAATGGCTGAAGCATTTAAAGCAGCTAAAGGTGAATAATTAATTCACGTAATAAGGCTGGGCTGATGTCCAGCCTTATTTGTTAGGAGTTATTGCTAATATATTTGTGTAATTTATTATCAATAGATCTTAATTTAAATAATATTAAGGAAGCATAGACGATGACTAAGTCAGAACTTATAGAAAAATTGTTAGCAAAACAGCCGACTTTACCTGCAAAAGAAATTGAAAATATGGTAAAAGATATTTTAGAGTTTATTTCTCAATCTCTTGAAAATGGTGATCGTGTTGAAATTCGAGGTTTTGGTAGCTTTTCTTTACATCATCGGCAACCACGTTTGGGAAGAAATCCGAAAACAGGCGATTCAGTAAACTTATCAGCTAAGTCTGTTCCATATTTTAAAGCGGGTAAAGAATTAAAAGCTCGAGTGGATGTTCAGGCTTAATTGATTAAAATTTAATTAAAATATTTTTGATTAAAAAGTTTATTTTGGGTTACAAATATTTTAAAGGAAATGAAATGATTAAATATATTTTAGGCATTGTGATCTTTATTGCGATTGTGTTAGTTGCAATTACCATTGGTGCGAATAACGATCAGATTATTACATTTAATTATATTGTGGCAGAAAGTCAGTTTCAGCTTTCAAGCCTCGTTGCTATTTTATTTGGGTTAGGTTTAATTCTTGGTTGGTTAATTACTGCTTTTTTCTATATTAAGTTAAAATTAAAAAATATGGCACTAGCTCGTCAAGTGAAACGTCAGACTTTACAAATCAATGAATTGACGACTACGCGCGATAAGGTCGCTTAATGATAGAATTACTCTTTCTATTATTGCCTATTGCTGCTGCCTATGGCTGGTATATGGGGCGGCGTAGTGCGAAGAAAGATCAAGATGACATAAGTAATAAACTCTCCCGAGATTATGTTACGGGAGTGAATTTTTTACTTTCTAATCAAACTGATAAAGCTGTAGATTTGTTTTTAGATATGTTGCAAAAGCAAGAAATTGAAAATGAAATCGAAAGCCACTCCCAATTTGAAGCCGAGCTTACACTTGGCAATCTGTTTCGTTCTCGAGGCGAAGTTGATCGTGCATTGCGTATTCATCAAGCTTTAGATCTTAGTCCTAATTATACTTTTGAACAAAAATTACTTGCAAAACAACAGCTTGCTCGAGATTTTATGGTGGTTGGTTTTTTTGACCGAGCTGAGAATCTTTATATTTTACTAGTAGATGAACCTGAGTTTGCAGAAAATGCTTTACAGCAACTTTTAGTGATTTATCAAAAAACAAAAGAATGGAAAAAAGCAGTCAATATTGCTGAAAAACTCGCTAAAATAAAGCCACAAGAGAATAATATTGAACTTGCGCAATGTTATTGTGAATATTCACAAAGTTTAGAGCCTGAAAGTGCGGTTGAAAAACGCAGTGTTTTACAAAAGGCTTTGTCGGTTTCTCCGACTTGTGTTCGCGCTTCTTTATTGCTTGCAAATTTAGCAATGCTTGATGGTCAATATCAACAAGCAGTAGAAATTTTAGAAAATGTTTTGGAGCAAAATCCAGATTATACGGGTGAAATTTTGTCACCTTTAAAACATTGTTATGAAGAATTAAATCAGTTAGATAATTTTGAGTTATTTTTAATTCGTGCAGGTCAAATTATTAATAATGATGAAGTAGAACTAGCTCTAGTCAAATTAATTGAAGAAAAAGATGGTAAGTCTGCTGCGCAAGCTAAGCTTTATCAACAACTTACAAAAGATCCAAGTACTTTAATTTTCCATCGTTTTATGCAGTATCAAATTGATGATGCAGAAGACGGGCGGGGAAAAGAAAGCTTAATTTTATTACATAAAATGGTTGGCGAAAGGATTAAGCAAACATCGCCTTATCGTTGTACAAATTGTGGTTATCAAATTCATAAGCTATTGTGGAATTGCCCATCTTGCCGTCAATGGGAAAGTATTAAACCGGTTTCAAATCAAGAACATAATTAATTGATACTCAGTGAGGTAACATTATGACAAGCAAAATTATTGTGGCATTGGATTATGAGAAAGAAGCAGAGGCTCTTGCTTTAGTTGATCAAATTGATCCAAGTTTGTGTCGATTAAAAGTGGGTAAAGAAATGTTTACTACACTTGGTATTAATTTTGTAAAACAATTACATCAACGTAACTTTGATGTTTTTTTGGATCTTAAATATCACGATATTCCAAATACGGTAGCAAGAGCAGTTCGTTCTGCTGCTGATTTAGGCGTATGGATGGTGGATTTACACGCAAGTGGTGGCTTGCGTATGATGGAAGAAGCGAAGAAAATTCTTGAACCTTATGGGAAAGATGCGCCATTGCTTATTGCCGTGACGGTATTAACCAGTATGGAAGACTTGGATTTATTACAAATTGGGATTAATGCATCGCCAATGGAACAAGTTTTACGCTTAGCTCATTTAACCCAACGGGCGGGTTTAGATGGTGTAGTCTGTTCCCCTCAAGAAGTTGAAATTTTACGTAATACTTGTGGTAAAGAGTTTAAATTAGTTACACCGGGGATTCGTCCAATAGGAACTGATTTTGGTGATCAACGACGTGTGATGACGCCTACTGCAGCAATTCGTGCAGGTTCAGATTATTTAGTTATTGGACGCCCTATAACTCAAGCGGATAATCCTGCGGAGGTTCTCCGTTCTATTAATGTATCTATTGGGTAATCATAAATGTCAGATTCTGTTTTAGTGTATTCTACAGATGTGGGGCGAATTAAAGAGGAAAAGGCTTCTGTAGTTCGCCCAAAAGGAGACGGTGTTGTACGTATCCAAAAACAAACAAGTGGTAGGAAAGGTGCTGGCGTATCGGTTATAACTGGTTTAGATTTATCTGACGAGGATTTGAAAAAATTAGCTGTAGAATTAAAGAAACGTTGTGGATGTGGCGGATCAGTTAAAAATGGTATTATTGAAATTCAAGGGGAAAAACGAGATTTGCTCAAGCAATTATTAGAGAAAAAAGGGTTTAAAGTTAAATTATCAGGTGGATGATTAAAAAGGCACATTAGTGCCTTTTTTGTTATAGGTTTAAAATTTCTTTGACGAAAGGAATTGTGAGATTTCGTTGTGCTTGCAATGATGCTTTATCTAGTAGATCAAGTGCTTCAAATAAAGTATGCATATCTCGTGCTAGTCGTGTAATTAAAAAATTTGCAGTTTCGTCAGATAATTGGAATCCTCGTTGGTAAGCTGTATGCTGTAGTACTTCGACTTTTTGTTCATCTGTTAATGAATTTAATTGATAAATTTCGCCCCAAGTTAAGCGAGAGTTTAAATCAGGTAATTTTACAGAAAGTGCGGAGGGAGATTTATCTGCACTAATTAGTAACAGCGTTTTTCCGCTTGCTTTAATTCGATTGAATAGATCAAAAATAGCTAATTCCCATTCATCATTTCCTATGACGCTTTGTAAATCATCTAAGCATACTAATTCTTGCTGTTCTAAATTTTCAAGAACTGCGGTAGAAAAATATTGAGATTTGCTAAGAGGAACATAGATCGCAGTACGCTGTTTGATTAAATATTCGTTACTGAATGCTCTAAGTAAATGGGTTTTACCAGAGCCTTTATCTCCCCAAATGTAGAAAAACGGTTGTTTTAAATCAGATGAATTTTTGCGTAAAGAATCAAGCAATAAAAGATTATTATCGCCGTAAAAGTTTTCTAATGTGGCATCATCAATTTGATGAATGGGTAAGGGAAGCTGTTTATTCAAATGTTTATGTAGTACAGATTAAGTAAGAAAGGGCTAAATGATAATTTAACCCTTTGAAATGAGGATTATTCTACTTCATTTTTTGCTTTCGGTAAAACAAGGTTTAAGATGATAGCAACAATCGCACATAAGCTGATACCTTTTAGTGATACGTTACCCACATCTACAAACATATTGCCGATACCAAATGTCATTACAACAGAAATAATACATAGATTACGCGCTTCGGTAACATCAACTTTTCCGCGAATTAAGGTACTCATGCCCACAACTGCGATTGAACCGAAAACAAGCATCATAATTCCACCCATTACAATAGTTGGAATGGTTGATAGGAATGCGCCTACTTTTCCACAGAATGAAATCGCAATAGCCCAAACTGCAGCCCAAGTCATAATATTTGGGTTAAAGTTGCGTGTTAGCATCACAGCGCCAGTAACTTCCGCATAAGTCGTATTAGGCGGGCCACCAACTAAAGAGGCAGCAGCGGTAGCGACGCCATCGCCTAATAAAGTGCGGTGTAATCCTGGTTTTTTTAAAAAGTCTTTACCTGTTACCGAGCTAATCGCCATAATACCACCCACGTGTTCTACGGCGGGGGCAATAGCAATTGGTAACATATAAAGAATGGCTTCTAGGTTAAATTCAGGTGTCGTTAATTTGGGCAAACTGAACCAAGGCGCATCAATCACTGGTTGGAAATTAATTAAACCCAGAAATAAACACAAAATATAGCCTGCGGTAATACCGAACATTATTGGAATAAGTTTCATCAATCCTTTGGCAAATACTGCCACAGATAAAGTGGTAAGAAGTGTTACCATTGAAACTAATATAGCGTCGTTATAAGCATAAGCACTGTTTTTGCCTAAGGACATATCCACCGCAATAGGTGCAAGCCCCATGCCAATGATAATAATTACTGGCCCAACAACCACTGGTGGGAAAAAACGTTGTAATGCTTCTGCTCCCCGTAATTTTACTAAAGTGCTCAAGGCGAAATAAACAAGACCAGTGAACGCTAAACCGCCCATCGTAGTCGCAATTCCCCAAGTTTGTACGCCATATTGAATGGGCGCGATAAAGGCAAAAGATGATGCCAAGAAAATAGGCACTTGTTTGCCTGTGCAAAATTGGAAGAGTAGGGTGCCAACGCCTGCCGTTAATAATGCCGTATTGGAATCAAGGCCTGTAATTAATGGCACGAGTACTAGTGCACCAAATGCAACAAAAAGCATTTGCAGACCAACGAAAGATTGTTTTAATTTGCTTTGATTTTCCGCTAGGGAAGGAGGGATTTGGTTTGTCATTTAGTTTCAACTCTCTGTTTGAATTAACTTAAAAGTGCGGTCAGTTTTTCTTGTGTTTCACGCACGGAAAAAAGACGGCTTAAATGCCGTCTTGTTTTGGGGATTATTTTGTCCCAAAAATTTTATCGCCCGCGTCACCAAGACCGGGAATAATGTAACCTTGTTCATTTAAATGGCTATCAATAGAAGCGCAGTAAAGTTCAATGTCAGGGTGCGCAGCCTCAAGAGCTTTAATTCCTTCTGGTGCAGCGACTAACACTAATACTTTGATATGTTTACAACCTTTTGCTTTTAAAAGATCAAGGGTGGCAATCATAGAGCCGCCCGTTGCAAGCATCGGATCGACAACAATTGAAAGTCGCTCTTCTAAATCGCTAGCTAATTTTTGGAAGTAAGGAACTGGTTCAAGGGTTTCTTCATTACGGTAGATCCCCACTACGCTGATTCGTGCGCTTGGTACGTGTTCAAGTACACCATCCATCATTCCTAAACCTGCACGTAAAATTGGTACAACCGTTACTTTTTTACCTTTAATTCGATCGATTTCTACTGGCCCATTCCAACCGTTGATCGTTACTTTTTCAGTTTCTAAATCAGAGGTTGCTTCATAGGTTAATAGGCTACCGATTTCTGTTGCAAGTTCACGGAATTTTTTTGTATCAATCTCAGCTTCACGCATCACACCTAGTTTGTGTTTTACAAGTGGATGTCTTACTTCAACCAGTTTCATTTTTACTCTCCTTTTGACTCTTAAAAAACAAATTGACAAATTCTAGATTAAAAAAATACAAAATGGTAGAGGTTTATAAAAATATTCTGACTTGAAACGGGAGTTTTCAATACAATATTGTCTTTAAACTGGTCGAATACTCTCTACATCTAATTTTGCATCAAACTCATTAAGTAGAATTTGTAATTTACTATCTTTTTGCAACTCATTTTGAGCTTTTTCCCGCAATGCTTGATAAATATTGCGGCGATATTCAATTGGCGTCGTGACATTGCTATCATCAAGATTAATTGTTAATCGAATATCTTTACCTTGTAATTTGCTTAATGCTTCAGCTAAATTTTTTATACTTCTGTCTTGGCGTAAATGGGATTTTTCTGAATGTAGTCCAAGATTGATTTCATCATCGGTTTTGCTTTGTAAGAAACAATTTAACGCTAATTCTTTGCTAAATCCTGTTAAGCCAGAACGCTCAACTATATCTGCCCACTCATCTTGTTGTTGAGTTTTGGTAATGATTTTTAAACGTAATTCAGGCGTAATATCTTTTAAAATCGCCTGTTTTATATCAGAAGGACGAACGCCTGTATCGGCTTTAGCAAGTTCTGGATTGCTCCATTCCCAACGATAGGTGTCAGCACTCAAGATTTCTTGCTCATCTTGAGCAATTTCTACATTATCATCACTTGAATTTTCTTCTGTGCTATTTTTTTGTGGAGCCTGTGCGGCATTTGGTTGTACTGTTGGCTTTTCTATGTGCTTGGGCTTCGGCTCAGTCATTTCTCGCACGGGAAGTGCGGTCATTTTTTTATGAGATTTTTCTTCGTCTAGTTCTTGGATGTGATGTAAGGTTTCACTTACTACAGCTAATGATTCAGCTTTGTGTTCTTGACGTTCTTGGTTTTCCAGTTGTGTTAAATGTTCAAGCGCATCTAAAGCCGAAAGGCTTGCCAAATTTGGAATGCTCGTTTTATTTGGTTTTACTTGAGAATAAGCAGATTTGATACTTTGCGACAGTACTGGCACATCGACATAATTACCCGTATTTTCAACCGCACTTGGCGTTGATGGCGGTGGAGTAATAGTGGTGTTAGCCTTTGGTACTGCCGTAAGGAACTTTGGGTGGAATGCCAATGCCCTCAATAATGTCATCTCTGCACCAATACGACGATTTGGTGCATTTGATAAATCTTTTCTACCAGAAACAATGACTTGATAAAAAAACTGAACATTTTCTGGAGAGATATGTTTGGCTAAAAATGAAAAATGTTCATTGTTATCTGAAGATTTTTGTGGAAGAAGTTGCATAAGCGCAATTTGATGTAATTTTTCTGCACATTCGCCAAGTAATTTATCCCAATCGCCTGCCGCATCAGCAACTCTTTGTAGTGTTCGCATTAAGAGTTCGCCATTGCCTTGATGTAAGGCGTATAAAATATCAACAGAATAGTTATCATCAAGCAACCCTAACATATTGCTTACAACATTATTTGTAACTTGTCGGTCGCCCATTGCAATGGCTTGATCCGTTAAACTTAAGCTATCACGAATACTTCCTTGTGCTGCTTTTGCAAGTTTAACTAATGCAGGTTCTTCAAAAGGAATATTTTCTTGCGTCAAAATATGGGCAAGATGCTGGGAGATTTGAGTTTCATCTAATGCTTTAAGATGAAATTGTAAACAGCGAGAAAGAATAGTTACAGGTAGTTTTTGTGGATCTGTTGTTGCGAGTAAAAATTTTACATATTCGGGCGGTTCTTCTAAAGTTTTGAGCAACGCATTAAATGAATGACGAGATAGCATATGGACTTCATCGATTAAGTAAACCTTAAATCTGCCCACAACTGGTTTATATTGCACGTTATCCAATAATTCACGCGTGTCTTCAACTTTTGTGCGAGACGCCGCATCAATTTCAATTAAATCAATAAAATTGCCTTGCTCAATAGTTTTACAATTTTCACATTCGCCACAAGGCGTTGCCGTTACACCGTGAACACAATTTAATCCTTTCGCGAATAATCTAGCAATAGAGGTTTTTCCTACACCACGCGTGCCTGAAAAGAGGTAAGCGTGATGTAGTCGATTATCTTTTAATCCATTTGCTAATGCCGTGATAATATGTTCTTGCCCAACGACATCAGCAAATGTTTTTGGTCGCCACTTTCTGGCTAAGACTTGATAGCTCATCGAATCCTTAATTAATGACCTTCAAAATTGACGAGTGTATAGCAATCAACGCCCAAATTATTTAAGCGTTTTTCGCCACCTAATTCAGGTAAATTAATCACAAATGCAGCGTGTTTTACCGCTCCACCTAAACGTTGCACTAATTTTACTGTCGCTTCAACTGTGCCACCAGTTGCTAATAAATCATCAATAATTAAAACATTGTCACCTTCTGAAATTGCATCAACGTGCATTTCCAAAGTATCTTGACCATATTCTAATTGATAAGATTGAGAAATAGTCTCACGTGGTAATTTTTTAGGTTTACGTACTAATTCGAAAGGTAAACCTAGTGCTAAGGCAACGGGGGCACCAAAAATAAAACCACGAGATTCAGTTCCAAGCACTTTGGTAATTCCTTTATCGCGATATTGTTCCACAATAAGATCTATTGTTGCTTTAAAAGCTGCTGGAACTTCTAAAAGGGTCGTAATGTCGCGGAAGATAATGCCTTCTTTTGGATAATTAGGAATTGATTTGATAGAAGATTTGATTAAATCAAGTTGTGTAGTCATAAATAATGCTCAAAAGTGCGGTAAAAAAAAGAAACGTTTTTAGATTGGCATTCTATCATAAAAAAATAGAAAGAGAGGAAAATAAAAATCCCCAATTGGGGATTTTTATTTAGGCTGGAATTTTTAATCTAAGCAGAATTAAAAATTCTTCAATAAGAATTATTTTTTCTTCGCTTTTGCATTTGGAAGGTCAGTAATTGAGCCTTCAAATACTTCCGCAGCTAAGCCAACAGACTCATGTAACGTTGGGTGTGCGTGGATAGTTAATGCGATATCTTCTGCATCACAACCCATTTCAATTGCCAAACCAATTTCGCCTAATAATTCCCCACCATTAGAACCTACGATTGCACCGCCCAGTACACGATGCGTATCTTTATCAAAGATTAACTTCGTCATACCTTCTGAACATTCAGATGCAATCGCGCGGCCTGATGCAGCCCAAGGGAATTTAGCCACTTCGTAGTTTAAGCCTTCTTGTTTACATTCTTTCTCAGTTTTACCTACCCACGCCACTTCTGGTTCGGTATAAGCGATTGATGGAATTACTTTAGGATCGAAGTAGTGTTTTTGTCCTGCAATGACTTCTGCGGCAACGTGACCTTCGTGAACACCTTTATGTGCTAACATTGGCTGACCTACAATATCCCCAATTGCGTAGATATGTGGCACGTTGGTACGCATTTGTTTATCAACGTGAATAAAACCACGATCATCTACTTCAACGCCTGCTTTACCTGCATCAATCAATTTACCATTTGGCACACGACCGATAGCGACAAGTACTGCATCATAACGTTTGGTGTCATTACAGGCTTTGCCTTCCATTGAAACGTAGATACCATCATCTTTTGCTTCAACTGCAGTCACTTTGGTTTCAAGCATTAACTTGAATTTTTTCTCAACTTGTTTAGTGTAAATACCAACAACATCTTTATCTGCTGCGGGAATCACTTGGTCGAACATTTCAACAACTTCAACTTCAGAACCTAAAGCATTGTATACAGTACCCATTTCTAAACCGATGATACCACCGCCCATAATAAGTAGTTTTTTCGGTACTTCTTTTAATTTAAGTGCATCTGTTGAATCCCAAATACGAGGATCTTCGTGTGGGATAAAGGGTAATTGAACTGGACGAGAACCTGCCGCAATAATGGCATTGTCGAATTTAACAGTCGTTGGGTTTCCATCGCGATCATGCGCAACTAATGTGTGAGAATCGGTAAAAGTCGCTAAACCTTCAACAACAGTCACTTTACGTGCTTTTGCCATTCCTGCTAAACCGCCAGTTAATTTAGCAACAACAGCTTCTTTACCTGCACGTACTTCATCTAGCTCAATGCGTGGTTCACTAAAATAAATACCATTTTTATTAGCGTGCTTTGCTTCTTCAATTACTTTTGCAACGTGTAATAACGCTTTAGATGGAATACAACCTACGTTTAAACACACCCCACCTAAGGTTGAATAACGCTCAACAATAACAGTTTCTAATCCTAAATCCGCACAACGGAATGCGGCTGAATAACCGGCAGGACCTGCACCAAGTACAACGACTTGGGTTTTAATTTCTTTACTCATTTTTACCTCGTAAAAACGTTAAAAATATTGACCGCACTTTTACGGTCTTTATAGGATGGGTTTCTGCCCACCAAAGATTTCATTAATCGGTGGGCTTAAAGCCCACCTACAGATTACATTACTAAGCGACGTAAATCTGCTAAAACAGAGCCAAGATAGCTAATGAAACGAGCTCCATCTGCACCATCAATGACACGGTGGTCGAATGATAATGACATTGGAAGAATTAAGCGTGGCGCAAATTCTTTACCGTTCCATACTGGCTCCATTGATGATTTAGACACACCAAGGATAGCTACTTCTGGCGCATTTACGATTGGCGCAAAGTGCGTTGTACCAATACCACCAAGACTTGAAATGGTGAAACAGCCACCTTGCATATCAGATGCAGTCAATTTGCCTTCACGTGCTTTTTTCGATACTTCCATTAATTCACGTGAAAGTTCGATAATGCCTTTCTTGTTCACATTTTTGAATACAGGCACGACTAAGCCATTCGGCGTATCTACTGCGACACCGATGTTAATATATTTTTTCAGGATTAAGCGTTGAGCATCTTCGGTAATTGAGCTATTGAAACGTGGATACGCTTCTAATGCTTTTGCCACCGCTTTCATAATGAACACAACTGGCGTGATTTTTACGCCGAGTTTTTGTTTTTCTGCTAACGCATTTTGTTCTTTACGGAATGCTTCTAAATCCGTGATATCTGCTTTATCGAAGTGAGTAACGTGTGGAATTATTACCCAGTTACGATGTAAGTTAGCACCTGAAATTTTGTTGATACGACTTAATTCAACTTCTTCAATTTCGCCAAATTTACTGAAATCAACTTTTGGCCATGGCAATAAGCCTAATCCAGCACCATTTGCTACACCATTGCCAGTAGCTTGTGCTGTTGCACCGCTTTCATAAGCTTTAACTGCGGTCTTCACATAAGCTTCAATATCTTCTTTAACGATACGACCTTTACGACCAGTACCTTTTACTTTATCTAGATTTACACCAAATTCACGAGCTAAACGACGAATAACTGGTGTTGCGTGTGCATATCCTGTACTTGCTTCTACTTGTTCTTGGCTTAATCCAGATACGTTGTTATTTGATTGAGCTGCTTGTGCAGTAGTATCAGGAGCTGCTGCCTGTGGTGCTTGTGCAGTAGTAGCAGGAGCTGCTGTCTGTGGTGCTGATGTTGAAGCTGATGCTGATGCTGCTGGAGCTGCACCTAGTACTTCAAAACGCATAATTAATGAACCAGTTGAAACTTTATCGCCTGATTTCACTAAAATTTCTTTTACCACACCGCCGAATGGTGCAGGAACTTCCATTGAGGCTTTATCGCCTTCAACGGTAATTAAAGATTGTTCTTCAGTGATTGTATCGCCAACTGCAACCATAATTTCGGTTACATTGACTTCATCGCCACCAATATCTGGCACATTTACTTCTACAATAGCTGAAGCCGTTGGTGCGGTAGCAACCACTGGTGCAGTAGGCGCATCAGCTACTGGAGCAGTAGGCTCATCAGCTGCTGGAGCAGCACCTGCCGCTTCTAATACAAGCATTGGAGTACCAGTTGAAACTTTATCGCCCACTTTCACTAAAATTTCTTTTACAACACCCGCTTCTGGTGCAGGCACTTCCATTGAAGCTTTATCGCCTTCAACGTTAATGATAGATTGATCAACAGAAATGGTATCGCCTACGTTTACCATCACTTCTGTTACGGTAACTTCATCACTACCAATATCAGGAATTTGAATTTGTTTTGACATTTTTTGTTCCTTTTAAAGTGCGGTCATAAAACACAATGTTTTTTGACCGCAGTTTTCATCAATTACGCATAAAGCGGATTGATACGATCTACATTCAAACCGAATTTCGCAATCGCATCTGCAACCACTTGGTTAGATACTGTACCTTCTTTCGCTAATTGAGAAAGTGCAGCAACCACAACATAACGTGCATCAACTTCGAAGTGTTCACGTAAGTTTGCACGGCTATCTGAACGACCGAAACCGTCTGTACCTAATACATGATAGTGCTTACTTGGTACAAATGCACGGATTTGATCAGCATAACCTTTCACATAGTCAGTTGAAGCAACGGTTGGTAAATCAGCTAATACTTGAGCAACGTATGGTACGCGTTGTGTCTCTGTTGGGTGTAATAAGTTCCAACGTGCTGCATCATGACCTTCGCGTGCTAATTCATTGAATGAAGGCGCAGAAAATACATCTGAAGTCACACCGTAGTCATTTGCAAGAATTTGTGCCGCTTCACGAACGTGACGCATAATCGCACCAGAACCTAATAATTGAACGTGACCTTTGCCTTTTTTACCTTCCACTGTTTCAAATTTATATAAACCTTTACGGATACCTTCTTCCGCACCAGCAGGCATTGCAGGTTGATCCATCACTTCATTTAATGTAGTCATATAATAGAATACATCTTCTTGTTTTTCGCCGTACATACGGTTGATACCGTCTTGCATAATAACAGCAACTTCAAATGCAAATGATGGATCGTAAGTAACGCAATTAGGAATAACGCCCGCTTGAATATGGCTGTGACCGTCTTCGTGTTGTAAACCTTCGCCATTTAAGGTTGTACGACCAGAAGTACCCCCTACCATAAAGCCACGAGCTAATTGGTCGCCTGCAGCCCACATCATATCGCCCACACGTTGGAAACCGAACATTGAGTAATAGATAAAGAATGGAATCATCGGTTGGTTATTGACAGAGTACGAGTTCGCTGCTGCTAACCAAGATGCGGTTGCACCTAATTCATTGATACCTTCTTGTAATACTTGACCATCTTTTGCTTCACGATAGTAAGCCACTAAATCACGGTCTGAAGGTACATAGTTTTGACCATGTGGGTTATAAATACCAACTTGACGGAATAAACCTTCCATACCGAAAGTACGTGCTTCATCCGCAATCATTGGAACGATAGTTTTACCGATGTTTTTATCTTTTAATAAGATGTTTAATGCACGAGTAAACGCCATAGTGGTTGAAATACCACGAGGTTGTTCTTCTAATAATGCTTTAAACTCTTCTAATGCAGGAACTTTATATTCAACATCAAATTTAGTACGACGAGCGGGAACATAACCGTTTAATGCTTTACGGTGACCATGTAAGTATTCATACTCAGGTGTGCCTTCAGCAAATTTAATGTATTCTAATTTTTCTACTTGTTCATCGGTTAATGGTAATTCAAAGAAGTCACGGAAACCTTTAAGGCTTTCGTAAGACATTTTTTTAGATTGGTGAGCGGTATTTTTACTTTCCGCTTCAGGAATTTTATAACCTTTAACTTGATGCGCTAAAATCACAACTGGTTTCGTTGCATTTTGTGCTTTTGCATAGGCTGCATATAATTTTTCGCTATCATGTGCACCACGGCGTAATGCCCAGATTTCATCATCGGTCATATCAGCAACTAATGCAGCAGTTTCTGGATAACGACCGAAGAAGTGTTCGCGAATATATGCACCATCTTTAGATTTAAAGGTTAAATAGTCTCCATCAACGACTTCCATCATTAACTGAGTTAATTTACCTGAAGTATCTTTCGCGAATAATTTATCCCAATCGCTGCCCCATAAAACTTTAATCACTTCCCAGCCAGCACCAGTAAATAGCCCTTCTAATTCTTGAACGATTTTACCATTACCATTCACAGGGCCATCTAAACGTTGTAAGTTACAGCTGATAGTGAAGATTAAGTTATCTAACTTCTCACGAGCCGCAAAAGTTAATGCACCTTTAGACTCAATTTCATCCATCTCGCCATCGCCTAAGAATGCATAAACTTTTTGATCTTTGGTATCTTTTAAACCACGGTTATCGAGATATTTTAAGAAACGCGCTTGGTAGATGGCATTCACAGGGCCTAAACCCATAGAAACCGTAGAGAATTGCCAGAATTCAGGCATTAATTTAGGGTGTGGATATGAAGATAAACCGTCGGTAAAGGCTTCTTGACGGAAGTTATCCATTTGTTCTTCAGTTAAACGACCTTCTAAGAAAGCACGCGCATACATACCTGGTGCTGCATGGCCTTGGAAGAAAATTAAATCGCCGCCATTTTTCTCTGTTGCAGCTTTAAAAAAGTGGTTGTAGCAAACTTCATACATTGTTGCTGCAGATTGGAAAGTGGAAATATGCCCACCTAAATCAAGATCTTTCTTCTGACTGCGTAAAACCATCGCGATCGCATTCCAACGTACTGCTGAACGAATACGACGTTCGATGGCGTGATCACCTGGATAAGCAGGTTGCTCAGCCACAGGAATAGTATTCACGTAATCAGTGGTAACTCCTGTTGGCAATGAAACACCACTTGTACGTGCTTGACCAATAACTTGCTCAACAATATATTGAGCACGCTCAACGCCCTCTTCACGAATTAATGAATCTAATGATTGCAACCAATCTTGTGTTTCGATTGGATCAATGTCATTTTTTAAAATCTCAGACATAGGTTTTCCTTAATCTGTTTTGAGTGAATATTAGTTTAGACAAGGCTAAACACGAATACGGCAATATTTGCTTTTCACAAACATTTAACAAATCTTGTAAATTTTAGAAGATTTTTTGAGATAAAGATAGTGAATTTTCATCAAATCATCATATCAAATCAGCTTTGCCATAAATAATTATTTGAAAGTGCGGTAATTTTTTTGTGTTTTTTTGTTCGCTAAAATAACCAGTAAAATATTGCATTCCATCGGGCTTTGTTTTAAAGTTTTTTCAGATTTTTTTCAAAAAGGACTCAGCAATGCAGACAACAACTCGAACCCTCACTCAACACAAACGTATTGCACTTGTGGCTCACGATAGTTGTAAAAAAAATTTACTGAATTGGACGCAAAAACACAAAGAGGCACTTAAGCCTCATATACTTTATGCAACAGGTACAACAGGGCATATTTTAGAACGAGAAACAGGTTTAAGCATTCAATCTTTATTAAGTGGTCCGATGGGAGGTGACCAACAACTTGGTGGATTAATCGCAGAAAAGAAAATCGACATGATGATCTTCTTTTGGGATCCAATGAATGCTGCACCACATGATCCTGATGTGAAAGCCCTTATGCGTATTGCAACAGTGTGGAATATCCCTGTTGCGATTAATCAAAGCTCTGCAGATTTTCTTTTAACTTCAGTTTTATTTGAACAAGATGTGGAAATTGACGTACCAGATTATGAAGGGTATTTAAAAGAGCGGTTAGCTTAAACTGCAACGAAAATTTACCGCACTTTATAGTTGTAGGGTGGGCTTTAGCCCACCAATTAACCATAAAAAATAGAATAAAAACGGTGGGCTGAAGCCCACCCTACGATACTTTTAATTAAATACAAAACAGGGCGACAATTTATCGCCCTGTTTCAGTTATCTCCCAAATCCCCCCATTACAAGTATAAAGAGTACCACTTTCAACTGTTCTTCTGGGATTGGCTTGCCGTTTAGTTTCAAGTCGTTATTTTCTAGAGCAAGCGTTAATGTTACGGTTTTGTCCGTGTTTACGATAATGTCATTCACTTCACCTTCGGTAACTAATTCATTCAATCGGTGAACGAAATCTTGCTTTTGGTTTTCTGGTACAAATTTAGATAACAATGAAATCGCAGTTTCTTTGTTCACATCAAAATTGATTGAAAAATCTTTGAATTGTTTGTATAAGCCACTGCGCATTAAATCAAATTTAGGATTTGGCACTAAAGCAATATTTAGATCCAATGCCACTTTGCCTTTTTCATCAGAAATAGAAAGAGGGGTAAATTTAATTTGAGGCTGATTATTCGCAATGATCATGCCTGCTTGTTGTAATTTTTGCACCAATGTTTTAGATAAAGGCATATCTGAGTCGGCTTTGCCTATTGCAACTAAAATATTTAAAAGTTCTTGTAATGCGTTGCCATCAATATGGTTGAATTCTACATTGTTGGTCACTTTACCTAAGTTGTTACCGTTAATATGTAATTCATCCAGATTCGTTTTATTGATGATATTTACTGTATCACCCTCAACTTGTGTAGTTAAATTTGCTTGGCTATTTTTCTGAATAAGAGAGAATTTTTCGCCAGTCTCTGGAGATTCGGTATTTTGCTCAAAATAGCCTATTTTACTATTGATATTCCCACTATAAATAAATGGCCATTTTGTGCTTTGCAACGAGCCTTGTACGACAAGATCTTTTATTTTAATTGATGAAGCGGTTGAAACTGCATGATTAGGGGCATTTGAATTAAATGTATCGACAGATAGCACATAGTTATTTGGTGTATTTTGGTTTAAATCAATATTTAATACGACATTTGACCAATCAAAATCTGTCTTAGATTGCTCATTGTGATATTGCCCCGATGCAAGTTTTAATTCCGCATTACCGCTTAATGAATAATTCATTGCGAAATTCAGTTGTAACGGTTTCTCTGATTCTGTGATATCAAAGAATGCCTGAGTTGTTGCATTTTTTCCTAACAATGTTTGGCTTGAAAAAATGGCTGGAACGAAATTCAGTTTTGCCACACGATCAAGCGGCAAAGGCCCGTGATAAAGTGTTGATGATAAAGGAATAATGATCGTTTCATTTGCCTTGTGAATTTCTATTTGATCTTGAATGTGAGAGGCAAATAATCCTCTTTCAAATTTTATATTTTTATAAAAAATTTTACTTTCTTCTAATGCCTCAGTTTTGGTAAATAGTTGATTTAACTGTTTTAGTTGATGTAAATATTCTTCTTCAGCTTTTTTCCCTGTAAACCATGCACCTGCACACCAAACGGCAGCAAGAGAAATGACTACGCCTGCAGCAATTTTTGATTTTTTCATTTATTTCTTTCCTATTTTAAAGTAAAAATTTTCGCCAAATTTATCACAAATCCCTTTTTCTTGCCTGAAAATTTTTGTTTTCCCTTTGAACTTCATCATTTGAGACTTATTTTGAAAAACAAGAACGGAAATTACCGCACTTTAAGAAATAAAAAATTTTTAAAATTTTCTCTTGAAATGCGAAAGAATATCCACATCTTACAATTCGTAATAAATAGGTCTAAAAGCCCTACCCCGAATTTTAAAATTTTTACTAGGAGTACAAAATGGGAAAAATTATTGGTATTGACTTAGGTACAACAAACTCTTGTGTAGCTGTAATGGACGGCGATAAAGCGCGCGTAATTGAAAATGCAGAAGGGGCACGTACTACTCCGTCAATCATTGCATATACAGATAATGAAACCTTAGTTGGTCAGCCAGCAAAACGTCAAGCAATCACTAACCCAAAAAATACATTGTTTGCGATTAAACGTTTAATTGGTCGTCGTTTTGAAAGTGAAGAAGTTCAACGCGATATTAAAATTATGCCTTTCGAAATTACTCGTGCCGACAATGGCGATGCTTGGGTAAACGTGAAAGGTGATAAATTAGCCCCACCGCAAATTTCAGCAGAAGTGTTGAAAAAAATGAAAAAAACTGCAGAAGATTTCTTGGGTGAATCTGTAACTGAAGCAGTAATTACTGTGCCTGCATACTTCAACGACGCACAACGTCAAGCAACGATTGATGCAGGTAAAATCGCAGGTTTAGATGTTAAACGTATCATTAATGAACCAACAGCGGCTGCGTTAGCGTTTGGTTTAGGTTCAAGCAAAGAGAACCAAGTGATCGCTGTTTATGACTTAGGTGGTGGTACATTTGATATTTCAATCATCGAAATTGATAACTTTGATGGCGAACAAACTTTCGAAGTATTGGCAACCGGTGGTAACACTCACTTAGGTGGTGAAGACTTTGATAACCGTGTAATTGATTACATTATTGATGAGTTCAAAAAAGAACAAAATATCGATTTACGTAATGATGCAATGGCATTACAACGTGTGAAAGAAGCTGCAGAGAAAGCAAAAATTGAACTTTCATCAGCTCAATCTACTGAAGTGAACCTTCCGTACATCACTGCAGATGCGACAGGTCCTAAACACTTAGCATTAAATATCACTCGTGCAAAATTAGAAGCATTAGTAGAAGATTTAGTGGCAAGCTCAATTGAGTCTTTGAAAGCGGTATTAAAAGATGCAGATAAAGGTGTAAGCGAAATCCACGATATTATTCTTGTGGGTGGCCAAACTCGTATGCCACTTGTACAACAAAAAGTTGCTGAGTTCTTTGGTAAAGAAGCGCGTAAAGATGTAAACCCTGATGAAGCGGTGGCAATCGGTGCGGCAGTTCAAGGTGGTGTATTAAAAGGTGATGTGAAAGATGTTCTTTTATTAGACGTAACTCCATTATCTTTAGGTATCGAAACCATGGGCGGTGTGATGACCACTTTAATTGAGAAAAATACCACTATTCCAACTAAAAAATCGCAAGTATTCTCAACAGCAGAAGATAACCAAAGTGCGGTAACTATTCATGTTCTTCAAGGTGAACGTAAACGTGCGGCAGACAATAAATCTTTAGGTCAATTCAATCTAGAAGGTATTAATCCTGCACCGCGTGGTATGCCACAAATTGAAGTAACATTTGATATCGATGCAAACGGCGTAATCAACGTATCAGCAAAAGATAAAAATACGGGTAAAGAGCAACAAATTCGTATTCAAGCATCATCTGGTTTATCTGATGAAGAAATTCAACAAATGGTGCGTGATGCAGAAGCAAATGCTGATGCAGACCGTAAATTTGAAGAAGTTGTTCAAGCTCGTAACCAAGCAGATGGTATTGCTCACGCAACACGTAAACAAATTGCAGAAGCTGGCGATGCATTGAGTGTCGCAGACAAAGAGAAAATTGAAGCTGCAGTCGCTGAGCTTGAAACAGCAGCAAAAGGCGAAGATAAAGCAGAAATTGAAGCAAAAATTGAAGCGGTAATTAAAGCCTCTGAACCATTAATGCAAGCAGTGCAAGCAAAAGCTCAACAAGCTGGTGGCGAGCAACCACAACAATCATCAGCAAAAGATGATGGCGTGGTAGATGCTGAATTTGAAGAAGTGAAAGATAATAAATAATTCACCGCTCTTCTTAGCATAAACAAAGGGCGTGGAAACACGCCCTTTTGGTGTATTTATTTTCAGCAACAAATTACAAAATTACTATGGCAAAAAAAGATTACTACGAAGTCCTTGGCCTACAAAAAGGGGCGAGTGAGGACGACATCAAACGTGCGTATAAACGTTTAGCGTCTAAACATCATCCCGATAAAAACCAAGGCAGTAAAGAAGCAGAAGAAAAATTCAAAGAAATTAATGAAGCTTATGAAGTATTAGGCGACGATCAAAAACGCGCAGCCTACGATCAATATGGCCACGCAGCCTTTGAACAAGGTGGTGGCACTGGTGGCTTCGGTGGCGGCTTTGGCGGTGCTGATTTTGGTGATATGTTCGGTGATATTTTTGGCGATATTTTCGGTGGTGGACGTGGTCGTCAGCGCGTTGTTCGTGGCGAAGACTTACGTTATGACTTAGAAATTAGCCTAGAAGAAGCCGTAAAAGGTACAACCAAAGATATTCAAATCAATACTCTTGCACATTGTGATAGCTGTGGTGGCTCTGGGGCTGAAAAAGGTTCTAAAGTGGAAACTTGTCCGCATTGCCACGGTTCTGGTCGAATTCGTCGTCAGCAAGGTTTCTTCGTATCTGAAAGTATTTGTCCAACTTGTCACGGTAGCGGTAAGAAAATTGAAAAACCTTGTCGCAGTTGTCATGGAGAAGGACGAGTTCATAAGAAAGAAAATCTTTCAGTAAAAATTCCTGCAGGCGTAGATACGGGCAACCAACTTCGCTTAGCTGGTAAAGGTGCAGCAGGCGAAAATGGCGCACCAGCTGGAGATTTATATGTTGTGATTCACGTGAGAGAACATAATATTTTTGAACGTGATGGCTCTAATCTTTACTGTGAAGTACCGATTAGCTTTGCTACTGCAGCCCTTGGCGGTGAAATTGAAGTGCCGACCTTAGATGGCAGAGTGAAACTTAAAATCCCTGCTGAAACGCAAACAGGAAAATTATTCCGCATGCGAGGAAAAGGTGTTGCTTCTACACGTAGTGGTTATGCGGGCGATTTAATTTGCCGTATCGTGGTAGAAACGCCCGTTAATTTAACCAGCGAACAAAAAGAATTACTCCACAAACTTGAGGAAAGTTTACAAGGTAAAGATTTAAGTAAACACGCACCAAAATCTTCAGGATTTTTAGACGGTGTGAAAAAATTCTTTGATAACTTGGGTAAATCTGACAAATAAAGATAATGAAAAAGTCCGCATTTCGCGGACTTTTTTATATGCAAATAATCTCTTCTAAAAATTACCGCACTTTGGGTTTTATTTGCGAACGGTGTATTCGCCTTCACAAACCCATTTATAACTTGTTAATGCTTCTAACCCCATAGGGCCACGAGCATGAAGTTTTTGGGTACTCACGGCAACTTCTGCGCCTAATCCAAATTGTCCGCCATCAGTAAAGCGTGTACTTGCATTCACATAAACGGCTGCCGCATCAACTTGATTGATAAATTGACGTGCTAGGTTTTGTGAGGAAGTTAAAATACTTTCAGAATGTTGCGTACCATATTGGCGAATATGCTCAATAGCGGCATGAATATCTTCCACAACAACCACATTCAAATCCAATGATCCCCATTCTTTTCGCAATTCTTTTTCTGTCACTTCGCAGACATTCGCACCTGCTTGTTTCAATATATTAAGTGCGGTGGATTTTGCGTGATATTTTACGTTTTTGGTAGCGAGGTGAGAGACGAGTTTTGGTAAAAATTCTTCAGCAATAGAATGTTGAACTAACAATGTTTCCAATGTGTTACAGGTGCTTGGACGTTGGGTTTTGGCGTTATCAATAACAAAAATCGCTTTATTTTGATCCGCACTTTTTTCAACGAAAGTATGACAAACACCCACACCACCCACAATAACAGGAATAGTCGAATGTTGTTTACACAATTCATGTAAACCCGAACCACCACGAGGAATAATCATATCCACATAGCGATCCAGTTTTAATAATTGCATAACGAGTTCACGGTTTGGATCGGTAATGGCTTGCACCGCAAATTTTGGTAAGCCTGCTTGCTCTAAAGCATTTTGTACAACTTCGATTAAAATCTTGTTAGAAAATTGTGTTTCTTTACCGCCGCGTAAAATCACCGCATTGCCAGTTTTAAGGCAAAGACTTGCCACATCAATGGTCACATTTGGGCGAGCTTCATAAATTGTACCAATGACGCCGAGCGGAGTGCGTACGCGTTCAATTTTAAGTCCGCTATCCAATGTACCGCCGTCTATGATTTTCCCCACGGGATCTGCTAGAGAAATAACGTGGCGTACATCATTAGCAATGCTTTGTAAACGTTCTTGTGTGAGCAGTAAGCGATCAATCAAGGCATCCGATAATCCATTTTGTTTAGCAAGTTCAATATCTTTTGCGTTTTCGGCTAAGATAAGCGGTGCTTGTTGTTGGAGTTGTTCTGCAATAATGGATAATGCACAATTTTTTTCAGCAGTGGTGAGTTGAGCCAAGATAAATGCAGCATCTTTGGCTTGTTTACCCATTTGTTCTAACATAGTTATTCCCTTTATTGTATTTATTTCTTTTTATTTGGCAGCTTATCTTGTTCTTCCGATGTGAGTTCTTGGTAATTAAACACCGGCAACCCCCATTCGAAATGAATAGCTAAAAGGCGTAAAGTAAAGCTGCTAATAAGTGTGAGTAACACGGCAAGTGTATGTTCTACTTGAAGTGTACTTAATGCGTAATAAGTCAGCGTGGCAAATAGCGCAATGCTGGCATAGAGTTCTTTTTGGAACACGAGAGGAATTCGATTGCATAGCATATCGCGTAGAACCCCGCCAAAGGCACCAGTAATACAGCCTGCAATACAAACAATGGTAAGGCTATGTCCCATATCCATTGCAATTTGTGCGCCAATAATGGAATACACCACTAAGCCCATCGCATCAAGCACCAAGAAAATAGTGCGAAAGTAGCGCATAAAATGATTGATAAATGGTGCAACATATACGGTAATTACCGCCGCACTTGCCACCATTAAAAAATATTCTGGGTGCTTAACCCAGCCGAGAGGGTAATGTCCGAGCAGTACATCACGCACAGAGCCGCCACCAATGGCAGTCACAGATGCGATAATGATCACGCCAAAAATATCCATTTTCTCACGACCTGCCGCAAGTGCGCCTGTCATTCCTTCAGCGGTGATACCGATGATATATAAAATACTAAGTAACATTCATGTACCTAAGTGCGGTTAAAATTGGTTTCATTTTACTTTAAAATTTAATGAATTTTTAGCATAATGACGCATTATTTTTTCAGACGTCAAAATTATGTCAGAACAATCTTCTAAATATATCGCAGCATTGCTTGCGGTATTATCGATCTCAATGGTGCTTGGCATCGATCTATTTATTTTTTCTTTGCAATCTGAAAAGCAAACAATGCCTCATTTAGGTGTAGGCGTGTTGGTTGCACAGTTAATTTCGTTGTTGGTGTTTTATCGCGGCGAAATTTGCCCAGGACAACGTGGTCGTTTAATCAAAGTGAATATGACTTTTGCTATTTATTGGGCAGTGTGGTTGCTGATAAGCCTATTACAAAATAATCACACGCTTACTAACGTAATGAGCGTATGTGGTCTTTCTGTCGTGTATTTTATTTGGAAACAACCCAAAACTGAAAAAATTCGTAACAGCTTTTTATTGATGGCTGCATTAATTGCGGGTTTAGGTTGCTTGAGTTATTTAATGATTTTTACCGTGCTTCCTGCGAGTGATTTTGCTGAATATAACCCTTTTGCACCAATTTTATCTGGCGTGATTTTAGCAAATCTTGCGCTTGTTATTGCACGAAATCGTTTACAAGGTTTTATAGCATTGTTGCCCTTAGCAATGATTATATTGCTTGCTCTAAATGCTTTGGCAATGTTTTTATTTTTACTTTTAAATGGTATGGAAAGTGCGGTTAATTCTGACAGTGTTTTTGCCTACATCATTTATTTTGTTTGCCATTTTGTGATTGCGGCTATTCTGATTCTGCATAGTTTCCAAAAGTGGATATTATCTACCAATAGTTTATTTATCCTATTATTTATTGCTGTTTGCTTGCCGTTATGGATGGTTTTTGTTTAATAAAGAAAACAATCATTGCGCCGTGGGGAATTTACCCACGGCTTTTAAGATTTCGGCTGGTTAGAAAGTAATACGCCAACACGGAAATCACGACACATGCCCCCATAGTAAAGAGCATTGGTGCGGCAGTATCCATTTTCATTGACGCGACTAAACTTCCCATAATTGCACCCACTGCAAAACGTACGCTACCAATCAAAGAATTTGTTGTTCCCGCCATTTGAGGACATTTTTCTAAAGCTGATGCCATTGCATTTGATGAAATCACTGGGTTTGGACCGACGAAAAAGGCGACGCCAATTGCCATTGGCCAAAAACCAAGATCTAAAAGTGCGGTCAAAATTAGCCACATTCCAGAAAGGAATTGAATTGCGAGGGCTATCCGTAACATTGTTTCTGCACCCACTTTAGTAACAAATCGGCTATTTAAAAACGAGGCAAAGATCATCGTAACGATATTCATCATAAAGAAATAACCGAACTGATCGACGGGAACGCCATAAATGCCGATATAGACAATTGATCCTGCCGTCACAAAAGCAAACAACCCGCCAAAGCTAAAAGAGGCGGCAAACATATAGCCAAGCACTTCTTTTTGCTTCCAAAGCAGAAGGAAATTGCGAGCGATAATATTTAAGCGCAGCGGAATGCGATTTTCTTTTTTATGGGTTTCTGGAATGATGAAAAAGACCAATGCAGCGGCTAATAATCCCACAAGCGAAATAACGTAAAAAATCGCATGCCAATGGAAAAATTTAACGATGTAACCCCCAATAATTGGCGCAACTAAAGGCGCAAGCATAAACACTAACGTAATGGTGGACATCACTTTGGATAGCTGATCTTTACTAAATAAATCACGCAATAATGCGCCAGAAAGTACTACAGGTGCGGCACCAAAGAAACCTTGCACAAAACGAAGTGCGGTAAAATTTCCAACTGAATTTATTTCGGTAAGCACTAAAGCTGTTAATGCACCCACAATAACACCGAGTAAAATGATCGGTTTTCGTCCGAAACTATCACCAAAAGGCCCCCAAAAAAGCTGACCAAACGCCATGCCATAAGCAAAAGAGGTGAGCGTGTGTTGTACTTGTTCTGGACTCACGCCGAGATCTTTCGCAATTTCTAAAAAAGACGGCAAATACATATCCACGCCAAAGGGCGGTAGCATAGAGAGAATACCGAGGGTAAGAATAAAGATGAAAGTCGATTTTTGTTGATTCATATTATTTTACTAACTTTTCAATTTCACTTTGAGTTAATGGGCGGTATTCGCCTTCTTCTAAGGATTCATCCAACACTACATCACCAATTTTCCAGCGATGTAATCCAACGACTTTATTCCCAAGTGCGGCAAACATACGTTTTACTTGATGATAACGACCTTCAGAAATGGTCAGATTCACATTGTAATCATCTAAAATTTCTAATTTTGCTGGTTTAGTGGGCTCTTTTTCTCCGCGTAATAAAATACCTTCCGAACAAGCCGCTGCATAATTTTCTTCTACGGGATCAGCTAATGTTACCAAATAGGTTTTTTCACAATGATGTTTTGGCGAAGTGATGCGATGTGACCATTGTCCATCATCGGTAAGCAATACGAAACCTGTCGTATCCACATCTAAGCGACCTGCGCTATGTAATTTTCCAGCTAAAGGGTAATCAAAAAATTGATAAATTGTTGGATAGTCGCCGTCATCATTAGAACAAACACAGCCTTGTGGCTTATGCAACATAAAATACTGGCCTTCTTCTACCCAAGTTAATAATTCATCTTCAAAATAGATTTTATCTTCTTGTGAAATTTGAACCGCACCACTTTTGACAATTTCACCATTAATTTTTACCGCACTTTGGCGGATCGCTTTTGTTGCTTGAGAACGCGTTAAGCCCGTATTTTCAGCAATAAATTTATCTAATCTCATTATGTTTTCTCTTGTTAAAATTCGCTAGGCATTTTACAGGTTTTTGCTTTTATAACGAAACAAAAAAGCTGCATTTAATCTGCAGCCTCTATCTGTTAAGATTGATTAAACCACTTCACGTAATCGAATTGATCGTAATATTTTTTCCCATTCCAGCCAGAAAATTCAAAAATATCGCCCACCTGATTTTGCTTCTCGAAGCCTTTTATATAATAAGCCGATTTAAAAGCTGGATAGGGCTTGTGAGTAAAAATCACTTTATTTTTGAAAGGGAGTTGATCAAAAAGTTGAATGTCTTTTTCGGTCACGCCGTCTCGATCTGTCATCATAATAAAAAGATTGTCTAACTTCATTCGTGGCGTGCGAAGTTGCCATTTTTCATTGGCTTCTTGCTCACTGTGATAATGCATAAAATGAATTTCAAGATCGGCAAGTTTTCCCACTGGATAACTTTTTTCTGTTTGTACGAATGTGAGAGGTTGAGTACGGTAGAAATCCATATTTTGTAAATAACGCAAAAAATCCTGTGGCGAGAGATAGAGATTCACAAAAGGGGAATTAAACGGCTGGTGCAAATCATGTAAGATAAAAGCACCCATACAATTGGCAGCAATGACAGTCATACCTTGATTTGTTAGTTTACGTTGCAGAGTGCGATTAATGAAAAATCTTTGGCATTTATTCACCGCACTTTTAATTTTTTGAAATGGATTCATTTTCTCATCCTTTATGCTTTTGTTGCGAAAATCCTACCTTTTTTGCTGAAAAATGAAAAGTCTAGCTAATGCCTCGCATCAAAAAAATTTTGTTATAAAGTTGTGAAAATTTGCAGTTCGTCACAATTTTTTGAATAAAAAACAGATATAATCGACGCAATATTTCAATCCTGTTTCAAGAAAATGGAGCATTTATTATGACCGAACAATTACGTCAAGCAGCCTTAGATTTCCACGAATTTCCAATTCCTGGAAAAATCGAAGTTACCCCAACAAAATCATTAGCAACCCAACGTGATCTTGCCTTAGCTTATTCACCGGGTGTGGCAGAGCCTTGTTTAGAAATTGAAAAAGATCCTGCCGCCTCTTACAAATATACAGCACGTGGCAATTTAGTGGCGGTGATTTCCAATGGCACAGCGGTACTTGGGCTTGGCAATATTGGCGCACTAGCGGGCAAACCCGTAATGGAAGGAAAGGGCGTGTTGTTCAAAAAATTTGCGGGCATCAACGTATTTGATATTGAAGTGAATGAGTATGATCCCGATAAACTTGTGGATATTATTGCCTCGTTAGAGCCAACTTTCGGTGGGGTAAATCTTGAAGATATTAAAGCACCTGAATGCTTCTATATCGAACAAAAATTGCGTGAGCGAATGAATATTCCTGTATTCCATGATGACCAACATGGCACGGCGATCATCAGTGCTGCTGCGATCATCAATTCTCTTCGTATTGTAGGTAAAAAAATTGAAGATGTACGCTTAGTGGCTTCTGGTGCGGGTGCTGCATCTATTGCGTGTTTGAACTTATTACTTTCTTTAGGCATGAAACGTGAAAATATCACAGTTTGCGACTCGAAAGGCGTGGTATATAAAGATCGTGATGACAAAATGGATCAAACCAAAAAAGATTATGCAATTGAAGATAATGGCTGGCGTAAACTTGGTGATGCGATTCCAAATGCAGATATTTTCTTAGGTTGTTCTGCGGCTGGTGCGCTTACGCAAGATATGGTTAAAAGTATGGCTGCGCATCCAATTATTCTTGCTTTAGCTAATCCAAATCCTGAAATTACCCCGCCAGAAGCAAAAGCTGTTCGTCCTGATGCGATTGTATGTACAGGCCGCTCCGATTACCCAAACCAAGTAAATAACGTGCTTTGTTTCCCATTTATTTTCCGTGGTGCATTAGATGTGGGCGCAACCACTATTAATGAAGAAATGAAACGTGCGGCAGTTTATGCCATTGCTGACCTTGCATTAGAAGAGCAAAACGAAGTGGTAACCTCTGCTTACGGTGGCGAAGGGGCGACATTTGGTGCGGATTATGTGATTCCTCGTCCATTTGATCCTCGCTTGATTGTGCGTATTGCACCAGCGGTAGCAAAAGCTGCAATGGAATCTGGTGTGGCAACTCGTCCAATTCAAAATTGGGATGCTTATGTTGAAAAACTCACTCAGTTCGTTTACAAAACGAGCTTGTTTATGCGTCCTATTTTCAGCCAAGCAAAATCGGCAAAACAACGCATTATTTTAGCGGAAGGGGAAGAAAATAAAGCATTACATGCCACCCAAGAAGTGATTTCAATGGGCTTGGCAAATCCAATTTTAATTGGTCGCCGCAGCGTGATTGAAGAAAAAATTAAAAAACTTGGTTTACGTTTAACTGCAGGTGTAGATTTTGAAATTGTGGATAATGAAGATAATCCACGCTATGAAGAATGTTGGAAACACTATTACGAACTTACCAAACGTAAAGGCATTACACCTGCAATCGCAAAACGTGTTGTGCGTTCTAACACTACCGTATTAGCTTCTACGTTACTGAGCTTAGGCTATGGCGATGCTTTAGTATGTGGTTTATTTGGTTCATACGGAAAACACCTTGCATCGATTCGCGATATTATTGGCTTAAAAGATGGCGTGAAAACTGCTGCTGCTTTAAATAGTCTTGTATTACCGACTGGTAACGTATTCTTAACAGATACTCACGTAAACAGTAATCCTACAGCAGAAGAATTAGCTGAAATTACCTTAATGGCAGCAGAAGAAATTCATCGTTTTGGTATTGAACCTGCAGTAGCATTACTTTCTCACTCTAATTTTGGTTCCTCTGATTCACTCGGTGCACCAAAAATGCGTGAAGTATTACAGATCGTCAAAGAGCGTAATCCGCACTTAATGATCGATGGGGAAATGCGTGGAGATTTAGCGATGAACGAAGCACACAGAAAAGAATTAATGCCTGATAGCCCACTGAAAGGATGTGCAAATTTATTAGTGTTCCCTGATTTGAGCTCATCACGTATTAGTTATAGCTTATTACGTGGAACAACCACCGCAATTACCGTTGGCCCGATCTTAATGGGTATGAATAAATCTGCGCATATTCTTAATCCAGGTGCATCTGTTCGTCGTATTATCAATATGATTGCCTATGCAGCAGTGAAAGCACAACAAGAGTAATTGAAAAAAGTGCGGTAAATTTCTGTCGTTTATTTAATGAAGCCTCGATTTTTTTCGAGGCTTTATTTTTATCATTCTATTGAATGTTATTAGCTAAAATGTACCACACAGAATTTGGCATATTGTTTACATTAAGATTAACGAAAATTATGTAAAAATTTACCGCACTTTAAGGCTTTTATCTTGTCGAAAAGGAGCTGATAGGCAGTAACCTATATTTCTTCAATTTAATACGGCTTGAATGCCGTTTTGTTAATGATTTTTACAATGAAAAAAGCGTATTCCCCTTTATTCCCCATCTTCACATTCGTGTTGATTAATCTCATCATCCTTTCTTTATCCCGTTTGGGACTAGCTGTATGGCAATCAGAACGTGTATCCGCCGTAGATGGCTGGTTGCAATTATTTTTGCAAGGCGTACGAATGGATATTGTGGCACTTTGTTATTTATTTGGTGTACCTGCATTGCTCACAACATTGTTCCATAGTAGCAAAGTTTGGGTAAAAATTTTACGCCTTTGGCTAACCCTTGGTAGTGTGTTTATTATCTTTATGGAAATTGCCACACCTGCCTTTATTGAAACCTACGATTACCGTCCAAATCGTTTATTTATCGAATACCTGATTTATCCGAAAGAAGTTTTTTCAATGCTTGCTGAAGGGCATTTAAGTGCGGTGATTTTTAGCCTTGTTTTCACAGTTTTATCTGCCGTGATTTATTGGAAAATTTCTGGTTGGGCAGTCAAAAATTTACGTTCAATAAGTTGGAAACTTCGCCCTGTGATTGCTTTGCTTGTTATTGTCGTGAGCTTCCTTGGGGCGCGTTCAAGTTTTCAACACCGCGGAATTAATCCCGCCATGGTGGCATTTTCCTCTGATGCGTTAGTGAATTCTTTGGTGCTTAATTCGGGCTATTCCGTGATTTATGCCGCACAGCAATTTAAAGATGAAGAAAAATCTTCAGAAATGTACGGAAAAATGGATGTAGACGAAATGTTTCGTATTGTTAAAGCAAGTCGAGGCCGCCCAGACAGCGATTACATTTCAGATAAATACCCAACTTTAACGAAAAATGTCGCGACTTATCAGGGTAAACCTAAAAATATCGTGATTTTGTTACAAGAGAGTCTCGGTGCTCAATTTATTGGAACGCTCGGTGGCAAACCACTTTCTCCAAATGTGGATCAGCTTGCAAAAGAAGGGTGGTTATTTGAAAATCTTTATGCAACAGGCACACGTTCAGTACGCGGTATTGAAGCAACAACCGCAGGTTTTACGCCAACGCCAGCTCGTGCAGTTGTAAAACTTAATAATGCTCAAAGTGGTTTCTTTACTATTGCGGATTTATTACATAAACAAGGTTATAACACTTCCTTTATTTATGGCGGAGAAAAGCACTTCGACAATATGGCGAGCTTTTTCTACGGTAATGGCTTTAAAGATATTTGGGATCAACAAGATTACCAGAATCCAAAATTTACTGGCACTTGGGGCGTGAGTGACGAGGATTTATTTGATAAAGCCAATGAAACTTTCACGAAATTACAAAATGAAGGTAAACCGTTTTTTAGTTTAGTGTTTAGCTCTAGCAATCATGATCCATTTGAATATTCAGATGGCAGGATTGAGCTTTATGAACAACCAAAAGCCACTCGTAATAATGCAGCAAAATATGCGGATTATGCCTTAGGTCATTTCTTTAAAATGGCAAAACAGTCTAATTATTGGAAAGATACGATTTTCTTAATTGTTGCGGATCACGATTCTCGTGTAGGTGGAGCAAGCCTTGTGCCAATTAAGCATTTCCATATTCCAGCTTTGATTATCGGGGAGGGCATTATGCCACGTCGTGACAGCCGTCTTGTGAGCCAAATTGATATGCCAACCACGTTACTTTCTTTAGCAGGTGTAAGTGGTAATTATCCAATGATTGGTTTTGATTTAACGCAAGATGTAAACCCAGATCGTGCCTTTATGCAATACGATCAAACTCAAGCAATGATGAAAGGCAATAATGATGTGGTGATTCAAATGCCAAATAAAGCAGCGCAAGGTTATCATTATGATAAATCAACAGACACTTTAACGCCAAAAGAGGTGCCTGATGCAATGAAAAAAGAGGCATTAGCTCACGCTTTATTAGGCAGTTATTTATATAAGAATCGCTTGTATTCTTCAGATGAAAATAAATAAACGGAACGCCAGCTTCTTAAGCTGGCGTTTCTTTTAGTTTTCAAAAACAAACTGTTCACGCAATTGATGTAATTGATCGCGAATTGCCGCGGCTTTTTCAAATTCCAAATCTTGTGCAAATTTATACATTTGTTGTTCCAATTTTTTGATTTGTTGTTGATATTCTTTGGCATTTTTCGGTGCATTATAAAGTGCGGTTGGTTCTGCCGCCATTTTTCCACGTTGTTTATTGGCTTTCGCTTTTTGGTTTGCACCTTGCCCAATATCTAACAATTCCCCAACTTTCTTATTCAATGCTTGTGGCACAATGCCATGTTCTTCATTATATTTTGTTTGTTTTTCACGACGACGATTAGTTTCCGTAATAGCTTTTTCCATTGATTTTGTGATGCTATCCGCATATAAAATCGCTTTACCATTTAAGTTTCGTGCAGCACGGCCGATGGTTTGGATTAAAGAACGTTCGGAGCGTAAAAATCCTTCTTTATCGGCATCTAAAATCGCCACAAGAGACACTTCTGGAATATCCAATCCCTCACGTAGCAAGTTGATGCCGACTAACACATCGAATTCTCCTAAACGCAAATCACGGATAATTTCCACACGTTCCACCGTATCAATATCAGAATGTAGATAACGTACTCGGATTCCGTGTTCATCTAAATAATCCGTTAAATCTTCTGCCATTTTTTTTGTGAGTGTTGTCACTAAAACGCGCTCATTTTTATCCGCTCTTTGGCGAGCTTCAGAAAGTAAATCATCCACTTGAATTGAGACTGGACGAATTTCAATAAGCGGATCAAGTAAACCAGTTGGGCGAACCACTTGATCGATGATTTCACTGCCTGATTTTTCTAATTCATAAGGCCCTGGTGTTGCGGAAACATAGATGGTTTGTGGGGCTAAGCGTTCAAATTCCTCAAAGCGTAACGGACGATTATCCAATGCGGACGGTAAACGGAAACCATATTCAACCAAGGTTTCTTTGCGCGAACGGTCACCACGATACATTCCACCAATTTGAGGCACGGTCACATGAGATTCATCAATAATTAAAATGGCATCAGAGGGCATATAATCGAACAATGTTGGGGGTGGCTCGCCTTCATTTCTGCCTGACAAATAGCGAGAGTAGTTTTCAATACCCGAGCAATAGCCCAATTCATTCATCATTTCAATATCAAATTGGGTTCGTTGGCTAATTCGTTGTTCTTCTAAAAGTTTATGTTCTTTAATGAAGTATTCACGGCGTGATACGAGTTCTTTTTTGATGTTTTCTATCGCATCTAAAATGCGTTCTCTTGGTGTAACATAGTGCGTTTTAGGATAGATCGTAAAACGTGGAACAGCACCAAAACTACTGCCAGTGAGCGGATCAAATAAACTTAATCGTTCAATTTCATCATCAAATAATTCAATACGCACCGCACGATCATCGGATTCTGCAGGGAAAATATCAATAATTTCCCCACGAACACGGAAAGTTCCACGCTGAAATGCTTGATCATTGCGGGTATATTGCAATTCAGCTAACTTTGCTAAAATTTGACGTTGATCGATAATAGCACCTTGTTGTAAATGCAACATCATTTGTAAGTAGCTATCAGGATCGCCCAAACCATAAATTGCAGAAACGGAAGCCACTACGATGGTATCTCGACGTTCTAAAAAAGATTTTGTCGCAGAAAGTCGCATTTGTTCGATTTGATCATTAATAGAAGCATCTTTTTCAATGAAAGTATCACTGCTAGGCACATAGGCTTCTGGCTGATAATAATCATAGTAAGACACAAAATATTCCACCGCATTTTCTGGAAAAAAGGCTTTCATTTCTGCATAAAGTTGAGCCGCAAGGGTTTTATTCGGTGCAAGTAACATTGCGGGGCGATTTAATTGAGCGATTACGTTGGCGATAGTAAACGTCTTCCCCGAGCCTGTTACTCCGAGCAAAGTTTGATGTGCCAATCCATCCGTTAAATTTTCAGCTAATTTTTCGATAGCTTGTGGCTGATCGCCAGAAGGACGAAAGTCGGAATGCAGAATGAACGGTTTTGTGTTGATTTTTTCAGACATAAAGTGAGGTCAGTTTTTTGATAGTTTTGAATAGTGCCTATTTTAGCATATTTAACGTGTAAAATTGATCAGGCAAAAATCTAAGTTTTACACAGACTTAGTGATGTCAAGAGAAAGATCTCACAAATTTATAAAAAAAACTTTAATTTTTTACTAGACAAAACTTAACTTATTGATTTTAAAGGATAATTTAAATTTAGGCTAATCTGTAATCAAGATCGAATAATCCTTGTAAGAACAAGGGATCCGCAAAATTTTAAAAAGTTAATCCACAAAGTTATCCACAGGCTTTGTGGATAGAAAAATAAATATTAGGGGGTATATAAAAGATGAGAAAATTTTTTATTTTTTTATGAAATTTTTTTAAATTTTGCATTGACAAGCTAACTATCGATCATTAAAATTCGCGCCCTGTTCCTTGTGATACAAAGTTTATTCCTCCTTAGTTCAGTCGGTAGAACGGTGGACTGTTAATCCATATGTCGCTGGTTCAAGTCCAGCAGGAGGAGCCAATTTTTCTTTTGGTTTAGAGTTTGTTTGTCTCCTTTTACAAATTCTAAATTAGCAACCAAAAGATTTTGAGCCCATCCAGTTGATGGGCTTTATTTTTAACTTCAAAATAGGATTTTGCTTCCGCCAGTTGAGATGGTTGTGCCATACAACAAACTCAAGGCAAAAAATAGCATTATTCCACCTGCGATTAATTTCACGATACTTTCGCTTTTTCCTTTCGTATTTTTTGAACTATACCAACGCCCTAAGTGGATTGCGGTATTTCTCGCATAACGTACAATTCCTGCGAAGGCTGACAGCATAAGCCCCGTGCCGAAAGACATGGCTAATACAGCTAAAATTCCCCAGCTATAAAGATCAAGCATATAAGCTAAAAATAAAACGAAAATCGCACCGCTACAAGGGCGCATACCAATTGTTAGAATCACGAGGAATTGCGATTTTAGATTGGTTGCTTGTGCAGTTTGCGTCGGGCTTGGCAAATGTTGGTGTCCACAACTACAGGTGTTTGGCTGAAAAGTGCGGTTATTTTTCACCGCACTTTTTTCGTGTAGAGGGAGGGGATTGAGGGATTTAATGGCTAATTTAGCTTTTTTACGATAGGCACGTAAACCTTGCCAAATCCAATAACAGCCGAGAAATACCAATAATAGCAAGGCAGTTCGTTCTAACCAAAGCTGACTTAATTTGAAATAACGTGATGAAAGATTTAGCACTACAACAAGCAATGTGGTTGCTGTAATCGCGACAATGCCTTGCATTAAGGAAGAAAGTAAGCTCAAGATAGTGCTTTGTTTTAATTGGCTTTCATGCGTGGAAAGATAGCTGGCAATAATAAATTTGCCGTGTCCTGGCCCGAGGGCATGAAGTACGCCATAAATAAAGCTGGCGAAAATAAGTGTGATGCCTGCCTTGATGCTATTATTTTGAATTTGATGTAAATTTTCCGAAATAAGTTGATTAAAATCTTTTTGCCATGCAGCAATATGTAAGAAAAACCAAGGGGAAAAATAGACAAGTAAGGCGAGTGCAATCACTAATAACATGAGCCCAGTTTTATATTTTTTCATTTCTACTCACATTGAATTATTATTTTTTGTGCGAACATTACGCCTAAGGAATCATCTTCGTTCTTTTGGGATTTATCAAGTGAAGATGCGTAGGCTTGGATTTTTTCATCCACATTAGGTTCAATTAATTTTCCTTGGCAATTTTTCGAAAGTGCGGAAAAATCTACCGCACTTTTTGAAGCGTAAGTCATCGCCACATAATAAGTGGGATCGTAAGTTTGTAAGCTAAATGTGTTTTTTTCTAACTTTTGCGGATGGGCGAGTGGCACATCAAAATAATATTGCAGTTGTAAGCCTTGAACATTAATGCCGTAATTTTTTGGGCGAGGGGAATATTTGATTTTATTATTCTGGGCATCATATAGATAGCTGAAATAATGCTCACTGACGATATTTCCCATTACATCATCAAGAAGTTTTTGTTTTTCCGCTTTAGTTCTAGCTTGTTTCATATCATAAATAACTGCAGACGAACTTGGTTCATCCAACGTCCATTTCATTGAAAAACCTGTGAGTTGATTATTTTCTATAATGGGCGTGGTTTGTATATCAATAAATGCGTGAGGATGGGCTAAAACACCAAAACTAATGAATAAACCGAGTAATAATGAATACGTTTTCACAAAAAATCCTATTATTTTGAACGCTAGAATTTGAAGTTGTTTATTCTACACGCAAAAACGAATTTTTCTGTCAAAAATGTTGATGTAAATCAAAAAAACTCTCAATAGCATTTCCCTTGCCTTTCAATATTCAGTAACATAGCTCCCGTCAAGTGATTGCTTGATATTCATAAAGTTCCTAAATAAAATAATGATAAATATAGCTAAACTACTTTCCTGCCACCCGTTTCGGGTGGTTTTTTTTATCTAAGTCGAAAGATGCACTCTTGCATTGTGCATTTATTCTTATTATGATCAGCTCGAGTATAACTAAGAGAATAATAGATGTTTAATTTAAAGCGTGAGCATTTTAGAGATGATTATCTTTATAGGTTTTATCAATATGGTGATACTCATAGTAAGATTCCTTCTAATTTGTATAAAGTATTGGCAAGAAAATTAGATATGATAAGTGCCTCAGAAAATATCAACGATTTACGTTCTCCACCAGCTAACCATTTGGAGTTGCTTGAGCCAAAAGAAAATAAAATTTATTCTATTCGAGTGAATAAACAATATCGTTTAATTTTTAAATATGAAAATAACGAAGTAAATAATTTATATTTAGATCCACATTCTTATAATTTGTAAGGAGGATAATATGATGACGAGAAAACCCACCTCTGTTGGTGAAATTCTACAAGAAGAGTTTTTAGAACCTTTAAGTCTTAAAATTAGTGATTTAGCTCAAATTTTAGATGTACATCGTAATACGGCAAGCAATATTGTTAATAATAGTTCACGAATTACGCTAGAAATGGCAGTTAAACTTGCTAAAGTATTTGATACTACGCCTGAGTTTTGGCTTAATCTGCAAACACGTATTGATTTATGGGACCTTGAACACAATAAACGTTTTCAACAAAGTCTTGCAAATGTTAAGCCCGCTCTACATCGGCATGATACTTCTACATTTGCAATGTAATTTGAGCCCTAAAGTGTCTATTTAATTTAGGGAATACTTCACTCTAAATATTGACAAGTGGTTAGGTTTCGCCAAACTTTTGCAAAATCTGTCCACTTGTTTCCTATATTTTCGCCCTATTTTCCAGTAGAATAGGGCGAATTTTTTTGTGAGGAATTATTAATGTCATCTCAATTTGTGTATACGATGCATCGTGTCGGCAAAGTAGTGCCGCCGAAGCGTCATATTTTGAAAGATATTTCTTTAAGCTTTTTCCCTGGTGCTAAGATCGGGGTTTTAGGTTTAAATGGTGCGGGTAAATCGACTCTTTTACGCATTATGGCAGGCGTAGATAAAGAGTTTGAAGGGGAAGCTCGTCCACAACCGGGTATTAAAATTGGGTATCTTCCGCAAGAGCCAAAACTCGAGCCACAACAAACCGTGCGTGAAGCAGTGGAAGAAGCGGTTTCTGAAGTGAAAAATGCACTGACTCGTTTAGATGAAGTGTATGCGCTTTATGCGGATCCTGATGCAGATTTTGATAAATTAGCGGCAGAACAAGCCAATCTTGAAGCTATCATTCAAGCGCATGATGGGCATAATTTAGATAACCAATTAGAGCGTGCGGCAGATGCGTTACGTTTACCTGATTGGGATGCCAAAATTGAACATTTATCTGGTGGTGAGCGTCGCCGAGTGGCACTTTGCCGCTTATTACTCGAAAAACCAGATATGTTGTTGTTAGATGAACCAACTAACCACTTAGATGCGGAATCTGTGGCGTGGTTAGAGCGATTCTTACACGACTACGAGGGTACAGTGGTAGCAATCACTCACGACCGTTATTTCTTAGATAATGTGGCTGGTTGGATCTTAGAGCTTGACCGTGGCGAGGGCATTCCTTGGGAAGGCAACTATTCTTCTTGGTTAGAGCAAAAAGAGAAACGTTTAGAACAAGAACAAGCAACTGAAAACGCACGTCAAAAATCCATTGCGAAAGAGTTAGAATGGGTTCGTCAAAATCCAAAAGGTCGCCAAGCGAAAAGCAAAGCACGTATGGCTCGTTTTGATGAATTGAACTCTGGCGAATATCAAAAACGAAACGAGACGAACGAACTCTTTATTCCACCTGGCCCACGCTTAGGCGATAAAGTGATTGAAGTGCAAAACTTAACCAAGTCTTATGGCGACCGCACTTTAATTGATGATTTATCATTCAGTATTCCAAAAGGGGCAATTGTTGGGATTATCGGAGCGAACGGTGCAGGTAAATCAACCTTATTCCGTATGTTGTCAGGTCAAGAACAACCAGATTCAGGTTCTGTGACAATGGGCGAAACCGTTGTGCTTGCTTCGGTAGATCAGTTCCGTGACTCAATGGATGACAAGAAAACTGTGTGGGAAGAAGTGTCTAATGGACAAGACATTCTTACTATCGGCAACTTTGAAATTCCAAGCCGTGCTTATGTGGGGCGTTTCAACTTCAAAGGTGTAGATCAACAAAAACGTGTGGGGGAATTATCGGGCGGTGAACGTGGTCGTTTACACTTAGCGAAACTTCTACAACGTGGTGGTAACGTGCTATTACTGGACGAACCAACCAATGACTTAGATGTTGAAACCTTGCGTGCCTTAGAAAATGCGATCTTAGAATTCCCAGGCTGTGCAATGGTTATTTCGCACGACCGTTGGTTCTTAGACCGTATCGCAACGCATATTTTAGACTACGGCGATGAAGGTAAAGTCACGTTCTATGAAGGTAACTTCTCAGACTACGAAGAGTGGAAAAAGAAAACCTTAGGCGATGCAGCCACTCAGCCACATCGTATTAAATATAAACGTATTGCGAAGTAATTTAGATTGAGAAAGTGCGGTGGATTTTGACCGCACTTTTCTTACTTTTTTGGGAGTGATTATGTTAGTTGATTTACATATTTTTTTCGCCTTTTTAAGTTTGGCATTGTTAGTAATTCGTGGTGCAATGCAGCTTAATGGTAAAAATTGGCGTTCGATAAAATTATTAAAAATTTTACCGCACTTATCAGATACCTTGCTGATTGTGTCTGGCGTCGTCATTTTATACCTCTTTGCTTTTGGTATTGAATGGTGGTTAGTGGCTAAATTCGCATTACTGATTTTGTATATTGTGTTTGCTGCAAAATTTTTCAGTAAAAAAGTTTCTCAACCCAAAAGCATTTTCTTTTGGCTTGCTTGCGTAAGTTTTATTGGTGCGATGTTAATTGCCTATTTAAAATAAAACGATGTCATCTCGCCAGCTTCAAATTTTAATCTGCAAAACTTTGCCGCTTGTGCCTGATAACGTATTAATTATCGGCGAAAGTGGCATTGCTTTTTCTAAAGCAACGAATTTGCTTGGACAAGAATTTGAACATATCTTATTTGATGCGCGAAATGGCATTCATCTTGAAGCGCTGGCTATTGCAGCTGGAACACTGAAAATGGGCGGCACACTTTGTTTAGTGTTATCTGATTGGGAAAATTTATCTCAGCAGCCTGATCAAGATAGTTTACGTTGGAATGGAAATCAGTCAGCAATCGCCACGCCTAATTTTATTGATCATTTCAAACAGTGCATTGAACGTTATCATTTCCCCATTTTAAGAGAGGAAAGTGCGGTTGAATTTCCTACGGTTTTTTATTCTAACGAACATCACAAAAATGCTACGTTAGCGCAACAACAAATTATCGAGACTATTTTACAAGCCGAGCAGGATATTTATTTTCTAACCTCCAAGCGGGGAAGAGGAAAATCCGCATTATTGGGTATGCTTGCTAACCAAATTCAAGCACCAGTTTATCTCACCGCACCGAATAAAAGTGCGGTGCATTCCGTTATTGAATTTTCAGAACGAGAGATAGAATTTATCGCGCCTGATGAACTGGCTATTCGGTTACAACATGAACCAGAATTCAGTCAATCAGCTTGGTTGCTGGTAGATGAAGCGGCGGTAATCCCATTGCCGTTATTGCAAGAATATTCTCAATATTTTCAACATATTGTCTTCAGCACAACAATTCATAGCTATGAAGGTACGGGGCGTGGTTTCGAATTAAAATTTAAACGGAAAATTCACCGCACTTTTCAGCATTTTGAGCTTAAACAGCCCCTACGTTGGCAAGAAAATGACCCGTTAGAACATTTTATTGATGATCTTTTGTTGCTAAATGCCGAAGATGATTTTCAGCACTTTGACTATAACAATATTACTTATAACATAGAGGAAAACGCTAAAAATCTTTCCTTCCCCTGCTTGCGGGGGAAGGTGCCCGAAGGGCGGAAGGGGGATTTAGATATAGCCAGCCTCCCTCAAGCTTTGGAAGCTCCCCTCACAAGTAAGGGTAGTAAAGGAAAATATAATCGTCAATTTTTATTTCGAGATTTTTATGGCTTAATGACATTGGCGCATTATCGAACATCGCCACTCGATCTTCGCCGTTTACTTGATGGAGAAAATCAACGTTTTTATTTTGCCGAATATCAACAGAATTTGCTCGGTGCAATTTGGGCATTAGAAGAAGGAAATATGGCTGATGATGAGTTGATTATTCAAATTCAACAAGGCAAACGCCGCCCGAAAGGGAATCTTGTTCCACAGGCGTTATGTTTCTATGAAAACTTGCCTCAAGCCTGTAAATTACGATCTTTACGTATTTCTCGTATAGCGGTTCAGCCAAATTGGCAGCAAAAGGGCATTGGGCAAAATTTGATGCAAGCCATGGAAAATGCCGATGTGGATTTTCTTTCAGTGAGTTTTGGCTACACCGACGAACTGGCAAAATTTTGGCAAAAGTGCGGTTTTGTTTTGGTGCATTTAGGCGAGCATCAAGAAGCGAGTAGTGGTTGTTATTCAGCGATTGCCCTTAAAGGACTTTCCAAAGAAGGCTTGGCTTTAGTTGATACTGCGTACAAACAATTTCAGCGTAATCTCCCTTTATCTTTTCATCCGTTTGCCATAAATTTTGAGCAAAATCAGCTTGATTGGCAGCTTGATGATTTTGATTGGATGAGCTTAAAAAACTTCGCTAATTTTCACCGCACTTTATTTTCGAGCGTTCCTGCGATGAGGCGTTTATTAAAATTAGCGGGCAAAGAAAATTTCCCATTAATTTCCGCTTATTTAACAAAAAAACAACTTCCTATTAACAAGAAAAAAGGCGTAGAATGTTTGCGTTTAGAAATTAAACAATATTTAGAGCGAGGAACTTTATGACAGAACAAACCGCAAAACCAAAAGGCTGGTTTAAACGCGCACTTGAAAAATATGACAACTTCATTAAAGAATGGGGTTTAGATCAACCGAATTGTAGCTGCGTGCCTATGTCAGCAACAGAAGATGAAAATGGTAATTTGAAGACAAAAGAATCTTCTTTAAAGAAATAAATATTAACTGTTTTTTTAAACAGTGAACTTATTGAAAGATAGAGCAAATTCCAGTACACTATGCCTCAATTTTACACAAGATTGACGCATTATTTATATTTATGAAAACGGCTTTTTTCCAACCTGATATTCCAACCCAACCCAATGATCACAAAATTTTAGGCAATGTATTACCAGGCGCTGATGCATTGGCGATTAGTGAAATTGCAGAGCAAAACCAAAATTTAACCGTAGTGGTGACTCCAGATACACGAAGTGCGGTGCGTTTATCACGTGTTTTATCGGAATTAAGCAGTCAAAATGTATGCCTTTTCCCTGATTGGGAAACCTTACCTTACGATACTTTTTCTCCCCATCAAGAAATTATTTCCTCTCGTTTAAGTGCGCTTTTCCATTTACAAAATGCGAAAAAAGGCATTTTCTTATTGCCGATTTCGACATTAATGCAACGCCTTTGCCCGCCACAATATTTACAACACAATGTGCTTCTGATTAAAAAAGGCGATCGTTTGGTCATCGATAAAATGTGCTTACAATTAGAAGCAGCGGGCTATCGAGCTGTGGAGCAAGTATTAGAACACGGCGAGTACGCAGTTCGTGGTTCCTTGTTGGATCTTTTCCCAATGGGAAGTGCGGTGCCTTTTCGCCTTGATTTTTTTGGTGATGAAATTGATTCTATTCGCACTTTTGATGTGGATACGCAACGCACTCTTGATGAAATTAACTCAATTAATCTTTTGCCAGCTCACGAATTTCCAACGGACGACAAAGGGATTGAATTTTTCCGTGCGCAATTTCGTGAAACTTTTGGGGAGATTCGCCGAGATCCCGAACATATTTATCAGCAAATCAGTAAAGGTACCTTGATTTCTGGCATTGAATATTGGCAGCCACTTTTCTTTGCTGAAATGGCAACTTTATTTGATTATTTGCCGGAGCAAACGCTGTTTGTAGATATGGAAAATAATCAAACGCAAGGCGAGCGTTTTTATCAAGATGCCAAACAGCGTTATGAACAACGTAAAGTGGATCCGATGCGTCCGCTTTTATCGCCTGAAAAATTATGGCTTAATGTAGATGAAGTCAATCGCCGATTGAAATCTTATCCACGTATTACATTTAAAGCGGAAAAAGTGCGGTCATCGGTACGCCAGAAAAATTTACCTGTTGCCGCTCTACCAGAAGTGACTATTCAATCCCAGCAAAAAGAACCATTGGGACAATTACGTCAATTTATTGAGCATTTTAAAGGAAATGTACTGTTTTCTGTGGAGACGGAAGGTCGCCGAGAGACTTTGCTTGATTTGCTTTCACCGTTAAAACTCAAGCCAAAACAAATTCAATCTTTAGAACAGATTGAAAATGAAAAATTTAGCTTGTTAGTCAGCTCTCTTGAACAAGGTTTTATAATTGAACAATCGCTTCCTGTTGCGATTATTGGCGAAGCTAATTTACTTGGCGAGCGCATTCAACAACGTTCTAGAGACAAACGTAAAACAATTAATCCTGATACGCTTGTACGAAATCTTGCCGAACTGAAAATAGGGCAACCAGTTGTGCATCTTGATCACGGTGTGGGACGTTATGGCGGTTTGGTCACCTTAGATACAGGCGGCATTAAAGCCGAATATTTGCTACTAAATTATGCAAATGAATCGAAACTTTATGTGCCAGTGACTTCATTACATTTGATTAGCCGTTATGTTGGTGGCTCTGATGAAAGTGCGCCATTACATAAATTAGGGAACGAGGCTTGGGCGAAATCACGCCAAAAAGCTGCGGAGAAAATTCGTGATGTGGCGGCAGAGTTATTAGATGTTTACGCACAACGTGAAGCGAAGAAAGGCTTTGCCTTTAAATATGATCGTGAAGAATTTCAACAATTTTCCGCAACCTTTCCTTTTGAAGAAACCTACGATCAGGAAATGGCAATTAATGCGGTAATTTCGGATATGTGTCAGCCTAAGGCAATGGATCGCCTTGTTTGTGGTGATGTGGGTTTTGGTAAAACTGAAGTGGCAATGCGCGCTGCCTTTTTGGCTGTGATGAATCATAAGCAAGTAGCAGTGCTAGTGCCAACCACACTGTTAGCCCAACAGCATTATGAGAATTTTAAAGATCGTTTTGCGAATTTGCCTGTGAATGTCGAAGTGTTATCGCGTTTCAAAACTGCAAAAGAACAAAAACAAATTCTGGAAAACCTTGCAGAAGGAAAAGTCGATATATTAATTGGTACCCATAAATTAATTCAATCAGATGTAAAATTTAACGATCTTGGATTGTTGATTATTGATGAAGAACATCGTTTTGGTGTAGGGCAAAAAGAGAAAATCAAACAGCTTCGTGCGAATATCGATATTCTTACGCTAACGGCAACGCCAATTCCTCGAACGCTTAATATGGCGATGAATGGCATTCGTGATCTTTCCATTATTTCCACACCTCCTGCTCGCCGATTAAGTATTAAAACCTTCGTCCGTCAGAATGACGATCTTGTTGTACGAGAAGCGATTTTGCGTGAAATTCTCCGAGGTGGGCAGGTTTATTATCTCCACAATGATGTCGCAAGCATTGAAAATACAGCAGAAAAACTGACCACGCTTGTGCCAGAGGCGCGAGTAATTGTGGGGCACGGACAAATGAGAGAACGTGAGTTAGAACGTGTGATGAGTGATTTTTATCATCAGCGTTATAACGTCTTAGTTTGTTCAACCATTATCGAAACGGGTATTGATGTACCAACGGCAAATACCATTATTATTGAACGAGCGGATCATTTTGGTTTGGCTCAGTTGCATCAATTACGTGGACGAGTCGGGCGTTCACATCATCAGGCTTATGCTTATTTGCTTACGCCCCCATCTAAAATGATGACAAAAGATGCTGAACGCCGTCTAGATGCGTTGGAAAATCTTGATAATCTTGGGGCTGGTTTTATCTTGGCAACCCACGATTTAGAGATTCGTGGTGCTGGCGAATTACTTGGAAACGAACAAAGTGGACAAATTGAAAGCATCGGTTTTTCGCTTTATATGGAATTATTGGATGCAGCGGTTAAAGCGTTAAAAGAAGGGCGTGAACCATCATTAGAAGAATTGACGCAACAACAAGCGGATATTGAATTGCGTGTGCCTGCTTTACTGCCTGATGATTATCTAGGAGACGTGAATATGCGTTTATCCTTTTATAAACGCATTGCTGCAGCAGAGAGTAAAGCAGAATTAGATGAATTAAAAGTTGAGTTGATTGACAGATTTGGATTATTGCCTGATGCAACGAAAAATTTATTACAAATTACAGAGTTGCGTTTATTGGTTGAGCCGTTGAACGTTGTGCGAATTGATGCTGGAACACAAGGCGGTTTTATTGAGTTTTCAGCAAAAGCACAAGTGAATCCAGATAAATTTATTCAATTAATTCAAAAAGAACCTATTGTGTATCGATTTGATGGCCCATTAAAATTTAAGTTTATGAAAGATCTATCCGATAACAAAGTGCGGTTAGAATTTGTGGTGGATTTGTTAAGAACGATTGCTGCATAAAAAGAAGCCCGATCATTGTGATCGGACTTTTTTCTTAAATATATCAAGCAGATTATTGCACTAATAAATAGAAATTACTGTCACCTCGTAAAATATTAAGTGCAACTGCTGACGGTTCAGTTTCAAGCACTTTATTTAATTCACGAATGTTTTCGATCATTTGACGATTAATACCAATAATAATATCGCCCGATTTTAAACCACGTTGTGCAGCCAGCGAATTAGGTTGAATTTTTGTGATTTTAATTCCTTTAACGCCTTTAGCATCGTAGTCTTTCAATGTTGCACCATCTAATGCAGGCAACTCAGTTTTTGAGGAAAGTTGGCTACCATCATCCGCTTGTAATTTCATTTTAACGTCGTGGGATTTGCCATCACGTAAGTAAGTCAAGCTAATCTCTTTGCCTGCACCAGTGGTTGCGATTTTTGCACGAATTTCAGCGAAACTTGAGATTTTTTGACCGTTCATCGCCGTGATAATATCGCCCGCTTTAAGTCCTGCTTTTTCAGCAGCAGATTTCGGTAAAACTTCACTTACAAATGCGCCTTGTTGCGCGCTTACATTAAAGGCTTTGGCTAAATCAGCATTGAGTTCGCCCCCTTTAATACCAAGCAATCCGCGACGCACTTGACCAAATTCTAAAATTTGTTGCACTAAATTGCTTGCTTGATTACTTGGAATCGCAAAGGCAATTCCTGCATTGCCACCGCTTGGAGAAATAATTGCGGTATTAATTCCAATAAGTTCGCCATTTAGATTGACTAATGCACCACCCGAATTACCGCGGTTTACTGCTGCATCGGTTTGAATATAGTTTTCATAAGTGCCACTGTCAGAACCTGTTGAACGACCCAATGCAGAAACAATACCTGATGTCACAGTTTGACCTAAACCAAATGGATTACCGATTGCAACAGTGAAATCGCCTACGCGTAATTTGTCGGAATCAGCAAATTTGATTTCTGTTAAATTACTTGGTTTTTCAAGCTGTACTAATGCAATATCTGATTGTTCATCTTTACCCACTAATTTTGCTTTAAATTCACGCCCATCTTGTAATTGCACGGTAATTTTATCAGCTCCATCAATAACATGATTATTGGTTAAAACATAGCCTTTGCTTGCATTAATAATGACACCAGAACCTAAACCACGGAAGTTACGCTTTGACTCTCCACGTCCACCAAATTGTTCGGCAAAACGATCGCCAAAGAAGAATTTAAATTCTTCAGGAATATCGTCTAGGAAAGGAGAACGAGAATCTACTTTAGCTTTTCCTTCAACGGAAAGAGTGACAACGGCAGGTTGTACTTTTTCTAACATCGGTGCAAGACTGTTTTGTTCCGAAACAAAACTTGGCAAAGTGGCTTGAGCAACAAATGATGTGCTTAATACACTTAATCCAAGTGCAATACTATTTAATACAAAACGTGTTTTTTTCATAAATACTCCAAAATAAATTTCAGATAACGTGGTCTGTAAGACAAAAAAATAAAAAAAATGTTCAATAAGAGGAGAGCAAATTATCTTGTTTAAAAGGAAATCGGAGCAGTACAAAAACGGTCTTACAAGTAGCAAATTCTATAAATTTATGTTCTAATACGCGCAATTTTCTAGTCAATAAAAAGGTCAAAAAATGAGCTGGATTAACCGAATTTTTAGTAAAAGTCCTTCTTCTTCCACTCGAAAAGCCAATGTGCCAGAAGGCGTGTGGACAAAATGTACTGCTTGTGAACAAGTACTTTATAGTGAAGAACTCAAACGTAATCTGTATGTTTGCCCGAAATGTGGTCATCATATGCGTATTGATGCCCGTGAGCGTTTATTAAATTTATTGGACGAAGATTCAAGCCAAGAAATTGCGGCAGATTTAGAACCAAAAGATATTTTAAAATTCAAAGATTTAAAGAAATATAAAGATCGTATCAATGCGGCACAAAAAGAAACGGGCGAGAAAGATGCGCTAATTACTATGACAGGTACACTTTATGATATGCCAATCGTTGTGGCTGCATCAAACTTTGCTTTTATGGGCGGTTCAATGGGTTCTGTAGTTGGTGCAAAATTTGTTAAAGCGGCTGAAAAAGCAATAGAAATGAATTGTCCATTTGTGTGTTTCTCTGCAAGTGGCGGGGCTCGTATGCAGGAAGCATTATTCTCTTTAATGCAAATGGCAAAAACCAGTGCCGTACTTGCTCAAATGCGTGAAAAAGGTGTGCCGTTTATTTCGGTATTAACGGATCCGACTTTAGGCGGCGTATCAGCCAGTTTTGCGATGTTAGGGGATTTAAATATTGCCGAGCCAAAAGCCTTAATTGGTTTTGCAGGGCCACGCGTTATTGAACAAACTGTGCGTGAAAAATTGCCAGAAGGTTTCCAACGTAGTGAGTTTCTACTTGAGAAAGGGGCAATTGATATGATCGTGAAACGTTCAGAAATGCGTCAAACTTTAGCAAGTGTACTGAGTAAATTAACGAATCAACCTTCTCCTTTTGTAGAACCTGAACTCATTTCAGAAGATGAATAATATGCAACTTAAAGCCACTTCGCCACTCGCTGAGTGGCTTTCTTATTTAGAAAAAAGCCATTTTAAACCTATTGATCTTGGTTTAGATCGTATTCAATCCGTGGCAGAAAAATTGGATTTACTTCATCCCGCCCCTTATGTGATAACTGTGGGGGGGACGAATGGTAAAGGCACGACTTGTCGCTTGTTAGAAACGATTCTGCTTAATCACGGATTACGTGTAGGCGTGTATTCTTCGCCCCATTTATTGCGTTATAACGAGCGAGTACGCATTCAAAATCAAGATTTACCCGATGAAGCACATACCGCCTCTTTTGCTTTTATTGATGAAAACAAAACAGAATCGCTGACTTATTTTGAATTTAGCACCCTTTCTGCATTGCATTTATTTAAGCAAGCAAAATTAGATGTGGTGATTTTAGAAGTGGGTTTGGGCGGTCGTTTAGATGCGACCAATATTGTGGATAGTCATCTTGCTGTGATTACTAGCATCGATATTGATCACACCGATTTTCTTGGGGATACCAGAGAGGCCATTGCTTTTGAAAAAGCAGGAATTTTCCGCGAAAATTGCCCTGTCGTGATTGGTGAACCTAATGTGCCACAAACAATGTTAGATCAGGCTGAAAAATTACATTGCCAAGTTGCTCGTCGTGATGTGGATTGGTTATTTGAGCAAAATGCTGAAAATTGGCAATGGCAAAATAAAAAAGTGCGGTTAGAAAATTTGCCGTTTTGTCAGATTCCATTGGCGAATGCCGCAACGGCTCTTGCTGCTGTTCAATGTTTACCTTTTGATATTTCAGAACAGACTTTGCGAAAATCTTTGCAAGAGGTAGAACTGGTTGGTCGTTTTCAAGCTATAAAAACAGATAAACGTGAGAAATTAGCGGATTATCTTGGCGTACCAGTTGAAACCTTGCCAACAATCATCGTTGATGTGGGGCATAATCCTCACGCTGCAAAATATTTATCTGAAAAATTGACCGCACTTAAACGTAGCATCGAGGGTAAAATGATTGCCGTGTGTGGGATGCTCAAAGACAAAGATGCAAATGGGGTATTTGAGCATTTAACACCTATTATTGATGAATGGCATTGTGTAACTTTAGGCGGCTATCGCGGGCAGTCAGGCGATGAATTAGCAGAGAAATTGAAAAGTCATTTCCCAAATATTCAAGCTACATCAGATAATTCTGTTATGGATGGTGTGTGTACAGCACTCAAAAGTGCGGTAAAAAATGATGTGGTTTTAGTCTTTGGATCTTTCCACACCGTTGCTGAATTTTGGGCTGTGGTGGAATAAAATGTACCATCAAAGCAAAGGGCTGATATTTAAAATCAGCCCTTATTTTTTGGAATATTATTTCCAAGAATATTTCACACCCACGGTGCCTTGGTAACCTTTGTGACTATTTTTTTCTCTGTTTTATCTTTTATATCAATTGTGAGTTCAACGACAATTAAAGTAAACCCTTTAGCATAAAACAGTATTTTCCTTATCGGTTGGATTTTAACCAGTTTGTGTTTATTTAACAAGTTTAGATTAGTGTGATTTTAGAAAAATAGAAGAAATATGATTTAGAACAATATTTATAATGTGGTGCTGTTTGGCAATGGCTGAGGTTCCCCTAAAAAATAAGGCTCAACACCTAATATCAAGTCAAAAACCGCTTTTATGCGGGCAAAAACTTCTCTTATTTGTGTGGAAAAATGTAATTCTGGCTGTTTTGCCACAAAGCAAATGGCATCAATATTATGTGCTTGGGCAATTAATAGCGCGCGTTCGCAATGAAATTTTTGACTGACAATCGTAAATGTTTTCACTTGGAAAATTTTATCGGCGCGGATAACGGAATCTAGGGTGCGAAAACCTGCAAAATCACGGAACATTAAAGTTTCTGGCACGCCCATTTTGCGTAAATCGCGAAACATTGCTCTTGGTTCGTTATATTGCAAAGTTCGGTTGTCACCACTTAATAAAAGATAATTCACTTTTTGTTGTTCGATTAGGCTTTTAGCTGCCATTAAGCGACTATCGTAATAAACGTTCGGTTTTCCGCTGACGGTGTATTTTGATGTGCCAAGCACAAGGGCGCAGGGGCGAAAGGGGAGTTCATCAATATTTGTGAATATTTTATCGCGAACATAAAAACTGACGCCTCGATCCACTAGCAAGCAAAGTATAATCAATGCAAAGATTGCGTAGAGTAGTGCGCGAAAAAGTACGGTGAATTTTGGAGATAATTTTTTTACTAGCATAGCGGTAAACATAATGAAAAATCGACCGCACTTCAAGGAGAATTTGATGGATTTTGTGAATCGCATTGATGTGCGATAATTTAGCCGTTTAGACGGCTAAAATTTCTTGACAAGCTAATCGACTTACTGATAGTTTAAACGCCATTCTGATTATTACGATAGGTTTTCAATGTCTGTGCAAAATGTAGTGCTTTTTGACACACAGCCTTTAACTCTGATGCTTGGCGGCAAACTTTCCCATATTAATGTCGCGTATCAAACTTATGGCACACTCAATGCCGAAAAAAATAATGCGGTATTAATTTGCCATGCTTTGACTGGCGATGCTGAGCCTTATTTCGATGATGGTCGAGATGGCTGGTGGCAGAATTTTATGGGAGCAGGTTTAGCATTGGATACGGATCGTTATTTTTTTATTAGCTCGAACGTATTAGGTGGGTGTAAGGGAACAACTGGGCCTTCATCAATTAATCCGCAAACGGGTAAACCTTATGGCAGCCAATTTCCTAATATTGTTGTGCAAGATATTGTTAAAGTACAAAAAGCCTTGCTTGAACATCTTGGTATTAGCCATTTAAAAGCCATTATTGGTGGATCTTTTGGCGGTATGCAAGCGAATCAATGGGCGATTGATTATCCTGATTTTATGGATAATATCGTGAATCTTTGCTCATCCATTTATTTTAGTGCTGAAGCCATAGGCTTTAACCATGTTATGCGTCAAGCGGTAATTAATGATCCCAATTTTAACGGCGGCGATTATTATGAGGGGACACCGCCAGATCAAGGGTTATCTATTGCGCGTATGCTAGGTATGCTGACTTACCGCACCGATTTACAACTAGCCAAAGCCTTTGGGCGTGCTACAAAATCAGATGGCAGCTTTTGGGGCGATTACTTTCAAGTGGAATCCTATCTTTCTTACCAAGGCAAAAAATTCTTAGAACGTTTTGATGCCAATAGTTATTTGCATTTGTTACGTGCGTTGGATATGTATGATCCAAGTTTGGGGTATGAGAATGTCAAAGAGGCATTATCACGTATTAAAGCACGCTATACGTTGGTTTCTGTGACAACGGATCAACTTTTTAAACCCATTGATCTTTATAAAAGTAAACAGCTTTTAGAGCAAAGTGGAGTCGATCTACATTTTTATGAATTCCCATCAGATTACGGACACGATGCGTTTTTAGTGGATTATGATCAGTTTGAAAAACGAATTCGAGATGGTTTGGCAGGTAATTAATTAGTCATAAAAAAGTGCGGTGAAATTTCACCGCACTTCTTCTTTTATAACCAGTTATTCTTCAGAACTGCTTTCTTCCAAAGAATCTTCTTCATCTGCATCACAAACACGTTCTAAACTTACTACGTGTTCATCATCGGCAGTACGAATTAAGCGAACACCTTGCGTGTTACGCCCTACAATGCTCACTTCGCTTACGCGTGTGCGAACAAGCGTTCCTGCATCAGTGATCAACATAATTTGGTCTGTTTCTTCTACTTGAGTTGCAGCAACGACTTTACCATTGCGTTCACTCACTTTAATCGAAATCACACCTTTTGTATTACGTGATTTAGTTGGGTATTCACTTAATTGTGTGCGTTTTCCGTAGCCGTTTTGTGTTGCTGTTAAAATTTCCCCTTCACCTTTTGGCACAACGAGAGAAACCACTTTATCGATATTTAAGTCTAATGATGCTTCAGCGTTGTCATCAGAAATATCTTCAATTTCTACCGCACTTTCATCGTCAGAAATATCGTTTGTTAAAGCCAGTTTGATACCGCGAACACCTGTTGCTAAACGCCCCATTGCACGCACGGCATTTTCAGCAAAACGCACCACGCGACCTTGCGATGAGAACAACATAATTTCGTTGCTGCCATCAGTAATATCCACGCCGATTAATTCATCTTCGTCACGTAAATTCAATGCGATGATACCGTTTGAACGTGGACGGCTAAATTCGGTTAAGGCGATTTTCTTCACAATACCGCCAGCAGTTGCCATGACTACGAATTTATCTTCTTCGTAAGCAGAAACTGGCAAGATTGCAGTAATACGTTCGTTTTCTTGTAACGGAAGAATATTCACAATTGGACGACCGCGTGCACCACGGCTTGCTTGTGGAAGTTGATATACTTTCAACCAATATAAACGACCACGGCTAGAGAAGCAGAGGATGGTATCGTGAGTATTTGCCACCAGTAATTTTTCGATGAAATCTTCTTCTTTCATCTTCGTTGCAGATTTGCCTTTACCGCCACGGCGTTGTGCTTCATAGTCAGTCAGTGGTTGGTATTTCACATAACCTTCGTGAGAAAGCGTCACAACCACGTCTTCTTGTGCGATTAAATCTTCTAAATCAATATCGCCAGAAGCAGCGGTAATTTCAGTTAAACGATCATCGCCAAATTGTGCTTTCACTTCTTCTAATTCTTCACGAATCACTTCCATTAAACGTTCTGCGCTACTTAAAATATGAAGAAGATCCGCAATTTTAACTAATAATTCTTCATATTCTTTTATAACTTCTTCAAACGCAATGCCCGTTAAACGGTGTAAGCGAAGTTCTAGAATTGCGTTTACTTGCGCTGGCGATAAGTAATACTGTTCACCTTGAATACCAAGATTTTCTTCTAACTCATCAGGACGAGCGGAAACATCAAGAAGATTAATAATATCGCTATGTAATGTCCAAGAACGTGAACTGATTGCTGTTGCGGCCTCTTCACGGTTTTTAGAGTTGCGAATAATTGCAATCATTTCATCGATATTAGAACGAGCAACCGCTAAACCTTCCAAAATGTGCGTACGTTCACGTGCTTTGCGAAGCTCAAAGATAGAACGACGTGTCACCACTTCACGGCGGTGTAAAACGAAGGATTCAATGATTTCTTTAAGATTAAATAAACGTGGCTGACCGTGATCCAATGCCACCATATTGATACCAAAGGTCACTTGCATTTGAGTGAGTGAGTAAAGATGGTTTAATACCACTTCCCCCACTGCATCACGTTTAATATCAATTTCAATACGGATCCCTTCTTTGTTTGAAAGGTCAGTAATATTGCTGATGCCTTCGATTTTTTTCTCGCGAATTAATTCGGCAATTTTCTCGACTAATTTTGCTTTATTTACTTGGTATGGCAATTCAGACACGATAATTTGCTCGCGTCCTTTTTCGTTGGTTTCTACGGTTGCACGAGCACGAACATAAACTTTACCACGACCAGTGCGATAGGCTTCTTCAATCCCTTTACGACCATTAATTAATGCAGCGGTTGGAAAGTCTGGGCCCGGAATATGTTGCATTAATTCATCAATGGTAATTTCATTGTTGTCAATATAAGCCAAACAACCATTTAATACTTCGTTTAAGTTGTGAGGGGGAATGTTAGTTGCCATCCCCACCGCAATACCAGAAGAACCATTTGCTAAAAGTGCTGGAATACGAGTTGGCAATACATCTGGGATCATTAATTCGCCATCATAGTTTGGCGAGAAATTGACGGTTTCTTTATCCAAATCAGTGAGCAATGCTTGCGTAATTTTTTGCATACGCACTTCGGTATAACGCATTGCAGCTGGCGCATCACCATCAATTGAACCAAAGTTACCTTGCCCATCAACCAACATATAGCGAAGTGAGAATGGTTGTGCCATACGAACGATGGTATCGTACACGGCTGAGTCACCATGCGGGTGATATTTACCGATTACATCACCCACAACACGCGCTGATTTTACGTATTTTTTATTGGCGGTATTGCCTTCGCGATCCATTGAGAACAGTACGCGGCGGTGAACTGGTTTTAAACCATCTCGAACGTCAGGTAATGCACGCCCAACGATAACCGACATCGCGTAGTCAAGGTAGGAAGATTTAAGTTCTTCTTCGATATTGACAGGGGTGATAGATGATTGGATTGAATCCGTCATTGGTATTCCTTTTTTGATCAAAAATTGTGGCGGATTATAGCATAAAATTGTGGATATGTGGTTTTTGATATCAGGATTTCGCCTGATGGCGACTTACTTTTTCTTTGCTTTGCCAAAGAAAAAGTAGGCAAAAAGAAAGGCAACCCTGCTTTTCCTTATTCCCTTTGTTCCATTGAATTTGTTTCACGGAAATTTTCTAAACTCGCTGCGCTCAAACAGACGAAAATTTCCTACAAATTCAATTCCACAAAGGTGGAAAAGAAGGGAACCCAATTTGTTCTTTATCCGATTTAAAGTGCGGTCAAAACTCAAAATATTTTTTGTTCTTAAAATGAATTTAAAATTAACCGCACTTTTTAAATAATGCTCTGATAAATTCGGGGCCCCATATAAATCGCCTTTGCGACTTTCAATTTTCAGGCAATTTTCGTCTGTTTGAGCCGCTTGCGGCGAGTTTAGAAAATTTCCGTTAAGCAAATTGTATGAAACAAAGGAAATAAGGAAAAGCAGGGGCGCTTTTCTTTTGCCTACTTTTCTTTGGCGAAGCAAAGAAAAGTAGGTCGTACTTTCAAGAATTGAAAGTACGAAATAAGCCTAATTTATTTTTGATGTGCTCGCTTTGCTTTCTGCAACTTCCCATAAGCCCCCAACAACGCCTGATGTTCCTTAAAGTTTTCCAAATTTTCATCACTTGCTGGAAGATTGTAGAACGGATTGCCACCTTCAGAGACAGCTGCCCAAGCTTGTTTAACTGCATCTTTACCATACATTTTCTCAAACACTGCACGATATTGCGCTGGTTCACGATTTTGATCTAAATGTAATTCAATGATGGAAATTAATGCGCGGTAATAATTCACAGGTTCTGTGGTAAATACGGAACTGTTCATATTCAGCGTCCAGTTTGCCCAATCTAATGCCTGTTCTAATTCGCCTAATGCAAGGTGGAGCATAGATTTTAATTCACCGACGCGTAAAGTTGTCCAGCCGCTATTTTTAGGTGCAACGATGCCGATAAATTCACGCACGCGAGTCGCATCGTCAATATCTTGTCCGTCTAATTCATCTAATAATTCTTGATAGGTTTCTGCATCGTGATGCCAGTTTGGTAAATCCAGTAAAATTTCGCGCCAATCCATTCCCATATTGTTATTGGCGTAAATTAAATCGTCTGCAGGATAAATATCAGACATACCTGGCACAATAATACGGCACGCATAGACATCCAAATGGTTGTAATCCATTACGTAAACTTCTTTTTCATCGGCACGGAAAATCGCCATTAAATTATTGTATTCTTCTTGCGTGGTACCACTGAAATCCCAATCAGCAAATTCATAATCAGGCGTTTTTTTGAGTAAATCCCAAGAAATTAAACCGCTTGAGTCAATAAAGTGGGTTTCTAAATTAGCGTGTTCAGCCACATCATCGTTATTGAAAGAGGGCGGAGAGAAAACATCCAAATCTTTCAAGCTACGACCCTGTAAAAGCTCCGTCACAGTACGTTCTAATGCCACTTGGAAATTTGGATGCGCACCAAAAGAGGCAAAGCAAGTACCGTTATTCGGATTGAGTAGCACAACGCAAATAACAGGGTATTTTCCGCCAAGTGAAGCATCAAATGCATAAATTAGGAAACCTTCTTCCTCTAATTTTGCAATGGAAGCCTGAATAGATGGATAGCGATCCATCACAGATTTTGGAATTTCTGGCAGACTAATTGCTTCAGCGATAATTTTGTTTTTCACATAACGCTCAAATACCTCTGACAAGCCTTGCACGCGTGCTTCAAATTTCGTATTGCCTGCAGACATGCCATTTGAGACATAAAGGTTGGCAATAATACTTTGTGGAATGTAAACGGTTTGTTCGTCCGATTGACGAACATAAGGCATCGCCACGATCCCACGATCATAATTGCCAGACTGTAAATCTATTAATAATTCAGGCGTAAGCTCGGCATTGGGATCAAAATAATCCAATAAATAATCATCTAAAATGCCATTAGGCAGTAAAGCATCGTCTTCAATTGGGAACCATTTTTCATTGGGATAATGTACGAAATCGCCGTTTGCAATTTCTTGTCCTAAATAGAAATCGGCAAAGAAATAATTAGTAGAAAGACGCTCAAAATATTCGCCAAGGGCAGAGGCTAACGCCGCTTTTTTACTTGCCCCTTTACCATTAGAAAAACACTGCGGACAGTCTTTATCGCGAATATGCACAGACCACACATTTGGCACAGGATTCAACCAAGATGCCTCTTCAATATTAAAACCAAGTGCGGTCAATTTTTGCTGAAATTTTGCAATACTATCTTCTAATGCAGCATCTTTGCCGAGAATAAAGGTTTGTTCTGTCATTTTTGTTCCTAAATAAGAAAAAAGTGCGGTGAATAATAGGGGAGTTTTAATAGCGGGGCAAGATTTTTTCGGCAAAAATAAATCCCGAAAAACTTCGGGGTTTTCTACCGCACTTTTAACGTATATTTGATTGGCGTTAAAGTAAAGTTGGATTGAATCGCACTTTTAAGGCAATTGTAATTGCGGCGAAAATTTTTTCATCGTTGAGAGGAAAGTTTTCGCATAAAGTGCGGTGGGAATCAGTTATGTTTATTTGAGCTTGCGATAATTCATTTAATAAAATCGGGAGAGAAAGATTAAGTTGCTCGGCGATTTGTTGAATAGAGAAATGTTCGAAAGTCATCATCAAGCGATCTAAATTGCAGTAAGAAGGCATGCGATTATTTGTGATGAGATCGGCAAATTGAGTGTTGATTTTTACCCATTTCTTCTTACGGCTATAAAAATGCAGTAACAAACCAAATACGGTAAATCCAGCAAAGAAAAGATGAATGTCTAAGGCTTGACTAAAAGGAAATCCTAGCCACATTGAAATGCCACTTGCAACAACGAAAAGCAAACTTAAGGCTAGTCCCCACACTAAGAAAAATTTATAAATTACTTAAAATTTCATTGAATTATCCTTTTCTACGAAATAAATCTGTATAAGGAAATATATAACGTTAAATATTATAGAAACATTTTGCCTGTTTTTGCTACGTTATATTTGAATTAATATATCGATGCTGTAGAATTTGTTGTAATGTCTCGTTTTTAAAAAAGTTAAAATGAAAAAACGCTTACCATTTTAACCGCACTTCGTCCAAACTTTTACATCAACATTTGAATAATTACATTGAAAAATCACTATGACTATTTACGACATCAATTTTGCTGAACTGTATCAACAACACTTAATCGCTTGTCATCATTACAACTTACCTCCGATAAAATGGGATAAAAAAGCTGTGAAAATGGCAGAGAATTTAGTTGGCAAGCCTTCAGCATATAATCAGCAATTATTACAAGCTATGAATGTGCAAACCGATGAAACTGTGTTGGATATTGGCTGTGGGCCTGGTACTTTTGCTGTGCCGCTCGCACAACAAGGCTCAACCGTATATGCCTTAGATTATAGCAATGGAATGTTAGACTGTTTGGCACAATTCAAGCAGAAATTTGGTTTGCATCATCTCACGACATTTCATAAATCTTGGGCGGATAATTGGGATGATGTGCCACAAGCTGATGTAGTGTTGGCATCTCGTTCAACGTTGGTGGACGATTTGGACGATATGATCGAAAAACTCTGTGCCAAGGCGAAAAAACGTGTGTTTTTGACTTCTGTCACACAACGCCATTTCTTAGATGAGGGCGTATTTGAGGCAATTGGCCGTGAAGATATTGGTTTCCCCACTTATATTTATTTACTCAATCGGTTGTATCAAAAAGGCATTCAGGCAAATTTGAATTTTATTGAAACGGAATCGGGTTGTTTTCAAGGTGAAAGCTACGAGGATTTATTAGCCTCGGTGGAGTTTTCTTTAGGCGAGCTTTCCGAAAAAGAAAAACAAGGTTTGAAAGCCTTTTACGATCGTAAACAAGCCAATAACGAACCCATTTCTCACGGACAGAAAAAATGGGCGTTGATTTGGTGGAATGTGGATCGCATCTAATGTTTCAAGTGGAATCAATTTATTTTTCTATCACTAATTAAAAGGACGATTATGTTATTTGCTTTACCTGCGCTGAATGATAACTACATTTGGCTTTATCAACGAGAAAATCTGCCGCTTATTATTGTCGATTTGCCTGAAACGGACAAGCTGTTTGCATGGCTAGAGAAGCAAAACGCAACGATTGAAGCGGTGTTGCTTACTCACGAACATGATGATCATACACAAGGTGTGTCGGCATTTAAAAAACGTTATCCAACAGTGCCGATTTATGGGCCGCAAGAATGTGAGAAAAAAGGTGCGACTCAAATTGTGAACGAAGGGAAGATCCTTACCGCAAATTATCAAATTGATGTCATTCCGACGGGGGGACACACTAAACAGCACGTTAGTTTTTTAGTAGATAATCATTTATTTTGTGGCGATGCGTTATTTTCTGCAGGTTGCGGACGTGTTTTTACAGGCAATTATGCGCAGATGTTTGAAGGTTTGCAGCGTTTGAATACATTGCCTGACGAGACGATTGTTTGCCCAGCTCATGAATATACCTTGGGGAATTTAGCATTTGCGGAAACTGTGTTGGTGGAAAAAAGTGCGGTAGAAAAACAACGTATTTTTGTTGAAACACAACGGGCTGAAAATAAACCGAGTTTGCCAACAACCTTAAAACTTGAGCGAGAAATTAATCCGTTTTTACAAGCAAAAACACTTGAAGAATTTACTGCACTTCGCAAAGCCAAAGATATTTTCTAATATTGGGTGATGACAAAGTGCGGTGATTTTTTAAATTAGCGGGTTATTTCTTTCTCGCTAACATGGTGGCAAATTTCATTTTAATGCGATTGCCGTTTTCATCGGTTTTGTGTAATTCGCCCATATTTTCGTTATATTCTAAGAATTCCCAATCTTTGTAATATTCTTTCAATTCGTTTTCAGCAAAAGTGAAAGAGAATGGAAGTGGGCAAGGCACATCATCAGTGGACATTGCAGCAACGATTAAGTTATATCCGCCAACATTGGTATGTTCTTGCATATTTTTAATGATTGACGGCACACGTTCACGATTTAAGAACATAAACACCACCGTTGAAACAATAAAATCATAGTTTTCTTGAATGTTGGCGGCGTTAATGTCGTAAAGTGCGGTAGAAATATTAAGGTTTTCTTTCTCTTTGGTTTCATTTAAAAAGGCAATGCTGTTTTCATTGTGATCCCAAGAGGTCACATCATAGCCTAATAAACTTAAATAAAGTGAATTACGCCCTTGTCCGCAACCTAAATCTAATACTTTACAAGGCGAGATAATTTTTGCTGCATCCACCACATCGCCGTGAATGGCAGTCATGTTGTATTTTTTACTGAAATAATCTTCTTTTTTGCAATAGAAACCTAGGGTACATTCTAGGTCATCAGAAAGAGCTTCAACACGATGCCATGCTTGAGGTTCAACAAAAGGAATCTCGCTTTCTGGGGTAAAAATATGCTCGGCAATAACATCGCCATTTTCGGTTAGCTCATAAAATTTGAGTTTGCCTTTTAATACAGTTAATTTTCCCCAAGTGCCGACTTTTGTGTTGTGCTTTTCTTGGAACATTTGTGGCAAGTTGTCTTTTGTCCAAACTGGCATTTGTTTATAGCAAATTAATTCGTTTTTCATAATATTCTCCAAACAGATAAATAGTTGAGTGTTATAGTAGGTTATAAGTCACCTATTTTCAACAAGAAAATAAAAGGGCAACGTAATGTTGCCCTCATTTAGATTGAATTGATTATTTTACTTGCATGCCCGCAGTGACACCGCTATCAGCAGAAAGTAAGAATAAGTCACTACCGCCTGTTCCTGCGGATAGAATCATTCCCTCAGACACGCCGAATTTCATTTTACGTGGTGCAAGGTTTGCCACCATAATCACAAAACGACCTTCTAATTCTTCAGGTTTATTGTAAGCCGCTTTAATGCCAGAGAAGACTTGACGAGTATGATCACCAAGATCCAATTCAAAACGTAAAAGTTTATTAGATTCTGGCACTGCTTCGCATTTCAGTACTTTTGCTACACGCATATCAAGTTTGGCGAAATCATCAATCGTGATGGTTTCAGCAATAGGTTCAACGGTAGAAAGTGCGGTTGGTTTTGCTTCTGTTTTTTCAGCGGCTTTATTGGCTGCTGCAAATAAGGCTTTGGTTTCTTCCACAACGGCATCAATTTGTTTTTTCTCTAAACGAGAGAATAAGGCTTTAAACGGTGCAAGGGTATGACCAAGCAATGGTTGATGAATATTATCCCAACGTAATTCAGCTTGTAAGAAGGTTTCTGCACGTTCTGCTAGTTTTGGAAGAACGGGTTTTAAGTAAGACATCAATACGCGGAAAAGCTCAATACCCATTGAACATACGGCTTGCAATTCTGCCTCTTTGCCTTCTTCTTTTGCAATTACCCAAGGGGCTTTTTCATCAATATATTTATTGGCTTTATCCGTTAATGCCATAATTTCACGAATGGCTTTATTGTATTCACGGCTTTCGTAATAAGCGGCGATTTGCTCGGCTTGAGCGGTAAATTCTGCAAATAATGCTTCGTCTTCCAGTTTATCCGCAAGTTTGCCTTCAAAGCGTTTCGCAATAAAACCTGCATTGCGTGAAGCTAAATTCACTAATTTGTTTACGATATCTGTATTTACACGTTGTACGAAATCTTCAAGGTTAAAGTCTAAATCTTCAATGCGATCATTTAATTTTGCTGCATAGTAATAACGCAAACATTCAGGATCGATATGATTCAAATAAGTGCTGGCTTGAATGAATGTGCCGCGAGATTTTGACATCTTCGCCCCATCCACCGTGACATAGCCATGAGCGAACACATTAGTCGGTTTACGATAGCCACTGCCTTCAAGCATTGCAGGCCAGAATAGGCTGTGGAAATAAACGATATCTTTACCGATGAAATGATAAAGCTCCGCATCGCTGCCTTCAGCCCAAAATTCGTTGAAATCAATGCCTTCACGCTCACATAGATTTTTGAATGAAGCCATATAGCCGATTGGCGCATCTAACCAAACATAGAAGAATTTATCTTTTGCGCCGGGAATTTCAAAACCGAAATAAGGTGCATCACGTGAAATATCCCATTGTTGTAAACCGCTCTCAAACCATTCTTGCATTTTATTCGCAATTTCAGATTGAAGTGAGCCAGAACGAGTCCATTCTTTTAACATCCCTTCAAATGCAGGCAAGTCAAAGAAAAAGTGTTCAGATTCTTTTACGATAGGTGTTGTGCCAGAAACAGCTGAACGAGGATTAATTAAATCCATTGGGCTATAAGTAGAAGCACACACTTCGCAGTTATCGCCATATTGATCTTCTGCTTTGCATTTCGGGCAAGTGCCTTTCACAAAACGATCAGGCAAGAACATATTTTTTTCAGGGTCGAATAACTGAGAAATAACTTTACTCTTAATAAAGCCATTGGCTTTGAGTTTATTGTAAATTTCTGCAGTGAGCTGTTTGTTTTCTTCGCTGTGAGTGGAATGATAGTTATCAAAACTAATATTGAAACCTGCAAAATCACGAATGTGATCGGCTTTTGCTTTAGCAATTAATTCTTCAGGTGTAATGCCAAGTTTATCAGCATTCAACATAATCGGCGTGCCGTGCGCATCGTCTGCACAGACAAAATGGATTTTATTGCCACGCATACGTTGAAAACGCACCCAAATATCCGCTTGGATATGTTCTAACATATGGCCTAAATGAATTGCCCCATTGGCATAAGGCAAGGCGCAAGTGACTAAAATTTTACGGGGTTGAGTTGTCATTTATTATTCTCTTTTTTAGCATACAAAAATTGTGCTTATCTTACTTTAAATAGGGGATTTTTTCTAGTTTGAAAAACTTTAACTTAACATACCACACTTTCCGTGATTAAATATGCCCGACAAATTTACTCTACTAAACAGGAAGTTATTATGGCAACCTACTTTTCTGATAATTTGACTGCCGACCAGCAAAACCAAGTTCAGCAGATTATTCAACAATTTCAGCATCCAACTCTGCAAAAGGATCTGATTGTGCTTAATACTTTGAAAAAAGTGGAAAAGGGCGGTGATACGTTACGTATTGAATTGAAATTGCCTTTTGCATGGAATTCTGGTGCAGAACAGTTAAAACAAGCGGTTTCAGATGCGTTGTTGAAAGCAACAGATTGTAAATTAATTAAATGGGCGGTGGCTTATCAAATCGCCACACTTAAACGTGCAAATAATCAACCTGCTGTAAAAGGTGTGAAAAATATTATTGCTGTGAGTTCTGGTAAAGGCGGCGTAGGGAAATCATCGGTTTCCGTTAATCTAGCTTTAGCATTACAAGCACAAGGCGCACGTGTTGGGATTTTAGATGCGGATATTTATGGTCCTTCTATTCCACACATGTTAGGTGCAGCGGATCAACGCCCGACTTCGCCAGATAATCAACACATTACCCCAATTAAAGCACATGGTTTATCTGCAAATTCCATTGGCTTTTTAATGAATGAAGATAGCGCAACAATTTGGCGTGGCCCAATGGCGAGTAGTGCATTAAGCCAATTATTAAATGAAACCCTATGGGATAGTTTAGATTATCTTATTATCGATATGCCTCCTGGCACTGGCGATATTCAACTTACCTTATCACAACAAATCCCTGTGACTGGTGCAGTGGTTGTGACAACTCCACAAGATATTGCTCTGCTTGATGCAGTGAAAGGTATCTCAATGTTTGAGCGAGTATCCGTACCAGTGTTAGGCGTTGTGGAAAATATGTCGATGCATATTTGTAGTAAGTGCGGTCATCACGAAGCAATTTTTGGCACAGGCGGTGCAGAGAAAATGGCGGAAAAATACAATGTGAAAGTATTAGCTCAACTTCCTCTGCATATTCGTATCCGTGAAGATTTAGATGCAGGCAACCCGACCGTTGTGCGAGTGCCTGAAAATGAAATTTCACAAGCGTTCTTACAACTTGCAGAAAAAGTCTCTACAGAACTTTACTGGCAAGGTTCCGTAATCCCAAGCGAGATTTTATTTAAAGAAGTGAAATAATCAAAAAAGATAGGGCTGCATTTGCAGCCCTTTTTTAATGGGATTTTTACCCCACCCATCTCACCACTTCATCCAACGTTTTACGGGATTTTTTCGCAATATCGCGTGAGCGATAGCCAAAGGTTGCGGCGACAGAAACCGCATATTCTTGAGGATCGAATAATCCTTCTTCGGCGAGGCATTCATTCATTTTGTCGTAATGAAAACCTTCAATTGGGCAAGAGTCGATGCCAAGGGCTGAAGCTCCAGTAAGCATATTTGCAAGGGCGATATAAGTTTGTTTACTGCACCAATCAAATAAAGTGCGGTCGCTTTCCAGTAATTTCATATCTTCTTCTTGCAGGGTTTTGTATTTTGCGAGGGCGGCTTGTTGTTGCTCTGCGTTCAAGCCTTTGCGCGCCATTACATCCACAAAAAACGGACTATCATAACGGGCATTTTTTTTCGCAAGAATTACCACAAGATGACTGCAATTATCAAGCTGATTTATCATTCCCCAGCTAAAAGGTTTCATTTTTTCGCGTAAGGTTTTATTTTGAATCACTAAAAATTTCCAAGGCTCAGAGCCTACAGAACTCGGCGATAATCGACCGCACTCTAAAATACATTCAAAATCTTCATCACTGATTTTTTTTGTTGGGTCGTAATAACGTGTTGAGCTGCGTTGATGGAAGAGTTCAAGAACTTGTTCACGAGTAAGTTGAGTCATTTTATTTCCTCTTTGTTAAACAAAAATGTGGTGCCATATTAAAGATTAGTTTTTGCTAAAACAAGGGAAAGATTCTAGAATAGTCAGCACTTTTATCACAGAGGGTGAAAATAATGACAAGAATTGCAATTATTCCTGCGAGAGCGGGTTCTAAAGGAATTAAAGATAAAAATTTACAGCTTGTGGGGGGCGTTTCTTTGGTGGGGCGAGCGATTTTGGCAGCGCAAGAATCGGGTATGTTTGATCAAATTGTGGTGACATCAGATGGCGAAAATATTTTAAAAGAGGCCACAAAATACGGCGCAAAACCAGTGGCACGCCCTGAAAGTTTGGCGCAAAGTGATACACGCACCATTGATGCGATTTTGCATTGCTTAGAAACACTTAATATTTCACAAGGCACCGCTGTACTTTTGCAACCAACCAGCCCATTGCGTAATGCTTTAGATATTCGTAATGCAATGGAAATTTTCCTTGGCGGCAAATATAAATCAGTGGTTTCAGCTTGCGAATGTGAGCATCATCCTTATAAATCCTTCACTTTAGAAGGTACCGAAGTTCAGCCTATTCATGAATTAACGGATTTTGAAGCCCCTCGCCAAAAATTACCCAAATCTTATCGTGCAAATGGCGCAATTTATATTAATGACATCGAAAGTCTCTTTGAAGAAAAACGCTTTTTTATTGCGCCAATGCGTTTTTATTTAATGCCAACTTATCGTTCCATTGATATTGACTCCACACTTGATTTGCAATTAGCCGAAAGTTTAATTTCAAAAGAATTCTAAAAAAATTGGCCGCACTTTTGATCTGCACTCCAAAAGTTGGATTAAATAACCAACTAAGGTGCAGATTTTTTATGACCAAATACAATTTTTTTTCAAGCAACAAGTCATCGAGTTTTATCTTCAAAATAGTAAAAATTGTTGATTTCCCTGCAGGCATTTTCAACTTACCAGCAGAACATTGTGACATTGGATTAATCAATTTGATCATATTAGAATCAATGGCTTAGCGTTGCTGGGGAAAGCTGATCTAGATAAATATCACTTTGTTTTTAAAAGATATATTAAATAGTTAAAAATAGCTTACTACCAAGCTTACTACCATAAAAAACAAGACGCCAATTCAGATGATTTTTTGCCTTTTAGGGACAATGATTATATCATCAAAATTTGCATTTACTTGAGTAATTTTGCGTTAAAGAATTTGATAATAAGGATCTGAATGTCGGTAGATCTGAAAAGACTTCGGCAAGGATCTAAAATTGCGTTGAAATCGACATCTTTAGTGTGCGGGCGTGGCGAGGGTTTGACTGCGATTTTTCATGCGTACAATTGGGCGAAAAATCGAGCTGAAATAAGGATTTAAGATTTGTCATATTGATTGATTTGATATAATACACTGGGACAGTGCTAATACTATACAGGACAAAAACAGCTCTTTTAGCAAAAAAAAAAACCGAATTTCTGCGGGCTGTTTATTTTTGAAAAGGATCTAATTTAGCAATTTGTAATCGGAGAATGTGATCACTTCTTCCCCTATCCAACTATTAATTTCTTTCAATCGTTCTTGCAATGGGATTATCTCATTGATAAAAAACACTCGCGTTGCCTTTTCAACGTCACCAAAACCGCCTGTATTATTAGGCACAATGCCCATTAGTTGCGGTGGCACACGGTGCGCAGCTAACACATCATCACGGCTTGCGTTCTTAATGTTTAGGAAATCATCTTTGGCGATAGCATCAGACAATGGAATAACTTGCATCCCATCTTTCTTTCCGTTTGGAATATACACAAACAAATTCTTAAAGTTGCCAGTGCCTTTTGTTTGTCGGATTTGTGTTTTGATTGCTTCAATGTCGTCTTTGTTTTGTGTTGGATCAGTCATGTAAATAATCGAACCTGCATGCGCGCCATTCAGATAATATTTACAGCGGAACAATGTGGCACTTTCATTTAAAAAAGCAGATTGAAGTGCGGCCAAATATTCTGGCACACCATAAATCTCTTGATTCACATCGGGATTAATCAAGTTAAAGACAGAACCTTTTTTAAATTCATATTCATCAAAACCATTCACAATCTGATAAAACACACCTGTTTCAACACCGACACGCATATATTTAGCAAGAGAGGATTTTAACGAAACAACCTTACCAAAGGAATTTACAGTTTTCTCAACATAAGCATTACCAAAGACCAAGTAATCTTGCACCAGTTTTTCTAATTGGGTTCGAGGTAAAAGTGCGGTTGTTTTGCACGTTGAAAGTAAAATGTTTTTCTTCACCGTAATCGCACTGTTATGATGGGCTGAGGCATTTAACGCTTTAGCCAAGTAACTTAAATTAATTGGCGGATTGTAATATTTTTCATACATCACCACGCTTTCGAAATAATTCAGTACTTCTGCACGGTCAATCACTGGAATAGGCTCTCCAAAGCTGAACGCCTGTGCTTGATTTCCAGTAGAAAGTGCGGTGGATTTTTTTGTTTTTTTGCTCATTGGGTTATCCTATTCAAAGGTAAATATTGTTGATTTGTTGCTTGATACATCGCCGCCTAAACCATAAGGCACATTTAAAATGCAGTTCATAATTGCCCATGATAAATCGCCGTGGCTTGCATCTTCCGAACGGTCCGAAACATAAGTAATTTTCCCTGTGCCAGTAATGCGTTTTTTCACGGTCATAAAACTACTCACGATGTCATTGTCACCACTATCAAATTTAAGGCGACGTTTCTGAATTAAGTTTTGTGTTTTTAACACCATTTCATTTTTAAGATCGGCGTTATACTCTAGGCCCTGCGCCATTGGATAAAACTTTCTCACTTCCTGATAAACGCCCGACCCCATACCCGTTTTATCAATCACGATGCGAGTCACATTGTAATCATCACAAAACTGCTTAATGCGGCTTGCTTGTGTTTCGTAATCCATACCGTGAAAAGTTTGTTTATGTAAAACGCGATAATCGCCCCCTTCTACTTTCGGCGGTGCAACAATCACTAATGCTGCACGGTCGCCAGTAAAAGCAGGGTCATAACCTAACCACACTTCACGATTGCCGAATGGACGTTGATAAAATGGCTTATAATCGTGCCATTCTTCCAAACTATCCACTTGGCAAAGTTGTAAGTCCGAAAACTTGAAAGCAGAACTGTTATCATCGGCAAATTGACACAAAAACAATTGTTCAAATTCTTCTTTGCTGTTTTCTGCGATTAGGTCGTCAATATTGAATAGATTGCACCCACCTTCCATTGCATCATAAATACTCACAATCTGCTTCCATTGACGGTTGGCACAAAGTTTTCCGCTCTTTAAGTTTTCGTGAGAAATATCGATTTCGATTTTTTCTGATTTCGCACGATTGCGATTAAACGCCTTGCCTGAAAAGAACGCATAAGCAGGGTGTGCAATTGTGGTCGGCGTGGAAAAATAAGTTTGGCGATACATTTTTTGTGCTGCCATACCTGATGCCACTTTTCGCATCACATCAAATTTAGGCACCCAAAACACTTCATCGAAATACAAATTGCCGTGGTAGGATTGAGCCGTAGCGGAGTTCGTGCCAAGGAAAATCAATTCTGCCCCATTTGGCAATTTGATGGTTTCGCCTTTTAAATCTACATCTGCCGTTTGCTTGGCGTAATTCACAATGTACGAGCGAAACTGTAAGGCTTGTTTTTTACTGGCTGATAAGAAAATCTGATTGTGCCCCGTCGTCAAAGCATCAATAAAGGCTTCATGGGCAAAATAGTAAGTCGCCCCGATTTGTCGGCTTTTCAAAATATTTCTGATGCGGTGTTCTTTCGCCTTGTGCCAAATACGTTGATAATTAAACATCCCATCAAGAAAGCCATTTATCAGCAATTCCTCTTGTTCCTGATCAATGGCATTGGGTTCGGCTTTCTTCCGTTCGCTCTTGTTGCGGTTCGCCAGTTTCGGGTTTAAATCTACTTCATTACCGTCACCAAAAGAATACTTTTTCACTCTCGCCATTCTTTCCATTTGGCGACCGAGCAAATCAATTTCTTTGTAATCTGAACCGCTCTTTTCTTCTTTCGCAATCAGCAAATTCAATCTTGTCTCTAATGCCAATTCAACCCGACCAACAGGCGCAATATCGTCCCATTTTTCTCTGTCTTTCCAACTGGCAATTGTTGAGGCAGGAGTATTTAACTGGCGTGAAATTTCAGCGATTTTATAACCACTGAAATACATCTGCTGTGCTTTACGTTTGATTTCCACTGTCACTTCGGGGGAAGGTTGATTAATAACTTGTTCGTCCATTCCTAATCCTTTCTATTTACAACCGCATAATAGAAAGGGGGCGAATGTTAGTCTTTCCGCTTGCTCTGTGAATCGGCATACAACAAAAGCAACTCATAGACCACCAAAATTAAACCTTTCAGAATAGCGACAATCATTGAATCAAACCAACCAAAGGATAAGCAATGGCAAAAAAATCTAAATGGGTGGTTGTAGCAACAGAAGGCGCAACCACAGATGGACGCACTATTCAGCGCAACTGGATTTCAGAAATGGCAGAAAGCTATGATCCGAAAAACACCTACGGCGCACGAATCAATTTAGATCACATCAAATTTTCAGTTTATCTGCCAGAAATGGCGAACTCACATTGCTTTGGCGATGTGTTAGCGGTAAAAACAGAAGAACGTGAAGACGGCAAATTACAACTTTTAGCTCAATTACAACCAACTGATGCACTTATTGCCTTAAACAAAGAAGGGCAAAAAGTTTACACCTCCGTAGAAATTGACACCAATTTTGCCGACACAGGCAAAGCCTATTTAGTTGGTTTAGCCGTCACAGACAACCCAGCAAGTTTAGGCACAGAAATGCTTGCCTTTACCAATAATGGCTTAAATGCTCGCAAGTTAAAAGCAGACAACATTTTCACTGCCGCTATTGAAACTGAATTGGAATTTGTGGAAGAAACACAAAGTATCTTTGAAAAAATCAAAGGATTATTTGCGAAAAAAGAAAAATCAGACGATGAACGCTTTGCTGATCAAACACAAGCCATTGAGCTTTTAGCCGAGCAAACCAAAGAAACCTTGGAAAAATTAACCGCACTTTCTGACAATTTAGCCAAACAACAAGCCGAAATAGAAGAAATGAAAGCAGGTAATGCGGAAATTCAAGCAACCTTTGCAGAACTCAAAAAGCCTGTTGAACCCGAAAATCCTCGCCCTTTAGTTTACGGTGAACAACCAGAAACTGATGGCCGCTTCTTTTAATTTATCGTAGGAAAAAACCAAATGAATAAATTTACCAAACAAAAATTTAATGCTTATGTAGCTGGTGTTGCAGCAGATAACGGCGAAGATGTGGCTTTTATCGCGAATGGCGGTCAGTTTACCGTTGAGCCAACTATTCAACAAAAATTAGAAAATGCCGTGCTTGAAAGTTCTGATTTCTTAAAACGCATCAATGTCGTGATGGTGCAAGAAATGAAAGGTTCCGCATTGCGTTTAGGTGTGCTTTCTCCTGTGGCAAGCCGAACCGACACCAACACCAAAGCACGTGAAACTACAGACATTCACAGCTTGCAAGAAAATACCTATTCTTGCGAACAAACCAACTTTGACACGCATTTAAATTATGCAACCTTAGACAGTTGGGCGAAATTCCCTGATTTCGCCGCACGTGTGGGCAAACTTAAAGCTGAACGCATTGCATTAGACCGTATTATGATTGGTTGGAATGGCACAAGTGCAGCCGCAACCACAAACCGCACTGAACATCCATTATTGCAAGATGTGAATAAGGGGTGGTTAGTCCAAATCGAAGATAAAGCCAAAGCCCGTGTGTTAAAAGAAATTGAAAAAAGCAGTGGCAAAATCGAAATCGGTGCAGGTAAAACCTATAAAAACCTTGATGCCCTTGTCTTTGCATTAAAAGAAGATTTCATCCCAGCGCAATACCGCGACGACACAAAACTGGTTGCAATTATGGGTAGCGACTTATTAGCCGATAAATATTTCCCATTAATCAACCAAGAAAAACCAAGCGAAATTTTGGCAGGCGATACCGTCATTAGCCAAAAACGTGTGGGCGGGTTACAAGCCGTATCTGTTCCATTCTTCCCGAAAGGCACCGTGTTAGTCACATCACTCGACAACTTGTCAATCTACGTGCAGGAAGGCAAAGTGCGTCGTCACTTAAAAGATGTGCCAGAACGCAATCGTGTGGAAGATTATTTATCGTCAAACGAAGCCTATGTTGTAGAAAACTACGAGGCAGTCGCGATGGCGAAAAATATCAGCATTCTTGAGGCACCTACGCCTATTTCGCCTGTGGCAGCATAACGGAATCAATTATGCGCCCAACTAAACGCCATTTTCTGGAAGTTTCTGCCGCTATTGCTAATGCGGCAGAAACCGAAGATCTAAGCGACTTTACGGAATATGACAAAATGTGCCGTATTCTTGCTCGCCATCGAAAGGATTTAAAAAACATCCAATCGACGGAACGCAAAGCCGTATTTAAAAAGCAAATTTTGCCTGACTATCTCCCATGGATTGAAGGGGCGTTATCGGTCGGAAGTGGTAAACAAGATAATGTCTTGATGACATGGTGCGTGTGGGCGATTGACTGTGGCGAATATCATCTCGCCTTACAGATTGCCGATTATGCCGTATTTCATGATTTACGCTTGCCCGAGCCATTTACCCGAACACTTGGCACCTTGTTGGCAGAAGAATTTGCCGACCAAGCCAAAGCCGCAAGAGCAGCTAATAAACCGTTCGACGAATCTTACTTAGCGCAAATCCAACGCATTACTGCCGATTGCGATATGCCAGATGAAAGCCGTGCGAGATTATTGCGTGAATTGGGCTTGTTATTGGTGGAAAAGCACCCTGAACAAGCACTGGCATATTTAGAACGTGCTTTGGGTTTAGATCAGAAAATTGGCGTGAAAGGCGACATCAAGAAACTAAAAAAACAATTATCAACAACTGAATATTGATGTTGTTTTAATGCCCCGTCTAAATCGCCTGACCGACTTGGCATTTTTAAGAAAATGACAACAAAGGGCAGAAAAGCGATTTAATCGGGGGGGCTTTGGTTCTTTCTTGCACAAGCAAGAAAGAATATAAACCGAGCAAACCACGCAGCCGTCGGGCGGATTAAAAGTGCGGTCAAATTCTGATGGATTTATTGGCCGTGCTTAATTTAATCCTCACCCGACTTTTTTTATAAGGGTAAATCAATGAGCGACGGCGCAATATCAGTCAAACTTGCCCCCGATTATGAAATGGGCGAAGTACAGCAACAGTTAAATGATTACGATACCTTAGATGACATTATCAGTAATGACAGTTTCTTCCCCGATATGTCACTTTCCCAATTTCGTAATCAATACCGAGCAGACGGCACCATTACCTCACAACGCTTACAAGATGCTTTGATTGAGGGCATGGCAAGCGTCAATGCAGAACTCTCTACGTTTAAAACACAAAGTAAACACGACGGTTTAGAACAGATCACTGCCCCCTCTATCAATGGCGAAAGCGTGCTGATTTATCGCTATAAACGTGCGGTAAGTTGCTTGGCACTGGCAAACCTTTATGAACGCTATGCAAGCTATGACAGCACCAATGATGGCGAAAAGAAAATGGCGCAACTCAAAGACAGCATTGATGAATTACGCCGTGATGCTCGCTTTGCGATTAGCGACATATTGGGCAGAAAACGCGTCGATGCGGAGTTAATCTAATGCAAGTTTACGCACAACAAAATGACAATTTAGATGCCATCCTTTATCGCCATTTTGGACGAAGTGAAGGCTTGCTAGAAATAACCTGCGAACTCAATCCGCATTTAATGGATAAGCCCATTATTCCCATTGGCACTCCTGTCATATTGCCAGATGCCGATACAGAAAAAATCAGTGTGGCAAATGACACAATTCAACTTTGGAGCTGATATGCACGACACACCATCAAGAGCGTCTTACACATCAGGAATATTCGCTTTCTTAATTGGACGCATTGCCGATATGTTCTCAAATGTAAATTGGGCTGATGTCGCATCGGTTACAGGTATTGTGATTGGTGTCGCCACTTTTCTTGTGAATTGGTATTACAAGAAAAAAGACTTTGAATTAAAAGAAAAAGAACTTAAACAACGGAGCCATCATCATGATTAAACGTTCTGCCAAATACATCTGTGCCATATCCGCTGTTGTTGGACTGGTAATTGCCACTTATGGAAATGACATTCGAACATCAAAAAAAGGCTTGTTACTGATTGGCAATGCAGAAGGTTGCATGAAAAAGCCCTATCAATGCCCTGCCGATGTTTTAACAGTCGGCATAGGCATAACCGATGCCGTTGAAAAAATCGACCGCAATAAAATTTACAGCTTACAAGAAATTGCCGAATTATACGTAAAAGGCATTAAACAATCAGAAAAATGCGTTAATCAATACGCCAATGGGCAAACTATGCCACAAGGTGCATTTGATGCCTTAGTCTCCATTACATTTAATGTGGGATGCGGCAAATTAAAAAATAGCTCACTTTTTAAAATGGCACGCCAAGGCTACAGCAAAGCCATGTGCGGTCAGTTTGAGCGTTGGATTTATGCCGCAGGAAAACCGCTAAAAGGCTTAATTGAACGCCGACAAAAGGAGAAAAACCTATGTTTAATTTCTTAACTGCCAAAGAAAGAAGCATTTTACTTATCGGGCCAATGCTACTTGTACTCCTGATTATGTTTCTGGGATTTGAGGCGAATTATTGGCGAAAAGAAATGCTCAAAGAAGAACAGCTAAAACTGAAATGGCAAAACTCTTATATTGAGTTAAATCATAACGTTCAAAATTTTGCCGAACAGCAAGCACAGCTAATCCAAGCCGTAAACAACCTCAAAGCAAAGCAAAATCAACAAACACAGGATTTAAAAAATGTACTTAAATCAAATCAAGATTGGGCTGATAGCCCTTTGCCTGATGATGTTAAACGCCTGTTCAACTCAGCAGGAAATCATTAAATCGCTGATTCTTTGTCCGCAAACCACAGAATGCAGTGCCTATTCGCCACAAATTCGCACCAATGGCGAATTAGCCGAAGCCTATTTACAGACACAGCACCACCTTGATTTGTGCATTATCGAGAACTCAAGTTTAAAAAAATGCATGGATGAATTTAATAAAAAGGAACAGCCATGACAGATCAATTCGACCGAGCACAACAGCTTGAAGAAATGCAACGTGAAATCGCCCTGAAAAAACACCGCACTTTTAAAGCAGTAAGCCGCCTTTATTGTGAAGATTGCGATGCACCCATCCCAGAAAAACGCAGACAAATGATTCAGGGCGTAACACGTTGTGTGACTTGCCAAGAACAAGAGGAAAAACGGCAGCGGCAATTTAGAACATAATGCCTTGGGTAAGTATACACAAGGTTAATTGCAACGGTTCCCCAAAGGGGAAGCACTATAAACGATAACTAACCGTGGGTAACCTACCCACGGTAACGAGCAAACTAATGAAAAAGCCTAACCAACTGCGTAAAATCCTAGAACAAAGTCACGCCGACTTTGTAAAAAATCCCGACCATCTACAACTTTATGTGGACGGTGGGCAAATCGTCGCAACGGGTGCCGCATCATTTAGTTTTGAATATCGTTACACACTCAATGTTGTAGTGACTGATTATGCAGGCGATATTGCCACCTTGATTGTGCCAATGCTGGCTTATCTACGCACAAATCAACCTGAAATATTCGAAAATCCGCAAATTCGAGAAAATGCCTTTAAATTCCAAGTAGATTACAACAATAACCACACCGCTGACATTAGTTTCGAAATCCAACTCACTGAACGTGTCGTTTCGAAAAAAGACGGGAATAACGTGCAGATCCATTACGCAAAAGAACCCGTATGGGACGAACCAACCCGAGTAAAAGTCTATTTGGAAAACTGGGATTCGCCAATTTTTGAGGGGGATATCGTCTAATGGCTACAGTAGAAGAAATTCAGGCAAAATTGACCGCACTTATTGCCAATCTTTCTCCACAAGCACGTAGACAGCTTGGGCGAAAAATCGGGCAAGCCTTACGAAAAAGCCAATCGAACCGAATTTCACGCCAACAAAATCCCGATGGTTCAGCCTTTGAACCGAGAAAACCACGTAAAGAATTTGGAAAAAAGAAAGGGCGAATCAAACGCAAAGCCATGTTCGCCAAACTTCGTACCGCCCGACATTTAAAAGTGCGGTCAAATGGGAACGAAGTTTCAGTGGGGTTTAATGGCTCAAGTGCTGCCATTGCTGCAGTGCATCAATATGGTTTAACGGCACGACCATCAAAAGAAAAGGATTTTAAAGTGAGATACGCCCAACGGGAACTATTGGGCATTTCAGAACAGGATTTATCAATGCTGAATGAATTGGTGATAGAACAAATTAGCAAAAGCTAATTACTTTAAATAAGAAGGTGGAACCACCGTATCATGATGTGAAAGTTTACCAGCAAACAATACCAATAAAACCACATAAAGAGGCAAACAAATGATTGGCACGACAAACATTACAAACCATACCCACCCCCAAAATGTTTCTGGTTTAAAAAGTTCATACATTGAAACAGTAAAACTAGATAAAGCAGAAAAAACGACTGCAAAAAAATGACCAACTGGTGCGATAACATCAAACCAGATAAATGAAAAAGGATTAAATTGATAATGTAAACAGGTGGAAATAATAACAAGGCTCCACATAGCAATGTTTAGCATGATCAACGTGCGAGATGTTCTTTTGTTTTTCATATCCGCTCCTTATTCTCTTTCTTCATTATTAGCAATCATACGTTTATTTGTCAATAAAAATAAGGCGAAAAAATGAATAATTTACAACTTACCGTCTTATTAAATGCCCTTGATAAAATGTCTGCTCCAGTTCGCAGTGCATCAATACGGTTTAACGGCACGACCATCTAACAATAAAGATTTCAAAGTGCAATATGCCCAGCGTGAATTACTGGGCTTTGCGGAAGAAGATATTGAAATGATTGAAAGATTTGTGCTTAGAGCTATAGCGGGTAAAGAATTTTAATTGGGTTAATTTACAATTTATGCTCTTTAGCAATACGTTTACGTTCAATTTCTGCTTTGATTTGTTCGGTATCGCCACCAAAAAACCAAGCAACAGTAAAGAAAATAACGAGTGCAGCCAAAATCCAAAATAACCAACTATTTAAATAAATAAGAGGTGCAAGCAAAACAAGCATTACTGCTAACGTGATATACCAGAAATTAATCGCTAAAGATAATGCGCCAACAAAAATATAACTAAATGCGGCTAATACTGCAGTACCAAATGCAATAAGTAAACCAACAATAATTGGCAAACCAATGAGCAAAACAAAAATTTCCATCGTTCTCTCCCTGTTAAGTTTGTTCATTATTTGTTCCTTATTCCTAAAATGTCAAGAAAAAGTGGGTAAAAATGAAAAATTTAGAGCTTACAGTCTTATTAAATGCCATTGATAAAATATCTGCTCCAGTTCGCAGTGCATCAATACGGTTTAACGGCACGACCATCTAACAATAAAGATTTCAAAGTGCAATATGCCCAGCGTGAATTACTGGGCTTTAGTGATAGTGATTTAGAAATGATTGAAGATTTAATTATTGAGAAATTAAGCCTTTAGATTTGAGGTGTTTGCGAATGATGTGTATCCAATAGGCATAAACAACTAATGCAGCCATACCGAGAAAAAAATTAACTTCGATAAGCCACAATACTGAGCCAATCATCAACATATAAATAAAAATAGCTGGAGCAGCAATGATCAGAGAAACAAACCAAGGCACTGCAATTACACCAAAACCAATTGCAAGCCCAAGTAAGCCAACAAACAGAATAAATAATGAAAGTATTGCAATCATATTTCCCCCTTTTGCTTACTCGATTATTGAGCTAAATAATTAATCTTGTCAATAGAAAAGTGAATAAAAAATGAATAATTTACAACTTACCGTTTTATTAAATGCCATTGATAAAATTTCTGCTCCAGTTCGCAGTGCATCTAAAAGCGTTAATGAGCTATCGGCAAAACTAAAAGAAAGCAAATCGATTCATCGACAACTAAATCAGCAAAATAAACAGCATCAAGCAGCAATGAAACAATATGCTTCTACTATCAACCCATTGAAATCAAAATTAGATTCACTAAATCAAGAATTAGAGCAAGCCAAACAAAAAGCAGCGTCTTATGCTCAATATATGAAGAATGCTCAACATCCTACTGCAGGACTTCAAAAGGAAGTAGAGAAAGCGAAAAGTGCGGTAAAAAAACTCAAGCAAGAACAAATTGATGCAGCAAATAAATTACAGCAAGCACGCCAAGAATTAGCAAAATCAGGCATTTCTGCAGAAAAACTCGCGCAAAAGCAAAGAGAACTGCAGAAAAATACCAAAAGTGCAACGGATCAAATTAAAAATCAAGAAGCCGCATTGAAAAAACTCAACGCTAAGCAGGCTGCTTATAATCAATATCGTGGGCAAGTTGAAACTCTCAAAAGTATTAGTGGAAAAGCACAAATTATTGGCGCCCAAGCCTCTGCTGCGGGTACAACGATCACTGCACCAATTGTCAATTCCATTCGAGATTTTATGTCGTTTGAAGATGTTATGGCGGGGGTTGCTCGCCAAGTTCCAGGGCTAAAAGACAAATTTGGACAATTTACCCCTAAATACGATGAATGGAAAAACAAGATTAAACAGCTTTCAACTGAATTACCTCTTACCACAAATCAAATTGGTGACATGGTTACTGCTGCAGCGAGAATGGATATTCAGGAAAATGAATTGGAAGATTTTATTCGCTTAAATACCCAAATGGCGACAGCATTTGATGCAGAAAACCCCGATGAATTAGTAGAGTTATTTGGTAAAGTACAGAAAAACTTTAAATTAACCACCAAAGATGCCAAAGAGCTAGCCGATACTATTAACTATTTAGATGATAATGCCATTTCAAAGGGGACAGATATTATTAATTTCCTAAATAACACATCAGGAATTGGTAATTTAGTCAAAATTAGTGAAAAGAATCTTGCTGCACTAGGTTCAACTTTATTAACGGCAGGAAACGAAGCCAGTACATCAGCCAAAGCAATCGAAAGTACATTCAACCGTCTAAGTAAAGCCACTAGAATGAAACCCGTTAATAACGGACTAAAAGCGTTAGGTTTAGATCCAAAAGCGATTCAAAAAGCAATGGTAAAAGATGCTCAAGGTACGTTAATGATGATTGTTGAAAAAATAAAAAAATTGCCTAAACATTTACGGGCTGGCGTAATTAGCGATATTGCAGGCGGAAATTATAATACCCAATTAGCAGGGCTTGTTGCCAATACCGAAGAATGGCGCAGACAAATTGAACTGGCAAATAGTGAAGAAGCTAAAAATAGTATGGCTAGGGAATTTCAAACCCGAATGACTACTTTATCAGCAAAATGGCAATTATTTAAAAATCGTTTATTCAATGTAAATAGTTCTGTAGGAGCCAGTTTAAAAGATACGATGACTAGCTTAATGGACGGAGTTGGCTATTTGCTTGATAAAATCCAGACGTGGATTGATAAACATCCTAAATTAACCTCTACTATAGCAAAAACTGCAGCTGCAATCGGGGGAAGTTTAAGTCTATTAGGTGCATTAAGCCTTGCTTTAAGTTTTATACTCTATCCAGCTGCACGGCTATTTTTAGGCTTATCCAAACTAAATGTAATTCTTCCTAAATTTTCAGGACATTTATCATCTGCAGGGCGGCTAATATTAAGAGGATTACTTTCCCCGCTAAAATTAATTGCACTGGCTATCAGTCCACTAGGGATAGCTTTATTGACCCTTGCTACATTAATTTATAAATTCTGGCAACCTATTAAAGCCTTTTTCGGCGGTTTTTGGGAGGGCTTAAAATCAGGTCTCGCCCCAGTCCTTGAAAAATTCCAACCGTTAGGCACTGCATTCAGTGTTGTCGTTGGCTGGATTGAAAAAGCGGTGAAATGGTTTACTGATTTATTATCTCCAGTACAAAGTACCAAAGAAGATTTAGATGCTGCAGTCAGTGCAGGGGAAAGATTCGGAAATGGAATGGCGAAAGCGATTGAGTTTATTCTGACCCCATTAACAAGATTAATGGATGGTATCAAGTGGATTTCTGAAAATATGCCAAGTTGGGAGGGAATTAAAAATAGTGTATCTAGTGCATGGGAAAGAACAAAAAACACTTCGAGCAACGCTTGGCAATCAACAAAAGAAACGGCAGGAAGTGCTTGGGAATCATTTAAGGATTTCACTGGCTTTGGTTCAAATGGCAAAAAATTACCGAGTCAAAATTGGTCAGGCGGCTACACTGGAAACGGTGGCAAATATGAACCCATGGGCATTGTCCACGGTGGCGAATACGTGATGACCAAAGAAGCCACATCACGCCTTGGTGTAAATACGCTCAACGCCCTTAATTACGGCAAACGAGCACTTATTGCGGGCGGATTGGGGATCAGCGTTGCAACTGCCGCCCCTGTGCAAGTTGATACTCGTGCACCAATTTTTGCTCGTCCAATGATGACGCAAACCAGCCAACCAATGAGCGTAAATATCACCATCAATGCCGCACAAGGCATGGACGAACGAGCCATTGCACAACAAGTGGCAAAACAAATACAACGCATTGAAAACCAACGCCAAGCCAGAGCAAGAAGTTCAATGTGGGACAGAGCATAATAAAAGGGCGAAAGCCCTTTTTTGTTGTTTATTGTAAACAGAAGTGCTAGGATCGGCGAAAAATAGGAGGGTATCAATGAACGAAAATGCACCTTTTATTCGTGAAATTATTGACCGCACATCGCAAATAAAAGGCGAACGTGTGAAGGGTGACAATGCCAAAGAAATCAAGGCAAATGTTCAAACCATTTTAAAAGCACAACTTAGAGCCACACAATTAAATGCTAGAACGCAAACATATTAAATTTGTCGAAATCCATCATCTTTTTACGCAAATCAGTCTTGCATTGGGATTTACAGAACAAGATATTGATAAACATTCGACTAATCTCGCTGAATTAATCGCATTATGGCAGCAACAAGAATTTGTTGAAGTTTATGTTGAAAATAAAGACCGTCTATTCGGACGTGCAAAAGACAGCAGTTTAGCCTATGGTGCATCGCCTTATTATATTGGTTTATATCACGCTAGATTAAGTTATGAAGAAAATGATCCTCTTGTGGTGCTAACATTTAATTATGAAGATAACCCAGAACAAACCACAGTGTCGGTTCGTTTTATGGTTGATCATGATACCTTATTCGGGACAAAAGAAGAAAAATTCATTCAACAACGAATGAAAGATATTCGTAAACGTATTGATGATTTTATTCAATTAGGTAATAAAAAATAAAAGGGCGAAAGCCCTTTTTTGTTGCACATTGTAGAAAATAGTTTTATATTTCTTCAAAAAGTTGTAAACTTCGCAAACTTTTATTCTTTGGTGACTTATGACAAATCTATCATTAAATCCTATTTTTGAAAGTTTTGCGCCAATTTTTAAGCAATTAAAAACCGTGGCAATGTCTGCGTTATTTATTGCGCCATTGGCGATAAATCATCCTGTTCGTCACACTACACACACAGTCAATATTTTCAGTGTTCAAACAGATGAAAATAAATCGATCAATCAACAAGACATAGAAAAGATTATTGATATGGTGAAAGCTGTTTCTGCTATCACTGATTTTGTTATTGCGTCAATTACGGCAGAATCATTAAGCTATATTGATTTAAGTGACGTTCTGAGACTAGAAAGCAAAATTAATAAATATGATGATCTAGCTAACAATATTATGGTCAATAATAAAACTCCAGAATTATCAACAACGCTACAATCATTCAGCAATAAAATGCACACGCTTTGCAATATGATGAAATCAGAAAAATACAAGCAACAATCAGATGAAGTAGTGTTATCACGCCTTTATCGCAAATCTGAAGATGCAGGGTACACCTACAAATCATCACATTCTTTTGATGATTTTAAAAAAGCAGTGATGATGTAGGATAACAAATGAAGATTGAGTTATCGAAACAATTTCAAGAAGGGCGTTTAAACACGCCCTTTTTTAAAGACATTCAAGCCATGTCAGATGAAGAATTGCAGCTCATCTTTGATTTTATGCAATCCATTAAACAAGGGAAACTATTAAGAGGTAAAAATAAACCATCTTGGCTTGATGATAATCTCAATGACATTCCAAATACAGAGGTTTATCAACAAAACGAAATATGGCATTATCACTGCGGCCCTTACAATAAAGGATCTAGATATTGTCCTATGAGTGGGCTAAAAATAAATTTGAATGGAGAAACATCAGGACCTGTAATTCATTATCAAAAAATATCAGATGAACATATCGTGATTATCGCTTTTTCTCCACAACACGAACCGTTCCCACGCGAATGGGACACTCCAAACCCAATCATTGACAGAGCATAATCAAAGGGCGAAAGCCCTTTTTTGTTACCTACTATTCCACACACTCCCACACTCGCCACACCGCACAATATTGCCAACAATAAGGCATTTTCTTTAACTGTGAATGCCTATGTCTGCTGAATTACAACGAAAACTAGACAACATTATCCGCTTTGGGGTAATCGCTGAAGTGAATCATGCCACTGCACGAGCTCGCGTAAAGAGCGGTGACATTCTGACGGATTTTTTACCCTTCGTTACATTTCGAGCGGGTACAACCAAAACTTGGTCGCCGCCGACGGTGGGCGAACAATGTGTGATGTTATCCGTTAGCGGTGAATTTACTACTGCCTGCATATTAGTTGGGCTTTACACACAAAACAGCCCTAGCCATTCAGCCGACGAACACGTTATTGAATTTGCTGACAGTGCCAAAATTACCTACAACCAATCAAATGGCGCATTGATTGTGACAGGTATCAAAACAGCCAGTATTACTGCCGCTAATCAAATTGATATTGACTGCCCCGCTATCAATATCAAAGGTAATGTGAATATTGACGGCTCTTTATCAACCACAGGCACAAGCACCACAAAAGGCAATATCAGCACGCAAGGCAGCGTGACCGCAAGCGGTGATATTAAAGGTGGCTCAATTAGTTTACAAAACCACGTCCACCTTGAACAAGGCGATGGCCAACGAACCTCTAACGCAAAGGCATAGTATGAACCGATACACTGGAGAAACATTAAAAAACGAAAGCGACCACATTAAACAATCTATTGCCGATATTTTGCTAACACCAGTTGGCTCACGTATTCAGCGGCGTGAATATGGCAGTTTAATTCCAATGCTAATAGACCGACCAATTAGCCACACATTGTTATTACAACTGGCAGCTTGTGCTGTTACAGCGATTAATCGTTGGGAACCACGAGTACAAATCACACAATTTAAACCAGAATTGGTTGAAGGTGGCATTGTGGCAAGTTATGTCGCACGCAGTCGTAAAGATAACCAAGAAATGCGCAACGAAAAACTATTTTTAGGACATAAACAATGAGCGAATTAGTCGATTTATCAAAACTAGATGCACCGAAAGTGCTAGAAGATTTAGATTTTGAAAGTTTGCTCACAGACAGAAAAACAGAATTTATCGCACTTTTCCCACAAGATGAAAGAGCATTTTGGCAAGCACGACTAAGTTTAGAAAGTGAGCCCATCACAAAATTATTACAAGAAGTGGTTTACTTACAGTTGATGGAAAGAAACCGCATCAACAATGCGGCAAAAGCCACAATGTTAGCCTATGCAAGCGGTTCAAATTTAGATGTGATTGCCGCCAATTACAATGTAAAAAGACAAGTCATTCAAGAGGCGAATAATAATGTTACGCCTAAAATTCCCGAAATTTTAGAAGATGACACCTCATTAAGATTGCGTACGCAATTAGCCTTTGAGGGGCTTTCTGTGGCTGGGCCTCGTTCTGCTTATATCTTCCACGCACTTTCTGCGCACCCTGATGTTGCAGATGTGTCGGTGGTTTCCCCTCAGCCCGCTAATGTTACCGTGACAATTTTAAGTCGCAATGGACAAGGCGAGGCAGAAGAAAGTCTTTTAAATGTGGTTCGAGCAAAACTTAACGATGATGACATCCGTCCTATTGGCGACCGAGTTATTGTCCAAAGTGCAGTGATCCAATCTTACGAAATCCGCGCCAAATTACATCTTTATCGTGGCCCTGAATACGAGCCAATCAAAGCGGCTGCATTAAAAAAATTGACGGCTTACACCGAAGAAAAACACCGTTTAGGGCGAGACATTAGCCTATCGGGTATTTATGCCGCATTACACTTGGAAGGTGTACAACGAGTAGAACTTATCTCACCTACCGCCGACATTGTGCTACCAAGCTCAAAATCAGCCTACTGCACAGCAATTAATTTGGAGATCGTGACAAGTGATGATTACTAATCATTTACTGCCAATAGGTTCAACCCCATTAGAAAAACGTGCTGCTGAAATTCTAAAAAGTGCGGTAGAAAACCCCATTGTTATTGCAGATTTAATCAATCCTGAACGTTGTCCCGCTGAATTACTGCCTTATTTAGCTTGGGCGTTTTCAGTGGATAAATGGGATGAAAACTGGACGGAAGAAGTTAAACGCATTGCAATTAAACAATCTTATTTTGTACACAAACACAAAGGCACGATTGGCGCAGTAAAACGTGTGGTTGAGCCAATAGGCTATCTTATTGAACTGAAAGAATGGTTTCAAACTAATCCGCAAGGCACACCAGGAACATTTAGCCTAACCGTAGAAGTGTCTGAAAGTGGCTTGAATGAACAAACCTATAACGAACTAGTGCGACTGATTAACGATGTAAAACCCGTCTCAAGACATCTCAATCAGCTCGCTATCGCCATCTCCCCAACAGGGTCACTTAGTGCCTTTGTTGGTCAGCAATGGGGCGAAATCATCACGGTATATCCACAATAGGAATATTTATGGCATCACAATATTTTGCAATCTTAACCGACTACGGAACACGTGCTATCGCTCACGCATTAAGCCAAGGGCAACCGTTACAGCTCACCCAATTTGCAGTGGGTGATGGCAATGGGAAAGCGGTCACACCAACGGCGAACGCAACAGCTCTCGTACATCAAACGCACATTGCACCTGTCAGTGCCGTCTCTCTCGACCCTCGCAATAATAAACAAGTCATCGTTGAATTAACCATCCCTGAAAATATCGGCGGTTTTTACATAAGAGAAATGGGCGTATTTGACGCACAAAACAAACTCATTGCCTACGCAAACTGTCCTGAAAGTTTTAAACCGACAGAAAGTAGCGGAAGTGGTAAAGTCCAAGTATTGCGGATGATCTTAAAAGTAGAATCTTCTAGTGCGGTGACATTATCTATTGATAACAGTGTGATTTTTGTCACCCGACAACAAATGACACCAAAAACCATTACTGCCACAACGCAAAATGGATTTAATGAAAGCGGACACAGCCACCAAATAGCCAAGGCAAGCACCACACAACAAGGTATAGTCCAACTCACCAACGACACAGGGCTTGAAAGTGAATCTCTTGCACTCACCGCAAAAGCAGGGAAAAAACTCGCTCAACAAACAACACAATTACAGTTAAATGTCTCGCAAAATTACATCCAAAACAGCAAAAAATCCTCTGCAGTAAATAGCGAAAGCGAAGATAACGTAGCGACAAGTAAAGCAGCCAAAACCGCCTATGACAAAGCAGTAGAAGCCAAAACTACCGCAGATGGAAAGGTTGGTTTAAATGGTAACGAAAGCATTAATGGCGAGAAATCCTTTGAAAATCGTATTGTGGCAAAAAGAAATATCCGTATTTCAGACAGCCAGCATTATGCTTCACGCGGAGACTATTTAAATATCGGGGCAAACAATGGCGATTGCTGGTTCGAATATAAATCAAGCAACCGAGAGATTGGCACGCTTCGTATGCACGCTAACGGCGATTTAACCTACAAACGCCAAAAAATCTACCACGCTGGGGCAAAACCCCAATTTAATACGGATATTGAAGGCAAGCCTAATACACTTGCAGGCTATGGTATTGGGAATTTTAAAGTAGAACAAGGGCAGGGCGATGCCAATGGCTATAAAACCGATGGCAATTATTACTTAGCAAGCGGTCAAAATCTACCCGAAAATGGGGAATGGCATATTGAAGTAGTTAGCGGTGGGGCAACAAATGCGGTGCGTCAAATTGCACGTAAAGCGAATGATAACAAAATCAAAACACGCTTTTTTAATGGTTCAAGTTGGTCAGAATGGAAAGATGCAGGCGGCGACGGCGTGCCTATTGGTGCAGTTGTATCATTCCCTCGTGCGGTAACCAATCCCGTTGGTTTTTTACGTGCTGATGGTTCAACATTCAGCCAACAAACCTTTCCCGATTTATACCGCACTTTGGGCAACAGCAACAAACTCCCTGATTTAACCCGTAGCGATGTGGGGATGACGGCTTATTTTGCCGTGGATAATATCCCTGCAGGCTGGATTGCCTTTGACGAGATTGCCACACAAGTTACCGAGCAACGTTACCCTGAGTTATATCGTCACTTGGTCGGTAAATATGGTTCTATTTCAAATGTGCCACTTGCGGAAGACCGATTTATTAGAAATACAGGGAATGGGTTAAATATCGGTCAGACACAAAGTGACGAGATTAAAAAGCACGTTCACAGAGTGAGAACACACTGGGCTGATTCATCTGATAGTAGTATTTTTTATGACAAAACGAAAACAGTTATAGATTCACGATTACGCACTGCAACTACAACTGATGATAATCTCAGTGATAATGGATTTATGCATCCGCTTTTAGATACCCCGATGGCAACAGGTGGAGATGAAACTCGCCCTAAATCGCTTATTCTCAAACTTTGTATAAAAGCAAAAAACACATTTGATGACGTGCAATTTTGGGTTAAAGCATTCGGCGTTGTTGAGAACGCAGGAATTTTAGATGCGGGTACACTTGTGCAAAATATGCAAGCGTTATCTGCGAGGGTTGACCAAGAAATAAAAGAAAATAAACAATCTACTTTACAAGAAATAAACAATGCAAAAGTTGATATAAATCAGCAATTTTTGCAGGCACAAAAGAATTTATCTCAAATTGGCACATTAAAAACAGTGTGGCAAGGTAATGTAAGTTCTGGGAGTATTAATATTTCAGAAAAGTGTTTTGGTAAAACACTTATTTTGTATCTTCAGTCATCATCAGGCCACAGGCTTGATGATAATAACAATATTGAAATTGTCAGTTTTGAAGTAGGGGCAGAGATTGAAGGTAAAAGGGGCGGTGGAGTTTATTTTAGTAGTATTCGTCAAGTAATTCCACACAGTTCTGGTGGAACTAGTGTGTATCATGTAGAAGTCGAGGAATTCGCTGTGACTGTTGATAGAAACGGTACAACAATACACATTGAAGAACTTGCTGGTCGTTTTGTAAAACGTATTGATATTCGATGAAGGAGTGATTAATGAAAGTCTATTTTTTAAAAGAAAATTTGAATAGTTATCAAATTTTCCCTATTCCGCAAAACTTAAATGATTTTGTGGAAATGGAAGTAGAAAACGAATCAGAGCTTGAGACTAAACAACTTATTTATTTTAAAAGTCAATACATTCTAGTTGATAGACAACCAACAGAATTACACAAATGGAACGGAAACAGCTGGATTGTCGATGAAAAAAAGAAAACTGAAATTAAGCGTGAACTCATTAAAAATCTAGTTGATAGCATTGATGATACAGCGGCGAACATCAGTTCTAGATGGATAAGGTTTGCCGAAGAGTATAAGGAGCGAGAAGCTGCCGCTATTGCCTTTAAAGAGGCAAATTTTGCTGGAGAAGTAAGCGTTTATATCAGCAGTTTTGCAACGGTTGCAGGTCTTGATAATCAGTCTGCGTCACTTTTGATTCTTCAGCAAGCAGAAAGCTTGCGTACATTGCAACAACAATTAGCAGTGCAAAGAATGCGTAAGTATGAGTTAAAGCATGAGGCGTTGAGTGATGAAGAACTGCAACGTATTCATGACGATATTATAGGTAAAATGCAAACATTAGCGGAGGCACAACAATGATAGGCGCTAAAATCTATCTCGCATTATACAAAGGTAAAAAAACGGGTAAAAACCCGAGCGCACTTTTGGCACGTTTGAGTGACTGGCTCACTCGTAAATTGACAAAAGGCGTGTATTCGCATTGTGAAATTGCAGTAATGAAAGAAGTATTTGTCAGTGGGCATCACTATGAAACAGAAGTGATGTACGAGTGTTATTCGTCTTCAATTCGAGACGGTGGCGTACGTTGCAAGCAAATTGATGTTTATGATAGAGAAAAATGGGATTTAATTCCGCTCGACGGTGTAACCGAAGCACAAATCAAAGCCTATTTTGACCGCACTTTGGGCTGTAAATACGACTGGTGGGGTGCTGTCGGGATTGTGCTCGGCATCAAACAAAAACGATCAAAATATTTTTGCAGTGAATGGTGTTTTAATTGCATTAAAAATAGCAATGAAGGCTGGCGGTTTAGTCCGAATCAGCTTGCTGTTGCTTTTACCACCGTAAGTAATAATTAAATAAATTTTCAACAAGAGGCTGCGAAATAAGCGGTCTTTTTTTTTTAGGAGAATATATGTCAATTCTAGGTTCTATGACGGATGCGGTGAATAAAACTAAAACACCGCAAGCCCCAACAATTTCCACTCAATCTCCGACAAAAGATACATCACAGACAATGGCAGGTAATGTCTCTAATTTATTAAATAGCAATTCACTTTTAATGAATAGCGCGGCTGCTAAAGGAGAACGTATGGCAGCTAATCGCGGCTTGCAAAATTCAACCATTGGTGTGGAATCTGCTCAACGTGCAATGCTTGATGCGGCAATACCAATTGCAAGCCAAGATACGCAAAATGCGTTTGCGGAAAAACAAACTCGCTTACAAGCTGATTTAAATTTCCAAAACCAAAGTAAGCTCAATCAGCAACAAAATCAATTCACCGCATCGCAGGCAGAATTAGAACGCGGTCATCAGCGTGGAATGGCGCAATTACAATCTGATTTAGCTTATAGCAATCAAAGTCGATTAAATCAGGCACAAAATCAATTCACTGCGTCTCAAGCCGCACTTGAACGGCAACAACAAAAAGATATGGCGAATTTGAATCATCAAAATGAGATGAAGAACTTAAATGCACAAGTGGCGGCGAACACTATTGGTAAATCCATTGATTTCACCATGCAAATCACCAATAACTTTGATGCGCAAATAGCCACGATCTTGAATAACTCGAATATGAAAGCTGAGGATAAAACAAAGGCTATTGAGCAGCTAAAAGCAAGTCGAGATTCAGAGATTCAATTTATGAGTAAGTTTATGCAGGGAATTCCGACCACGCAACAAAACTGGTCGTCATTTCCTAGCTTAGGTGTTCCGTCAATTCAAATTAGTTAAGAGGAGAAAGGTTATGGCGTTTTGGGATGGTGCATGGGATGCAATTAGTGGCGCTGGTAAATGGCTGGGGGAAACAGCTGGAAGTGCAATGGATTGGATGGACAACCATAAAGCAGCAAGTAATATTATCGGTAATGTTATTGCTGGTGCTGGTGGTTACTTTGCGCAAAAACAAGCTGGTAAAGATTTGATCAATCAGCAACGTGAGTTATTAAATCTGCAAGATCAGATGAAATCAAAATATTCAGCCGTACCAGATGCGGATTGGTCGTATAAAAGTTTGACAGTGGATGATTCTCCTGGATTGGCAAATGGCGGTATTTTGACTGAAATGAAGAAACGTTCTGAAACTAAAGGGGCTAACAATGGCAGAGTTGCATGATAGTTTTGGTGAGTCAATGGAAAAAGCTGGCTATGAGCGAGCTAGTGATTCTGATTCATCCTTTTCCGGTGGAGGTGGTTGGCGAGAAGATAACAGTAGTGATAGTTATCGTAGTACGTCAGATAGATGGAATGACCACAAATCTAGATACGGAAAAGACAAAGTCTATACTGATGCATTTAATGAGCGAAGAAATAACTCTAGTTGGAGCGGTGGTCATAGCGCAATTAGCCGAACAATTAGTGAAAAATATCATTCACTTTCTAATGGGCAAATGAGCGCCGCCGTTCCTGAAAAAGATCAGAAAACACTCACTGGCGGTTTGTTTGGAAAAAGTTACTCCAATGCGCCTTATTCTGAACGCACTCCTTCTATATTTGATAGAAACATACGTGGTTCAATGACATTAAATAACGGCGATGTATGGTCAAGCGATCCCCAATATTCATCCGTTCGAGAACGGGCGGACATCAATAGTTACGACCGTATTAAACGGGGCGAAGAATTGAACTTAATTGGTCGTGCTGTAGGAGGCGTTTTTAGTGGGGTGGGCGGGGCAGCAACAACGCCAGTTGGCAAAATTGCTGAAAGTGCGGCAAATTTTGGGCTTTCCCACGTTGGGGATTTATCTCGACAATTCAAAAGCAACCAAGAGCAAGCGTATTATGATAGCCTCACTCCAGAGGGGAAAGCGTATTACGATACAAGAGTAGATTTCATCAATAAGTCCTATAAGAATGCTCGGGAAAAATATGAAACGAACGATAAATGGATTGATAGAGGTATTACAGCTGCACAAGTCGGTTTATCTGCTTTAGGGCCTCCTGGTGCAATGCTAGGGTCTGGGATTGGTTTATTAGGTAAAGCGATCAACAAAAAAGACACGATGACAAAATCATTACGTGATTTAACAGAGACGCTTAACTCTAACGCATTAAATAACCACATCGCACAACAAAATGAATTAGCTGAAAAAGAACGTCAAGCCTATAAGGAATTTATGGCTGGGCGTGATTTACGCAGTGACAATACACAACCAAAAGGCATACTGAACACTATGCATAATCGTATGCAAAATATAGATCCTGATAAACAGGTCAAAACGAGTGACGTTCCTAACCTAAGAAATTATTGGGCAAATATCATCGTATCATAGGAGAAATTCATGGGCATTTTAGATTCAATGACACAACAATCACAACCGCAGACAACAGAACAAAGTGCGGTCGAAAATCCACAGGGTTCACAACAACAGGGAAGTATGGCGCAGATGTATCAAATGTTGATGCAAAATTCCATTAATGCTATCGCAAATGTTGCGCAACAACGTATTCAAGAAAAAGGTCCCGAAGAAGGTATTGCCGATTTAGTCGCAAAAGCAATGATTTCAAATCTTCAGGCCGCGCAACAAAATGGAAAAACTATTCCGCCGCAAGTGATGATGCAAGTCGCTAAAGATTTAGCTATGCAATTATTACAGCAAGTTGGTGTGCCAGAAGAGCAAATTGATGATGTATTGATTGATATTTTAATGAATGCGCTTGAGCAATTTGGCGAAGCAACGCACGGTGCGTTACCTCAGGAAGAAGAACAGCAATACGTTGATATGATCAACAAAGTATCTGAAATGGAAAGCCAACGTCGTGCGCAAGTGCAAAACGGTCAATCAAAACCAATGCAACAAGGGGCATAATTTATGGGATGGGGTGGAATTTTAGGTGCGATGACACAAGGATTGGGAACTGGTATTGTCAAAAATGTTGAGCAAGGGTGGAAAGATGAAGAAACTCAAAAGTTGTTAGATTGGAAAACGGCAGAAGCCGACAAACAACGTGCTTTTGATAGTGAATTGCTTGATAAAAAATACAAGCACGAGTTTGAGCTTGAAGATCATAGAACCCGTAATGAAATTTCAGCGGCGGCTGCAAAAGCTCGAATTTCAGCACGTTATTCTCATGGTGGTGAATCAGAAGCGCAAAAAAATCTTCTTGGCGCAACTCAAACGCTTGGTATTTATGATAGCCAATTACATTCCTTGCAAGAAAAATTGTCCGCAACAGAAGATAAAGAGCAACAAAATGCGATTGCAGCAAGAATCAATGCTGTTTCTGCTGAACGCGAGAATTATCTTAAACGCCCTGATACAATCGCTGCATTTAAGGGGGCTGGCCAGATGGGACAAGCGCTTTATATGACTGGTGGTGGTAATATGGATTTGTACAATCCGAAACCAGTGGAGCGCGAAACGGTAGCTGAGGATGTTAAATCTTCTGTCGCTCCTCCTGTGCGCAATATGATTGATGTAAATAATCTCACTCCACAACAGGCGGCAGATATTGCAAGACAGAAAAGTGAAGATGCCGCTCGTTTGCAGTTTTCCAAAGCGTCAGCGGATGCTAAAGACTGGGCGCAAAAACGTACACAGTATCAATCATCAACTTTCATTCCGCGAACATTCTAAAAAGTGCGGTCAGATTTTCGCATTTCAATAAAAGCAAAAGGCGAGGTTTTAGCCCCGCCTTCTTTTGCTTGTTTAACAGTAAAGTTAATGTTTACTTGAATTAATTCTAACGCATCTAATCGTCCGTTACAGTTACAAAAGCGAAGTCTTTTTCCACAATTGCTTTTGCTCGCTCAAACTCTTCTATTCCCTGTTCATCAGAACAATTTTCAACAAAGTCTATAAAATCCTGATTATCAATTTTCACAATGTTGTTTGATTCGTCATATACAACTTCGCTTGAAAAATAAAGTTACCCCTGTTCTTTCCATTGTTTAGCTAATTCTTCTGATTGAAATACTTTTCTTGGATTCCCATCAAGGGAACAAAAATATAGGGTTTTCATAGATTCTCCTATGATTTTGCCTCACGCATTATTCTTACCAAGAAATTTAATACTTAGGGAATAGAACAGCCCGCGGCTCATTCACGGATCATTTTAAGTTATTATTTAGTTATATCGCCGTTAGTGAATTTCCTCTAAGGTATTGTTTTTATTGGTGTTGTTATGGCGATGTTATTTAAAATTTGGTGGAGCTGGGGGGAGTTGAACCCCCGTCCGAAATTACTCTACCTTCAGTACTACACGTTTAGTCTCGTCTTTAATTTCACTTAAGCATGCGGACAGACACGCTAAACTTAAGCTAGTTTGATTCAATTTAGTGCTTCGATCCTCAAACGGTGGCTTCCACACGATCTCGTTTTGGTTTGACTCCGCGTTATCCCCGTCTTACGAGCGGAAGCTGGAGCGCGAAGGCTAAATGCAGGTTATTAAGCTGCTAAAGCGTATTGTTCGTCGTTTGCGACTATTTTTTTGCGGTTTATTTACGAGGCCTACCGCACCTCGACGTGCACCTTGGGCTTCGCTAATCCCGTCGAATCCAGAATCAGCCCCAAAATTGCGTGTTAGTCTAGCAAAAAAAGAAAGCTAGGGAAAGTCGAGATTGATTGAATTTTTGTATGAAAGCTAGAATAACCTTAAATATTGTCTATTTATTATTGGCTTATTACCTTATTAACAATTCATCTCTAAATTGATTGGAGACGATCATTGATTTTTTATGGACGGGAGGCTTGATAATGGCGTTAATTAATTGGCATTATTTCACGCTTTATTTTTGATGATAGGAGCTATAGATTTGTAAATTATGGCAAAATTAAAGATATTTACGAATTCCTAAAAATATAACACAGCATATATGCTATAATTAGCTCCTAAACTTTTTGGAAAATGTTATCTTATTCTAGTATTTATCATCAATGATTTTATAAAATTTCTTGCATATTAAATTTTTATCACTATAATGTAGCACATATTTCGGACGCGGGGTGGAGCAGCTTGGTAGCTCGTCGGGCTCATAACCCGAAGGTCGTTGGTTCAAATCCAGCCCCCGCAACCAATAATAAGTTCAGTAAAAGAACCCCAGTTTTGGGGTTTTTTTCTATAAGAAATTTAGTAACTGGGCTTAGGTTCTTATGAACCTAACCCTTTTTTTATGCCTGAGATTTAATAAACTATCTTCTTACTATTACTAAAATAGAGGGATAAGTATTGTTTAGGATAAGGTTTCATAAGGTTATGATATAGTGCGGTGAATTACACCCTATATAGGAGTAGAAATTGGCTACATTAGAACAAAATTTACAAGAAATGCTACAAGATGCGGTAAAGGATTTAGGCTGTGAATTGTGGGGAATTGAGTGTCAGCGCGTGGGTCGTTTTATGACAGTTCGTTTATTTATAGATAAAGAAGGTGGTGTGACAGTTGATGATTGTGCTGATGTAAGTCGTCAAGTGAGCGCAATTTTAGACGTGGAAGATCCAATTGCGGATAAATATAATCTAGAAGTGTCGTCACCTGGTTTAGATCGTCCGCTATTTACCTTGCCGCAATTTGAACGCTATATTGGGCAAGATATCGCTGTGCATTTGCGAATTCCAGTGATGGAACGCCGTAAATGGCAAGGTAAGTTAGAGCGTATTGAAAAGGATATGATTACTTTAATCGTTGATGATCAAGAACAAATTTTAGTCTTCGGAAACATTCAAAAAGCGAATGTTGTTGCAAAATTTTAAAAGGAGAAAAAGAGAAATGAGTAAAGAAATTTTACTGGCGGCAGAAGCGGTATCCAATGAAAAATTATTACCACGTGAGAAAATTTTTGAAGCATTGGAGAGTGCGATTGCGATTTCTACTAAGAAGAAGTTTGAATATGAAACGGATATTCGCGTTTCCATTAATCCAAAAACAGGGGAATTTGATACTTTTCGCCGTTGGTTAGTCGTAGATGAAGTAAAAGTACCAACGAAGGAAATTACTTTGGAAGCGGCGCAATTTGATGATCCAAATTTGCAACTTGGAGAGTATGTAGAAGATCAAATTGAATCTATTGCATTTGACCGTATTGCAATGCAAACGGCACGTCAAGTTATTAGCACTAAAATTCGTGAAGCTGAACGTGCAAAAGTGGTTGAACAATTTCGTGAAGAAGAAGGAAAAATTGTAACAGGCACTGTAAAAAAAGTAAGTCGAGACAGTATTATTTTAGATCTTGGCAATAAAGCGGAAGCGATGATTGCACGTGAAGATATGTTACCACGTGAAAACTTTCGTCCGGGAGATCGTGTTCGTGGGGTGCTTTATAAAGTAAATCCTGAAGGCAAAACTGCACAATTATTTGTGACACGTTCTAAACCAGAAATGTTGATCGAATTATTCCGTATTGAAGTACCTGAAATTGGCGAAGAAATGATTGAAATTCGTGGTGCAGCTCGTGATGCGGGTTCTCGTGCTAAAATCGCGGTAAAATCAAATGATAAACGTATCGATCCTGTTGGTGCTTGTGTAGGAATGCGTGGTGCGCGTGTTCAGGCAATTACCAATGAACTTGGCGGTGAACGTGTTGATATTGTACTTTGGGATGATAATCCAGCACAATTTGTGATCAATGCAATGGCACCTGCGGATGTGTCTTCTATTATCGTTGATGAAGATAATCATTCTATGGATATTGCCGTTGAAGCAGCTAACCTTGCGCAAGCAATTGGTCGTAATGGTCAAAACGTGCGTTTAGCAACACAATTAACGGGTTGGACACTAAACGTAATGACGACCGATGAGTTAAACACAAAACATCAAGCAGAAGATAACAAAGTGTTAAACTTATTTATGAATGCATTAGAACTTGATGAAGAATTTGCTCAAATCCTTGTAGAAGAAGGCTTCACAAGTTTAGAAGAAATTGCTTATGTGCCAATGAATGAATTGACAGCAATTGATGGTTTAGAAGATGAAGATCTTGTTGAAGAACTTCAAACCCGTGCTAAAAATGCGATTACAGCCGCAGCAGTAGCTGAAGAAGAAGCTCTGAAAAAAGCGAATGTTGAAGATCGTTTATTGAATTTAGAGGGAATGAATCGTCACGTTGCGATCAAACTAGCAGAAAAACAAATTACCACCCTTGAAGAACTCGCAGAACAAGGCGTTGATGATTTAACTGATATTGAAGAATTAACCGCAGAAGAGGCCGCAGATTTAATTATGGCTGCACGTAATATTTGTTGGTTTGGCGAAGAAGAATAAGGAGAGCTGTAATGACTGAAGATGTAAAGGCTGATGTGCCAAAAAAATTAAGCATTCAACGCAGAACAAAAACTACAGTGAGTGGTACAACAACGAGTGGAAAAAGTAAAGCTGTACAAGTAGAAGTACGTAAAAAACGCACAGTAAAAACCGATATTGCTCAACAAGAAGAAGCAAAATTAAAAGCACAGCAAGAAGCGGAAGCGAAAAAAATTGCTGAACAAAAAGCGGCAGAAGAAAAAGCTCGTTTAGAAGCTGAAAAAGCGGCAACTAAGAAAGAAGCTGATGAAAAATCAAAAGCTGAAAAAGCGAAAGCAGAAACCGCTAAGCCAGCAAAAAGTGCGGTAGATTCTAAAGCTAAATTTGTTGATCCTGAAAAAGAGAAACGTAAAGCAGAAGAAGCTGAACTTCGTCGTAAAGCTGAAGAAGTGGCTCGTCAAAAAGCAGAAGAACAAGCTCGTCGTGCAGCAGAAGAAGCGAAACGTTATGCTGAAGCAGATGATTCAGACAATGAATCTTCTTCAGAAGACTATTCTGATTACAATTTAAGTTCAAGATATGCACTTGAAGCAGAAGATGAAGAAGATCGTCGTAACGAAAATCGTGGCCGTGGCAAAAATAAAGTAGCAAAAGCGAAAAAAGGCGGTCGTGATGATGAAAATAGCAAAAACTCGAAAAACGAGCGCGAATCTAATCGTAAAAATCAAAAAGATGCTAAGTTTGGTAAAGGTAAAAATGGAAAAAAAGGCACCGCACTTCAACAAGCCTTTACTAAACCAGTTCAAGTAGTAAAAGCAGATGTTGTGATTGGCGAAACCATTACCGTTGCAGAACTTGCGAACAAAATGTCGGTGAAAGCGACAGAAATCATTAAAGTGATGATGAAAATGGGTGAAATGGTCACCATCAACCAAGTTATCGATCAAGAAACCGCTCAATTAGTAGCGGAAGAACTTGGTCATAAAGTAATTCTTCGCAATGAAAATGAGCTTGAAGAATCGGTATTAGGTGATCGCGATGTAAACGCGGAAAAAGTAACCCGTGCGCCAGTTGTAACCATTATGGGTCACGTTGATCATGGTAAAACCTCTTTACTAGACTATATTCGTAAAGCGAAAGTGGCTGCAGGCGAAGCAGGTGGTATTACCCAACATATCGGTGCGTATCACGTAGAAATGGATGATGGCAAAATGATCACTTTCTTGGATACTCCGGGACACGCTGCCTTTACTTCTATGCGTGCACGTGGTGCAAAAGCAACAGATATCGTTGTTCTTGTTGTTGCGGCCGATGATGGTGTGATGCCTCAAACTATTGAAGCGATTCAACACGCAAAAGCAGCAGGTGCGCCTTTAGTGGTTGCAGTAAATAAAATCGATAAACCAGAAGCAAATCCAGACTGTGTTGAGCAAGAATTATTACAACATGATGTCATTTCTGAAAAATTCGGTGGTGATGTGCAATTCGTTCCAGTATCTGCGAAGAAAGGTACAGGGGTTGATGATTTATTAGATGCTATCCTGCTTCAATCAGAAGTGCTTGAATTGACTGCTGTAAAAGACGGTATGGCAAGTGGTGTAGTCATTGAATCTTATTTGGATAAAGGTCGAGGGCCTGTGGCAACTATCTTGGTGCAATCAGGTACACTACGTAAAGGTGACATTGTACTTTGTGGTTTTGAATACGGCCGTGTACGAGCAATGCGTGATGAAAACGGAAAAGAAGTTGATGAAGCTGGTCCTTCAATTCCAGTTGAATTATTAGGTCTTTCAGGTGTGCCTGCAGCGGGGGATGAAGCAACCGTTGTACGTGATGAGAAAAAAGCACGTGAAGTGGCGTTATATCGTCAAGGTAAATTCCGTGAAGTGAAATTAGCTCGCCAGCAAAAAGCGAAACTTGAAAATATGTTTAGCAATATGTCTGAAGGCGATGTGGCTGAATTGAACGTCATTGTGAAAGCCGACGTACAAGGCTCCGTAGAAGCGATTGTTCAAGCATTAAATGAACTTTCTACTAATGAAGTAAAAGTTAAAGTTGTTGGTTCAGGTGTAGGTGGTATTACTGAAACTGATGCAACTTTAGCGGCAGCATCTAATGCTATCATTGTTGGCTTTAATGTTCGTGCGGATGCAACAGCTCGTCGTGTCATTGAGGCAGAAAACATTGATTTACATTACTACTCAATCATTTATGAATTGTTGAATGAAATTAAAGCCGCAATGAGCGGTATGTTAGAGCCTGAATTTAAACAAGAAATTATTGGCTTAGCTGAAGTTCGTGATGTATTCCGTCATCCGAAATTTGGTGCAATCGCAGGTTGTATGGTAACCGAGGGGGTAGTGAAACGTAACAACCCAATCCGTGTATTACGTGACAACGTCGTTATCTTTGAAGGGGAATTAGAATCTCTTCGTCGTTTCAAAGATGATGTATCTGAAGTTCGTAACGGTATGGAATGTGGTATCGGCGTGAAAAACTACAACGATGTAAAAGTCGGCGACCAAATTGAGGTATTTGAAGTGGTTGAAGTTAAACGTTCAATCTAACTTTTAACAAAATAAAGGGCGGTTAAAAATCATAGTGTTTTTAATCGCCCTTTTGTTATTAAATAAACCGCATCAAAATTATAAACCAGTTAAATCCTCAGCAATTTCTTCAGCTTGTTTAATCACATAAGTTACCGCTTCTTCCTGTTTATCAGGCGGGTATTTATATTTTTGTAAGGCACGTCGAACGAGTAATCTAATTCTTGCCCGCACCGCTTCTTTGTACTGCCAGTCGATTGTGACCGATTTTCTAAGTGTTTCCGTGATTTCTTTCGCCAGTTTAGAAAGCACTTCATCACCCATCAAATCTTTTGCACTTTGATTTTGAGATAGAGCTTCATAGAAGGCTAGTTCTTCCTTGGTTAATCCTAGTTTTTTCCCTAATGCTAAACGTTCTTGGAAATCTTGGCTCATTTTAAAGAGTTCGTCCAAAATCTCTACCACAGTCAAATTGTGATTGTGGTATTGATTCAATGCTTCCTTCAAACGCCGTTCAAAATCTTTTTGCAAGGTTAAGTTTGTGCCTGATTTAACTTTAATTTCACTTGCCAAATAACGCTCCATCGCGCTAACCCATAAATTTTTAGTTGGGCTATTTTTTACAGTTTGTAAAAATTCCTCGGAAAGCAAACTGATTTGTGGTTGTGGTTTTTCTAGCAGATCGAATAAATCAATCACGCCTTCAGAATACACAGTTTGATTGACCAATTTTTTCAATAAAATCTGTCTTTCATTTGTGCCTGTGCCTTTTTGTTCACGTTTAGTTAAAATTGCCCGTACGGCATCATAAAAGGCGATTTCTTGGTTATACGGCTCAACTTCAGCCAATGTGCCGCACAGCATATAGCCTTTTTTTACCAAGCCTGCCGTTTTCAAAAAGGCTTTTTTGCGTGGCTCGGTTTCTTTTTTATTAAACCAATGCTGCTCGTGCGCTTTGCCATCAAACGATAATTGATCAAGGCTTAAAATATGGTTGGCGGCAAAACGAATCGCCATCAAAAGATCATTCGGATTATCTTTTTCTAAGGCAGCCTGAACATCAAAGGTTTTCCCCTCAACTGGCGTTGCAAACAGGCTGCGGATAACTTCTAAATGCTCTTTCATTTTAAAGAATACATCAATCACGCTATCAGCCAGTTTGCCCTTGCCTTGTGAGTTTGTATATTGCCGAGTGGCTTTTTCGAGCTCGTCAGCAATGCCTACATAATCCACAATCAAGCCGCCATTTTCTCGGCTTTTATTGCGGAATACACGGTTTACTCGTGCGATGGCTTGCATTAGGTTATGCCCTTTCATTGGCTTATCAAGATACATAGTGTTACAGCACGGTGCATCAAAGCCTGTCAGCCACATATCACGCACAATCACCACTTTCAGCGGATCGTTCGGGTCTTTAAAACGACGTTCTAACGTTTGCTTTTCCTGTTTACTGTAAACGTGTTTCTGCATTTCAGACGCATCGGAAGCAGAACCTGTCATCACAATTTTAATCGCCCCTTCGTTAATATTGTCCGAATGCCATTCAGGGTGCAGAGCGATGATCTGATTATACAAATCCACGCAAATCTGACGGCTGGAAACCACCATCATCGCTTTGCTGTCCACCACTTCATTGCGTTTTGCAAAATGTTGCACAAAATCGATCGCTAAATCATGCAATCGAGCTTCTGAGCCGAGCAATTTTTCTCGCAAGCGTAATTTCGGGTTTTCTTCGCCTTCCAGCAGTTCATCAATTTCTGCAAATAATTCATCGTGATTAGCATTCTCCGCTAGCTTGATTTGGCGTGCTTCATACACAATCGGCACGGTTGCGCCATCTTCCACCGCATCTTGCAAGTCATAAATGGACACATAACGACCGAACACATCTTGCGTGTCCTTATCTTCAAGGCTAATTGGCGTACCTGTAAAACCAATAAACGAGGCATTAGGTAAAGCATCACGCAAATGGCGAGCATAACCTGTCTGAAACTTGCCGTTATGCAGCTTTTGCGTAAAGCCATATTGGCTGCGGTGAGCCTCATCGCTGATCACAATAATATTGTTGCGCTCATTTAAAATAGGGAAGCGGCTTTCTTCCTCATTTAGGGCGAATTTCTGAATCGTAGTAAAAAACACGCCGCCGACTTCATTTTGTGCGAGCAGTTGGCGCAGTTGATCACGGTTTTCTACTTGCTGCGGTGTTTGTTTGATTAAATCTTTGCCTGAAGAAAAAGTTTGGAAAAGCTGACCATCTAAATCGTTGCGGTCGGTAACCACTACAATGGTAGGATTTTTCAATTCAGGCTGTGCAAGCAGTTTGCCTGCATAAAACAGCATCGAAATCGACTTACCCGAACCCTGCGTGTGCCACATCACACCGATGCGTTTATCGCCTTGCTCGCTTGTGGCAAAAATCGTGGATTCTACTGCTTCATTTACGCCGTAATATTGATGGTATGCCGCGATTTTTTTAATGGTTTTGCCAACGGAATCCCATTCAAACAAGACGAAATAGCGGATATAGTCCAATAAATCCTCAGGCTGCATTAAGCCATTGAGCAGGCTTTGCAACTCATCGTCAAAATATAACCGCACGCTTTTATTTTTTTCATCGACCACTTTCCACGGCGTAAAGCGTTGGAAATCTGCCGAAAGCGAACCCAAACGGGCAGCAATACCGTCTGAAATAATCAGGGCTTGGTTGTAAACAAACAGCTCGGCAATTTCATCTTTATAGGTTTCAAATTGATTAAACGCCTGCAACAAATCCGCCGATTCACGTAGTGGATTTTTGAGCTCAAATACCACCAACGGTAAGCCATTTACAAAGCCGATAATATCGGGAATCCGCTTGCCCCCTTTACGACTGCGGATTTCTAACTGATTGACGGCAACAAAGCGGTTGTTCTTCACATGCTCAAAATCCACCAAGCGTGCCATCTCGATTTTCTGCTCATTTTGTCCGTGGCTATTGGGAGCCTGATATTCCACCCGCACGCCATCACGCAGCAGTTTATAAAACGCCTGATTACGCACAACCAAGTCGCCAATATCGCTTTTCGTTGCCGATTTCACTACAGAATCAACCGCACTTTCAGGCAGCTGCGGATTAAGCTTACGCACCGCCTCACGCAGTTGCTCAACAAAGACTACGCCGCTCAAATCGCCACGGGCAAACTTGCCCTCATGAACAGGCAAGTCTTTACCATAGAGATATTCCCAACCGAGGGATTGCAGGCGTTGAAGGGTAAGTTGTTCGATGTCGTTTTCGTTGAGCATAGGTGTTCCTTACTTGATTTTATAAGAGGATCGGCATTACTAAAATCATCCCATTTCCTTTTTTATGAAAGCTGGAAATGTTGTTGAGTATCATCTCCACAGGTTTATTTTCTAGTGTTGATAATTTAGTTCAACATCTTGTTCAAGCTTATTTTTATAATTTTCTGATTTTTGGATAAGTTTTATTTGCTTATCTTTAATGGAATTCAGGGAACGCATTGTTCGCTCGTAACGTATTCTTCCCATAACAAGTTTTTTTTCTAATGTCGCTAATTTAAGTTCTTGCTCAGCCTTATATTTATTTTCAAGACGTTGTAGTTTTTGCTCTAATTCTATAACCTTAGTTTCTTCTTCAAGCTGTGATATTTTGACCATAATAATAGGTATAGCAATCCCAAATGAGATAGCAATAAAATAACAAAAAACTGTACCTACCATTGATATACTCCTATTTACTCTTGATATTCTTAGGTGGAAAAGGAATCATGCTTGATGTTAGCATCGCAATTTCTTGATTTATATAGACAAGATTTTCTTGCCTTTCATCATTTTCATTTGTGAGTTGTTGAATTTCTGCATCCCAAATAGCTTGTTGTTTTTCTAATGATTCTTTTTTTTCAATTACTTCTTGTGATTCTGTTTTTTTTGATATTTCATCTATTTTTATGTTAATTTCACATTCTTTTGATGAAAGACTGTTTTTTGAAAAAAAAACAGAATAAATAAGATAAATTGGCACAATGATAAATGACATAATACAAAGTGTATATAAAAACACGAACAATGGGTGCCAAGGGTCACTAAGCATGACCATAAAAAGTACTAAAATACCGAAAGATATAATCCAAGGGCCTATTAGTGCAATCATTAATTTCCTCCTATGTTTTAAAGTATTTTCTATTGATTAATCCTGATATTCTAAATTAATCTCTGCAATCGCATTATCAATGCCAATTTCACAAAGTTTTATTTTTCCTAATAAATCAGGATAAATTGTTGAAGCATCAATATTAATTGAGGCAAGATAAGCTAAAACATCTTTTCTTAACTTACTGGAAATTAACATTTTACTTAATCTGTGAAAAACATGTCCATTGCCAAAATTTGTGTTCAGTTTGGCGATATCTTCAAATTCAATCGATGATAATTTTGTAAAAACACCTTTTTGTGCATTAATCCGATTTCCAATTTTAATTTCTGGCTCAATAATGAGTTTTTCACCAAAATTAAAAAACTCATTTAATTCATAAATAACACGATATTGGTTTTCTTCCTGACTTTCAAAAGCAAAATAAAGTGCAACAAAGAAAGATTTTGTCCAATCTAATAAAGGTGTTTTTAACTGATAATGTTGTGCAAATGCCCAAATATTATCATCTTTGAGATTGCTTGGTAATAAAATATAACCATCAATACTTTGATTGATAAGAATACGTTTGCAATGCTCAAAATATTTTTCTTGCAGCTTTTCATAATCTTTTCGAATGTCAATTTGGTTACCAAACTTTTCTAAATATCGCTCTAAAGTTGATTGTAAGCAATAATCTACATGGCTATGCCCACGATAAAATCTCGCATAATTAGTTGAACTATCACTTGCTAAGGGAATTTGTTTGAATTCATCTGGTGTTTCTTCATCAAATTTATAACTATAACTATAACTATAACTATAACTAAAAACAAATCTTTTGAATTCATCTAACGTATTGATTTCAGCAATAACAGGGACTTTATCTTTTCCTATAAATTTAAAATCTTCCATTTTAAATTTCCCCATTCAACAATCTAGGCAGCAATAAATCTCTTATTTCAGTTAGTCTCTTATTTTCAATAGAATTTGATAAGGTCTTTTCAAAAATAGAAACAACTTTTTTTTGAAAAATATAGATAATTTCTTTTGATGGTGTAATTATCTCTATTTTAGAGAATGTGCTTGTGTTTAAATTGAAAGTTGCAGTGCCACCACTTGCCAAATCTTTTAGATATTTTGTCATTGATGGCTGTTTTAACGATAAATATAAAAACTCACAGGATTGTTCATCATCTGGAATAATTGAATTAATTTGTTGGTTTGTATGAGATGGCTTAGATGTCATTGAAACCAATCCGACAGTAGCAATACAACTTACACAAATGCTTTTTGCTGGAATATATTTTTTAGATTGGTAATTTGCACCTACTACACTCAAGTTATCTGTTGTTTGAGTAATAAATACTTGATTGTGCATATCTGGAATCTTAATAAATGGCACATCATCACCATAAAATTCTTTGTTGGATTTTGATGGTGTTTTCCCGCAGATAATTTGACCTAAATCTGATAAGGCTTTCATTTCCCACCCCCTCGGCACTTCAACCCCATCAACCTCCACCATCTCACACGGAAACGCTTTGGCGGTTTCAGCTAATTCGGCGTAGCGTTCAGGCTGTGTTTGTGAAAGTGCGGTCAGTTCTTCGGGTGTTTTTCCGCTGATTGCCTGCATAGCGGCAAGTTCCGCTTGTTCAAGGCTAAGGCCGCCTGAAAGGGCTTGGACTTTGGCACGCACGGGATCGAAATCGACAAACCAGCTTTTAAACAGAGCTTGGGCGATTTGTTCCAAGGTTTGGTTGATTTGGGTGTTGAGTTCTATTCTATCTTCAAAAGAAGAAATAATATTTGCTATTTTTTCTTGTTGTTTTTTTGTAATATTGGGAAGCGTTAATTTTTTTATATCTCTTATTGGTAATTGTGGTACAGCAGAACCACTAATTAAAGAGTTTACTTGTTCTTTAAATTCTTTTGATGAAAGATAATAGTAAAGAAATTTTGTATCCAATTTATTACTGTCAGCTCTTAATATCAGCATTCCAGAATTTATTCTTACATCATTATATGGAATTTTATCATCGTATATGGCGATATTTCCAATAGTACCTCTAGTTGTTATAACAATATCATTTCTCTTTAGTTTTCCTGCTTTCAATTGATTATCTTTTTCTGAGGAAATAAAAACCTTATTATCAAAATTAAAGCCACAACTAGTGACATTTTTGGCTGATAAAAACATACAATGACCTTTATCAGAAAAGTCTTCTTGTTTGGGATAATTTTTTCCTCTATCTCCATCAATAAATTCTATATTTGAATTTTCAAATAAAATTTTACTCATACCCCAACTCCCCTAAGTTCTTCTTAATCTCCGCTTCCAATTCTGCACTTTTCGCAAATTGTTCCTTTAAAAGAGCGGTCAGATTTTGCATTTTTTCTGCAAATGGCACGCCGTCGTCTTCTTGTTCTGCGGTGCCGACATAGCGCCCCGGTGTGAGGACGAACTCGTTGCTGGCAATCTCTTCTAACGTAGCGGATTTGCAGAAAGCGGCTTGGTCTTCATAGCCGTCTGATTGTTGCCAAGCGTGCAGGGTATCAGCAATTTTGGCGATGTCGTCAGCGGTGAAATCACGCAATACGCGGTCTTTCATATAGCCGATTTGGCGAGCGTCGATAAATAACACTTCGCCTTTGCGCTTTTTGTTGCGGTTTAAAAACCAAATACAGGCGGGGATTTGGGTGTTGGTGAAGAGCTGGCCGGGCAGGGCAACCATACATTCCACTAAGTCGGCATTGATGATGGCTTTGCGGATTTCGCCTTCGTTGTTGGTTTGGCTGCTCATGGAGCCGTTGGCAAGCAATAATGCCATTTTGCCGTTGGGCGAGAGGTGGTAAATCATGTGTTGCAGCCAAGCGAAGTTGGCATTGCCTTTGGGCGGCGTGCCGTATGCCCAACGTGGGTCGTCGGCAAGGGATTCGCTCCACCAATCGCTGATATTGAATGGTGGGTTTGCCATAATGAAATCCATCTTTTTATCGATGTGTTGCGGCTGGGTGAAGCTGTCGGCGTTGTGTTTGCCGAAGTCGTAATCAATGCCACGAATCGCCATATTCATCGCCGCGAGTTTCCATGTAGTGGGGTTGAATTCTTGCCCGTAGATGGAAACGTTGTTGATGTTGCCTTGATGGGCGGTGATAAAGCGTTCGGTTTGCACGAAAAAACCGCCACTGCCCATGGCTGGGTCATACACTCGTCCTGAATAGGGTTCGAGCATTTCGACAATCAAGGAAACAATGGATTTCGGCGTGAAATATTGCCCACCTCGTTTGCCTTCTGCTTGGGCAAAGCGACCGAGGAAGTATTCGTAAACGTGACCGAGAATGTCTTTTGCACCTAAATGCACGGGCTCGCCGTTGTAAGTCGGACGGGTAAAGTTGGTATCGGAGAAGAGGATAATCAGCCCGCGCAGGGTGTCTTCGTTTACCGCATAGCCGCTGATGTGTTGGAGGACGCCTTTGAGTTTTTCGTTATCTTTTTCAATGGCATCGAAGGCATCATCAATGAGTTTTGCCACGCCAGAAAATTTCCCACGCTCCTTTCCTATATTCCAAGGCAATTCTGCCCCAGTGTTGAGAATAGAGACTTCTTGTAAGGCTTGCCAACGTGCAGAAGCTGGCACCCAAAATACGTTATCCGCGGTGTAATAATCACGGTTTTCCAGTTCTGCGGTTAAAGCTTCTTGATACTCTTCTTTAGTATCAAAAAAAGTGCGGTCAAGATAGAGTGGGTTTTCAACATCGGAGAGTTCAGCCTGAATTTTTTCCTGTTGATGGGTAAAATTATCAGAAATGTATTTTAAAAAGATAAGACCAAGAACGATATGTTTATAATTGGCGGCATCAAGTTGTTGACGGAGTTTATCCGCAGATGACCAAAGTTTTTCGTCTAATTCATTTAAAAATGCTTGTTGTAATGTGTGATTTTCATCGACAATCTTGGTCGTCTCGTCTCGTCTCGTCTCGTCTCGCTTGCATAAATTATGCCCTCTGTAAAGTGATTTTTATCGGAAGTTTGAATATTCAAACAAATTATCAGGTGTCATTTTATCGAAAAACAGTATCAGGTTGAAAGGGATTTTTGCGTGCTAAATCCAATGATTTCCAGTAGAATGGGGTGATTTTATAAATAAGGAATAACTATGGCAAGAGAATTTAAACGTAGCGATCGCGTCGCTCAAGAAATACAAAAAGAAATAGCAGTCATTTTACAACGCGAAGTGAAAGATCCCCGTATTGGGATGGTGACGGTTTCTGATGTGGAAGTGTCGAGTGATTTATCTTACGCAAAAATCTTCGTGACTTTTTTATTCGATCACGATGAAACGGCAATTGAGCAAGGCATGAAAGGCTTAGAAAAAGCATCGCCTTATATTCGTTCGCTGCTAGGCAAAGCGATGCGTTTACGTATCGTGCCAGAGATTCGTTTTATTTACGATCAATCCTTAGTGGAAGGGATGCGTATGTCAAATCTTGTGACAAATGTTGTGCGTGAAGATGAGAAAAAACATGTTGAGGAAAGCAACTAATGTCTAGACCTCGTAAACGCTGGCGTGATGTTGATGGAGTGTTTTTGTTGGATAAACCACAAGGCATGTCATCAAATGACATTATGCAAAAGGTAAAGCGTTTATTTCAAGCAAACAAAGCTGGGCATACTGGCGCGCTCGATCCGTTGGCAACGGGGATGTTGCCGATTTGCTTGGGCGAAGCAACTAAGTTTTCACAATTTTTGCTTGATGCAGATAAGCGTTATCTTGTTACGGCAAAATTAGGCGAGCGTACTGATACTTCCGATGCGGAAGGGCAAGTGGTGGAAACTCGAGAAGTTAATGTTAAAACTCAGCAAATTTTGACCGTACTTGAACAATTTCGTGGTGATATTTTGCAAGTGCCGACAATGTTTTCTGCGCTAAAACATAACGGTAAACCGCTTTATGAATATGCACGACAAGGTATTACGGTTGAGCGTGAGGCGCGTCCAATTACGATTTTTGAACTCAATTTTATTGACTATAATGCGCCTTATTTAACTTTAGAAGTGCATTGTTCAAAAGGCACTTATATTCGCACCTTAGTAGATGATTTGGGTGAAGTGCTAGGTTGTGGCGCACATGTGACAATGTTACGCCGTACAGCCGTAGCGGATTACCCCATAACGGAAATGATGCCAATTGATGAGTTACAATTGCTTGCTGAAAGTTTTCCGTTAAGTGAATTGGATCGTCTATTACTGCCAACCGATACCGCAGTAAGTAAATTGCCCGCTTTGCATTTGGATACAGAGCAGAGTAAAGCCATTGGTTTTGGTCAGCGAGTGAAATTTGCTAACGAACAGCAATTAAGCGGTCAAGTGCGGTTATTTTCAGCGGAGAATTTATTCTTAGGCGTAGCATTAATCGACGGGAATATTATTCGCCCACAACGGTTAATTACACAATCCGCATAACTTCATTGCCTTTCCTGTAAAATTTTAGTAATCTCCTTGTAATTAATTTTTTACAATATATGTAAGATAAAAATTACAGGTGAGTTTTATGGAAGCCCTTAAAGATTTACGTTCTGAAATTGATTCGCTTGATCGCGAACTTATCCAACTTTTTGCTAAACGTCTTGAGTTGGTTTCTCAAGTCGGTAAAGTTAAACATCAACATGGATTACCTATTTATGCGCCAGAACGTGAAATAGCAATGCTCCAAGCGCGTCGTTTAGAAGCTGAAAAAGCAGGCATTTCAGCCGATTTGATTGAAGATGTTCTACGCCGTTTTATGCGTGAATCCTATGCCAATGAAAACCAATTTGGTTTTAAAACTATCAATTCTGATATTCACAAAATTGTTATTGTGGGCGGTTATGGTAAATTAGGCGGCTTATTTGCCCGTTATTTACGTGCATCTGGCTATCCAATTTCTATTTTAGATCGCGAAGATTGGGCGGTGGCTGAAAGTATTTTAACGAATGCTGATGTCGTGATCGTTTCCGTCCCTATTAATCTCACCTTAGAAACAATTGAACGCTTAAAACCTTATTTAACGGAAAACATGCTACTTGCAGATTTAACCTCTGTTAAGCGTGAACCGCTAGCGAAAATGCTTGAAGTTCATTCTGGTGCAGTTTTAGGTTTACATCCAATGTTTGGTGCAGATATTGCAAGTATGGCAAAACAAGTGGTTGTACGTTGTGATGGACGTTTTCCTGAACGTTACGAATGGTTACTTGAGCAAATTCAAATTTGGGGCGCAAAAATTTATCAAACCAATGCCACAGAACACGATCACAATATGACTTATATACAAGCCTTGCGCCATTTTTCGACTTTTGCGAATGGTTTACACCTTTCCAAACAGCCCGTTAATCTCGCTAATTTATTGGCGCTTTCTTCTCCTATTTATCGGTTAGAACTTGCGATGATCGGTCGCTTATTTGCACAAGATGCAGAGCTTTACGCAGATATTATTATGGATAAGTCAGAAAATTTAGCGGTAATTGAAACGCTAAAACAAACTTACGACGAAGCCTTAACTTTCTTTGAAAATAATGATCGTCAAGGTTTTATTGATGCTTTCCATAAGGTGCGTGACTGGTTTGGCGATTATTCAGAACAATTCTTAAGAGAAAGCCGTCAGTTATTGCAGCAGGCAAATGATTTGAAACAAGGGTAGAGAAAAGTGCGGTGAAATTTCACCGCCGTTTTTTACTGTCTCGCCAATCTTAAATTTTCAGGTAAATTCTCAAAATTAGAGCGGAATGGATTAATGTCTAATCCGCCACGACGGGTATAGCGTGCGTAAACGGTGAGTTTTTCTGGTTTTGCGTAGTGCATTAAATCGCAAAAAATACGTTCGACACATTGTTCGTGGAATTCATTATGCTGACGGAACGATACAACGTAACGCAATAATTTTTCGTGATTGATTTTTTTACCAACATAGTGAATATGCAATGTGCCCCAGTCTGGCTGATTGGTAATGAGGCAGTTAGATTTCAATAAATGGCTGACTAATTTTTCTTCGACAATTTCATCCGATACGCAATCTTTCAGCCAATTAGCGTTAAATTCGTAGCTACTAATTTCAATATCTTGTTCATCAATGCAATCGCCTTGTAAATGATCAATTTTTTGAGCATCATAAACTGCCACTGGATTTAACCGCACTTTTACATCGCCTTGCGCACATTCGATTAAATCGCATTGCATAGTTTGTTGAACGGCGTTGAAGTCGGCAAATTTGCTTTGGTTAAAGCTATTTAAATAAAGTTTAAAACTTTTTGATTCAATCAAATTTTGGCTTTGATAATCCAGATAAATATCTGCGATAGCTACTTGCGGTAAGCCTTTTTCGTTGAGCCACGAGATTTCATAAGCCGTCCAAATATCGGCGCCGATAGTAAATGGTTGGTTTTGAGTAATGCCTAATCCATCACGATTTAACGCACGTGGCACAGGCTGTAATAAAGTGCGGTCATATTGAGAGGCGTATTCCGTTTTTTGACCGAGTTTTAAGGATTTTAAGCTGTTGTCTTGGTAATTCATCTTTTCTCCGATTAGGTGTTCGACTTTTGCAAATTTCGACACTTTATAAATTAATTACAAAAAAATTCCACGATAGATTCGAAACGAATCGACAGGTATCGCATTTAAAATGAAAGGTATCAAAAATCGCGTTTTTTAACGCCCAATTTGCACCACAAGAAGGGCAGCAACGGGATTTTTCAGATTTTAAAGATTGCCCACCTACACGATATAAATAATAGTAAGTCGGTATGCCAGTTTCTTTTTCTATTTCTTGAGCTAAATATCGTCCGTGTTTTGAAAGTGTGCTTTGGTGCTCCGAAATTTCTGCCAAAGATTGTTGTTCTAATACCGCACCATTCATTTGTAGTTGATCGCAGGCTTGCCAATTTTCTTGCCATTTAATCAGATCTTGGCTTAAGTGCGGTTGATTTTTCAACTGTTTATACAACGGAATTGGTGCGAAATTTTCTCCACTATGAATCGGCGAGCAACTTTGTAAATGGGTTGTGTAAAGCACTTGCCAAGCTGGCGATGTATTTTCTGCTGTTTGATCTGAATTGAAATCATCGCCCACAAGTTGAAAACCATCAAAAATTACACCGCACTTTTCTGCTTCTTGTAATGCACGATTCACTTCTGCGTTATTATTTTGTGGGAAAAGACTATCTTGCTCAGGGCAAATGACACGCATAGCAAAACCTTGTGCACCATCTTCTTCCGCTAAATATAAAGGAATTTCACGTCCGATAATTTGCCCGTTATACCGCCATTGATCGATCACTGCATTGAGTAAACGACTTTGTGATTCAATATTATTTTCGAGTGCAGTCAAGCGAAAATAGGTTTCGATTAAATACATAAATTTTTTAATTGCTGTCTGATTTGGTTTAAGCCGTTTAAACGCATTTCACTTAAACGTTGTGAAATGCCGAGTTCGCTAAAAAAGGCAATAATATCAAATGTATTCAATTCATCCGCTGTTTTGCCATTGATTTGATTGAATAAAATCCAAAGCAAGCCATTCATAATTCTGGCTTCGCTAAATCCGCTGAATTGAAAAGTGCGGTCATGTTTAGGCATAATTTGAAACCACATTTGTGCTTCGCAGCCAGTAATAGGTTGCATTTGAGCGAGTTCATTATCGCTTGGGCGAGGTAAATTTTTGCCTGCTTGAATAATCAGGCGATAGCGATCTTCCCAATTTTTAGCTTGTTTTAATTGTTCTATCATTGTAATAAATCCAGTGCTTTATCTAAGGCGGTAAAGAATGCCTCTACATCTTTTTGCGTATTATAAGGCGCAAAAGAAAGACGCAATGTGGTGCGTTCGCCTAAGCGTGCTAAATAAGGCTGGGCGCAATGTTCGCCCACACGAAGCGCAATATTTTGTTCGCTCAAAAGTGTAGAAAGATCAGAACAGTCAATGCCGTCAAATACAAAGCAAACGACAGTGCTTGCTTGAGGAGAATTGAATAATCGGCAATTCTCGTAAGATTTTAACCGCACTTTGACGGATTCAGCCAAGGATATAGCGTACTGTTCTGCTGCGGTAAAATCCCATTTTTGTAGCCAATCCAGCACAGCATTAAAGCCAATAACCCCAGCAATATTGGGTGTGCCAGCTTCTAAACGATAAGGCAATTCGGCAAAAGTAATACGATTATTTGACACACGTTCAACCATTTTTCCGCCAAAAAAGAGCGGTTGAAGTTGAGAAAGTGCGGTCAATTTTCCTGTTAAAACGCCAAGTCCATTTGGGCCATAAATTTTATGGGCAGAAAATGCGAGGAAATCGGCATCTAAATCTTGTAAATCAATTTTAATATGACTAATCGCTTGTGCTGCATCCACTAAAACCAACGCATGACTATGTTTTCTAATAAGTTGAATCAGGCGTTTAATCGGCTGTTCTGTGCCCGTGACATTTGAAACAAAATTCAGCGCAACGAGTTTTGTTTTTTCAGAAAGGGTAGAAATAAGCACATTTTCATCAATTAGCCAATTATCTAAAATCGGTAAAACTCGAATTTTTGCACCGCACTTTTTCGCCGTTTCATGCCAAGTGACAAAATTGGCATGATGATCTGCTTGGCTAATCAGAATTTCATCTTCGGCGTTTAATTGCGGCAGCAATCCATTTGCCACTAAGTTTATTGCGTGAGTTGTACCCGAAGTCCAAATAACAGCGTGTTTATCTTCTGCATGAACCCATTCTTTAACCTGTGTGCGAGCCTGTTCATATTGCACAGTTTGGGCAGCATCATATTGGCTGCGATGCACCGAACCTGCAGACGCATAAAATTCAGCGGTGCGATCAATTAACACTTGAGGTTTTAACGCGGTGGCGGCGTTATCTAAATAAATAACAGAATCTTCACGTTGGAAATAGGGAAATTCTTGACGGAACGTTTGATAATCAAAAGCCATATTAATTTTTCTCTTGTCTGCGCCATTGACTTGGTTCAATCGGATTATTATCTGCCCAAAGACCAATTCCTTTGGCTTGTGCATTTTCTTGCGCTTGAAGATAAATCGGATCATGGGAATATTGTTTATAAGCCCATGCCATACCCTGTTTAACCATTTCTAAATTAATATTTTTATCTTGATAATAAACAATCGCCAAGGTTCGTTGATAGCGATCTTTTCCTTTTAGTGAAAGACGTACGTTTTTTTGATAAACCAGATCAGACAAGGTTTTTTTCGATTTTTGCCCAAAGGCTTGAGATTTTTCTGGCGCATCAATTTCGGCTAAACGAACTTTAATGGATTTATTGCCTTTAGTGAGGCAAGTGAGCGTATCGCCATCACTAATTTTAACCACACGACACGTATTTTTTTCGCGAGAACAAGCAGAAAGTACGGTAAAAATAAGTAATAAACTCGCCAATAGTATTTTTCGATTTATCATTTTGCAAAGTTTTTGATCTAAGTCTGGTTATTTTACCGAAAAAATGGCTCAAGTTAGCAAAAAAAAGCGTAAAATAATTTTGAAATATTATGAAAATAGTTGAAAAGGTTGTATATGATTCAAAAATTATTTTTATTAGTTCGTTCGTTGGTCATTTTATCTATTATGTTATATCTCGGAAATCTTATTGCTTATTACATTCCATCAGGTGTTCCAGGAAGTATTTGGGGATTGTTATTGCTCTTTTTAGGTTTAACAACACGAGTGATTCATTTAAATTGGATTTATTTAGGCGCAAGTTTGCTAATTCGTTTTATGGCGGTACTTTTTGTACCAGTGAGCGTGGGAATTATCAAATATTCTGATTTATTGATAGAGCAAATTAATATTTTGCTTGTTCCTAATATTGTGAGTACTTGTGTCACTTTACTTGTTATAGGATTTTTAGGTCATTATTTGTATCAGATGCAATCTTTTACACATAAACGCAAAAAAGTAATAAAACGTAGAGAAAATCAGGTAAAACAAGCGAATTAGTATGTTAGGAAAGTTTATATGCAGCAGTACATTATTTATCTTTATACATTTTTAACAATTTTCGGGTTTTGGCTCGCACTACAAATTAGCAAACGTTGGAAGTCAATGATTTTTAATACTTTTGTTTTAACAGTATTAATTTTGGCGGCGATTTTAGTGATAGGAAAGATTCCTTATGATGATTATATGGCAGGAAATGCGCCTATTAATAATTTACTTGGCTTGAGTATCGTTGCTCTCGCATTGCCTCTTTATGAACAACTTCGCCAAATTGCCAGACAATGGAAAATTATTCTTTCAACGGTGGTTATAGCCTCTTTTTTGGCGATGTTAAGTGGCGGGCTTTTAGCATTTCTTTTAGGTGCAACGCCCGAAATGGTCGCTACGGTTTTACCTAAATCCATCACAATGCCTATTGCGATGGAAGTTTCCCGTCATTTAGGCGGCATTCCTGCCGTAACTGCAGTTGGTGTTGTGGTTGCAGGTTTGCAAGGATCGATATTTGGTTATCTTGTATTAAAAAAATTGGGTGTTAAACATCAAGAAGCTATTGGGCTTTCTGTTGGTTCGGTTTCTCACGCGCTCGGTACAGTAAGTTGTATGGAAACGAATCCAACAGCGGGAAGTTACAGTTCTATTTCTCTTGTGCTTTGTGGGATTATTAGTTCTATTCTCGCGCCATTTGTATTTAAGCTGATTTATTTCTTTGTTTAAATATCAATAAAAATTCAACCGCACTTTATTCATTCTAGATTTTGTTTGTTATAGATAAAGTGCGGTTGTTTTTTGCGCTAAATGATTAGATAATGCAGAAAAACGAAATAAAACAAAGCGATATGAAACCACTTATCATTGATTCTTCTTGGACAGAACGTTTTCTTCCTGATCCTCCACGCGAAAAAGATAATCGCCCACCATTTCGTCGGGATCGTGGGCGAATTTTACATTCTGCCGCTTTTCGTTGCTTACAAGCGAAAACCCAAATTCACGCAATTGGCGAAAATGATTTTTACCGTACTCGCTTAACTCACTCTTTAGAAGTTGCACAGATTGGCAGCAGCCTCGTTGCACAGCTTAAATTTTTAGAAACCTTTGAAAGCCTTTCGCAAACATTAAATATTGATAAAAACGAGTTGCAAAAACAATTAAAACCTTTATTGCCGAGTAACGATCTTATTGAGAGTTTGTGTTTTGCTCATGATATTGGGCATCCGCCTTTTGGGCATGGTGGCGAAACGGCATTAAATTATATGATGGCAGAGCAGGGAGGGTTTGAAGGCAATGCACAAACCTTTAGAATTTTAACGAAACTTGAGCCTTACACTGAAAATGCAGGGATGAATCTAACGCGCCGAACACTATTGGGTGTAGTGAAATATCCCGCGTTGTTAGGTGTGGCTTCGCCTCAATATGCAGAACTTAATTTTTCTCGCAACATTGATCCTCGTTTTGTGCGTATTCATGATTGGATTCCAGGAAAAGGCATTTTCCGCGATGATTTAAAAATGTTTAATTGGTTGCTGGAAAATCTTTCTGAAAATGACCGCACTTTATTCTGTCAATTTAAAAAAGTGCGGGAAAATCCAGCTGAATCTTTACATACTCGGTTTAAATCACTGGATTGCAGCATTATGGAATTGGCGGATGATATTGCCTATGGCGTACATGATTTAGAAGATGCGATTGTAACTGGCGTGGTAAATCCTCATCAATGGCAAGCGGCACATGTTGCATTGAAACAAATTCCGTCAGCTTGGTTACATGAAAATATTGATTCAATTAGCCAACGACTTTTCTCGGATAAACATTTTGAGCGCAAACAGGCGATTGGTGCATTGGTGAACTTTTTTATTACTAATGTGCGGTGGAAATTAACGGCAAATTTTGATGAACCTTTGTTACGTTATAACGCAGAGTTGCCACCTGAAGTGATTGCTGCGCTTGGTGTATTTAAAAAATTCGTTTGGGATTATGTTATTCGCAATGTGGATACCCAACGAATCGAATATAAAGGGCAGAGAATGCTAACAGAAATGTTCCAGATTTTTGAATCTGATCCGGAGCGTTTATTACCAAGAAATACAGAAAATCGTTGGCGTAATGCACCAAAAGAAGGGAAGAAGCGAATTATTTGCGATTATATTGCAGGCATGTCAGATGCACACGCATTGCGGGTATATCAACAACTTTGATTTAAGAGAGAATCCCATTGAATTGATGGGATTTTTTATGCAAACCGTATAGAATAGTGCGGTTAATTTTCACTGAATTTTTATGGGGCAGCTGTGGCATTAATTAGTTTAACCAATGGATACCTTTCCTTTAGTGATGCACCTTTGTTGGATCACGCAGAACTACATATTGAACCGAATGAACGTGTTTGTTTAGTTGGGCGTAACGGCGCAGGTAAATCAACTTTATTGAAAATCATCGCAGGCGATGTGCTTATGGATGATGGCAAAATCCAATACGAAAAAGATCTTGTGGTTTCTCGTTTAGAACAAGACCCACCGCGTAATGCGCAAGGCAATATTTTTGATTATGTCGCGGAAGGTGTCGGGCATTTAACGGATTTATTGAAAGAATATCATCAGATTTCTGTTCAATTGGAAGAAAATTACAGTGATCAAATTTTAAGTCAATTAGAGCAAGTTCAGGATAAATTAGAACACGCTGATGGCTGGCGATTTGAAAATAAAATCAATGAAGTGTTGTTAAAACTAGGTTTGAATCCAAACACAAAATTATCCGCACTTTCGGGCGGTTGGTTACGCAAAGCGGCACTAGCACGCGCATTGGTATGCGATCCTGATGTGTTATTACTTGATGAACCAACCAACCACTTAGATGTGGAAGCTATTGAATGGCTGGAAAATTTCTTACTGGATTTCCAAGGTAGCCTTGTATTTATTTCCCATGACCGTTCTTTTATTCGCAAAATGGCAACACGCATTGTGGATTTAGATCGCGGTCAATTGCAGTCTTATCTAGGCAATTACGATTTATATTTAACCACGAAAGAAGAAAATCTACGCGTTGAAGCCTTGCAAAATGAATTATTTGATAAACGACTTGCACAGGAAGAAGTATGGATTCGCCAAGGTATCAAGGCTCGCCGTACAAGAAATGAAGGGCGAGTGCGCGCATTAAAAGCGATGCGTGAGGAACGCCGCCAACGCCGTGATGTAATGGGAATAGCCAAATTACAGTTAGATACCTCAAGTCGTTCTGGCAAAATTGTCTTTGAAATGGAAGATGTGAGCTATGAAATCGCAGGAAAAACCTTGTTAAAAGATTTTTCAACAACGATTTTACGTGGAGACAAAATTGCGCTTGTTGGGCCAAATGGCTGTGGGAAAACCACGTTCATTAAATTATTGCTGGGTGAAATTCAGCCAACATCAGGCAAAATCCGTTGTGGTACTAAATTAGATATTGCTTATTTTGACCAATACCGTGCTGATTTAGATCCTGAAAAAACTGTAATGGATAATGTGGCGGATGGCAAACAAGATATTGAAGTCAATGGTGTAAAACGCCATGTGCTAGGGTATTTGCAAGAGTTCTTGTTCCCACCAAAACGAGCAATGACCCCAGTTAAAGCCTTATCGGGGGGAGAACGAAATCGTTTATTACTCGCAAAATTGTTGCTCAAACCAAATAATTTATTGATTCTTGACGAACCGACCAATGACCTTGATGTAGAAACATTGGAGCTTTTAGAAGAAATTTTGACTGATTATCAAGGCACATTGTTAATTGTGAGCCACGACCGTCAATTTATCGATAATACTGCGACAGAATGTTATTTATTCGAAGGTGAAGGGCATTTGAATAAGTATGTGGGAGGATTCTTTGATGCGAAACAGCAACAAGCCAATTTCTGGGCAAGTAAAGCAGTGGAAGAGCAGGCTAAAGCGAAGAAAACTGAACCGCTAAAAGAAGAAAGTGCGGTGAAAAATGACCGCACTTCTAAGCCGAAATCCGTGAAACTTTCTTATAAAGAACAACGTGAGTTAGAACAGCTGCCACAACTATTGGAAGAGTTGGAAACTAAAATCACCGTACTTCAAGCTGAAATAGCCGATCCAGCATTTTTCCAACAAGCTCACGATATTACCGACGCTAAATTAAAAGCATTGGCGGATACTGAAGCCGAATTAGAAACAGCATTTTTACGCTGGGAAGAATTAGAAGAAAAGAAAAATTTGGCTGACGGTAAAGCTTAAAAAATAACGCCCGAAAGGGCGTTTTTATTTAGAGGAAATATTGCACAGAATCAGATTTTAATTCTTTGCTAATTGACCAATTATTTTGCTGCTTTTAATTCTTGATAATATTGTTCATAGAATTGAATTGCATCGCCAACGTCATCTTGCCAGTGACTATTTTTTAATATATCAGCTGACGGATAAATCGCTGGATCTTCAGTGATTTCTTTTGGTAATGCTTTTTTCGCTTCAATATTTGAGGTTGGGTAACCGATAGCTAAGGTTAATTTTTCAGCTGTTTTTTTCCCTAACATGTAGTTAATCAGCTTGTGTGCGCCTTCAGGATTTTTAGCTGTTACAGGAATTGCAAGTGTATCAACCCAAAGTACAGGACCCTCTTTTGGGAATACCATATTTAAAGGTGCTTTTTCTTTTTTAGCAATACGTACCGAACCATTCCATAATTGACCCACTTCCACTTCGCCTGAGATGAACGAGTTAGCTGGGTTATCGGAATTGAAAGAAAGTACATTTGGACGTAATTTCAATAATTCTTCATAGGCTTGTTTGATAATGGCTGGATCTTGAGTATTTGGATCTTGACCAATTTTCAATAAAGCGATGTTGAATACTTCGCGCGCATCGTCTAATAACTGAACTTTGTTTGCAAATTCAGGTTTCCATAAGTCTGCCCAAGAAGTGAATTGTTCGCCTTTGTAAGTGTTGGTATTGAATGCGATACCCGGCGCACCTAAAAGTTGCGGAAGAGAGTATTTGTTACCTTTATCATAAGGTTTATTGAGCCAATCAGGATCTAATTCTTTAAGAACAGGTAATTTGCTGTGATCAAGTTCTTTTAACATTCCTTCGCGTGCCATTTTAGAAACGAAGTAGTTAGAAGGTGCGATAACATCATAGCCACCAGACTCGCCTTGAGTTTTGAGTTTTGCGTACATTGTTTCGTTTGATTCTAGGCTTGAAACGATAACTTTGATGCCAGTTTCTTTAGTAAACTCATCTAAAAGACCATCTGGTACATATTCTGTCCAAGTGTAGAGATACACAGTGTCATTAGCAGCAGCCGTAGCTTTTGCAGTTTCTTGCTTAGCATCTTTATCGTTGCAAGCGGTTAAAGTTGCAGCTACGAAGCTGGCAGTAATTAAACCTGCAAATTTTTTCATTTTTGTTTGTTCTCCTGTTAAAGAGTCGTAAAAAACCACCTGCCGAATGACAGGCATAAAAAAACGCCTTGATTGTGCGTCAAGGCGTATTCTATTTTAAATTCAAAGGTTTGTGAAACCTTTTGTTAATTAATGGTTATTTTTTCGTGTAATTAGCTGGCTTAAAACGACAAGAGCTAATGAAAGCACGATCATAATCGTTGCTAAAGCATTAACTTCAGGTGTTACACCGGTTTTCACTAGAGAGAATATTCTCAATGGTAAGATTTCATAACTTACACCACTGACAAATGATGAAACCACAACATCATCTAATGAAATAGTGAAACTTAATAACCAACCAGATACAACTGCAGGTAATGCTAAAGGAAGGATAATTTTACGTAAAATAGTCACTTCGCTTGCACCTAAGTCTTTCGCCGCTTCTAACATTCTGGAATCAAAGCCATTTAAGCGAGAGAAGATAGTTACGGTCACATACGGTAAACAGAAAGTTACGTGGGCAAGTAGTAAAGACCAGAAGCCCAATGAAATACCCACAACCATAAATAATGCAAGTAAAGATACTGCCATTACAATATCTGGAGACATCATAACGATAAATAGCATACCGCTTACTGCTTGTTTACCGCGGAATCGATAGCGATAAAGTGCGATTGCAGTTAATCCACCTACAATAGTAGCTAGGGTAGCCGCAAAAAATGCAATAGTTACCGAATGAATCGCAGCTTGTATTAAGGTGTCGTTATTAAATAAACGCTCGTACCAGTTCCAGCTAAAACCTTTCCAACTCAAACCATAACGATCTTTGTTAAAGGAATTAGTGACTAAAATAATAATTGGGATATACAAATAAGCGTATACCACAAACATAAATGCATTACGTAGTAAACGACTCATTATTCTAACTCTACTTTCTTATTCAATAGTTTGTTTGCGCGGTAGTACACGAAAATCAACAATGCCATTAGAACAGTTAAACCAATACTGACTGCAGAACCAAATGGCCAGTTACGAGAAATTAAGAATTCGCTCTTAATTACGTTACCAACAAGCAAGACTTTTGCTCCACCGAGTAGGTCTGCTACATAAAACATTCCCATTGCTGGTAATAATACCAATAAACAACCTGCGATAATGCCTGGCATAGTTAATGGTAAAATCACTCGGAAGAAACGTTGGAACGTATTTGCGCCTAAATCTCGTGCTGCTTCTAATAAACGATTATCTAGTTTTTCAATGGCAGAGTAGAGTGGCAAAATCATAAATGGCAATAGTAAATAAACTAAGCCAATGATTACCGCAATTTCGGTATTCAAAATACGAATTGGCGCACTCAAAATTCCCATATCAATTAACATCGTGTTAAGTATGCCTTTCACGCCAAGAAATACCTTCATTCCATAAATACGAATTAACGAGTTTGTCCAAAATGGTAAAACCACAAGGAACAATAAGAGCGGTCGATATTTAGGATGAATTTTACTCATCATAAAAGCAAATGGATAACCTATTAGTAAGCAAATAATGGTGGCGATGCCCGACATAGACAATGAATTCCACACAACTTGTGCATAAAGCGGATTAAACAAGTTTGTATAGTTTTCAATAGTAATTGGGAATGCATAAAAGTTGCTACCATCTCGAGTCAGAAAACTTACGGCAAGTACCAATAAGTTTGGAATCAGCACAAAGAAGATTAGCCAACTGAAGATAATCGCAACAGTAATTTTCTGGAATTTATTATTGATTATCTTCATCGTTGAGTACAACCTCCCAGCCTTCGTGCCATGTGATACCTACGCGTTGTCCTATGCTATGATCCATATGTGGATCATCTTCATTAAAGAATTCACTTACAAGGACACGCATTCCGTTATGATCAAACTCTACCGTTGATTCTAATGTCATTCCTTTATAAGTGCGGTCAATAATATGACCGATAATTGCTTTAGAATGTTCATTTTCATCTAATTCTTCAATCACAATATCTTCAGGTCGAAGGAGTACTTGAAGTTTTTGATCTTTTTCCACAGGCATATCCGTATAAATATCACAAATACGACCTTCAACATTTGCCAGTACAACTTGTTCTGATTTTCGTTCAATCACAGTGGCTTCAAATACGTTAATTTCGCCAATGAAACGAGCAACGAATAAGTTAGCTGGATCTTCATAGATTTCACGTGGAGAACCATCCTGTGCGATTTTACCTTTACGCAATAATACAATACGATCAGACATTGTAATCGCTTCTTCTTGATCGTGGGTGACGAAAATAAAGGTAATGCCAAGCTGACGTTGTAACATTTTGAGTTCTTGTTGCATTTGTTTACGCAATTTGTAATCCAATGCAGATAAAGACTCATCAAGTAACAACACTTTTGGTTTATTTACTACGGCGCGAGCGATGGCAATACGTTGTTGTTGTCCGCCAGAAAGTTGAGTTGGCTTACGATCAGCCATTTCTTCTAGTTGTACCATACGCAAGGCTTCTAAAACACGCGGTTTAATTTCCTCGTTTGGTACTTTTTGCATACGCAAACCGAAAGCCACGTTCTCAAAAATTGTCATATGTGGAAATAGCGCATAGCTTTGGAATACCGTATTAATATGACGTTTTTCCGCAGGCACATTGGTGATATCTTCACCATCTAAAATAATGCTACCTGAATCCAATTCTTCTAAGCCAGCAAGTAAGCGTAAAACTGTGGTTTTACCACAGCCTGAAGGGCCAAGAATAGTGACAAACTCACCGTTATTAATTGTAAGATTGAAATCATTAATAATGGTGTTAGAACCATAGGATTTTTTGATTGAACGAAGCTCAATAATAGGCTTGTTTTGAAGCTGATTTTCCACTAGCTTTGGTTTTCTCCCTAATTTCACCAATGATTTGGTACTGAGTAGAAATAAAACCTGCAAGACTGCAGGGGCGACATATAAAAATAGACGACTATGATATAGTGAATTGTTAATAATGAAAAGGACTTAATGCCTTAGAAAGTAAAAAACTGCCGTTCATAAAAATAACGAGAAATTTAACCGCACTTTCGATGAATTTTACTTCGTTAATTTTATAAATATTGTTATATATCAAGATGTTTTCTATTTTTCTCGTTAAACTAAAAAAGATATTTTTAAAAGGAGCGAGAATATGATTTCTCAAATAGATAAAACAGAACTTTTAGAACGATTTTTACATTATGTGTCTTTTCACACCCAATCAAAACCTCATGCGAAGCATTCCCCTAGCTCAGTCGGGCAAATGAAGTTAGCCATGCAGTTGCAAAAAGAATTAATCCAACTTGGTTTGGAGAATGTTGAAGTAAGTAAATATGCAGTGGTAACAGCATTTTTACCCGCTAATGATCCTAACTTAACGAAAACCATTGGTTTAGTTGCGCATCTTGATACGTCTCCACAATGTAGTGGTAAAAATGTACGCCCAGAAGTGATAGAAGAATATCGTGGCGGAGATATTGCATTAGGTATTGGCGAGGAATTTATTAGCCCTGTTTATTATTCTTTTATGCAAAAATTAGTCGGACAAACGCTTATTGTTACTGATGGAACCACTTTGCTTGGGGCGGATAATAAGGCAGGAATTGCAGAAATTATGACCGCACTTTCCATTCTTCAAAAAGAGAATATTCCCCATTGCAATATTCGTGTTGCTTTTACGCCTGATGAAGAAATTGGTTTGGGAATCCATTATTTCCCAATGGAAAAGTTTTCCTGTGATTGGGCATATACCATTGATGGGGGGGAAGTAGGGGAATTAGAATACGAAAACTTTAATGCTGCAACGGCAAAAGTGCGGTTTTTCGGGCGAAATATTCACACAGGTTATGCAAAAGGAAAAATGCTGAATGCGCTGACTTTAGCTTGTGAATTTCAGCAAGTTTTTCCTGTTGATGAAGTACCAGAAAAAACCGATGGGAAAGCGGGCTTTTATCATTTAGAAGATTTTTCTGGCGATATTGAGCAAGTAGAGCTTACCTATTTGATTCGTGATTTTGACGAACAGAATTTCGCACAAAGAAAAGCTTTTATTAAAAATCAGGTGGAAAAATTTAATGCTAAAAAGGGTTTGAAAAAGCCTATAGAGTTAGAAATTCAAGATAGCTACCAAAATATGTATGATGTGGTAAAAAACGTTCCTCAATCAATTGAACTTGCTGATCGTGCAATGAAAGCGGTGGGAATTAAACCAAATCATAAGCCGATTCGAGGCGGTACAGATGGAGCATTTTTAGCCTCTAAAGGTTTAGCATGCCCAAATATTTTTACTGGCGGCTATAATTTCCATAGTAAACACGAGTTGGTTTCTTTACAAGGCATGGAAAATACTGTCCAAGTAATTATCGAAATGCTGAAATGTAAAGATTTGTAAAGAAATGTAAAGATTTTTCTTGCTATTCTTTAGATTGCTCAATATAATGGTGGAGTTTTATCGAGATTTCTTTGATGAAGCTAAACTTTAGAGATTTTATTCATAAATTCCTTTTTAATGCCCCTAATGATTTAGGGGCTTTTTTTATCTAATTGGACAAGAAATAATAAAATAGTTAATAATCACAATTTTTAACGCTCTACAATATTTATTTCTATAGATTTATTTACTGATTTAAAAAAACGTTAAATTTAGTGGCTAAATTGACTAAATTAGTTTAAAGAGATCACTGTGAATAAGAGGTATAAGAGTTTCCTTTATTCAGACTGAATTTGACATTCCTATTCTAAATAGGAAACTCTTACTTTTGAGGTAATTTGCTAGATCAAATTTGATCTTAGACAAATTAAATTTATCTAACTTTATTGAGTTAGATTAATTGCAGGTTAGTTTCCGTTAGCGTTGAAATTTATTCATTAATTATGGCAAGTTTGGCACGCTGCTTGGAACATCCATACTAATTTTTCTTGTTCTTTAATATAGTCACTCATTTGTGATGCAGTACCTTCATCATTAGCGTTATTTGCAAAAGCAAGAATTTCACGTTGTTGATCTAGTAATGTTTTTAGACCTTGTAATGTGCCTGATAAACATTCTTGTGCCTCACTTACTGCAATATCTTCTTTAATTCGAGATATTTTTAAGTATTGGCTGTAAGCATTATTTGGTGTGTAACCTAAAGTTAAAATACGTTCAGCCACCTCATCTACTCTAGCAACTAAATTAGTATAAATTTCTTCAAATTTTGCGTGTAATGCAAAGAAGTTTACGCCTTTAATGTTCCAGTGGTAGCCCCGTACATTAGTATAGAAAACTTGGTAGGTTGCAAGTAATTCGTTAAGTTTATCGGCTAATTCTGCTGATTGAACTTTATCTAGTCCGATTGATGTTTTTGACATAATAATTTCCTTTTTCTAGTTGAATAATTGAGCTAATGCCCTCCCTTTGATATGGGTATTATACGTTTCTATAATTTGAAGTGAAATTGTTCTATTCAATATAATTGATAGTCTTAGCCTTATTTGTTAAGAAATTGTAATAAATAGAAGCTATCAAATAAGTGATCAAGATCACAGTTTTAATGAATATTTAATCAAACTATCGCGGCTAACAATAAATTTTGATTTAATAAGTACAGTTATAATTTTTAATATTTTTTCTAAGGATATGTTATGCAAGAACTTATTAAGCGCACCTTGCCACAAGATGATGCACTTAATCAAGCTATTGTGAATGAACTTCGTTCACAAAATTGGGCTGGTTTTTTAAATTATTCCCAAGTGCAGCAGCTTTGTCATAATTTTGAACTTACCCCACTAAAATTGGCTATGCACTTGTTGCCACTTGCTGCAAGTTATAGTCATACTGCTATTTCTCATTTTAATGTGGGGGCAATTGCTATTGGCGAACAAGGGGATTTTTATTTCGGCGCGAATCAAGAATTTGCTAATTCAGCCATTCAGCAAACGATTCACGCGGAACAAAGTGCAATTTCTCACGCTTGGTTGCGTAATGAACGCCGTATTTCAGATATGGTGGTCAATTACACGCCGTGCGGACATTGTCGTCAATTTATGAATGAATTGCACGGTGCTGAAAAAATTTCAATTCATTTGCCGCATAGCCAAAATAATCCATTACATTCTTATTTACCTGATGCGTTTGGACCAAAAGATCTTGATATTGCAGCGCATCTTTTGGCGGAAGAAAATCATGATTTAGTTGCTGATCATCAAGATGGTTTGGTTAATCAAGCTATTTTAGCGGCAAATCAATCTCATTGTCCTTATTCAAATAGTCCACACGGCATTGCGATTTTATTTAAAAATGGAGATGTGGTAACAGGACGTTATGCAGAAAACGCCGCATTTAATCCGAGTTTGCCAGCGTTGCAAACCGCACTTAATTTTGCGTATTTAAATGATAGAAAATTGAGTGATATTGAGCGAATTGTGATGGCTGAAAAAGCATTAAAATTGAGCCATAAAACGATGGCTGAAACTTTATTATCCACATTAACTTCGGTAGAACTAGAGTATTATTCTTTATAAATATGAAACGCGAGTACAATAAAAAGGGAATAATTCCCTTTTTTATTTGTTCGCTAAAATTACCGCTCTTTTCGGTGCTTGATAACCTTCAATGGTTTTACTGTGATCGTTTGGATCTAAAAAATCAATCAGGCTTTCATTTTCTAACCAATCAGTTTTACGCTGTTCTTCTAATGTAGTTGTCGCTACATCAACACAACATACGTTGGTAAAGCCAACTTTTTCTAGCCAGTTAATTAGTGCGGCGACAGAGGGGATAAAATAAACATTTTTCATTTTCGCATAGCGATCTGCTGGTACGAGCACAGTATTTACATCGCCATCCACCACTAATGTTTCTAATACCAATTCGCCACCTTTTACCAATTGATTTTTCAACTGGCTTAAATGATCTAATGGGGATTTACGATGATAGAGTACGCCCATTGAAAATACAGTGTCAAATGCCGCTAATGGTTGCATTTGCTCAATACCAAGCGGGATAAGATTTGCTCGACGATCATTATTAAGCAGTTTGCGTACAGCTTCAAATTGGCAAAGGAAAAGCTCGGTAGGATCAATCCCGACCACCATTTTTGCGCCTTCGCCTACCATTCTCCACATATGATAACCGCTGCCACAACCCACGTCTAAAATAGTGCGACCTTGCAAGGGCGACAAGTGAGGAAGAACACGATCCCATTTAAAATCTGAACGCCATTCACAATCTACATGAATGCCGAAAAGATGATAAGGCCCTTTTCGCCACGGCATTAATTGTTTTAAATGATGGATAATTCGTTGTTTTTCACCTTCTGAAAGGGGAGAAGTGTGGTCAGATTTCACCGCACTTTTTAGATCGATTTCATCAGCATGTAAATTAGGTAGAAAATCAACAATTTTGCTCCATTTCGCATAATCGCCATGAGTTTGAGTTTCCCATTCTTTCAATTGGAGTGGTAAGGTCTCTAACCAGTCTGATAAATTTGTAGTAGCAATTTGTTGATAAAAAGGGCGAAAGTCGATCATTTTGCTTCCTTATAAGCCTTTTCTGCTTTATCAAAGGTATTAAGAATATCTTGTTCTGGTTTATTGGAAAGTAATGAAATAACAATAATTGCAAGGCTGGCGAAAGCAAAGCCTGGGATCATTTCATATACTTTAAACCAATCAGTATCAGCTGGAACAACTTCTTTCCAAGCAAATACTGTCACTGCACCTACAAGCATACCCGCCATTGCACCCGATGATGTCATTCGTTTCCAGAAAAGAGAGAAAAGTACAACAGGGCCAAATGCACTACCAAACCCCGCCCAAGCAAATTCTACAAGTTTTAATACTTTGCTGTTTTCATCTTGTGCGATCCAGATAGCAAGTGCGGCAATAACTAACACCATAATTCTGCCAAGCCATACGAGCTCTTTTTCAGATGCGTTAGGGCGAATAAAACCTTTATAGAAATCTTCAGTGATTGAGCTTGAAGAAATTAATAATTGAGCACTTAATGTACTCATTACAGCGGCTAAGATAGCGGAAAGTAATATGCCCGCGATCCAAGGATTAAACAAAAGTTTAGCAAGTTCAATAAATACTTGCTCTGGTTCATTATTGACTGTGCCTGCAATAGCTGGATTGGCAAAGAAATACGGAATAGCGAATAAGCCAATGCCAATTGCACCCCCTAAGCAAAGCACCATCCATGTCATACTAATGCGGCGTGCTTTGATAAGTGATTTGACAGAATCCGCAGCCATAAAGCGTGCTAAAATATGCGGTTGCCCGAAATAGCCTAATCCCCAAGCCGCAAGACTTAATAAACCAAGTGGTGTGGTAGAAGTAAATAAATCCGTGAAATCTTTATTTACGGCAGCCTCAGCTTGTTCTAGTACTGCGGAAAATTGAGCGGTATCGGCGAAACTCAATAACACAAAAACAGGGGTTAAAATTAATGCAAAAATCATTAATGTGGCTTGAATGGTATCTGTCCAGCTTACCGCAAGGAAACCTCCGATGAACGTGTAAGCAATGGTTGCCGCTGCGCCGTACCAAAGTGCGGTGGAATATTCCACAGAAAATATATTTTGGAATAATTTTGCGCCAGCCACGACACCAGAAGCACAATAAATAGTAAAAAACACTAAAATAATAGTGGCAGAAACAAGTTTTAATAATTTGTGTGATGAACCAAAACGATTGTGAAAATATTCTGGGAGAGTGAGCGCATTATTATTTAATTCTGTATAAACACGCAAACGACCAGCCACTAAAAGCCAGTTAAAATAAGCCCCGATAGTTAAACCAATAGCAATCCAGCCTTCAACTAAGCCTGATAAATATACCGCACCAGGTAAGCCCATTAAAAGCCAACCGGACATATCTGACGCACCTGCAGACATTGCAGTAACAAAACTGCCTAAACGACGTCCACCGAGAATGTAATCTGATAAATTATTCGTGTAATAATAGGCGAGTACGCCAATCAGCAACATCCCGAAAATATAAATAGTAAAAGTAATAAGACTTGGGTCGAATCCAAACATTTTATAAGTCCAAAATGGGTTAAAAATTTCAGAAAGGGTGCATTTTACCTTATTTCGGGCTATTATTCTATTTAGACTAAATATTTGATGAAATTTAAGAAATTAGGAATATAAAATGGATGCTGTCGAGTTATTGATGAACGTAACGCCTAACGAAACACGCATTGCGCTAGTCGAAACAGGAATGTTGCGCGAAGTGCATATTGAACGCCAAGCTAAACGAGGAATTGTCGGAAATATTTATAAAGGTCGTGTCACTCGAGTGTTACCAGGAATGCAGTCGGCTTTTGTTGATATTGGTTTGGAAAAAGCGGCTTTTTTACACGCCGCTGATATTGTATCTCACACGGAATGTGTAGATGAAAATGAACAAAAGCAATTTAAAGTTAAGAGCATTTCAGAATTAGTACGAGAAGGGCAGGATATTGTTGTACAAGTGGTGAAAGAGCCGCTAGGTACAAAAGGTGCACGTTTAACAACGGATATCACATTGCCATCACGTTATCTTGTTTTTATGCCAGAAAATAGCCACGTAGGCGTTTCACAACGTATTGAAAGCGAAGAAGAGCGCGCCCGTTTAAAAGCGTTGGTTGAACCTTTTTGTGATGAACTCGGTGGTTTTATTATTCGTACCGCCACAGAAGGGGCAAGCGAAGAAGAATTACGTCAAGATGCTGAATTTTTAAAACGTTTATGGCGGAAAGTTTTAGAGCGTAAATCTAAATATCCAACCAAATCAAAAATTTACGGCGAGCCAGCACTTCCACAACGTATTTTGCGTGATTTTATCGGCACAAACTTAGAAAAAATTCGTATTGACTCTAAACTTTGCTTTGGCGAAGTAAAAGAGTTTACCGATGAATTTATGCCTGAACTAAGCGATAAACTTGTTCTTTATTCTGGCAATCAACCTATTTTTGATGTGTACGGGGTTGAAAATGCGATCCAAACAGCCTTAGATAAACGTGTTAATCTCAAATCGGGCGGCTATTTAATTATCGAGCAAACAGAAGCCATGACCACCATTGATATTAATACAGGCGCATTTGTGGGGCATCGTAATCTAGAAGAAACCATCTTCAATACCAATATTGAAGCAACTAAAGCCATTGCGCAGCAATTACAACTACGTAATCTTGGTGGCATAATCATTATTGATTTTATTGATATGCAAACAGATGAACATCGCAATCGAGTATTGCAATCTTTATGTGATGCACTTTCTAAAGATCGTATGAAAACTAATGTGAATGGCTTTACGCAATTAGGCCTTGTAGAAATGACTCGTAAAAGAACCCGCGAAAGCCTTGAACACGTGCTATGCGATGAATGTCCAACTTGTCATGGACGTGGTCGTGTGAAAACTGTTGAGACAGTTTGCTATGAAATTATGCGTGAAATTATTCGGGTGTATCATTTATTCAGTAGTGAACAATTTGTTGTTTATGCCTCGCCAGCAGTTTCCGAATACCTTATTAATGAAGAATCTCACGGTTTACTGCCAGAAGTGGAAATGTTTATTGGAAAACGAGTAAAAGTAAAAACAGAACAGTTTTATAACCAAGAACAGTTTGATGTGGTTGTAATGTAAACTCTATTTCAATAAAGTGCGGTAAAAATTTTTGAGATTTTCACCGCACTTTTTATTTATAAAAACAATATTTCCTTTATATTTTAATCTATATGATGTAGAACTAGGTAGCTTTTATTTAATATAGTGAGGATATAATATGTTTTTATATAATTCTGTAAATAAACAACACTAGTCTTTTCTTCCCATCTTGCACAATAATATTGGTGGAATATTCACTAATCCAGCTTTAGTTGATACGCCTCCCTCCACTACATCACATTAAAAAGCGGTATCGCCGTGAATGCAGGCAAAAACAGCAAAATTTCCTATCAAATGGGAGCTGGCTGGGTTTGGTAAGCTAAACATTCAAAAAACTTACCGCACTTTGTGCATTTATACATCGCCACGATAATTTCGTGGCGGTTTTTTATGGCAAGTTTTTACAATCTTTTATTTAAATCTAGTATTTCTATGGCAAGAACAGGAGATGAACCTTTATTTTCCCTTAGATTTGTATAGAATAGCCGAATATTTTTTTATTTTAACGAGAGAAAATGATGAGCCATACAGAGACATCTTTGGGTGAAGAAAATACCCGCACTCACAATTTTATTACCCAAATTATTGATGAAGATTTAGCTTCGGGTAAACATAAAAGCGTTCATACCCGTTTTCCGCCAGAGCCGAATGGTTATTTGCATATTGGTCACGCAAAGTCTATTTGCTTGAATTTTGGCTTGGCAAAAGAATACCAAGGTTTATGTAACCTACGTTTTGACGATACCAATCCAGTAAAAGAAGACGTGGAATATGTAGATTCTATCAAAGCGGATGTGGAATGGTTAGGTTTTAAATGGGAGGGCGAACCGCGTTATGCATCTGATTACTTCGATGCGCTTTATGGCTATGCGATTGAATTGATTAAAAAAGGTTTGGCTTATGTTGATGAGCTTTCGCCAGATGAAATGCGTGAATATCGTGGCACATTAACTGAAGCTGGTAAAAACAGCCCATATCGTGACCGCACTATTGAAGAAAACTTAGCGTTATTTGAAAAAATGAAGAACGGTGAGTTTGCAGAGGGTAAAGCAAGTTTACGTGCAAAAATTGATATGGCTTCGCCATTTATGGTCATGCGTGATCCAGTAATTTATCGTATTAAATTCGCTAGCCATCACCAAACAGGTGACAAATGGTGTATTTACCCAATGTACGATTTCACGCACTGTATCTCTGATGCCATTGAGCGTATTACACACTCAATCTGTACATTAGAATTCCAAGATAACCGTCGTTTATATGACTGGGTGTTGGAAAATATCAGTATTGAACGTCCATTACCGCATCAATATGAATTCTCACGTTTGAATTTAGAAGGCACTTTAACCTCTAAACGTAAATTATTGAAATTGGTAAATGATGAAATCGTGGATGGTTGGAACGATCCCCGCATGCCAACCATTTCAGGTTTACGCCGTCGTGGTTATACACCAGCTTCGTTACGTGAATTTTGTCGCCGTATTGGTGTGACTAAACAAGATAACGTGGTGGAATATTCTGCACTTGAAGCCTGCATTCGTGAGGATTTAAATGAAAATGCACCACGCGCAATGGCAGTGATTGATCCTGTTCGTGTGGTAATTGAAAATTTTGAAAGCGAAGCGGTTTTAACTGCCCCAAATCATCCAAATCGTCCTGAATTAGGGGAGCGTCAATTGCCGTTTACGAAAGAACTTTATATTGATCGAGCTGACTTCCGTGAGGAAGCGAACAAACAATATAAACGTTTAGTATTAGATAAAGAAGTGCGTTTGCGTAATGCTTATGTGATTAAAGCGGAACGTGTAGAAAAAGATGCAAGTGGCGAAATCACCACGATTTTCTGTACTTACGATCCTGAAACTTTAGGTAAAAATCCAGCAGATGGACGTAAAGTGAAAGGTGTCATTCATTGGGTTTCTGCGGTTAATAATCATCCAGCTGAATTCCGTTTGTATGATCGCTTATTTACTGTGCCAAATCCAGGGGCTGAAGATGATATCGAAAGCGTGTTAAACCCAAATTCTTTAGTGATAAAACAAGGTTTTGTAGAGCAAAGCCTCGCAAGTGCAGAAGCAGAGAAAGGTTATCAATTTGAACGTGAGGGTTATTTCTGTGCAGATAGTAAAGATAGCCGACCTGAACATTTGGTATTTAACTTAACAGTAAGCTTAAAAGAAGGCTTCTAATTTTAATCAACCAAGTGCGGTCAAAACAAACGTGATTTTGACCGCACTTTTTATTTGTATCAACTATGCAATCCAATATGCAACTTGAACCCAATTTCTGGCAAACAAAATCCCTGCTTGAAATGACTGAATCTGAATGGGAAGCCTTATGTGATGGCTGCGGCAAATGCTGTTATCGCAAATATATTCAAGGGCGAAGTAAACGCCAAAAACTCTATTACACCCGAATTGCTTGTAATCTTTTAGATGTGGAAACAGGAAAGTGCGGTAATTATTCAGAGCGTTTTAACATTGAAACCGATTGCACCAAACTCACCAAAAAGAATTTACCTGATTTTCATTGGCTGCCTGATACTTGCGCCTATCGTTTGCTTTATGAAGGAAAAACACTACCTGAATGGCATCCGCTTATTTCTGGCTCTCCCCATTCTGTAAAAAATGCGGATATTTTGATTAAAAATGGTATCCACGAACGCGATGTGATTGATTGGTTTGAATTTATTATTGACGAAGATCACACTTTTAAATAAAGCCAGTTGTCATCAATTTCAGCTTAGCTATAATCCCTAACAATAGTTATACAGTTGTCATGTGGTGTCTATGCAAATCTCGGATTCTCTCAAACAAAAAGCAGAAAAATGCGGTATCGCGCTTTCTCACTATGATATTGATGGGCATCTTATTTTTGCGGATGAAAAGACGGTTTTAACTTTTGTTGAGCTTTTGCAGCCTCCGCCAAAAGCGAAAGGACAGTTTGACGATGTACTGGCTGCATTTGAAAATGAACCGATTGATTATCGACTCAATCGTCTAGATCTCCCACCATCTGCGGAATATCGTTATCAGCTGATTGATGAATCTAATGCTATTCTGTTAGAAAAAATACTTTCAAATTTATCCGCACTTTCTTTGCCTCCACTTCCTTTTGGCTATTATCAATTATCTATTTTTTCTGACACTGAACAGTATCGCGTTCGTTTACTTATTTCTCCTAAAACAGCTTTTCAACCATCCGTATTAAAAAATAAAAAAGTGTGGGGCGTGAATGTGCAACTTTACAGTTTACGCTCAGAACAAAACTGGGGGATTGGCGATTTTGGCGATTTGGCTGCTTTGATTGAACAAAGTGCAAAACAAGGGGCGGATTATGTGGGAATTAATCCATTACATTTGCCATATCCTGCTGTGCCAAATTGGGCTAGTCCTTATAGTTCATCCTCTCGTCGTTGGTTGAATTTCTTATATTTGGACATTCCTGATTTACCCGAATTTAAGCGTTGCCGTTCAGTACAAAATTGGTTTAAGCGTGAGGATATTAAAGCAAAAATTGCTGCTTTACGTGAAAGTGATTGCGTCGATTATTCTTCAATTTTGGCTTTAAAATTAACCGCACTTGAGTCCCTGTTTTATTTCTTTCAGCGTAGTCAATCCGTTGAAATTGTGACACGTCGAAAAATCTTTGCTGATTATTTAAAAAGCAAAGGGGAACCTTTGTTGTTACAGGGCTTATTTAATGTCTTGGATTTACAAGAACACGCTGACCATCAAGCAGAAGAAAATACCATTGGTTGGCTTGGCTGGCGTAAGGAATGGCAGCATTTAAGTGCGGCAAAAAGAAAAGCCCTATTAAAAATACACCATGAGCAAATCCAATTTTTTGCTTGGTTGCAATGGCTTACAGAAGAACAACTTTCCGCATTACAAAATCTTTGTAAACAGTCTGGCATGAAGTTGGGTATTTATGGCGATTTAGCCGTAAATAGTTCTCGTGGCAGTGCTGATGTATGGAGCGATCCTGATTTATATTGTGTAAATGCCTCTATTGGTGCGCCACCTGATCCGTTAGGCCCAGTCGGGCAAAATTGGAATTTGCCACCTTATAATCCAACAGTGCTAAAAGCACGTGGCTTTACACCATTTATCGATATGCTACGTGCCAATATGCAATATCATGTTATGGGCTTATTCCGTTTGTGGTGGATTCCAAAAGGAAAAACCGCGGCTGACGGTGCTTATGTGCATTATCCTTTTGATGAATTAATGGCGATTCTTGCCATTGAAAGTGTACGCAATGAATGTTTGATTATTGGTGAAGATCTCGGCACTGTGCCTGATGAAGTGCGGTGGAAATTAAACGAGTTTCAAATTTTCTCTTATTTTGTATTGTATTTTGCCCAACGAAATGGCGAATTTCCTCGTATATCTGATTATCCTCGAAATGCTTATGCCACTATTGGTACACATGATGTTCCCTCATTACAAAGTTTTTGGCATTGCCGTGATTTAGAATTATTTAATCAACTCGGTATTCTGAATGGGGAAGTGCTCAAGCAAAAATATGATCAACGTGTTATGGATAAACAAGCCTTATTAAATAGTTTACATCGTGATAATTATTTACCGCCGCATTATGAAGGTGATGCACTTTCTATGGCGATGCACGATTATTTAAATCGAATGATCCATTATTATTTAGCGGAAAGTAACAGCCGATTGATTGGTGTGCAATTAGAAAATTTACTTAGCCAAGAAATCAGTTCTAATTTACCGGGCACCTCAAATGAATACCCAAACTGGTGCAAGAAACTTGCTCAACCGTTAGCGTTTATTTTTAGCAATGAAGCTTTAAAAACGTTCTTTGTGCAAATTAACCAAGGGCGAAATGTATAAGGAGTAAATATGACAACCGCAGTAACACAAGCAACTATTGATGGTTTTTTTGATGCGAGCAATGGTGATCCTTTTGCTACGCTTGGTATGCACGAAACCGAGCAAGGAATTGAAATCCGTACGTTATTGCCAGATGCCAATCGAATGGTGGTGATTGAGCGTGAAAGTGGTAAAGAAATAACGGAACTGGATTGTGTCGATGAGCGTGGATTTTTTGTTGGTGTTATTCCAAATTGTCGTCAATTTTTTGCTTATCAATTACAGGTTTTTTGGGGTAATGAAGCACAAATTATCGAAGATCCTTATCGTTTTCATCCAATGATTGACGATTTAGAACAATGGCTACTTTCTGAAGGATCTATGCTTCGCCCATATGAAGTGCTTGGTGCACATTTTATGGAATGTGATGGTGTGAGCGGGGTGAATTTCCGCTTGTGGGCACCTAATGCAAGACGAGTTTCTATTGTAGGCGATTTCAACTATTGGGATGGTCGCCGCCACCCGATGCGTTTCCACCCGAAAAGCGGTGTGTGGGAATTATTCCTGCCGAAAGCCAGCCTTGGTCAGCTCTATAAATTTGAATTGATTGATTGCTATGGCAATCTTCGTTTGAAAGCGGATCCTTATGCCTTTAGTTCGCAACTTCGCCCTGATACAGCTTCACAAATTAGTGCATTACCAAATGTGGTGGAAATGACGGAACAACGTCGTCAAGCAAATCAAGCAAATCAACCGATTTCTATTTATGAAGTGCATTTAGGATCTTGGCGTCGTAATTTAGAAAACAATTTTTGGCTAGATTACGATCAAATTGCTGATGAATTAATTCCTTATGTAAAAGAGATGGGCTTTACCCATATAGAATTTTTACCGCTTTCTGAATTTCCGTTTGATGGTTCTTGGGGCTATCAACCACTTGGGCTTTATTCGCCAACCAGTCGTTTTGGCTCACCTGAGGCATTTCGCCGTTTAGTAAAACGTGCTCACGAAGCAGGCATCAACGTGATTTTAGATTGGGTGCCAGGGCATTTCCCAAGTGATACCCATGGTTTAGTCGCATTTGATGGCACAGCCTTGTATGAACATGAAGACCCTCGCGAAGGCTATCATCAAGATTGGAATACCTTGATTTATAACTATGGACGCAACGAAGTGAAAAATTTCCTGTCCAGCAATGCCCTTTACTGGCTTGAACGCTTTGGCGTAGATGGTATTCGCATGGATGCTGTGGCTTCAATGATCTACCGCAATTACAGCCGTGCGGAGGGCGAGTGGATTCCAAACCAATACGGCGGACGTGAAAATTTAGAAGCCATTGAGTTTTTAAAACACACCAACTGGAAAATTCACAGCGAAATGGCGGGAGCAATTTCTATTGCGGAGGAATCTACCTCTTTTGCAGGCGTAACCCACCCAAGCGAAGACGGCGGCTTGGGCTTCAATTTCAAATGGAATATGGGCTGGATGAACGATACACTGGCTTATATGAAGCTTGACCCCATTTACCGCCAATATCATCACAACAAAATGACCTTTGGAATGGTATATCAATACAGCGAAAATTTTGTTCTACCACTTTCTCACGATGAAGTGGTTCACGGTAAATATTCACTTCTTGGCAAGATGCCAGGCGATACGTGGCAAAAATTCGCTAACTTGCGTGCATATTACGGTTATATGTGGGGCTACCCAGGCAAAAAATTGCTCTTTATGGGGAATGAATTTGCCCAAGGTCGTGAGTGGAATTATGAAGAAAGTTTGGACTGGTTCTTGCTTGATGAAAATATTGGCGGAGGTTGGCACAAAGGCGTATTGAAGCTGGTTAAAGACCTCAATCAAATTTATCAAAAAAATCGACCGCTCTTTGAGCTCGACAACTCCCCAGAGGGTTTCGATTGGCTTGTCGTTGATGATGCGGCAAATTCTGTGTTCGCCTTTGAACGTCGCAGTTCAAACGGAGAACGTATTATTGTCGTCAGTAACTTTACCCCTGTGCCTCGCCACAATTACCGCATCGGCGTGAATGTTGCAGGAAAATACGAAGAAATTTTAAATACCGATTCGATGTATTACGAAGGTTCAAACGTGGGCAATTTTGGTTGTGTCGCAAGTGAAAAAATCGAAAGCCACGGACGAGAAAATTCGATTTCAGTGTCCATTCCGCCGTTAGCAACAGTTTATTTGAGATTGAAGGCGAAATAATCCGAATAGATAAATTGTAGGGGCGAATTACATTCGCCCTGATAAACCACCGATGTTTTTGGGCAAATGTCATTTGCCCCTACAAAAGCGATAAAAATATGTTCAAAATCTACAACAACGGCAATCCTATTCCAATGGGATACTCACAAGCGGTCGAAAACAACGTGCAAATTACCAATTTCGCCCTGTTTTCCGCTGCGGCAATAGGCGTAGAACTTTGCCTTTTTGACGAACAAAATCAAGAAACACGCTTGCCGATGGTGCGTACTGAAAATGTGTGGCATTTGGCGGTAACTGGCGTGAAAACTGGTACGGAATATGGATTTCGTATTCACGGCGAATTTGCCAACCCGAATAAATTAATGCTCGATCCCTATGCGAAAGCCGTAAATGGTAAACCTGATTTAAGTAGCGAAGAAAGTTGTTCTTGGTTCTTGCTTTCGGATAATCGCGACAACGCGCATCTTGCCCCAAGAGCGGTTGTGATTTCGGAAGATTTTAATTGGGAAAATGATACTTTACCCAATACGCCTTGGGCTGAAACCATTGTGTATGAATTACACGTTAAAGGGTTTAGCCAGTTAAACGAGAAAATCCCTGCGGCGTTGCGTGGTACTTATACTGGATTAGCACATCCTGTGAATTTGGCGTATTTGAAAGAATTAGGCGTAACTGCGGTGGAGTTGCTGCCTGTAAATTTCCATATAAATGAACCGCACTTACAGGCACGAGGCTTACAAAATTATTGGGGATACAATCCCTTAGCGATGTTTGCGGTGGAACCTAAATATGCGGCAACAAATAATCCATTAGCTGAATTTAAAGCGATGGTAAAGGCGTTTCACAATGAGGGTATTGAAGTTATCTTAGATGTGGTGTTTAACCATTCTGCAGAATCAGAGCAAACTTACCCAACATTCTGCCAGCGTGGTATTGATGATCAAACTTACTATTGGCGCAACGATCAAGGGCGTTATATCAATTGGACAGGCTGCGGCAATATGCTCAATTTATCCTCTGATGTAGGGCGAAAGTGGGTGGTGGATTGCCTGCGTTATTGGGTGGAGCAATGCCACATTGATGGTTTCCGTTTTGATTTAGCCTCCGTGCTTGGTCGTGATACACCAGATTTTAATTCGTCAGCTCAGCTTTTTACTGACATAAAAAATGAGCCAAGTTTACAAAATATTAAATTGATTGCCGAGCCTTGGGATATTGGACATTACGGTTATCAAGTCGGCAATTTCCCAAGTTATTTTGCCGAATGGAACGACCGATTCCGTGATGATCTCTGCCGTTTCTGGCTATGGAAAAGTGGCGAAATCGGTGCATTTGCAGAACGTTTTGCAGGCTCTATCGATTTATTTAAGAAAAATGACCGCTTGCCACATACTACACTTAATTTTATTACCGCTCACGATGGTTTTACGCTTAAAGATTTAGTGAGTTACAACCAAAAACATAATGAAGCGAACGGCGAAGAAAATCACGACGGCAGAAACGAAAATTACAGTTACAACCACGGAGTAGAAGGTTCTACAGAATCCCTTTCTGAACCGCAAAAAAGTGCGGTGGAAAATAACCGCACTTTTGCACAAAGTGGATTATTAATGAGTTTATTGCTGGCGAATGGCGCACCTATGCTTTTGGCGGGCGATGAGTTCGGCAACACTCAATATGGTAACAATAATGCTTATTGCCAAGATAACGAGATTACTTGGCTGAAATGGGCAAATTTTAACGAAGAATTATTTGAACTGACCAAGCAAACGATCGCACTCCGCAAAAGAATGGGCAGTTTAAACCAAGATCAATGGTGGTCGGATGAGAATGTGCAATGGCTTAACATTGCAGGCGAACCGATGACAGTTGAAGATTGGCAAAATCAACAAACCAAAGCATTACAGGTGGTTTTAGACAATCGTTGGCTTTTGTTGATTAATGCCAAAGCCGAAGGTCAGGTGTTTCACTTGCCTAATGGGAAATGGAAGCCCCAAATCGGCACACATAATGTAACCCTTGAAGAACAAGCCGAACTTAGTTCAATGGGCTTTTGTATGCTGAATGACGAATAACAATAAGACTATGGAGATCCTTATGAAATCTGGCGACCTTAACAAATATGATTTAGTTAAAAACACTTTGGTGCTTGTACTTGCAGGTGGACGTGGTTCACGTTTACACGAATTGACAGATAAACGTGCAAAACCAGCGCTTTATTTTGGTGGTAATCGTCGCATTATTGATTTCGCACTTTCTAATTGTATTAACTCAGGTTTAAACCGAATTGGGGTCGTGACTCAATATGCGGCACACTCCTTGCTTCGTCATTTGCAAACAGGATGGTCTTTTTTACCACAAGAGAGAGGGGAATTTGTCGATATGTTGCCAGCTCGTCAGCAAATTGACGATTCTACTTGGTATCGTGGCACGGCGGATGCGGTATATCAAAATATGGCTATTATTAAAAATCACTATCGCCCGAAATATATTTTGATCTTAGCGGGCGACCATATTTACAAACAAGATTACAGCGTGATGTTAATGGATCACGTCAATAGTGGGGTAAAATGTACTATTGGTTGCATTGAAGTGCCCCGTTCTGAAGCACACGAATTTGGCGTAATGGCTGTAAACGAAAACTTGAAAGTAAAAGCTTTCGTGGAAAAACCAAAAGATCCGCCAGCAATGGTGGGTAAACCTGATGTTTCGCTTACTTCAATGGGGATTTATGTGTTTGATGCGGATTATCTTTACAAAATGTTAGATCGTGAAGTTGGCACCCCGAACACCAGCCACGATTTCGGTAAAGATGTATTGCCAAAATGTTTAGAAGAAGGCGCGCTTTATGCTCACCCATTTAGCCGTTCTTGCATGGGACGCAACACCGAGGGCGAAATTTACTGGCGTGATGTAGGGACACTTGATAGCTTCTGGCAATCTAATATCGACTTAGTCTCTGAAAATCCACAATTAGATATTTACGACCAAAGCTGGCCAATTCGTGGTAATCCGGTTCAGGCTTATCCGTCTAAATTCTTCTATAAACACTCTAACGTGCACCCAGTAGATAACTCATTGATTGGCGGGGGCTGTGTGATTACCGATGCATCGATCAGCAATTCCGTGCTTTTTGATCGCATTAAAATTGATTCCTTTTCAAAAGTCGATCACTGCGTGGTGTTACCACAAGTTAAAATCGGTAAAAATTGCGTGTTGAAAAATTGTATTATCGACCGCGAATGCGAAATTCCTGATGGTATGCAAATTGGTGTGGATATGGAAGAAGATAAAAATCGCTTCCGTATTAGCTCAACAGGCAAAGTCATTCTTGTAACCCCGAAAATGCTAAAGATACTTGAGGGACACGAGATTGGCGAAGAAGGTCATTTAGATTAGTTAGGAAAAGTGCGGTCAAAATTAACCGCACTTTCTGAATCCCTCTTTAGCAAAGAGGGGGGGCTGATCGAGCATTATTCATATTTATAGGGAAAATAAAAAACTCAATGAAAATACTACACGTTTGTTCGGAACTCTATCCGCTCTTAAAAACAGGCGGGCTTGCCGATGTTTTAGGGGCATTACCCCAAGCACAGAACCAAATTGGGCTAGATGCTCGCGTTTTATTGCCTGCTTATCCCGCAATTATAGCAGGCATTCAGAATACTCAAGTGGTTGCCGAATTTGACAACTTCGCTGGGCACGTGGTGTTGCGTTATGGAGAATATAATGGTGTCGGGATCTATTTGATTGACGCACCGCACTTATACGGTCGCGAAGGCAATCCTTATCACGATGCCTATTACAACGACTACGGCGACAACTACAAACGTTTTGCTTTGCTCGGTTGGGTGGGGGCAGAATTAGCCACAGGTTTAGATAGCTGGTGGCGTGCAGAAGTGGTACACGCTCATGATTGGCACGCAGGTTTGTGTGCAGCATATCTGTTCAACAAAGGTCGCCCTGCGAAATCGGTGTTCACCATTCACAACTTGGCATATCAAGGGCAGTTTTCTTATCATCATTTGTATGAAATCGGCTTGCCGACAGGGATGTTCCACGTAGAAGGCTTGGAATTATTTGGGCAGATTTCTTACTTGAAATCAGGTTTGTTCTATTCTGATGCAAGCACGGCAGTTAGCCCAACTTATGCAGAAGAAATCACGACACCAGAATTTGCCTACGGTTTGCAAGGCTTGCTTTCTGGCTTAAAAGCTCAAGGTCGTTTGGTGGGGATTTTAAATGGTGTGGACGAAAATATTTGGCATCCGAACGTGGATCAATACATTCCGCACCATTACAAGCTCAAATATATGGCAGGCAAAAAGAAAAACAAAGCCGAACTGCAAGCCTATTTCAATTTGCCACAAGATGAATCTGCCTTGGCATTTGTGATGGTTACCCGTTTAACCGAGCAAAAAGGTGTTGATTTATTAATCGAAAGTGCAGACGAAATCGTCAAACAAGGCGGTCAGTTGATGATTTTAGGTTCAGGTGCACCGCACTTTGAACAAGGTATTCGTGAGCTTGCTGAACGTTATCCGCAAAATATTGCGGTAAAAATCGGCTACGATGAAGCCCTTTCGCATTTAATAGTGGCAGGTGGCGATGTGATTTTAGTGCCAAGTCGTTTCGAGCCTTGTGGCTTAACCCAACTTTATGGTTTGCAATATGGCACACTGCCACTTGTTCGTAAAACAGGTGGTTTAGCGGATACGGTGGTGGATAGCACTTCAGAAAGCATCAAAGCTCGCACCGCAACAGGTTTTGTGTTTGAAAGTGCAACGCCTGAAGCTCTCCGCCATTGCTTGCAACGTGCCTTTGCCTTATGGCAAAAACCGCGTGCATGGGCGATGGTTCGTACAGATGCAATGGAACAAGACTTCAGCTGGCGTAAGGCTGCAGAGCAATATAGAACACTTTATGAACGCTTGTAGTTTTATTCGTAAACTTTCTTAACAATCACACCGCTTGTGAAAGAATATTTTGCAAGCGGTGTGGTTGTGCTTGTTTTTTGCAAAGATAAGCATAAAATTCGAACTACTTTTGTAGGCTGTGTAAACAACATTCACGCATTCAAAGAGCGGTCAAATTTTGATTGATTTTTGCAAACGTGCGTGAATTTTGAAAATTCACACACCCTACGTTAATCATTTCTTAGCATTCTAATAGAGGTTTTACCTATGATAATGGATAACTTTGATTCTCCATTCCAATATAATCGTCCTGAAATGACCGTTGAAGCGATTAAAAAATCAATCGTTTACAAACTTATTTTCTTAATCGGTCGCTCTCCACGTGAAGCCAGCCAACGCGATTGGCTCAATGCAACACTTCACGCTGTGCGTGATTTAGTAACAGAGGGTTGGATCACTACTGCTCGCCAAACTCGAGCAGAAGATTCTCGCCGTGTTTACTACCTTTCAATGGAATTTTTAATCGGGCGTACGCTATCTAATGCAATGATTGCAGAAGGCATTTATGGATTAGCACAGGAAGCACTTTCTGAATTAAATGTGGATTTAGAAGAAGTTTTAGAAAAAGAAGTAGATCCTGGCTTGGGCAATGGTGGTTTAGGTCGTTTAGCCGCTTGTTTTATGGATTCTATTGCGACCCTTGGTTTACCGGGTATGGGCTACGGTATTCGTTATGAATATGGTATGTTCCGCCAAAAAATTGAAAATGGTCAGCAAGTCGAGCGTCCTGATGCATGGCTTGAAAAAGGAGCACCTTGGGAATTTATTCGTCCATCTAAACGCTTTACCGTAGAATTTGGTGGAAACATTCATTTCGAAGGCAAAAAATGTATTTGGCAAGATACCGAAAAAGTAACCGCACTTGCTTACGATCAAATGATCCCAGGTTATCAAAATAATTCTGCAGCAACATTACGTTTATGGTCGGCACACGCAGGCGAAGTGTTTAACCTTGCCGACTTCAACCGTGGCGAACATTTAGCCGCATTAGAAGAGCACTCCGCAAATAAAAATTTATCACGTGTACTTTACCCTGATGATTCTACTTGGAATGGTCGCGAATTGCGTTTACGTCAAGAGTATTTCTTAGTCTCTGCATCGCTTCAAGATATTTTACGCCGTCACAAACGCACCCACGACAGCCTTGAAAACTTGGCGGATAAAGTGGCGATCCACTTAAATGATACCCACCCAGCGTTAGCGATTCCTGAATTAATGCGTATTTTAGTGGACGATGAAGGTTTCGAGTGGAAAAAAGCGTGGGAGATGACGCGTAACATTTTCTCTTACACCTGCCATACTTTAATGTCCGAAGCGTTAGAAACTTGGCCTGTGGAAATGATGGCAAAAATCTTGCCACGTCATTTACAGATGATTTTTAAAATTAACGATCACTTCTTAGAATATGTCCGCACTTATGTAACGACTGACAACGATTTTATCCGCCGTGTTTCTCTTATCGAAGAAGGCTACCAACGCAAAGTGCGTATGGGATGGCTATCCGTAGTAGGTTCACACAAAATCAACGGGGTTGCCGAAATTCATTCCGATTTAATGGTAACTTCAACCTTTGCAGATTTTGCTCGTATTTTCCCAGAACGCTTTACCAACGTAACAAACGGTATCACACCGCGTCGTTGGTTAGCCGTGGCGAACCCACAATTAGCCGCATTGTTTGATAAATATATCGGTTCAGAATGGCGTTGTGATTTAAGTCAAATCGAAAAACTTAAACCATTTACGCAAGAAAAAGCATTTAAAGAGGCTGTTGCTGACATTAAATTTGCTAATAAAGTGAAATTAGCGGAATACGTAAAACGCGAGTTAGGGGTAGAGCTTGATCCGCACGCCTTATTTGACGTGCAAGTAAAACGTATTCACGAATATAAACGCCAAATGTTGAACGTATTACATATTATCGCTCGCTACAATGAAATGCTTGCCAGCCCTGAAAAAGATTGGCAACCGCGCGTATTTATTTTAGCAGGTAAAGCAGCTTCGGCTTACTATGCTGCGAAACAAACGATCCATTTAATTAATGATGTTGCTAATGTCATCAATAATGATGAGCGTTTGAAAGGCCGTTTAAAAGTTGTATTTATTCCAAATTACAGCGTAAGCCTTGCGCAGTTGATTATTCCTGCAGCAGATATTTCTGAGCAAATATCCCTTGCTGGTACTGAAGCATCAGGCACCAGTAATATGAAATTTGCCTTAAATGGAGCATTGACACTCGGTACACTTGACGGTGCGAACGTAGAGATCTTGGAAAACGTGGGTGAAGATAACATCTTTATTTTCGGTAACACAGTGGAACAAGTTGAACAACTTCGTCGAGAAGGGTATCGATCATTTGAATACTATCAAAACGATGCTCAATTACGCACAGTCGTGGATCAAATTATTGAGGGTAAATTCTCACCCGAAGATCCTCAACGTTATCATCAATTATTACAAGGCTTGCAATACCACGATTATTATCAAGCTTTTGCTGATTTCCGTAGTTATGTAGAAACTCAAAAAGCCGTAGATGAAAAATACAAACAACGCGACCAATGGATTGAAAGCACTATTCAAAATATCGTGAATATGGGCTTCTTCTCGTCTGATCGCACAATTAAAGAGTATGCGGAGAGAATTTGGAAAGTTGAGCCTGTTCAATTAGATGATTAATAATAAAATTAAAAACACCACAAGTTTTTTACTTGTGGTGTTTTTTTATGGAAAGTGCGGTAAATTTTTGAGATGTTTTTATGTGGGATTTTTCGTGATCCCTATCACAATATCTTGTAAAACCACTTAAAAACGTTACCTATTTTCATTCAATTAATGATACATTTGCATCCGTTTGACTTTTTGTCATTTTAACGATGAATAGGCGAAGGTTTGTTCATTAATTTCATTAACCCAATCATCAATCAGAGGGAAACAGTATGTTAATTGGTGTACCTAGAGAGCTGCTTGAGAATGAGAGCCGTGTGGCGGCAACGCCGAAAACGGTTCAGCAAATATTGAAATTGGGCTTTGACGTGATCGTGGAACACGATGCAGGTTTTAAAGCTAGTTTTGAAGATCAAGCATTTTTAGACGCGGGCGCGAAGATCGGTACGTCGGCTGAAATTTGGCAATCGGATATTATCTTCAAAGTAAATGCACCGACAGATGAAGAAATCGCTCAAATGAAGGAAGGCGCAACGCTTGTGAGCTTTATTTGGCGCATGCAAAATCCTGAGTTAATGAAAAAACTCACCGCGAAGAAAATTAATGTGTTAGCAATGGATGCGGTGCCTCGTATTTCTCGTGCGCAAGCATTGGATGCGCTTTCTTCTATGGCGAATATTTCTGGTTATCGTGCTGTCATTGAAGCTGCGCATGAATTCGGTAGCTTCTTTACTGGGCAAATTACTGCTGCAGGTAAAGTTCCACCAGCAAAAGTGTTGGTTATTGGTGCGGGTGTGGCTGGTTTGGCGGCAATTGGTGCAGCAAATAGCCTTGGGGCGATTGTTCGTGCTTTTGACTCTCGTCCTGAAGTGAAAGAGCAAGTTCAGAGTATGGGCGCGAGCTTCTTAGAAATTGATTTCAAAGAAGAAGGTGGCAGTGGCGATGGTTATGCGAAAGTGATGTCGGAAGAATTTAACCGTCGTGCGATGGAGCTTTATGCAGAACAAGCTAAAGAAGTCGATATTATTATTACTACGGCAGCCATTCCGGGTAAACCAGCGCCTCGTTTAATCACCAAAGAAATGGTGGATTCAATGAAACCAGGTTCGGTGATTGTGGATTTAGCAGCTGCAACTGGCGGTAACTGTGAATATACACAAGCAGGGAAAGTTGTTACAACTGAAAACCAAGTGAAAGTGATTGGTTATACAGATTTCCCAAGCCGTTTACCGACGCAATCTTCTCAACTTTATGGCACAAACTTAGTCAATTTATTAAAACTTTTGTGTAAAGAGAAAGATGGCAATATCAATATTGATTTTGAAGATGTGGTTCTTCGTGGTGTAACTGTTGTTCGTGATGGGGAAGAAATTCCACCAGCACAAATTCAAGTGTCTGCACAACCAAAACAAGAAACCAAAGCTGCACCAGTGGCAGAGAAAAAAGAGTCTAAACCAACAGATCCTCGTGTGAAATACGGTGTGATGGCTGGTGTTGGCGTGTTATTCCTTTGGTTAGCTTCTGTGGCGCCCGCTGCATTTTTATCACATTTCACCGTATTTGTTTTAGCTTGTGTGGTAGGTTATTACGTGGTTTGGAATGTTAGCCATGCACTTCACACACCATTAATGGCAGTAACAAATGCAATTTCAGGCATTATTATTGTAGGTGCATTATTACAAATTCGTCAGCCAACAGGCAATCTATTTATCGATGCGTTAGCTTTTGTGGCGATTTTGGTGGCAAGCATCAATATTTTTGGTGGTTTCCGTGTCACACAACGTATGTTAGCAATGTTTAGAAAAGGTTAAGGAGCGCACAATGTCTGAAGGTTTAGTACAGGCTGCGTATATTTTAGCAGCATTACTTTTCATTATGAGCTTGGCAGGACTTTCTAAACATGAAACTGCTAAAGCAGGTTGTTGGTTCGGTATTGTTGGTATGACCATTGCCCTTATCGCAACCATTTTTGGCCCTCATTCTGAAGGAACATTTTGGATCATTATTGCGATGATCATTGGTGGAGTAATCGGTGTTCAACGTGCATTAAAAGTAGAAATGACTGAAATGCCAGAACTTGTGGCGATTCTTCACAGTTTCGTTGGTTTAGCGGCTGTACTCGTTGGCTTTAATAGCTATGGTTTACACCATGAGGCATTAATGCCAGAAGGGTTAGATGCAGCAGCACAAGCCGCATTTGTAGCTGAACAAGCAGTATTAACGAATATTCATAATGTCGAAGTATTTTTAGGTATTTTTATCGGTGCAGTCACTTTCACTGGTTCTGTTGTCGCATTTGGTAAATTAAGCGGAAAAATTAATTCAAAAGCATTAATGTTACCGCATCGCCATAAATTAAATTTAGCCGCACTTGTGGTATCTGCATTATTGATGGTTGCATTCTTGAATAATCCAGAAAGCATTTTCCCTGTGTTATTAATGACAGCGATTGCGCTTGCATTTGGATGGCACTTAGTGGCATCAATCGGTGGGGCAGATATGCCAGTTGTGGTATCAATGCTTAACTCATATTCTGGTTGGGCAGCAGCTGCAGCAGGTTTTATGTTGAATAATGATTTGCTCATCGTTACAGGTGCGCTTGTTGGTTCTTCTGGTGCAATTCTTTCTTACATTATGTGTAAAGCGATGAACCGTTCATTTGTGAGCGTCATTGCTGGTGGTTTTGGTAACGATGTTCAAGTTTCTTCAAGCGAAGAACAAGGCGAACACCGTGAAACTACAGCGGAAGAAGTGGCTGAATTGTTGAAAAATGCAAGTTCTGTGATTATCACGCCGGGATATGGTATGGCTGTTGCACAAGCACAATATCCAGTCGCTGATATTACGGCAAAATTGCGTGAACGTGGTGTGAACGTTCGTTTTGGTATTCACCCTGTTGCAGGACGTTTACCGGGCCACATGAACGTGCTTTTAGCTGAAGCGAAAGTACCTTACGATGTTGTACTTGAAATGGATGAAATCAATGATGATTTCGCTGATACCGATGTGGTATTGGTTATAGGTGCGAACGATACGGTAAACCCAGCGGCGATGGAAGATCCAAATAGCCCAATCGCGGGAATGCCAGTGTTGGAAGTATGGAAAGCACAAAATGTGATAGTGTTCAAACGTTCAATGGCAGTGGGTTACGCTGGCGTACAAAACCCATTATTCTTCAAAGAGAATACGCAAATGCTCTTTGGTGATGCAAAAGATCGCGTTGAAGATATCTTAAAAGCATTATAAAAAACACGCATAAAAATAACCGCACTTTGGGTTGCTTAAGTGCGGTATTTTTATTTATAGCATTTAAATATTATCTTCATGATTTTCCAAAATTTCTGAACACAAGCCCAATCCAGATAAAAATTCAATAAATGCCCGTACTTTTATTGGTAAATGTCTTCTGTTTGGATAGACCACATGAATTTCTAATTTTTGTTGTTTATATTCTGGCAATATTTCAATAAGCTCGCCTTTTTCAAAGGCTCTACCTAAAATAAATTTTGGTAAATTAGCAATACCGAGTCCCGCTTTTGCCATATTTAATAAGGCAAAACCGCTATTACTTACCACTTTGGATTGGATTTTGAAACGTTGGGTTTGATTTATACGTGAACCAACCCAATTTACCTGATTCATTGCATTTTTATAAAGTAAGCCATTGTGATGTTCTAAATCATCAGGCGTTTGTGGAATACCATTCGTTTCAAGATAATTAGGCGACGCTGCAAAATGAACAGTAGTAGTTCCTATTTTACGTGAAACCAACGAGCTATCTTCCATATAACCAATACGAAGAGCAAGATCATAGCCTTCGGATAATAAATCGATTTTCTTATCATTAAATTCAACTTCAATATGCAAATGAGGATGCTTAGCCATAAAAGTGGGTAAATTTGGTGCAATAAAAAGTAAACCAAAATCACGAGGAACGGAAATCAGTAAATTTCCTTGTAATGAACTGGTAAGCTGAGTAATGCTGGAATCTGCTTCATCTAAATCAAGCAAAATGCCTTGACAGCGTTGATAATACATCATTCCAGCTTCAGTAGGCATAATTTTTCTGGTGGTACGTTGTAACAATCGTGTTTTTAAATGTTCTTCTAATTGTGAAACTAATTTGCTTGCCATCGCCACAGAAATATTTTGTTGCTTTGCTGCCAAAGTAAAACTTTGGGTTTCAATGACTTTGCAGAAAATAGAAATCGCGTTGAGTTTATCCATTTATAGACCTTTTTTGAAAAAATGCTTGATTTTGCCAACATAACTTTGCACTATACCGCCAATTTTACAAAATTCTAGTAATATTAGGTAATCAAATGAGTAAATCCTTGGTGATTGTGGAGTCGCCAGCAAAAGCAAAAACTATTAATAAGTATTTAGGTAGCCAATATGTCGTGAAATCGAGCGTTGGACATATTCGTGATTTGCCGACGGTTGGTTCTAGTACAGGTGAAAAAGCTAAACCAATTTCAACCAAAGGTATGGATGCCGAAGAAAAAGCAAAAATTAAGGCAGAAAAGGAACGTAACGCCTTAGTTAAACGTATGGGGATTGATCCTTATCACGATTGGAAAGCAAATTATCAGATTTTGCCTGGTAAAGAAAAAGTGGTTTCCGAATTAAAGTCGCTTGCTAAAAAAGCAGATCACATTTATCTCGCAACCGACTTGGATAGAGAAGGGGAAGCGATTGCGTGGCATTTACGTGAAGTGATTGGTGGTAACGATGATCGTTTTAGTCGCGTGGTGTTTAACGAAATCACTAAAAATGCCATTAAACAGGCTTTTGAAAAGCCTGAACAATTAAATATGGATCGTGTTAATGCACAACAAACTCGTCGTTTTTTAGATAGAGTAGTGGGCTTTATGGTGTCTCCATTACTTTGGAAAAAAGTCGCTCGCGGGCTTTCTGCTGGTCGAGTTCAATCGGTTGCGGTTAAATTACTAGTAGAACGCGAGCGTGAAATTAAAGCGTTCCAGCCTGAAGAATATTGGGAAGTTGCCGTCCTTACGAATAATCAAAATAAACAAGCTATACGCTTGGATGTTACGGATTATAAAGGCAAGAAATTTGATCCAAAAAATCAAAAAGAAGCACAAAGTGCGGTAGATTTTCTGAATGTTTCCGATTATGTTGTCACAGATTTAGAAACTAAGCCAACAAGTTCTCGCCCTCGAGCACCATTTATTACATCAACGCTTCAACAAACTGCAAGTACTCGCTTGGGATTTGGCGTTAAGAAGACAATGATGTTAGCCCAACGTTTATATGAAGCGGGTTACATTACTTATATGCGTACGGATTCAACCAATTTGAGTCAAGATGCGCTTAATATGGCGCGTAGCTATATTGAAAATCATTTTGGTGCACAATATTTACCAGAAAAACCAAATTTCTATTCTAGTAAAGAAAATGCGCAAGAGGCGCATGAGGCTATTCGTCCATCAGATATTCGAGCATTGCCTGAATCTTTAGAGGGAATGGAAAAAGACGCAGTACGCCTTTATGATTTAATTTGGCGTCAATTTTTAGCATGTCAAATGCCACCTGCACAATATGATAGTAGCACGCTGACTGTTTCAGCTGGCGATTATACCTTGAAAGCAAAGGGCAGAATTTTACGTTTTGATGGTTGGACAAAAGTATTACCACAAATAGGCAAAAATCCTGAAGATCAAGAATTGCCTTCAGTTACTGTTTCAGAAAAACTTGCTTTAAAAGAAGTGCAACCAACTCAACACTTTACCAAACCACCTGCTCGTTTTACTGAAGCGGCTTTAGTAAAAGAATTGGAAAAACGTGGTATTGGCAGACCTTCCACTTATGCGGCAATTATTTCCACTATTCAAGAACGTGGTTATGTTCGTACTGAAAATCGTCGTTTCTATGCAGAAAAGATGGGCGAAATTGTGACAGATCGCCTCAATGAGTCTTTTGGTGAATTAATGAATTACGATTTCACCGCGAATATGGAAGATACTTTAGATAAAATTGCCTCTGGTTCAGTAAATTGGAAAACTGAATTGAATCAATTCTTTAAGGATTTTTCTAGCCAGCTTTCTAAAGCTGAATTAGATGAACTTGAAGGCGGTATGCGCCCGAATAATCTCGTGGAAACCGATATTAAATGCCCAACCTGTGGCAGAAATATGGCTATTCGTACGGCAAGCACAGGGGTATTTTTAGGATGCTCGGGTTATGCATTGCCGCCAAAAGAGCGGTGTAAAACGACGATTAATTTAATTCCTGAAGCAGAATTATTGAATGTTTTAGATGAATTTTCAGAAACCAAAGCATTAATGGATCGTAAACGTTGTACAAAATGTGGTACGGCAATGGACAGCTATGTAATCGATGCCCATCGTAAAATCCATATTTGCGGTAATAATCCAAATTGTGATGGATATTTAATTGAAGAAGGCTCATTCAAAATTAAAGGTTATGATGGCCCTGTTGTTGAGTGTGATAAATGCGGTGCGGATATGCATCTAAAACTTGGTCGTTTTGGCAAGTATATGGGATGTACAAATTGTGATAACACACGCAAAATTTTGAAAAATGGCGAGGTCGCACCACCGAAAGAAGAGCCAGTACATTTCCCTGAGTTAAAATGCGAAAAATCTGATGCATATTTTGTATTACGTGATGGTGCGAGTGGTGTATTTATGTCAGCCCATAACTTCCCTAAATCACGCGAAACACGCCCAGTTAAAATCGCTGAACTAGTGCAATATCGCGAGCGTTTACCTGAAAAATTAGCTTATTTAGCCGATGCTCCACAAAAAGACCCAGAAGAGAATGAAGCGATTGTTCGTTTTAGTCGTAAAGAGAAGAAACAATATGTGACTTCTGAAAAAGAGGGAAAAGCGACTAAATGGATTGTTGATTTCACCAATGGAAAATGGGTTGAACGAAAGAAATAAGAAAAAAAGTGCGGTAAATTACCGCACTTTTTGTTTGTAATAAATTTTATTATGTTTTGTAGATTATCTGAGGATTAAAGGGCTGCTACAATTTCATTAATTTTATTTTTTGCGGACGCTTGGGCTTTTTCAATCGCCTCTGGCCCGAATCCAATGCCTTGTGCATAAACAAATTGCACATCTGTGATGCCAATAAAACCTAAAATTGATTTCATATATTGTGTCACTAGATTTTCTTCATCATACAATCCACCAAATGCACATAACACAATGGCTTTTTTGCCTTTTAATAAACCCTCAGAGCCGTTTGCTGTATATTGGAAAGTAACGCGCGGACGTGCGATAAAATCAAAATAGCTTTTTAATTGTGTTGGAACGTTTAAATTATACATCGGCGCACCAATTATCAATGTTTGTGCGTTTTTTAATTCTTCGATTAGTTTATCAGACAACGCCAGAAGTTGTTTTTCTTCTGTTGTTTTTGGTTCTCCACGCACAGCAATTGCAGCTGCGGTATCAAAATATGGAAGAGGTTGTTGGGATAAATCGCGTACTACAATGTTATTACCTTGTAATTTTTCGATAACATAATCAGCTAATTGATTAGTTTGCGAGTTATTTCCTGAAATGCTAGATTTTAATACTAATACGTTGTTCATTTTTATTCCTTGCTACCTAGTTAAAAGTGCGGTTATTCTAGTCTTTATTTTTAAGAGATAAAGCCTTTAGTCAGAAAAACATTATTTCCTTTTTGTAAAATATGGGCATTTATTTAACAATACCTTAAGAAAGTGATAGAATTCGCCACGCATTTTTTGCCTAATTTCGCTCGTTCAATGGTAGGAATGAAGCCAAATAGGGCAAAAGTGCGGTTAATTTTTATAGAATTTTAAACGAACACGTCACCTTTCGTATGGGTGACCACTGTATAAGGAAAAAACAATGCCAATTATTACTTTACCTGACGGTTCCCAACGTCAATTCGATCGTCCTGTTTCTGTTCTTGAAGTCGCACAAGATATTGGTGCGGGTCTTGCTAAAGCCACTATCGCAGGCCGTGTAAACGGAGAACGTCGCGATGCGTGCGATGTTATCGAGCAAGATGCAACGTTAGAAATTATTACTGCAAAAGATGAAGACGGTTTAGAGATTATCCGCCATTCTTGCGCTCACTTGCTCGGACACGCTATTAAACAATTATTCCCAGATGTAAAAATGGCAATTGGTCCAACTATTGAAAACGGCTTCTATTATGATGTAGATTTAGATCGCTCTTTAACCCAAGAAGATATTGATGCAATCGAAAAACGTATGTTGGAATTGGCAAAAACAAATTATGACGTCGTGAAAAAACGTGTTACTTGGCAAGAAGCACGTGATACCTTTGAAAAACGCGGCGAGCCATACAAAATGGCAATTTTAGATGAAAACATTGAACGTACTGCAACGCCTGCGTTATATCATCACTTAGAATATATTGATATGTGCCGTGGACCACACGTGCCAAATATGCGTTTCTGTCAGCATTTCAAATTACAAAAAGTTGCTGGTGCGTACTGGCGTAGTGACAGTAAAAACAAAATGTTACAACGTATCTATGGTACAGCTTGGGCGGATAAAAAACAACTTGCTGAATATTTAACACGCTTAGAAGAAGCGGCAAAACGTGACCACCGTAAAATTGGTAAAGCATTAGATTTATATCATATGCAAGAAGAAGCACCAGGTATGGTGTTCTGGCACAATGATGGCTGGACAATTTTCCGTGAGCTTGAAACGTTCGTGCGTACTAAATTAAAACAATACGATTATCAAGAAGTAAAAGGCCCATTTATGATGGATCGCGTATTGTGGGAAAAAACAGGTCACTGGCAAAATTACGCAGATTTAATGTTCACAACTCAATCTGAAAACCGTGAATACGCAATTAAACCGATGAACTGCCCTGGCCACGTTCAAATTTTTAATCAAGGTTTAAAATCTTACCGTGATTTACCAATCCGTATGGCGGAATTTGGTTCTTGCCATCGTAATGAACCATCAGGTTCTTTGCACGGTTTAATGCGTGTTCGTGGCTTTACTCAAGATGATGCGCACATTTTCTGTACTGAAGATCAAATTGAGAGCGAAGTAACTAGCTGTATCAAAATGGTGTACGACATTTATAGCACCTTTGGTTTCACTAATATCGCAGTGAAACTTTCTACTCGTCCGGAAAATCGTATCGGTTCAGATGAGATGTGGGATCGAGCGGAAGCAGGTCTTGCAGCAGCATTAGCACACAACGGTCTTGAATATGAAATCCAAGAAGGTGAAGGCGCATTCTATGGTCCGAAAATTGAGTTTGCACTACGAGATTGTTTAGGTCGTGAATGGCAATGTGGTACAGTGCAATTAGACTTCGCATTACCAGGTCGTTTAGATGCAACTTATGTGGCAGAAGATAATAGCCGTAAAACCCCTGTCATGATTCACCGTGCGATTTTAGGTTCTATTGAGCGTTTCATTGGTATTATTACTGAAGAATATGCAGGTTTCTTCCCTGCATGGTTAGCACCAACCCAAGCGGTTGTAATGAATATTACCGATAGCCAAGCTGACTATGTACAGAAAGTTGCAAAACAGCTTTCCGATGTAGGTTTACGCGTGAAAACTGATTTACGTAACGAAAAAGTGGGCTTCAAAATTCGTGAGCATACTTTACGCCGTGTGCCTTATATGCTCGTTTGTGGCGATAAAGAAATCGCAGAAGGCAAAGTGGCAGTACGTACCCGTAAAGGTGCTGATTTAGGTACATTTACAGTGGAAGAATTTGCGGAAATCTTGAAAAATCAAGTAAGAAGCCGTGAATTAACGTTATTGAATGAAGAGTAATACTTTTCGAAAATAACCAATATAATTTACTGTTTAAATAGTGAGTTCAAACGGTGATCGTTTAAGCGATCACCGTTCTTTTTATCTATTTCATATCTATTGAGATTTAATTTATTTTCTAATAAGAAGCTGCTTTTAATATGCTGACAAATCTGCCTGATTTTTTTAGAGCTTTTTGCGCCAACGCATCTATTGTGGCTTTTGTCGCTAACTGATCTAAATGTTGATAGGTATAAATGGCATCTGGATTATCTTGTTGCCAGTAACTTTCTTCAATAATCGAAGCAACTGAAACTAAAGAATCAAATTCACGTCGAATCTGAGTATGTTGTTCCGCTAGTTTTTTACGTAATAAATTTTCATCAATGCCATTTTTTACAATATCATCTAGCACCTGATTTGTAAGATGCGTAAGTTCTTCTACTCGCTTAGGATCGCAACTAAATTCAATTTTTCCCTCAATTTGTGGTGTATGAACATCTTGCATAAACCAACTATTTACAGAATAAATCCCTGAAACTTTTTCACGTAGAATTAAGCGTAATTTTTCTTGCACAATATCAGCAAGAATATTGAATAAATATTTTTGTTCCGCTCGCCAAGTATTATCTGCGGTAAGGTATATTTCTACATCAGCTCTCGGTTCTTTCAAGCCATTCATAATAAATGATTGAGTTGGTGTATGAATAATAGTTGGGACAAAGTGACGTATCTGAGTTTTTGATTCAACTGAAGCTAAATAACGTTCTGCCAATTTCTTTACTTGATTAAGTTCAATATCGCCAATAATAAAATAGGTAAAATCTGTTTTATTTAAAATATAACGTTGATAAGCGTTACTTAATTGGTTTTTATCAAATGCTAATTGCTGTGCTTGTTTTTGACTATAGACAGTTTCAATATTTGGAAAGCGTAGTTTTGAAACGGCTTGCATAAATTGTGTTTCTAAATCAATTTGTTTGAAATAATCACGGGTTTCACGTCGATATTTTTCTAAGGCAAGATCGGATATAGGCGAAGAACGTAATTTTAAGCGGAACAATGTCAGTAAATTTTCCAAATCTTTAGGTTTAGATACACCAGTAAAACCTTGTTTATCATCATCAATCACAGTTGCAATTACCAATGGATCACGCGAAAAAATTTGATTAACTGCAGAAAGAGAAAGTTCTCCAACACCTGTTTCATCAACTACACTAACGGCAGCACGCAATAAGTGATAGTCCTTATCTGGGATAGAACGTAAACCACCTTTAGTAACAGCACGAAAATGTACTTGATTTGGAGTTTTGTCACTATAGTGATAGATCAATTTACTTCCGTTACTTAAACGAAATTCATAAATATCGCCGCGATCCCAGTATTTTTCTTGGGAAAGTGAGCCTGTGTTAAATGTTAAGTGCGGTAATTTTTCGAGTTGTTTTTTTTCATCCCATTGATGTTGTTGCATTTTCATTGCATTGTTCCAACGAGTTTCTATTTCTACTACATCAAAAGGCAAGGCTTTTTGTGGCAAAGGTTGAGTGATTAATAATAATTTTGCTTTTAATACTAAGGTTTGATTTAACGTTCGTTGTAAATCAGCTAATGTAATTTGAGATAAAAAACGTTTATTGAGTTCATAACGATCATTTACGCTCAATACCACTTGCTTATTTGCCACAGAAGTAATGAGATCATCGGCAATTTTTAAACTACCAGAACGAATATTTAATTGTTTTTCATTGAGTTGAGTTAAGCGTTTAATCTCGCCGTTTAATTCATTTTGAGTAAAACCTTGTTGTTTTATACTGGCAATAAAGGCAAATAATTTATCTATCGTTTTTGAATATTGTGTATCTATAAGCTGGAGAGAAAAAATGCTTTGTAGTGTTTCTTTACCTAAATGAGTACGATAAAAATTTGCAGAATCTACGCCATTTTCTGTTTCCTTTTCCCATTTCTGTAAACGTAAGTTAAGCAATCGAGTGGTAATTTGCTGAATTAATTCTTGTTTATAACTCGCTAATGTATTGGTTTCAATTGTATTTTCAAAAAAACTTAATTCAATACTTGGAATTGTTGTGCCTTGTTCAGAAATAGAATCTAATCGCCACTTGTTGATAAGCGGAATATTAAAATCAATTTTTTCCAATGTTGTTTTAGTAATTGGGTTTTCTTGGGATAGGTTTTGTTTTAATAGTTTTACTACTTGTTTTGTATCAATATCGCCTACAATAATTACTGACATATTATCTGGTCGATACCATTTGTGGTAAAAATCAGCGACGCGTTTAGCTGAAATTGTTTTAATAATATCCATATCTCCAATAGGATCACGCAATACATAACGAGATCCTGCCATTTCAATAGCACTTTTCTTATTGCCAATACGTAACATTGGGCTTAAACGTCTCCGCCATTCTTCTTGTACTACACCACGTTCGCCATCCACATCTTTAGGTAAAAAAGTAATATTATTCATCCATTCATTGATGACATCAAAAGCTAATTCTAATTTTTGCTGATTATTGCTATCTAAATTTAAAGTATAGACTGTATTTTCAAAATCGGTGAAAGCATTAATATCTCGTGCAAATTTCATTCCAAGTTTTTCTAACGCATTAATAATTTGATTTTCTGGATATTTCTTTGAGCCATTAAATGCCATATGTTCAACTAAATGGGCAATGCCTTTTTGATCATCATCTTCGTGCATTGAGCCTGCATTAATTACTAATCGAATATAAACGCGTTCTTTGGGTTCAGTATTTTTTAATACAAAGTATTGCAAACCATTTGATAGTTTACCGTGCTGAATATTTGGATCAAAAGGTAAATCACTATTGGGCGATAGTTCCAAGGATTGACAAGCAATTAGTGAAAAGATAAGCAAAAAAAATGCGGTTGTTTTTTTCATTATTTTTACCTAGAAAAAAGAAAACTCTACGCTAAGTAAAAATAAGCGTAGAGTAGGGCTGGTGGATGTTTCAAAAGCCCACAAGCCCTATACATTGAAGATAATTAGAATTGATAGCCAACTTCTAGCCAAAATTCACGCCCAGGCGTATAGACACCATATTCATCGCTGGTGGAAATAGCAGTAGCGACTTTATTTTTACGTGTTTTATTAAGTACATTTAAAATATCTACTTGCAAATAGACACTATGTTTACCACGAATGGTGGGTTGCCAACGAATGCTACTATCCCATTGTGTATGTCTGCCATAGTGATAGCTACGGAAACGTGAAATATCATCATTATTATTATCGCTATCAAGTTCTTCATAGCTACGAATTGGTGCTTTCATATACACTTTATTTGACCAAGTAATATCGTAATCTGGTATCGTCATATCAATACCTAGACGAGCAATCCAATCTTCCGTGTTACTATTAACTTGTTGTAGCATTTGACTACGAGTCATTAATTTTCCGTCTAAATAGACGGGTTCATTTGGATTAAATTCATTACTTACATCAGCTCGTTTTGTATTTAGCCAATCAAAACCGAGTGATGTTGTCCAATAAGTTTTACCTAATTTCCAAGGTTCAATGTTATTGAGTTGGAAAGTATAAATATCAACACCAAACGGACGCCCATTGATATAACTAGTTTTTCTTTTTCCACTTATAGGTTTTCGTTTCAATATGATACGATTTTTATTATCACGATGAATATAACCGAGTTTCAGTGCTAAATTACCCATATTTTGGTCAAAACTTAAACTTAATTCATCTGCATAAGGGCTTTTTAGAGATGAAAAGTTTTGATGCTGACGTGTTGAATCATCATTAATCTTTAAGATTCTATTGGCTAATTTTAAAGAAGCAAAAGAACGACCATAATAACGATTTAAACCTAGTGTAAATCCTGTATCATCCCAAGGGTGATAACGTGCAACAAAGCGCGGGGCGATATTATTATTTTTTAAATAATCATCACGTTCAATGCGAATGCCTGGTCGAAACTCAAATTTACGCCATTTAATTAAATCTTCAGCGTAAATACCGATATTTTGATAACTGGTTTTAACACGACCTTTTGATGTTGTGCTTTCTGTCGGATTAAAACTATTTATAGTCCCATTACTTTGCAAAGTAGATAATATTATTTTTGAATGAACATCTTGTGGACGATAGAATTGATATTTAGTTGCCTGATAAATTCCACCAATAGAAATAGAATGCTCCGTAGAAGCTAAATAAAAAGGATCCATTACATATTCAGTAGAAAAATGTAAATTATCCTGAATTAATTGACTATTGCCATATCCACCTTTTTCGAAATTATAAAGTGGATCATCATTTTCATCTGACACTGATGTTGTTTCAACACTATTCGAGGATGATTTACGCTTATCCTGAAAACGATCGTATGCTAAGGTATTTGTCCAAACGCCAGAGTTGAATGAATGTACCCAAGCAAGCGTTGATCCCAATGCTTGATGATAATCGCTTACGTTGTTATTTATATTTTCCTTGAAATATTTCAATTCCTTATAATTTGAATAACGTAAACCAAATTCAATTCGTTCTTTTTCTTGCGGTGTCCAATTGAAATTTAATAAAAGATTATCGGAAAGTCGTTGATGATTTTGTTTGTCTAACTGTGCTTTATTATTGGCATCTTGATCAAAGCCAATTAAACGATTTTGTTCAATAGATGATGTTCTACGGCTATAGCCAAAAACCATTCCTAAATTATCATTTATCCTTTTTTCAGCCAAAATATTGAATGTTTGTTTATTGTATTTAGGTTGTAACTCTGCCACTCCGACATCATCTGGACGTACCAACTTCAGTATTTTTTGTACTGAGTCTCCAGCTTCCATTTTGGCCCAAGAGGAATTTGTCGTGCGATATTTAAGTTTTATGCTATCAGTGCCACTATATTGTTTCGTTTTAGCGATAACGGCACCACCCATAAAGCCACCTAAGCTAGCAGAAATATTACTATCTTGTACTTCCACTTTAGAAAGCATAGTCGCATCAAAAAAATAAGCTTGAGTGTGACTAATTCCTGGCACAACTTGCATAGCACCGTCAAAAATACTGCTATCAATAGCAAGATCATTATTTATATTGACATTATCAACAAAGTAGGCGGTTTGATTTGGATCGGCGCCGTTAATTGAAATATTTTCAGGCTTGATTTCACCACGTTGAAAACCATTTTGGTCGCTATTTTCATAACGAATATGGGGATTGGAACGAAGATAATCAGTGATGTTACCGTTTGATGTTGGTGTTTTACTTATCTCGTCAGAAGAGAGCGTTTTAACGGAAGAAAGCGATTTATTATTGTCGCCATAAACAACAATTTCGGGCAATATATTTTTGTTGGTTGTTGGTTGTTGGTTGTTGGTTGTTGGTTGTTGGTTGTTTCAGCAGTTTGCCCCATAATAAATGGACTGGCAAATGTTGAGCAGAATAACAACATTAATGGCTTTTTTTGATACATAGTATAGTTCCCTAAAATAAAAGATAGAAATAAGAATGATTATCATTATATTTTTAAAATTTATGAATACAAGGGGGATTCGACTTAAAATAGGTATCAAAGAAATAAAAAAACCGCACTTTTAAAAGTGCGGTTATATTCAATTCTGTTTTATGGAAGAAATTATTCTACCCCAACCATTACAGAAGTTGCTTTGATGATCGCGTATGCTTCTTTACCAACTTCTAAGTTTAATTCTTTAACTGCTGCTAAAGATACAGTAGAAGAAAGCACGTTACCGCCACCGATATCAATGTGAACGATTGCATTTACCGAACCGTTTCCGATTGAAACAACTTTACCTTTTAATTGGTTTCTTGCACTAATTTTCATAACATTTCCTTGTTAGTTAGGGTTTAAAAGAGCCTGTGTTTTACCTTACAAAAAACAAGTCGTAAATAAACTAAGCGTTTAAAACTTTTAAAAAATTGACCGCACTTTTATAGGCATTTTGCAGGTTTCGGCAAACCTGCTAATTTTGTGGCTTGTTTTGCAGGGCCTTCAGGAAATAAGCGTTGCAAATAACGACTGTTACCTTTATCTGCACCCAGTTTTTCAGCCATGGCTTTTACCAACATACGGATGGCTGGGGAGGTGTTATATTCTTGATAAAAGTCTCGTACAAAGTAAATCACTTCCCAATGGGCATCTGTTAATTCGATACTTTCCAGCTGTGCAATAGAGCGAGCGACATCTTCGTTCCATTGTTGGCTATTAAGCAAATAACCGTCTTTGTCAGTTTCAACTTCAATTCCATTGATATTCAACATATTAATTCACTTCTTTAAAGTTAATCATTTCGTTGTTTGAAAAATCAGTTTGATCTTCGTCCTCAAATTGCATTGGCGTGATTTGTTCTTCATCAAATTCGGTATCGCCTTCAATCCCATTAATCATTTGTCCGTGTTTGATTCCTTTGAAATCAAATAATTTTGGATCACTCATATGTGACAATGTAATGTTTTGCATTGCGCTGAACATAGTTTCTAAGCGTCCAGGATATTGGCGATCCCAAGTATTGAGCATTTCTTTTACAACTTGGCGTTGAAGATTTGGTTGTGAGCCACATAGATTACAAGGAATAATCGGAAATTCTTTCGCGATGGCATATTTCTCAATATCTTTTTCTTTGCAGTAAGTAAGCGGACGAATCACAATTTGTTTGCCATCGTCAGAAATTAATTTAGGTGGCATTGATTTCATTTTGCCGCCATAAAACATATTTAAAAATAGCGTCGCTAACATATCGTCTCGGTGGTGTCCTAAAGCGATTTTGGTTGCACCAAGTTCTGTGGCAGTACGGTATAAAATTCCACGGCGTAGGCGAGAGCAGAGCGAACAAGTGGTTTTTCCCTCTGGAATTTTTTCTTTCACAATGCCGTAAGTATTTTCTTGTACAATTTTGTAATCTACGCCAATACTTTCCAAATATTCAGGCAATACGTGTTCTGGAAACCCTGGTTGTTTTTGATCAAGGTTCACCGCAACAATATCAAATTTAATCGGCGCACTTTGCTGTAAATTCAACAAAATATCGAGAAGCGTATAACTGTCTTTGCCTCCGGATAAACACACCATGACTTTATCGCCATCTTCAATCATCCCAAAATCCGAAATAGCGTTGCCTACGTTACGGCGAAGACGTTTTTGTAATTTATTGAAATTATAGCTTTGTTTTTTCTCTTGTTGGGCTAACTGGGTTAATTCGCTCATTCTGTTATCTTTGGTTATTCATGAAAGGCGCATATTATACGTGAAAAATAGGAAAAGTGCGGTCAATTCAAAAGAAGATTTTTAAGATCCGTAAAAAATCCTGTATAATCTTTCCAATTTTTTGTTCAATTTTAACGCTTTGCAATTCAATGATTGAAACATCCCAAACTATTCCTGAACTCGTCTCTTGGGCAAAAGATCGCGAGTTTTCTTTGAATTTACCTACCGAGCGCTTGGTTTTCCTGCTGGCGATTGCAATTTATAACAACGAACGTTTAGACGGCGAAATGTTAGAAGCCGATCTTGTGGATATTTTCCGCCACACGATGAATGCTTTTGAGCAATCCACGGATGCCATTGCAACACGAGCGAATAATGCAATTAATGAATTAGTGAAACAACGTTTGTTAAACCGTTTTAGTAGCGAATTTACTGAGGGCTTGGCGATTTATCGTTTAACGCCATTAGGTGTTGGCGTATCTGATTATTACATTCGTCAGCGTGAATTTTCCGCATTGCGTCTTTCTGTACAACTTTCCATTGTGGCAGATGAAATTCAACGCGCTTCTGATTCAGCAGAAGAGGGCGTGGAGAATAACGAAAGCGAACATTTTTGGCGTCGTAATGTGTTTGCACCATTAAAATATTCCGTTGCAGAGATTTTTGATAGCATCGATCTTTCACAACGCATTATGGATGAAAACCAGCAAAGTATTAAAGATGAAATTGCAGAGCTTCTTACTAAAGATTGGCAAGCGGCAATTTCAAGCTGTGAACGTTTATTAGATGAAACATCTGGGAATTTGCGCGAATTGCAAGATACGCTAAATGCGGCAGGGGATAAACTTCAAGCGCAATTATTGCGTATTCAAGATTGTGTGATTGGGCGTGATGACTTGTACTTTATCGATCAGTTGATTACGGATTTACAATCTAAACTTGACCGTATTATCAGCTGGGGGCAACAAGCCATTGATTTATGGATTGGTTATGACCGCCATGTGCATAAATTTATTCGTACTGCCATTGATATGGATAAAAATCGCGTGTTCTCACAACGTTTACGTAATTCTATTCATCATTATTTTGATCATCCTTGGTTCTTGTGGACGGCGCAAGCCGAGCGTTTAGTTGATCTGCGCGATGAAGAAATGGTGTTGCGTGAAGATGATGCTTTAGGTGAATTACCAGAAGAATTGCAATACGAATCCCTTTCTGATTTACACGATCAAATTGTAGAGCATATGCAAGGCTTACTGATTGCTTATCGTGAAAATAACCGTCCGATTGATTTGAGTTTAGTGTTAAAAGAACAACTGGAAAATTATCCACTTTCTCGTCATTTTGATGTGGCTCGAATCATTGTTGATCAAGCAGTACGCCTTGGTATGGCGAATGATGATTTATCGGGTATTTATCCAGATTGGCAAGCAATTAATAAACGTGGTGCTGAAGTGCAAGCGCATGTGATTGATAAGTATTAATTAGTAATAAGTATGAAAGAATATAAAACAATAGATTTGTTTGCTGGAATTGGTGGCATTCGTCTAGGTTTTGAAGCATTTGGATGTAAAAACGTATTTTCATCAGAATGGGATAAGTATGCTCAAAGTATGTATGAAGTAAATTTTGGCGAAAAACCTTTTGGAGATATTAATGATATATCTCCTAGCAATATACCAGATCATGATATTTTACTTGCTGGATTTCCTTGCCAACCATTTAGTATTGCTGGTAAAGGATTGGGCTTTGCTGATACTAGAGGAACATTATTTTTTAATATAGAAGCAATTTTGAAAGCTAAAAAACCAAAAGCTTTTTTGCTGGAAAATGTAAAAAGATTAACAACACATGATAATGGTAATACATTTAAAGTTATTAACGATAAATTAAATAAGTTAGGATATACGGTATATCATAAAGTATTAAATACCCTTGATTTTGGATTACCACAAAAAAGAGAGCGAATTTACATTGTGGGTTTTTTAGATAAATTGCATTTTGAATTTCCAAAGCCTATAGGAAAGTATGAAGAACTTTCTAATATATTAGAGAGTGATGATGTTGTTCCTAATAATTATTTTCTTTCAGATGAACTAAAACGGAAAAGATTAAGTTCAATTACTAAAGATGTGCCTTATCCTTCAATTTGGCATGAAAATATTTCAGGAAATGTTTCTGCTCTTCCATACTCTTGTGCATTAAGAGCTGGGGGAAGTTATAATTATCTAGTTGTAAATGGGGTACGTCGATTAACTGGGCGAGAAATGCTAAGATTGCAAGGATTTCCAGATACTTTTGAAATTAATATACCTTATTCTCAGGTACGTAAAGTTGCTGGCAATTCAGTTAGTATTCCTGTAATTAGGGCTATTGCTGGTTCAATGATTAATAGTTTAAATATGGCAACGCCTAAAATAAATCAAGCAATTCAACTTTCATTATTGGACTAAAAATGAACGATATTCAAGTAGCAAAAGAATCTTTAGATAAAATTATAAAGAAAGCAAGAGTACATTTATACAAGCCTATACAAATTGCTGAAATTCTTTATCAAGATAGAGTTAATAAAAATATTAATTTATTAGATAAAGAAACATATCGAAATATTTCTAAAAAATGGCGGGATGTTATTTGTATCCGTTTTTTAGGAAGAGTATCAACATCGTCAGCTAAATATCAAGACGATTTATTTAATGATAACGCTATGCCTCCCAAACATTTAAATATATTAGGAGAAATGAATAGAAAAACAAATGGTGGAGTAGAAAGTTATATTTATAAAAAGTTTTTTGAACGCTTTAATCAGATGTCATCAGCCTTAGAGTATAGTTATTCTCGTACTCCAGATAATTTTCATCTAAGTGAATTTCTTGCTCTTTTTTGGTTAGAACCCGGTTTAAAACGAAGTATTGATAAAGTTTATGAAATAGTTGTTTATGCGTTGTTTTCATCTTTAATAGAGGCTTTAGGCGTTAAAGTAAAAATTGATTTAGATTTATCGAATATTGATTTGTTAAAGGAGTTTGAAGATTTTACTCGTCAAATTATTTCTCTTGATAGTGAGAATACTAGTTTGGAACTTAATGCAAAAATTAATAGAGTTGGTGTAACAAATGCTTCAGATCGGGGTTTGGATATGTGGGCTAATTTTGGTATGGCAATTCAAATAAAACATTTATCATTAACTGAAGAATTAGCTGAAAACATTGTATCTTCAGTTTCATCTGACCGAATAGTTATTGTATGTAAAGAGAGTGAAGAAAAACTTATTTTGTCTTTATTAAATCAAATTGGTTGGCGTTCTAAGATTCAGAGTATTATCACTGAGGCAGATCTAATAAAATGGTACGATAAAGCATTGCGCGGGAAATCTGCATATTTAGTGGGAAGCAAGATATTAGAACATATCAGAAATGAAATAAGTTTAGAATTTCCTGCAACCGATATAGTAGATTTCAATCACTTTTTTCATGAATGTGAATACAATAAAGCATTAGATATTGAGAAATAACCTATGACAGACAACCTTCAAGATGTAATTTCCCCAAAACTCGCTGTGGCGATTGCAAATCCAATATTTCCAGCGGTGGATAGTCTATTGCGATCAGGTCGCCATATCAGCACGGAGCATTTAGATAATCATGCATTTTTAATGGATTTCCAAAATGAATTAGACGGATTTTATCGTCGCTATAACGTGGAACTAATTCGTGCTCCAGAAGGATTTTTCTATTTGCGTCCGAAAGCAACGACATTAATTGCGCGTTCAGTACTTTCTGAGCTGGAAATGCTTGTTGGTAAAGTGCTTTGTTATCTTTATTTAAGCCCAGAACGTTTAGCTCAACAAGGCATTTTTAGCACGCAAGAAGTGTATGATGAATTATTAAATCTTGCCGATGAAGTAAAATTATTAAAAGTAGTTAATCAGCGTTCAAGTGGTTCTGATTTAGATAAACAAAAATTGGCAGAAAAAGTGCGGGCGGCAATTGGTCGTTTACGTCGTTTAGGTATGATTCAAACTGTTGGCGAACAAAATAGTGGGAAATTTACGATTTCTGAATCTGTATTTCGTTTTGGGGCGGAAGTGCGTAGCGGAGATGATCCATTAGAGGCGCAAGCTCGACTCATTCGTGATGGGGAAGCGGCAACACCAGAATCCTTAGCGTTGGAAAAACAAGCGCGATTAGTGGAAAACGATACGGAAAGTGCGGATGAAATTGACGAAGAATTTGACGGAGAACAAGAATAATGTCTGATGTTTTTGGATTAGAAAATGAAATCGAATTAGAGAGCGATGAAGTCATTATGGAGAATGAAAACGTCGAAGAAATCGTTGAAGCACCTATGCCTTTTAGCATGACGGCAAACAATGGTGTAGAGCGTGGTAAATTTCGTTCTTTAACCTTAATTAACTGGAATGGTTTTTTTGCGCGTACTTTCGATTTAGATGAATTAGTTACCACGCTTTCTGGTGGTAACGGTGCAGGTAAATCAACCACAATGGCTGGATTTGTGACCGCATTAATTCCAGATTTAACCCTTTTACATTTCCGTAATACAACAGAAGCTGGCTCCACAGGCGGTTCTCGCGATAAAGGTTTACATGGTAAATTGCGTCCAGGTGTTTGTTACGCGGTATTAGACACCATTAACTCACGTCATCAACGTATTCTTGTTGGTGTGCGTCTGCAACAAATTGCAGGTCGTGATAAAAAAGTTGATTTAAAAACGTTTTCAATTCAAGGCGTCGAATTATCTCAAAATCCAACCGCACTTTTCACAGAAACCGTGGGCGAACGTCAAGTGCGCGTCCTTAATTTAAACGAACTTAAAGATAAAATTGAAAATATCGGTGCGCAATTTAAACAATATCATTCCATCACCGATTATCACGGTATAATGTTCGATTTAGGTATTATTCCGAAACGTTTACGTTCAGCATCAGACCGAAGCAAATTCTATAAACTTATCGAAGCGTCTTTATACGGTGGTATTTCCAGTGCAATCACACGCTCTTTACGTGACTATTTATTGCCAGAAAATTTAGGTGTGCGCAAAGCTTTCCAAGATATGGAAAGTGCATTACGTGAGAACCGTATGACTTTAGAAGCGATTAAGGTCACGCAATCAGATCGCAATTTATTTAAACATTTAATTACTGAAACCACTAATTATGTTGCTTCGGATTATATGCGTAATGCGAATGAACGCCGTGGCAATATTGAGGCTGCATTAGAATCTCGTCGCGAGTGGTATAAAGCAAAAGCAGAGCAGAATTTATCTCAACATCGTTTAGTTGATTTAAGTCGAGAAGCGGCTGAATTGGCAGAAAATGAACGTACTTTAGAAGTTGATCACCAAAGTGCGGTTGATCATCTTAACTTAGTGTTAAACGCTTTGCGTCACCAAGAGAAAATCACGCGCTATCAAGAAGATATTGCAGAACTCACCGAGCGTTTAGAAGAACAAAAAATAGTGGTTGAAGATGCGAATGATGCGTTAGAAGAAAGCCAAGCCCAATTTGAGCAAACTGAAATTGAAATTGACGCTGTACGAGCGCAATTAGCAGATTATCAACAAGCATTAGATGCCCAACAAACTCGCGCACTTCAATATCAACAAGCCATTACTGCACTCGAAAAGGCTAAAACCTTGTGTGGCTTAGCTGATTTAAGTGTTAAAAATGTAGAAGATTATCACGCAGAATTTGAAGCCCATGCTGAAAGTTTAACGGAAACTGTGCTTGAACTTGAGCACAAAATGTCTATTTCTGAAGCGGCAAAATCTCAGTTCGATAAAGCGTACCAATTAGTATGCAAAATTGCCGGCGAAATTCCACGCTCGAGCGCGTGGGAAAGTGCGAAAGAATTATTACGTGAATATCCAAGCCAAAAATTGCAGGCACAACAAACGCCACAACTTCGCACAAAATTACATGAACTTGAGCAACGTTATGCACAACAACAAAGTGCGGTCAAATTACTTAATGATTTTAATCAACGTGCTAATTTAAGTTTACAAACGGCAGAAGAATTAGAGGATTATCACGCAGAGCAAGAAGCGTTGATTGAAGATATTTCAGCAAGACTTTCAGAACAAGTGGAAAACCGTTCTACGCTTCGTCAAAAACGTGAAAATTTAACCGCACTTTATGATGAAAATGCGCGTAAAGCACCAGCATGGCTGACAGCTCAAGCTGCATTAGAACGTTTGGAACAACAAAGTGGCGAGACGTTTGAACATAGCCAAGATGTGATGAACTTTATGCAATCACAACTTGTGAAAGAACGTGAACTCACGATGCAACGTGATCAACTTGAACAAAAACGTTTGCAATTAGATGAACAAATTTCTCGTTTAAGTCAGCCAGATGGTTCAGAAGATCCGCGTTTAAATATGCTGGCAGAACGTTTTGGTGGTGTACTGCTTTCAGAGCTTTATGATGATGTTACCATTGAAGATGCGCCTTATTTCTCCGCACTTTACGGACCTGCACGTCATGCTATTGTTGTGCGTGATCTCAATGCTGTGCGTGAACAACTTGCGCAATTAGAAGATTGCCCAGACGATTTGTATTTAATTGAGGGCGATCCTACCGCATTTGACGACAGCGTATTGTCCGCACAAGAACTTGAGCTAGGTGTTGTAGTGCAAGTTTCAGATCGTGAATTACGCTATTCAAGATTCCCTGAAATCCCGTTATTTGGACGCGCAGCACGTGAAAAACGTTTAGAAGAATTACAAGTTGAACGTGATGAAGTGGCAGAAGAATATGCACAAATTGCGTTTGATGTACAAAAATGCCAACGTTTATACGAACATTTCAGCCAATTTGTTGGGTTGCATTTGGCACTTGCGTTCCAGCCAAATCCAGAAGCGTTAATGTCTGAAATTAATCGCGAACGCAATGAAATTGATCGTGAATTAAATCAATTCAATAACGGCGAACAACAATTACGCATTCAATTAGATAATGCAAAAGAAAAACTACAGTTACTCAACAAGTTAATTCCACAGCTCAATGTATTGACTCATGAAGATTTAATTGATCGTATTGAAGAATGTCGTGAGCAATTAGATATTGCAGAACAAGATGAATATTTTATTCGCCAGCATGGCGTAACGTTGTCACAATTAGAGCCGATTGCAAATAGTTTACAAAGTGATCCAGAAAATTACGAAGGCTTAAAAAATGAATTAACTCAAGCGATTGAGCGTCAAAAACAAGTTCAACAACGTGTATTTGCGTTAGCTGATGTTGTACAACGTAAACAGCATTTTGGTTATGAAGATGCAGGGCAGGCTGAAACTTCTGAACTCAACGAAAAACTTCGCCAACGTTTAGAACAAATGCAGGCACAGCGAGATACGCAACGTGAGCAAGTTCGTCAAAAACAAAGCCAATTTGCTGAATATAACCGCATATTAATTCAGTTACAAAGTTCTTACGATAGTAAATATCAGCTTTTAAATGAATTGATTGGTGAGATTAGCGATCTTGGAGTGAGAGCTGATGATGGTGCTGAAGAACGCGCCCGTATCCGTCGTGATGAATTACATCAACAACTTTCAACGAGCCGTCAGCGTCGGTCTTATGTAGAAAAACAACTCACATTAATTGAAAGCGAAGCTGACAACTTAAATCGTCTAATCCGCAAAACTGAACGCGATTATAAGACTCAACGTGAATTAGTGGTGGCAACGAAAGTGAGTTGGTGTGTAGTTTTACGTCTATCACGTAATTCTGATATGGAAAAACGCCTCAATCGCCGAGAGCTTGCTTATTTATCTGCAGATGAGTTACGTTCAATGTCGGATAAAGCATTAGGTGCGTTGCGTACAGCGGTGGCAGATAATGAATATCTACGTGATAGTCTAAGAGTGTCTGAAGATAGTCGTAAACCTGAAAATAAAGTGCGGTTCTTTATTGCGGTGTATCAGCATCTACGTGAACGTATTCGTCAAGACATCATTAAAACGGATGATCCAATTGATGCCATTGAACAAATGGAAATTGAGCTTTCTCGTTTAACGGCTGAATTAACTGGCCGTGAGAAAAAATTGGCTATCAGTTCTGAAAGTGTTGCAAATATTATGCGTAAAACGATTCAGCGTGAACAAAATCGTATTCGTATGCTCAATCAAGGTTTGCAAAACATCTCGTTTGGTCAAGTAAAATCTGTTCGTTTGGTAGTGAATATTCGTGATACCCATGCCATGTTGTTGGACGCACTTTCTGGTCAGCAAGATGAATATCAAGATTTATTCAACGATAACCGCATGACTTTCTCGGAAGCTATGGCGAAGCTTTATCAACGCATCAATCCACATATTGATATGGGACAACGCACAGCGCAAACAATTGGTGAAGAATTGTTAGATTACCGTAATTATCTTGAGCTTGAAGTGGAAGTATTCCGTGGTGCTGATGGTTGGTTACGCGCTGAAAGTGGCGCACTTTCTACTGGTGAAGCTATCGGTACAGGTATGTCAATTCTCTTAATGGTTATTCAAAGCTGGGAAGAAGAAAGCCGTCGAATTCGTGGTAAAGATATTGTGCCTTGTCGCTTGTTGTTCTTAGATGAAGCAGCGCGTTTAGACGGTAAATCTATTTCTACCTTATTCGAACTTTGCGAACGTTTGGATATGCAGTTACTTATTGCTGCGCCAGAAAACATTAGCCCAGAAAAAGGAACAACCTATAAACTCGTGCGTAAAATCGCAGGCAACCAAGAGCATGTACACGTTGTTGGTTTACGAGGATTCGGTGCGACAGAATAAAAAATAGAAGGGAAGTGCGGTTAAAATTTTAAGATTTTTGACCGCACTTAAGCCTTTAAGGAAGAAATAATGAAAATTTTTACATCAAAAAAAGGACAATTATCACAGCTGAAGCAGCAAAAATTTAAGCTGGAAAAGGATATTCAGCGTTTATTTGAAGAAAATCTTACCTTGTTAAGTGGCTATATTTTTATTCGCTCGGAATTTTCTATTAAAAATTCACGTATTGATACCTTAGCTTTTGATCCTGAAACTCAAGCCTTTGTCATTATTGAATATAAAAGACAACAAAATTCTAGTGTGGTTGATCAAGGGATTTCTTATCTTAATTTGATGCTTGAATATAAAGCTGATTTTATTGTGGAATATAATGAAAAGCAAAAAGCCCCACTTAAAAGAAATGATGTGGATTGGTCACAATCTAAGGTGATTTTTGTTTCACCTACTTTTAATGATTTCCAAATTCAAGCCACAAATTTTAAAGATTTACCTATTGAATTATGGGAAGTTAATCGCTTTGATAATGATATTATTACGCTCAATATTATTAATAAATCAAAATCAGCACCGAATATTAAAGCTGTTTCTATTGAAAAAAATGAAGAATTTTCTACATTAAAAGAAATAAAAGTTTATCAAGAATCTGATCACTTAAGTGATAAATCAGATTTTATTCAAGAACTATACGAAGATTTTAAACAAGGCATTTTAAATTTAGATCCTAATATCGAAATTAATACTAGAAAACTTTACATTGCATTCAAAAAAGATCGAAATATTGCAGATATTCGTATCCAACAAAAGAATTTAAAAATTTGGATTAATCTTCCTTATGGAGAGTTAGATGATCCTAAAAATTTAGCAAAAAATGTATCTAATACAGGTCACTGGGGGAATGGGGATTATGAAATTACCATTGAAAGTACCCAATATCTTGAATACATTATGAGTTTAATTAAACAAGCTATTAAGGATTAATAAATGCACAATCTTATTCTTGCCATTCTTTGTAGCGTAGCGGTTTCAGTTTTACTAAAAATTGCCCGTAAAAAAAATATTATTATTGGACAAGCTATCGCATTCAACTACATCACAGCCATTACTTTTAGTTATTTCTTACTCAAACCTGATTTTAAAGGCTTAGAATTTACTGATTACATTGTACGAAGCGAAAACTCACCCATTTTTTTAGCACTAGGTTTATTGCTACCTAGCGTGTTTATTATTATGTCAAAAGCGGTGGAGTTTGCTGGAATTGTACGTTCTGATGCTGCACAACGTCTTTCGTTGTTTCTTCCTATTTTATCGGCATTTTTAATTTTTCATGAAACACTAAGCCAATCTAAAATCACTGGCGTTGTATTAGCCTTTATTGGTTTATTTTGTTTATTAACTAAGCCAAATCAAGGACAAAGTGCGGTGAATTTTAAAGGTGTTTTAGGATTAATTGGCGTGTGGTTTGGGTATGGCATTATTGATATTTTATTCAAGCAAGTTGCAAAAAGCGGCGGTGCATTTCCTGCAACATTGTTTATTTCTTTTTCGCTTGCAGCTTGCGTTATGTTTATCTATTTATTCTTAAAACGTGCCCAATGGACAACATCAAGTGTAATTGGCGGCATCGTTTTAGGGGTATTGAATTTCTTTAATATTTTATTCTATATAAAAGCACATCAAAGTTTTGCTGGAAATCCAACGCTTGTTTTCGCGGGAATGAACATTGGCGTAATTTGCTTAGGTACGATAACTGGCGCATTAGTTTTTAAAGAAAAAATCAGTAAGCTAAATTGGCTAGGTATTATTTTTAGTTTATCAGCTATTTTCTGCCTATATTATTTAGATAAACTTATTGCGTAAAAGAGAGTAGTCATGGCAAAAGATTTCAGCTTTTTTATTTACGATTATGAAAGTTTTGGTGTAAATCCAGCAATAGATCGCCCTGCGCAATTTGCGGGTATTCGTACAGATGCTGATTTTAATATCATTGGCGAACCAATAATGTTTTATTGTAAACAAACCAACGATTATTTACCGGCTCCTGAAGCCGTAATGGTAACAGGAATTACACCACAAGAATGTAATGAAAAGGGGTTTTCAGAGCCTGAATTTGCCGCAAGAATCTTGACAGAATTCTCACAGCCCGATACTTGCGTAATGGGTTATAACAACATTCGTTACGATGATGAAATGACGCGTTATACGTTTTATCGTAATTTTATTGATCCTTATGAATACAGCTGGAAAAACGGGAATTCACGCTGGGATTTGTTAGATTTAGTGCGAGCTTGTTATGCCTTGCGTCCAGAAGGGATTAATTGGGCTTATGACGATGATGGAATGCCAAGTTTCCGCTTAGAAAAACTCACTAAAGCAAATGGTATTGAGCATGAAAATGCTCATGATGCAATGGCGGATGTATATGCAACTATTGCTATGGCGAAATTAATTAAAGAAAAACAGCCTAAATTATTCCAATATTTCTTTGAAAATCGCGGTAAAAAAGAAATCGAAAAATTGGTTGATACAGGAGCAATGGCACCTTTAGTACATGTTTCTGGGATGTTAGGGAATTATCGTGGAAATTGCACTTGGGTTGCCCCTTTAGCTTGGCATCCGACAAATCAAAATGCACTTATTGTTTGTGATTTAACTGGCGATATCGATAATTTATTAGCCAAAAGTGCGGATGAATTACGGGCGAATTTATATACCAAAAAATCAGAATTAGAAGAAAGGAGCGTTCCACCTGTTCCATTAAAACTCGTACATATTAATAAATGTCCTATTTTAGCGCCAGCCAAAACCTTGTTGCCAGAAACAGCAAATCGCTTGGGTATTGATTGTCAATTATGCTTGGATAATCTTGCAAAATTACGAGCATCTTTTGATATTCGTGAAAAAGTGACGGATATTTTTAATGAAGAACGTCAATTTGCATCAAATGATAATGTAGAAACTGAGCTATATAATGGCTTTTTCAGCAATGCTGATAAAAATAATATGTCTATTTTACGTAGTTTACCTGCAGAAAAATTATCTGAACATGGTTTAGCTTTTGAAGATAAACGTATCCCTGAATTATTGTTCCATTATCGCGCTCGTCATTTTTATAAAACCCTTACACGCGCTGAACAAATTAAATGGCAAAAATACCGACAGAATAAACTTGAAAAAAGTGCGGTAGATTTTGAATCAAGTTTACAACGTTTAGCAGAGAAACATTCGGATAATCCTGAAAAACTATCTTTATTACAACAAGTATATGAATACGGTATAAAATTACTAGGTTAGTCGATACGTTGTCACATTTTGTCAAAAAGCACGTTTTAATAAAAACGTGCTTTTTTTTGTTGTTTTTCAGGGAAGAAAATATCCAAGAAATTCTCCAGATTTCACTTTACATTTTCTTTACATTTAAATTCATCCGTTCAATAACTCTATAAAATGACTCGTTACAACGTGTTATCTAGCCTTATTTTGTCTTGTTTTGCTAGTGCCTGTGACTTGTGTATAACTCTGTGATTTATTTAGTCCGTAGTTTTTGCTAACCCGATAACTAATTTCGCATAATGTATATTATGTTAAATTGTAAAAATGCAAAGTAACTTTAATTATAGGTTATAAAGAGATTATTTCTCCTCTCTTAATTAGTTATACTTAATCAAATAAGATGAACGAGTAAATTAATTTAGAGCCATACTATGATGTTTATTTACAGTGTTCGATTCATGGGTGTGAAAGTACTGCAGCATTTAAAGATTTATGCTTGATTGATAAAGATTTAGGTGATTTAGCAACTGCTACATAATCTAAATAATATAAGTTTAGATGGGTGAAAAACTACCAAGCTGTGTTTTTTATGTATCTAAGCTCTCCACTAGCCCGCTATTTTCGATTTTCTGATGTGTTATTTACTACCGTGTCAGCTAATACTTGCAACGCGTATTATCATTGAATTTCTTTATTATTTTTTGATATGACAAAGCGTTTAGGTATGATAAACGAAAAACTACTCCCCTTCGTTTCAGTACTTTCAATATTTAAATGAGAATGATATTGTAATAAAGTATGCTTCACAATAGCTAGTCCTAAACCACTTCCACCAGTTAAATGGCTACGAGATTCATCAACTCTATAAAAACGTTCTGTTAAATGTGGAATATGCTGTGGTGATATGCCAACACCATTATCTATCACGTTAAATTTAATACCCTGTTCACAAGTTTCCCATTGAATTTGAATATGACACTGTTTACCAGAATGCTTAATAGCATTATAAATTAAATTTGAAACGGCACTTCTTAGTTGAGATTCATTTCCAAAAATAATGATATTAGGCTGAATAATAAATTCAATATGATGATTATAAGTATTTAATATATCTGTATCTTTTCTTAAAGAATTTATCATGGCTGACATATCAAATTTACGAAAATCCTTATCTGAAGTTGTTTCTATTTTTGCTAAAAAATTAAATTGTTGTAATAGATGTTCCATTCGTTGGCTTTGCTCTTGCATTGCAAAAATAGCCTTTTTTTGTAGAGGGTTCTGAATATTATTATCTGCAAGAATTTCTAAGTAACCTTGTAATACGGTTAATGGAGTACGTAGCTCGTGATTAATATTACTCAAGAATTTTTGGCGTGAATTAAGTAAATGAATCATATCTGTAATATCTCGAGCGATAACTAAAATCATATGAGAATTATAAGCGTGCGACTGCACCTCAATATAACGTTGATTATAAGTTAATAGTACTAACGGTCGTCTTTTTTTTTGACTGAAAAAATAATGTTTAAATTGTTCATAAAAAATAACATCAAAAATATTTTTCTGGACTTTTTTATTCCAACAAAAATCAAACATCTGTTGCGCAATTGAATTACACCAAGAAATATTACCATTATGCTGACAGATAATAATTGCATCTGGTAAATACTTAATATTTTTATTTATTTGAGATAACAAACGTAAACTTGCACATTTTTCTTTGTAAATTTGATGACGATGGTAGGCTTCAGTTTGAGAGAATGTTCCTAATTGTAATAAAGAGAATTTATTATCTTGCTTTAAATTGAGATATTTGAGTAAACGATATTCATTAATATGATGCCAAGCTAAAATTAATAAAAGTATTATTGCAAACCAAAGAATAAAATCAGAAGTAAATAAGGAAATAATGATTGCCAAATTTATTTCAACAATAAAATTCAATATTTTTTTCATTGTTTATCTCGTAAATAACTAGAAAATCGATAACCAGATCCTCGAACTGTTTGGATATAATGTTCACATTGAAAAGGAGCTAAATTACGGCGTAAACGGCGAATATAGCTATCAACAGTGCGATATTCAACTTCTAGATCATTATGCCAAATACGATTTAACAATTGTTCTCTAGAATAAACTTTTTCAGGGTGCCTCATAAAAAAATGTAACAATTTAAATTCTGTACTACTTAAATTAATTTCCTGCTGTTGGAAAAACACTCTCTGAGCATTTTCATCAATGGAAAGTTCATCGATTTGTATAAATTGACTTTGTTGTTCATAAATTCTCCTCCATACTGCCTCAATGCGAGCTAATAAAATTTGAGGTGAAAAGGGTTTAGTGATGTAGTCATCAGCCCCTGCATTTAAACAGGCAATACAATCTTCTTCTGTACTTTTAGCTGTAAGCATAATAATGGGAATCGCAGCATAGCTTTCTTGCTTTTTAATATACTGTATAAATTGTATACCTGAACGACCAGGTAGCATCCAATCCAATAATATTAGTTTAGGATTTTCTTTTATCTTGTTTATCGCTGTTTTGAAATCGCTCGCTTCAATCACATCATAGTATTTTTGAGATAAAAACAGTGCGATCATTTCACGGATTGCACATTCATCTTCAACTATCAGAATTTTTCTCGTCATAATACTCCTTCATTTGATTTATGGCATAAAAGTGAAGTGAGAAATAATACATTCTCACCAAACTTTTACTTTTTAATAAGAGTGAGCTCAAAATAACTACCCCATTTTACCGCGAATATAATCTTCTGTACGTTGTATCTTGGGTCTATCAAAAATTTGTTGTGTTTGACCAAATTCAACTAATTCACCCAAATACATGAATGCCGTATAGTCGGAGCAACGTGTAGCTTGTTGCATATTATGAGTTACTATAACCACAGTATAATCTTGTTTTAACTCCGTAATGAGTTCTTCAATTTTCATAGTCGAAATAGGATCTAATGCCGAACAAGGTTCATCTAACAACAACACACTAGGTTTAATAGCAATCCCTCGAGCAATGCACAAGCGTTGCTGTTGTCCGCCAGATAAACTATCTCCGCTTTTATGTAATTTATCTTTCACTTCATTCCAAAGAGCGGCCTTAGTCAATGCCCATTCTACTCGTTCATTCATCTTTTCTTTTGATAATTTTTCAAACAAACGAACACCGAATGCAATATTATCATAAATCGACATTGGAAATGGCGTTGGTTTTTGGAAAACCATACCAACCTTAGCACGAATCAGAGAAATATCCATCTTTGTTGTGAGTAAATTTTCACCGTCTAAATTAATTTCACCAGTAGCTTTTTGATTTGGATATAGTTCAAACATCCGATTAAAACTCCGCAATAAAGTAGATTTACCGCAACCTGAAGGACCAATAAAGGCGGTCACTTTATTCTTAGCGATACGTAAATTAATGTTTTTTAATGCATGAAAATCCTCATAGTAGAAATTTAGATTTTGCACAGCTATTTTGGTTTCTTGTAGACTAATCATATTGCCTCATTATTTTTTATGTTGAAAGAAGAGTCGAGTGAAAATGTTTAAGCAAAGCACAAATAATGTTATTAGAGCTGCACCTGCCCAAGCTAGATTATTCCAATCTGTAAAAGGACTTGCTGCATATTGATAAATAACTACAGGTAAATTTGCGATAGGTTCATTCATATTCCAAGATAGAAATTGATTAGACAGAGCGGTAAATAATAGCGGTGCAGTTTCTCCTGAAATTCGGGCAACTGCTAATAGCACGCCAGTTAAAATCCCTGATTTAGCTGCTCGATAACAAATCATCATAATAACTTGCCATTGAGAGCAACCAAGAGCTGCCGCTGCTTCACGTAAATTATTTGGTACAAGTAATAACATATTGTCCGTAGTGCGTACCACGATAGGAATAAGCAATAAAGCTAATGCGAATGCTCCAGCCCACCCTGAAAAATGCTCGATTTTTGATACATATAAGCTGTAAACAAACAAACCAACAATAATAGAAGGGGCAGAAAGAAGAATATCATTAAGAAAACGGGTAATTTGTGCGAAACGGCTATAACGACCATATTCTGCCAAATACGTTCCTGCCAATACCCCTATAGGCGTGCCTATCAATGTACCCGCACCGACAATAAAAAACGAACCAATCAGTGCATTTAACAATCCCCCTTTTTCATTAGGGGCAGGGGTAGATTGTGTGAATAAATCAATTGATAAAGCTGGAATGCCTTTGGTAATTAGAGTGAATAATATCCAACACAACCAAAATAAGCCGATAATGACTGAAATATAGGAAAGCCCTAACATTAATTTATTGTGTGTTTTACGCCAATAAAAACGCAAGTTTTGATTAGTTTTCATCTTATTTCCCTTTTGTTTGTTGCATTTTTGTAATCATTAATCTTGATAAAATCAATACCATAGTTGTGATAACAAAGAGAAGTAATCCTAATTCCATCAATGCAGATTTTTGTAATCCACCTGCTTCATTAAATTCGTTAGCAATAGCAGATGCGATTGAGGTAGAAGGTGAAAATAAGGAATTAGGCAATTGAAACGAATTACCTATAATAAAAGTGATAGCCATTGTTTCGCCCAATGCTCTTCCCAATCCTAGCATCACACTCCCAACAAGCCCTATTCTAGTGTGTGGTACAATCACTTGTCGAACCACTTCCCAAGTGGTTGCACCTAATCCATAAGCACCTTCTTTTAACATTGGTGGTACTATACTAAAGACATCCCGCATTACGGATGCAATAAAAGGAATGATCATTATGGCAAGCACTAATCCTGCCGTAAATAAACCAACACCAAAAGGTACGCCAGAAAAAAATAATTCTAATCCAGGTAAATTCCCCAAATTGTCAATTAGTACTGGCTGAATATGTTCTTGAAATAATGGAACGAAAACAAACAACCCCCACATTCCGTAAATAATAGAAGGAATTGCAGCTAGCATTTCAATTGCAATGCTTATAGGACGTTTTAGCCAATTGGGAGCTAGCTCCGTTAAAAAAATAGCAATACCAAATGAAATGGGTACTGCGATAAATAATGCGATACCCGCCGTAATAAGCGTACCTAAAATAGGAATAATTGCCCCATATTGTTCTTGTACAGGATCCCAATATGTTTCTAATAGAAAACTCCCACCAAAACGTTTAATACTTTCCCAGCTTCCTATGACTAAAGAAATTAAAATAGCAGCAAGTAAAATAAACACAAGCAAAGCAAACAATGCCGTAGTCTGTTTGAATAATGATTCAATCCATGTTTGATTAAAATATTTCTGACTTTTTGTGAGCATAAGTATTTTCCAAAATTATTTAAGATAACCGCACTTTATTAATGTTAAGTGCTAGGTTTTGTATAAAGTGCGGTATAAAATAAAGAGATTTTTATTGTTTTAGCTCTGTTTTCCATTGACTTTTAATGGTAGACACCACATCAGCTGGAATTGGCACATAATCTAATTCAGTTGCCGCATCTTGCCCTCTTGAGAATGCCCAATCAAAAAAGGCTAATACATTTTTAGTTGTTTCAGGATTGTCAGAATATTTATTTAATAAAATAAAACTCGCCGCCGTAATTGGCCAAGATTTTTCCCCCGTTTCATTGGTTAATATAACACCCATTCCTGCCTTTTCGTGCCATTTTGCGTGACTTGCAGCTGCCATGAAACTTTCATTAGAAGGCTGTACAAATTGCCCTGCTTGATTTTGTAATGAAATCCAAGCAAGCTGATTTTGTTTGGCATAGGCATACTCTACATAACCAATGCTGTATTTCATTTGGCGAACATAAGAAGCAACTCCCTCATTCCCCTTTCCACCTTGACCTGTTAACCACTTCACTGATTTACCTTCACCAACTTGATTTTTCCAATCGTTCGAAACTTTAGATAGATAATTAGTGAAGCCAAATGTTGTTCCAGAGCCGTCTGAACGATGAATCACAATAATGTTTTTATTTGGTAAAGGAAGCGTTGGATTTAATGCAACTAAGTCAGGATCGTTCCATTTTTTAATCTTACCAAGGAAGATTTCTGCTAACAGCTTACCTGATAACTTTAATTTACCAGGTTTAATTTCAGGCAAATTAACAACAGGCACTATACCACCGATAACCGCAGGGAATTGGACTAGTTGGTGTTGTTGTAATAATTCGGATTTCATTGGATCGTCAGAGGCACCAAAATCAACCGTTTTTGCAATAATTTGCTGTTGTCCGCCGCCCGAACCGATGGATTGATAATTAACTTTATTCCCAGTTTCTTTCTCATATAAAGATGCCCACTTCGCATAAATTGGATAAGGGAAAGACGCTCCAGCACCAGTGATGCTATTAGCTTGAGCAAAAGGTAACGTACCTAAGGTTAAAACGATAATAAGATTTTTTTTCATTTTATGCATAAACATAACAAATTCTCCTTGAGTGTTATTTAGATTGCGTAGCGAAGTGTAGAAAATAATTGTGACAGTTTGATGACAATATGAAAAATTTTAAATGGATAATCAAAAGAAAGTAGTTATAAGAAAAGTACAGGTAAATTTGACCGTGTTTTTCTAGCAGAATGATATTACATTTGTCAATTAATTGATAACGATCTTTAGGTTTAATAAAAGTTGGTAAGTTTTCATGTTTACTCGATAATCTAAATTTTCATCCAAATCTAAGGAGGAAAGTAAAGACATATCTAATACTAATTTAAAATTTGTTAGTTTTATTGTGACAACGTCATATTTAATTTATAGAATTATGTAAATGATAATAATTGTTTTTTATTTTTCTTTTTAAAATTAATTAGTTATATCAAAATTTTTGATAAAAAAACTTGCAATTATCATTTGTGAATTTAAAATGATTGCCGCAAATTACGCTTTATTGCATTTTATCAATCAAAATGGAAAGGAATTAGTTATGCTTAATCAAATAATCATAAACAAGCTGAACGACCAAATTAACTTAGAGTTCTACTCTTCTAATGTTTATTTACAAATGAGTGCATGGTGTTCAAAACACGGTTATGAGGGGGCTGCTACCTTCTTACTTCGTCATGCTGATGAAGAATTAGAACATATGCAAAAACTGTTTAATTATGTAAGTGAAACTAGTGGTATGCCTATTTTAGGAAAAATTGATGCACCTAAACATGATTATTCTTCATTAAGAGAAGTTTTTGAAATAACTTTAGAACATGAAAAATTAGTCACGTCAAAAATCAATGAATTAGTTGAAGTTACTTTTGAAAGCAAAGACTACTCTACTTTTAACTTCCTGCAGTGGTATGTAGCAGAACAGCATGAAGAAGAAAAATTATTTAGTGGAATTATTGATAGATTTAATCTTGTTGGCGAAGATGGTAAAGGATTATTCTTTATTGATCGTGAACTCGCAACTTTGGAATAGATAGGAGAAAATAGTATGTTATCAGAAAATGTAGTAAAACTATTAAACGATCAAATGAATTTAGAGTTTTATTCTTCTAATTTATATTTACAAATGAGTGCTTGGTGCGATCAGCAAGGCTTTGAAGGCACTGCAAAATTCTTATCAGTTCATGCTGCTGAAGAAATGCAACATATGCGTAAATTATTTACTTATTTAAATGAAACTGGCTCACTTGCTGTAATTTCTGCAATTGAAGCACCTGCACATGAATATAAATCATTAAAAGAAGTAATTGAAGCTACCTATGAGCATGAAAAATTAATTACCAGTAAAATCAATGAATTAGTAGGTAAAACCTTTGAAGAAAAAGACTACTCTGCATTTAATTTCTTACAATGGTATGTGGAAGAACAACATGAAGAAGAAAAATTATTTAGTAGTATTTTAGATAAATTAAATTTTCTTGGAGAAGATGGCAAAGGCTTGTTCCTAATTGATAAGGATTTAGGTAATCTCTCTACTAAAGCCTAATTATAGATTATCAAATCTGGCAGATCTTTTATTTAAAATAATGTGTCTGCCAGATTATTTTATTCCAAATTTTCCAAAATATTTTCTATTGCATATTTTGAGTTAATCAAGGTATTATAAAAATGAAAAGGATTTATACTGATGAACCAACCAACCAACCAACCAACCAACCAACCAAAATAATAAAACCGTTGCGGTAGTAACTTCAACAATAGGTCGTCCAGAATTATCTTTGGCTATTAAAAGCGTACAAAATCAAACTTATCCATGTAAGCATTATGTATTTGTCGATGGCAATATTTTCTGGGATAAGGCTAAATCTATATTAGAACAATTTTCTGATGTAATTCCTATTTACTTACCAATGAATACAGGAAAAAACGGAATTCTTAACGGTGCAATTAACGCAGCAGCAGCTTTTCTTGTTGAAGAAGACATTATTTGTTACTTAGATGATGATAATCAGTTGCGAGAAGATCACGTGGAAAGCTTAGTAAACGTGATTGAGCAAGGTGCTGATTTTGCTTATTCTTTGCGATCTTTTTACGATTCAAATCATCAATTTATTTGCCATGATGATTTTGAATCGCTCGGAAATTGGAATACAAAAAGCGATATTTTCGTAGATGTTAAAATAAAAGATATTCAGCAACAACTTCATTTTACTTTCAATGAAATTAATGGGCATATTGATACTAATTGTTACGCTGTACCTCGAGAAATTGCACAAAAAACTGCATATAGCTGGAATACTCCATTGATTGGTGATCGTAGCTTTTTATCTGCCTTAAAAAGTTTAGGGTTAATAGGTCAAACTTCAGGAAAATATACCGTAAAATATAGAGCCGATTTCAATAAACTAATTGCTGTTCGTCGTGTTTTTCCTCAATTATCTTTGTCAGATGAAGATAACAATAATATTTCTGCAAAAATATTAGAAGTGATAAATCAGCAAAATATAGAATATTATGGAGGTCGCCCTTGGGCAAAGGAATAAAAAACACATTTTTTAATCAAAAAACATAAAAAATTAAAATCAGGCTTGACTTATTCCTTTTGTACTAGTTTAATAGTACAAAATTTCCAAAAGGATAAATAAATATGAATATTCAAGCTCAAGCCTTTATTGCGGTAACAGCTCAAGCCGTTCCTTATTATGCTGATACGACCGCTATTTTTAATACACTTTGCCAACCTAATTCAAATTCTCTTCTACTCGACTCTGCCGAAATCGGGAGTAAAAATAGTTTACAGAGTCTTATTTTAGTTAATGCTGCAGTTAAGATAACTTGTTTAAGTCACAACGTCACATTTAAAGCATTAAATACAAATGGAAAACAAGTTTTAAAAGAAATTCATCCAAAATTAACCGCACTTGGGAAAGTAAGTGCGGTCAATTTTGAAGAAGAATTTTCTATACAATTTTCGCCACTTGATAATCAACTCGATGAAGATAGCAAATTACAATCTGCCACTATTTTTGATGGACTACGTGTTGTTTCTACTTTTTATCAACATAGCCAAACGCCTATTTTCTTAGGTGGATTATTTGCTTACGATCTCGTCGCAAATTTCATTCCAATGGATGGCATTACATTACAACATGATGGTATCAACTGCCCTGATTACAGTTTCTATCTTGCCGAACACCTCATTACCATCGATCATCAAAATCAACAAGCAACACTCAAAAGTTTCTGTTTTGCTCAAGAAGAACAAGTCAATATTGCGAAAACCTCGCTTTCTATCGCGAAAAAACTAAAAAATATTGATAACGTTCTTTCTATTAAAGCGGCAAGTGATGAAGTTAAAACAAACTTTGACGATCCTGAATTTACTGGCATTGTGAAAGCTTTAAAACACCATATTAACATTGGTGATGTCTTCCAAATTGTGCCTTCTCGCCGTTTCTCCCTTGCTTGCCCGAATACATTAGCCAGTTACGCTCAACTCAAACAAAATAATCCAAGCCCTTATATGTTCTATATGAATGATGAAGACTTTATTTTGTTTGGTGCATCGCCAGAAAGTGCGCTGAAATATTCGCCAGAAAATCGTCAGTTAGAAATTTACCCCATCGCAGGTTCACGCCCTCGTGGTTTTGACGCTCACGGCAATATCGATCCTGAATTGGATGCACGTTTAGAACTAGAACTTCGCCTTGATCATAAAGAACAAGCGGAACATTTAATGTTGGTTGATTTAGCGCGTAACGACATTGCTCGAGTTTGCCAAAATGGTACCCGTAAAGTGGCAGAATTAATGCAAGTGGATCGCTATTCTCACATTATGCATTTAGTGTCTCGTGTGGTGGGTAAATTACGCCCTGAATTAGATGCACTTCACGCCTATCAAGCCTGTATGAATATGGGCACATTAACTGGTGCACCAAAAATTAAAGCGATGCAGCTTATTTATCAATTTGAGCAACAAAAACGCCATAGTTACGGTGGTGCGGTGGGTTATCTCACGTCTGATGGACATTTTGATACCTGTATCGTGATTCGTTCTGCTTTCGTACAAAATGGGATAGCCCATGTACAAGCAGGTTGCGGTGAAGTATTGGATTCTGATCCACAAATGGAAGCCGATGAAACACGCCATAAAGCAGCGGCTGTCTTAAAAGCAATTCGTCAAGTTAATACACAAGCAAAATAAGGAAGAATTATTATGGCTAATATTTTATTTTTAGATAACTTCGATTCCTTCACTTACAATCTTGTGGATCAATTTCGTGTATTAGGTCACAACGTCACAATTTATCGTAATGACTGCGACTTAGAAAAACTGGTAGAAACCGCACTCAATATCAATACACTTGATACCATTCTTGCACTTTCTCCAGGGCCAGGAACACCATCAGAAGCGGGGATTTTACTGCCATTGATCGAACGCTTAAAAAATCAAGTGCCGATTATTGGAATTTGTTTAGGCCATCAAGCGTTGATTCAAGCCTTTGGTGGTAAGGTTGTTCACGCTGGCGAAGTGTTGCATGGTAAAGTTTCTCGTATATCCCATGATAACGAAGCTATGTTTAAAGATCTTGCTAATCCAATGCCTGCGGCGCGTTATCATTCTTTAATGGGACAAGATTTACCAAAAGAATTTATCGTCAATGCGGAATATAATGGCATTATCATGGCAATTCGTCATCGTGATTTACCCATTTGCGCATTCCAATTTCACCCTGAAAGTATTTTAACTGTGCAAGGTTCGCAATTATTACAACAATCAATTGAATGGTTGTTAAATAGATAAGACAGAAAAAAGTGCGGTGATTTTTAACCGCACTTTAAAGGAGAAAAAATGATCACCGTATTCGGACTTAAATCCAAACTCGCACCACGTCGTGAACAACTCGCGGAAGTAATTTATAACAGTCTTCATCTCGGATTAGACATTCCAAAAGGCAAGCACGCGATTCGCTTTTTGTGTTTAGAAAAAGAAGATTTTTACTACCCTTTTGATCGTAGCGATGATTACACCGTCATCGAAATTAACCTGATGGCTGGTCGTATGGAAGGTACAAAAAAACGCTTGATAAAAATGCTATTTAGCGAATTAGAGTACAAACTCGGTATTCGAGCTCACGATGTGGAAATTACGATTAAAGAACAACCGGCACATTGCTGGGGTTTCCGAGGAATGACAGGCGATGAGGCACGCGATTTAGATTACGATATTTATGTTTAATAAAATATAGAAAATTAACAAATCCATATACAAAGAAAAACAGGAATAAACTATGCAACACAACCAATTATTAGAGCAACTTTATAGCGGACATTCACTTTCAACCTCAGAAAGCACCGCACTTTTTAATGCAGTCATCCAAGGTGAGCTTTCCAATGAACAAATTGCTGCAATGCTTATTGCTTTAAAAGTGCGGGAAGCAAATACTGAGGAAATTACGGGTGCGGTTGCCGCCTCATTACAAAATGCCAAAGTATTTCCACGTCCAGATTATCCTTTTGCGGATATTGTAGGAACGGGTGGTGATGGACAAAACACCATTAATATTTCCACAGCCAGTGCGATTGTTGCGGCATCAATGGGAGCAAAAGTGGCAAAACATGGCAATCGTAGCGTGTCGAGTAAATCAGGTGCTAGCGATGTGCTTACCGCACTTGGCGTTAATGTGAACGTCACACCAGAGCAAGCTCGACAAGCATTAGATGAAATTGGTGTCTGTTTTTTATTTGCTCAACAATATCATTCTGGCTTCCGTCATGTTGCACCAGTCCGTACCGCTTTAAAAACGCACACTATATTTAATATTTTAGGGCCGCTTATCAATCCTGCTCGCCCAACTTATCATTTACTTGGCGTATATGCGCCTGAATTAGTAAAAACCTATGCTGAAACCGCAGTTACCTTAGAACATCAACATTCCTTTGTTGTACATGGTTCTGGCTTAGATGAAGTCGCATTGCACGGCGAAACACAAGTGGCAGAAATTAAAAATGGCAAAATTGAATATTTCACTTTAACGCCTGAAGATTTTGGCTTAAAAACGCAATCCCTCGAAAGTCTTCGCGGTGGTGAACCACAAGAAAATACCCAATATCTGACCGCACTTTTACAAGGCAAAGGAAAGGCTGAACATGCTAATGCGGTGGCTGCAAATACGGCATTATTATTGAAATTATTCGGTTACGATGATTTAAAACAAAATGTGCAAAATGTATTGGCGCATCTTGCATCAGGTAACGCCTTTAAAACATTACAGAAATTAACCACATATTAATAAAAAGCTAATTTGATACACCACAATAAGAAGAAAAATGATGATCACTCAAGATTTTACCAAACCCATTGATTCCGCTACGGTGCTACAAAAAATCGTGCTTGATAAAGCACAATGGGTTAAAGCAAAAGAAAAGGAATTTCCCCTTTCACAATTTAAACAAAACATTCAAAACTCTGACCGCTCTTTTTATGATGCGTTAGCAAAAGGTACGCATCAAAAGCCCGCTTACATTTTGGAATGTAAAAAAGCCTCCCCTTCTAAGGGATTAATTCGTGCTGAATTTAATTTGGAAGAAATCGCCAATGTCTATAAACATTATGCCTCTGCTGTATCTGTTCTGACAGATGAAAAATACTTCCAAGGCAATTTTGAGTTCTTGCCGTTAGTTCGCGGTATCGTGAGCCAACCTGTGCTTTGCAAAGATTTTATGATTAGCGAATATCAAGTTTACCTTGCTCGCTACTATCAAGCGGATGCGATTTTATTAATGCTTTCTGTGGTAAATGATGAAACTTATCGTGTGCTGGCAGAGCTTGCACATTCTCTTGGCATGGGCGTATTGACAGAAACCAGCAATGAAGAAGAATTTGAACGCGCCCTTGCGCTTGGTGCGAAAATCATTGGTGTTAATAATCGTAACTTGCACGATTTAACTGTGGATTTAAATCGTGTTGTTAAACTCACTGAAAAATACGCCGACCGAATCCCTGCTGATGTACGTATTATTAGCGAATCAGGCATTTACAATCACAAGCAAATTCATCAATTACAAAAGGTGGCGCATGGTTTCTTAATTGGGAGTAGCTTAATGGGCAACCAAGATTTGAATAATGCGGTTCGCTCGGTGATTTTTGGAGAAAATAAAGTATGCGGTTTAACACGCACGCAAGATGTCAAAATCGTTTACGAAAACGGGGCACTTTACGGCGGATTAATCTTCGTAGAACATTCAAAACGTTGTGTGAGTTTACGCCAAGCGCAAGAATTAGTAACCGCTGCGCCACTTCGATTTGTTGGTGTTTTTCAGAATCAAGAAATTGACTTTATCGTCAAAATAGCCAACCAGTTGCAGCTTTATGCGGTGCAATTACATGGTGCAGAAACTGAAGCATTTATTACCGCACTTCGCCAGCAACTACCAAAAAACACGCAAATCTGGAAAGCGATTTCGGTCAATACTGAAGCCCAAAGTACGGTCGATTTTACCGATGATTTGAATGTGGATCGTTATATTTTTGATAGCCAAACAGCGAACCAACAAGGTGGCACAGGAAAAACTTTTGATTGGTCATTAATTCCTGAAAATCTTAAACACAAGATTATTTTAGCTGGCGGTATCTCACCAAACAATGTAGAACAAGCCATTGCGCAAGGTTGCTTAGGTTTAGATCTTAATTCTGGGGTGGAAAGTTCTGCGGGCGTAAAAGATCAAGAAAAAGTGCGGTTAGTTTTTAATAATATTTATTAATTTTAATAACATAGAAATCACTAAATTTCAGCTTAAATACTAATAGGAGTAAAAATATTATGTGTTTAGGCGTTCCGGTCAAATTGTCAAAATTGATGAAAATTCTCTTCAACTTGCCACAGTAGATGTATGTGGCGTACAACGTGAAGTAAATATTTCACTAGTCTGCACGGGAAATCCAGCCGATTTACTTGGCAAATGGGTGCTTGTTCGTGTGGGCTTTGCAATGAGTGTTATTGATGAAGATGAAGCTAAGAAAACCCAAGAGGCTCTGATCACAATGAGCCAACTCGAACATGAAGTTGGAGATTTTTTAGGACTAAATCAAAAATAAAAAGTAGGCATAATGCCTACTTTTTATGTTTTGTTACAACGCCTCAATCGCCTTATACTGCTCTTGGATTTTTTCTAATCCAGATTGGTATTCTGCTTGTTTTTCACGTTCTTTCGCAATCACTGCTTCAGGTGCTTTAGCCACGAAAGCTTCATTGCTAAGTTTGTTTTCGATACGTTTCACTTCGTTTTGATATTTTTCAATCTCTTTAGTTAAACGGGCAAGCTCTGCTTCTTTATTGATAAATCCAGCCATTGGCACAAGCAATTCAGCATTGCCGACTAATTTCGCTACGGCAAGTGGTGCTGTTTCGTTTGCGGCTAACACTTGAACGTTGTCTAATTTCGCCATGGCTTTTAAAAGAGCGGTCTGTTTTTCGAGAATTTTTGCATTTTCTGCACTTAAATTACGGAATAACAGATCTAAACCTTTGCTTGGTGCGATGTTGCTTTCTGCACGAATATTACGTACCGCAACAATCACTTCTTTTAACCACTCAATTTCAGCTTCTGCCTCTAGATCAAAGCCGTTCTCTTCCACTTGTGGGAAAGGTTGCAGCATAATGCTGTCAGCCGTAATGCCGACAAATCCTTTCACTTTTTGCCAAATTTCTTCGGTAATAAATGGAATAAGCGGATGCGCTAAACGTAATAATTTTTCTAACACGTGAACCAAGGTTTGGCTTGCCGCACGGATTTGTGCTGCGTTGCCGTTGGCAAATACTGGTTTAGTCAATTCTAAATACCAGTCACAGAATTGGTTCCAAGTAAACTCATAAATCGCATTGGCACAAAGGTCGAAACGATATTGGCTTAATGAGCTACGGAAAGTTTCCACTGTGCGATTGAATTCAGATTGAATCCAACGATCCGCTAATGAGAATTCAATTTCGCCTTGACTTAAATCTAATTTGTCATTCGTTAAGACGAAACGGCTTGCATTCCATAATTTATTACAGAAGTTACGGTAACCTTCTAAACGTTTCATATCCCAGTTGATGTCACGACCGTTTGAAGCTAACGCAGCTAATGTGAAACGCAATGCGTCTGTGCCGTGAGCGGCAATACCCTCAGCAAACTCTTTACGGGTCGCTTTTGCAATTTTCTCTGCTAATTGCGGCTGCATCATGTTACCAGTGCGTTTTTCAAGTAAATCTTCAAGGCTGATACCGTCAATCATATCGATTGGATCAAGCACGTTACCTTTTGATTTCGACATTTTTTGACCTTGTTCATCACGGATCAAGCCTGTTACATACACCGTTTTGAATGGTACTTGGGGTTTGCCGTTTTCATCTTTTACGAAGTGCATCGTAAACATAATCATACGTGCAACCCAGAAGAAGATGATGTCAAAACCAGTGATTAACACATCCGTTGGGTGGAACATTTTGAGCTCTTTAGTTTGCTCTGGCCAACCTAAAGTAAAGAACGTCCATAAACCTGATGAGAACCACGTGTCTAATACGTCTTCATCTTGTTTGAGTTCAACCGCAGAATCTAAGTTATATTTTGACCGCACTTCTTCTTCGTTACGTGCGACATAAACATTGCCTTCCGCGTCATACCACGCTGGAATACGGTGTCCCCACCAAAGTTGGCGAGAAATACACCAATCTTGAATATCACGCATCCAAGAGAAGTAAAGGTTTTCGTATTGTTTCGGCACGAATTGGATTTCGCCATCTTCCACCGCTTTAATTGCCACATCAGCAAGCGGCTTCACGCTCACATACCATTGGTCGGTTAGCATCGGCTCGATTGGCACACCGCCACGGTCGCCATAAGGCACTTTCAAATCGTGTGGTTTAATTTCGTCTAATAAACCCAGTGCTTCAAAATCTGCGACAATTTTCTTACGCGCAGCAAAACGTTCTAAGCCACGGTAATCCGCAGGAATTGTCGCTTCATAGCCAGCAAGTGGTTTGCCGTCAGTACCGATAATTTCCGCTTCATCACGAATATTTGCGTTCAGCGTCAATACATTTACCATTGGTAAGTTATGACGTTTACCCACTTCGTAGTCGTTGAAATCGTGTGCTGGGGTGATTTTCACGACACCTGTACCGAATTCACGATCCACATATTCATCGGCAATAATCGGAATTTCACGATTAGCCAGTGGTAGAACAACAGTTTTACCAATTAAAGATTGATAACGCTCATCTTCAGGATGCACTGCAACAGCCGTATCGCCCAACATGGTTTCTGGACGGGTGGTTGCCACCACTAAATAATCTTTACCATCTGCCGTTTTTGCACCGTTTGCTAACGGATAACGGAAATGCCAAAGGGAGCCTTTGCTCTCTTTGTTTTCTACTTCTAAATCAGAAATTGCGGTGTGAAGTTTTGGATCCCAGTTTACTAAGCGTTTGCCACGGTAAATCAAACCTTCTTCGTGCAAACGAACAAACACTTCTTTTACTGCATTCGATAAACCATCGTCCATGGTGAAACGCTCACGTTCCCAGTCGATTGAGTTCCCTAAACGGCGCATTTGTTGGCTGATTGTGCCACCTGAATAAGCTTTCCAATCCCAAATTTTGTTGATGAACGCTTCACGACCATAATCGTGGCGAGTTTTGCCTTCTTCAGCCGCAATTTTACGTTCCACCACCATTTGGGTTGCAATACCTGCGTGGTCTGTCCCCGCTTGCCATAAGGTGTTATGCCCTTCCATACGGTTAAAACGGATTAAGGTATCCATTAAGGTTTGTTGGAATGCGTGTCCCATATGTAAAGAACCTGTTACGTTCGGCGGCGGAATTGCAATGCAATAGCTCGGCGCATTTTCATTTTCAGACGGTTTAAAATAACCGCTCTCTTCCCAATGTTGATAAAGGGCTTGTTCTACCGCAGACGGATTAAAACGGTCTGCCATTTCGAATTTTTGTGTCATTTATTTTTTCTCTTTTTGTTGCGTGGGAATCTAATCCACTAAAGTACTAAATTATTTTTCTATAAGATATTTTATTTGTTTTCCAAATTTCGTTAATGAAATTTTTAATCTATTTTTATTTGTTACAGTACATAAATAAATTCCTGAGGCATCTTGTAATTCATCCTCACAAAACTCAATATTTACTAATCCTTTCCGCTTTAGCTCTTCTAAATTTTGGTATTCATTTTCCTTATCGACTTCAAATTCAAAATTATTATTTTGAATAAATTCTTTATCTGATTCAGAAAGCTCTCTAATCGTTCTACATTCATTAACGTATATTCTAATCAGCTTCCAACATTGCCGTGAAACTTTACCTACGATAATTGAGATAACAAAATAACAGATTTTGAGAATAACGTCCTCAATAGTAAAACTTTTAAGTTGTTCTAAAATATAAGAAAAATTCATTATTAATGTTTATTTCCTTTATAATAATTGGCAAATTTTAAAACTACCCAATAAGTTTAAAATTAATTATCCAAGACTCATGTTCATTTGGATAAATTGTTTTAATCACTTCTTTCAGCTTATCCAACCCCATATTCTCCTGCTTCGCATGCTGTTCCGTCAGTTCATCAAGAGTAATCGGCGATACACTTAACACTTCAATGGTGCAGAAATATTGATTATCTTCAAATCTACCAACACGCAAAATATCGCCTGCTTTAAAATGGCTTTCGGATTTGTCCCGAATGGTGATGGTTTTACGCCCAGCGAGAATATCGGCTTCAAAACGTTGGTAAAAAGTGATTTCGTTTGGTTGCATTTTGCTCCTTAAAGAGCGGTTATATTTTAGAAAATTTTTTCAAATCCTAGATTTCTCAAATTATTCAATATTTTTTCACACCAACTTGGTAAAAATTCACTAAATTGAGTAATACAGTTATCTTTTAGTTGAAAAATCAATTCAGGCGCAATGCTAGAATTATCATAAATAAAAATTTCATCACAATATGACAAAACAAGAAATAAATTATCTAAACTTATTTAATAACGATATTTTACAATATCTTCAGCAATAAAATGACCACCACTTTTTACTCTTGCCTTAATCCGTGCAAGATTTATTTCAATGCGATTAATACCAATATAATTTAAATGTACATAGAAACCATTTTCTTTAGCGTTCTTTATTCTCTGAATAATTGAATTGCCCGAAAGCGTTGATTCCATAGAAAAATCAATATGTAGCTTAATAGCAAAACGAAATAGCCCTATCGCTTTTCTGCCTGCATCAATATCAGCAAGTCTTGGATTTTGAGGATTAATCTGCATTGCAATATGATCAGAATCAATCACAATTTGCACAGCATCTTGGTTAAAAGAACGTAAAGTACTTTTTCCCGAACCATTTTTCCACAATAAAAAATCGCTTTATTTTGCATAACCCACAATTTTTTCCGAACCATCCAGATAATGCTCGACTATCTTGCCATCAGTTTTTTGAAAGATAACCACCTCGTGATTCATTTTCTCTTTCATCCAAACTGAAAATAACGCTTTAAGTTGTTTCTGTTGTTGAATAATTTTCTCACGTTCAGTCATCAATTATCCTCTTTAATTAATTCAAAACCTACTGCTCAATACTCAAAATTGAAAGCGTTGATAAAAGGCAATATCGTTCATTTATTAACCCACGTTTTCAGTAGAAAGATTCCAACCTTGCAGACGTAATTGTTTATAACGTTCTCGAGCTTGTGTTTTTAACGCATCATCTTTCGGCACAAAATCAATAATTTGGGTAAAACTATGGCTAAAATCTGGGATTTCTTGTTGCAAATTGATTAACAAATCGCGGTGTTGTAAATTTCGTTTTCCAAGCCACGAAATCTCAATCGGTGTGGGATATTGTGTTGCCTCACCTGATAAATTATGCGGAACAAATTCATTGGGATCTCGTTGCCACAAAAGTTCATCAATTTCTAATGCTTGGCTCTCACTTTCGCAACTAATTAGTACTTTTTTCCCTGAACGCCATATTGAAGCAGCAAGATTACAGGCTATTTCTTCGACAGTTAAAGTACAATTTTCCGTAAGAATATAAAATTGTGCAGTTTTTGCCATTTTAGCCCCGTTATTTTCTCAATCTTGCCCCATATAAAACTGAGAATTTTAACGAAAAAACCTTAGAAGATAAATAATTAAATAGATATTATTAAAAATAATTCATTGTAATTGATTAGATAAACAGGGTGTTTGATGCGGATAGACATCAAATGCAAAGCGAGTATCTTCTTCGTCTAATGGAATACTGTTTAATAAATGGGCTGTTTGTCCAGCAAGTTTAGTTACGGTTTCCACACCTGTATAAGACGCTGGCAATAAAGAGGTAACAAACATTTGATTAAGATTAGTCCCTTGTAAAATAGGGGCAAGGGTTAAAGCAAGTTGGCTTATTTATGGATAAGGCAAACTAACAATGTTACGTTGTCTTAGTTCTAAAAGCTGTGATTCATTTACCGTTGGGACAACAACTGGCATATCCGAAAGCGCACTACAAACGCCTAACACATAAATGACAATTCTACTGATATCACAAATAAGGTTACTTTATTTTCTCTATGCTATAAAATAACCTGCATTATTTTGTTTTAACCAAAACCAAGAACGAAATAATTACACCAGCAATTATTGATTTACTGAAAAAACAAAAGATTGCTTTTACTTGTATACTTATAATCACGATCCGAATAATCAACATTAAAATTGAGGAGTAATAATGAACATTGTATTTACACTAGATTGTAATTTTGCTAGTCACTTAGACACCGTACTAAAATCCCTTTGCTACCATCATAATAACATCAATATTTATGTAATACACGATGGTATTCCTGCTGAAAGTTTAGAAAAATTAAAAATGCATTGTGCTAAATTTGATAACACACTGTACGATATTCAATTTAATATTAATCAATTCTCATTTCCAACTGTAATATCTCCTGCTCACATCCAAAGCACTGCTTCATTATTCCGTTTATATCTTCATCAAATTTTACCTCAGCATATTGAACGAGTTATTTATCTTGATATGGATCTTATTATTCATCAGGCTATAGACGAATTATGGGATATTAATTTAGAAGATAGCTTAATTGCGGGTGTGAGTGACTTTTTTTCTGAATATTTATGGGAACATCCATTTTATGAAAAACAGCAATATATTAATACGGGAGTGATGTTAATTAATCTAAATAAATGGCGAGAAAATAACATTGAGCAGTATTTTATTGAGTACGCTGCCAAATATGGTGAATTTTTTGTGTATGGAGATCAAGATGTTATTAATTTTAGCATACCTACGAATTTGATTAAATTATTACCTGTAAAATTTAATATTCAGGTTAAATTTATTGAATATTTATGGATGGAACATAAAGAGAAAATAAAATTTACTCCGCATATTATTCACTACATTGGTAGCAACAAACCTTGGTTAAAGGAACATTCAGCTAACTCTCCTCGTTTTTATAATGAAGAATACTTGTTTTATCATCATCTTTCTTGGGATAATCTTAGACAGACAGACAGACAGACAGACAGACAGACAGAAAAATATAACCCAATTGCCTTGTATGTCAAAGTGCGGTTAATTTTGACCGCATTTTTTCTTTTGGAAGGAAAATTACATTGAGTTTATTTTATATTTAATCCATATCTTACCTAGCATTTTGTGATCTACATCATAAAACCAACATAAAATTATCGCTTGAACAAAACAAAATCGCTACTATATACCCTAAATTTTGTTATTCCACCTTTTCAAAACTAACGGAGTATTTTATGGCATTTCGTATTGAAAAAGACACAATGGGTGAAGTTCAAGTTCCAGCAGATAAATACTGGGCTGCACAAACTGAACGTTCACGCAATAACTTTAAAATTGGCCCAGCCGCATCAATGCCACATGAAATTATCGAAGCTTTTGGCTATTTGAAAAAAGCAGCCGCATTTGCTAATCATGATTTAGGTGTATTACCTCTTGAAAAACGTGATTTAATTGCTCTGGCTTGTGACGAAATTTTAGCAAATAAATTAGATGATCAATTCCCACTTGTTATTTGGCAAACTGGTTCTGGTACACAATCTAATATGAATGTGAACGAAGTAGTTGCCAATCGTGCACATGTGATAAACGGTGGAAAATTAGGTGAAAAATCTATTATTCACCCAAATGACGATGTGAACAAATCACAATCTTCAAATGATACTTTCCCAACGGCAATGCACATTGCGGCATATAAAAAAGTAGTTGAGCACACCATTCCTTGTGTTGAACGTTTACAAAAAACTTTTGCGGCAAAATCTGAAGCCTTCAAAAACGTGGTAAAAATTGGCCGCACTCACTTAATGGATGCAACGCCACTCACATTAGGTCAAGAATTTTCGGCTTATGCAGCTCAATTAGATTTCGGCTTAAAAGCATTAAAAAATACGCTGCCACATTTAAGCCAATTAGCATTGGGTGGAACTGCGGTTGGCACAGGTTTGAATACGCCGAAAGGCTATGATGTTAAAGTGGCAGATTACATTGCAAAATTCACCACACTTCCGTTTGTCACTGCAGATAATAAATTTGAAGCATTAGCCGCTCATGATGCGATTGTTGAAACTCACGGTGCATTACGTCAATTAGCAATGAGTTTATTTAAAATTGCGAACGATATTCGTCTATTAGCATCAGGCCCTCGTTCGGGAATTGGCGAAATTTTAATTCCTGAAAATGAACCAGGTTCTTCAATTATGCCAGGTAAAGTAAACCCAACTCAATGCGAAGCGATGACAATGGTCTGTGCACAAGTATTTGGTAATGACACTACAATCGCATTTGTGGGTTCACAAGGTCACTTCCAATTAAATGTGTTCAACCCTGTGATGATTGCAAACTTCTTACAATCTGCTCAATTATTGGGCGATGCTTGCGTATCTTTCGATGAACACTGTGCAGTGGGTATTGAGCCAAACTATCCACGCATTAAACAACAACTTGAAAATTCATTGATGCTGGTGACCGCACTTAATACGAATATCGGTTATGAAAATGCAGCTAAAATTGCAAAAACCGCACACAAAAATGGCACCACATTACGTGAAGAAGCGATTAATTTAGGTTTAGTGTCTGCCGAAGATTTTGATAAATGGGTTCGCCCAGAAGATATGGTGGGTAGCTTAAAATAATTCATCGCACAAATTAACATTACAACGATCAAAGGCGAGTAAAATTACTCGCCTTTTTACTGATTTCTAATTTGCTTTTTGATGCGGTTTGTTATAATCAACAAAATTTTATTCACGGCTATTTATTATGAAAATGAAATCCCTTTTTGTGGCAATGATAACGTTTTTTTCTGCCGCACCTTTTGCTCATTGGCAACCCATCGGAAATGCCGAATACACTTGGGGGCCGTTCCATGTTTATACCATTGGTTTGTTTTCTGAAACTGGCACTTATCAAGAAAATGAACGTCCATTAATGCTCTCTTTCAAATATGAAAAACCCATTGAAGGAAAAAATTTTGCGATTACGCTCATTAAAGAAATCGAAACCTTAAAACTTAATGATGGCGATACTCAAAGCTGGCTTAAAGAAATGCAAGCGACCTTTCCTGATTTCTCACCAAACGATATTTTGAACTATATTGCCTTACCCGATAGAGGCTACTTCGTCTTAAATGATACAGTTTTAGAACACGATTTTGATGCTAAATTTAATCAAGCATTTATCGGCATTTGGCTTGCACCGAATAGTACTTTTGTAAAACTTCAGCCACAATTATTAGGCAAAACGAAAAGCAATCATGAAGCGACAGAGTTTTATCTCAAACCTGAAATTGAATCCTTTGATGAACAAGATTCTACACCTGAATTACCGCCAAATTATTTATTAGATAGTCAGAAAAAATCTCAAGGATAAATTCAGTTTTTTATATTTTGTGCCATAAAAAATACCTGTTTCCCAATAAATTATTATCAAGGAAACCGGTATTTATTATTTGAACATTCTCTATCTGACTAAAATTTTTCCCAAACTGGGATAACGCTATCAACTAAATCTAAATTTTTTCCTAACTCAATCCAGCCACAAGGGAAATGAAAATCGGAGCCAACGGATCCCAGCAGATTAAATTCTTTTGCCCAACGAGCAAGCATTTGACGCTGATCTTTTGTTTGACCACAATCCGCCATTTCCATTCCATCACCGCCCCAAGCCTTAAAATCGACTATCAGCTTACGCACCCATTTCCCCGTCATGTTATAACGTAATGGATGCGCAATAACGGCTACACCGCCTGCGGCATGGATTGTCTCAATCGCTGTGGGAATATCAGCCCATTCAGCTTTAACAAATGCCGATTTTCCTTGCCCTAAATAGCGTTTAAAAGCCTGACCATCATTAGATACCTTACCAATCTGCACCAAATAACGTGCGTAATGAGCACGCGTAACTTCACCATCAGCTAAGGCTTTTGCCCCGTCATAAGCATTAGGAATCCCTGCTTTTTCTAATTTATCGCCAATTTCCACCGCTCTTTTTTCCCGTAATGCTTTTTGACTTTGCAAAAGTGCGGTCATTTTTGGATGAGTTTTATCGAAGTTTAATCCTACAATATGGATCCCTCGCCCTTCCCAATTTGTCGAAATTTCTACTCCAGTAATCAATTCAATGCCTACTTCTTTCGCTGCAATCTCAGCTTCATCAATGCCCGCAATCGTATCGTGATCGCATAATGCCAACACGTTCACGCCTTGCGCATAAGCACGATGCACTAATTCGGTTGGACTCAACACTCCATCTGATGCGGTGCTGTGGCAATGTAAATCGTATTTTTTTGCCATTATTTAATATTTTTTACTAATTCTTTTACTAATTTTGGACCGTGATAAATCAATCCTGAATAAACTTGCAACAACTCGGCGCCAGCCTCAATTTTCTCTTGCGCATTTTGCAAACCATCAATGCCACCGCTACCAATAATGGGAATCTGACCTTTCAGTTCTTGATGTAATCGCTTAATAATCTCTGTGCTTTTATGCTGCAACGGCTTTCCACTTAATCCGCCTTGCTGTTCGGCATTTTTCATCCCCATCACAGTATCACGAGAAATTGTAGTATTCGTTGCAATAACGCCATCCATTTTATGACGAACCAACGTATCCGCAATTTGCACTAATTCACTTTCCGTTAAATCTGGTGCAATTTTTACCGCAATCGGCACATATTTATTGTATTGGTTTGCCAAAATAGTCTGACGATCCTTGATGCTTCGCAATAAATCATCGAAATAATCACCATATTGTAATTGACGCAAATCTGGTGTATTGGGAGATGAAATATTCACCGTAATATAACCTGCGTAGTTATAGGCTTTGTTCAAACAGAAAATATAATCATCTTTGCCTTGTTCCAAAGGTGTGAATTTATTCTTACCAATATTGATGCCTATCACACCTTTATAACGGGCGTTTTTCACATTTTCTATAAGATAGTCAATACCATTATTATTAAAACCATTACGGTTAATAATGCCTTCAGCTTCAATCAAGCGAAACTGACGTGGCTTTGCATTCCCATCTTGTGCAACGGGCGTGACAGTTCCCAGTTCTAAAAAACCAAAACCCAATGCACCAAAGCCCTCAATCGCATCGCCATTTTTATCTGCCCCTGCCGCCAATCCAATGGGATTAGGGAAATTCACACCCATTACCGTTTTCGGAAAGCCTTTTGGAGCATGAATAAGAGATTTTAAGATCGGTTGAAATAAAGGATTACCTGCTAATTTCAAGCATTGAATCGTGAAATCATGAGCCTTTTCAGCATCCATTTGGAAAATGCCGTGACGGAATAATTGATACATACTCGTTTATCTCTCAGGATAGTTTACTGTAAGAAAAGTGCGGTCAATTTTCACCGCACTTTAAAGGTAAGGTTGCTCGTATTCTACGAGGAACAAAAATGATGTGCAAATAATAAAGAAATAATTAATGGAAAATATTGTAAAATTAAGCTCTACACGAGCATTACAACGATTTCTCTGTGCGAGCGACCTTTTTAATGCCGTCTTCTTTTAAGCCTAGTTCTGTAGCAAGGTAATCAAATACCCCAACTTTAGAAATGGTTGCGGGCACAACTAAAAAACCATCTTTAGTGATGGTTCTTTGTGTAGCTGCTTGAGTGGTTTTGTCTGTAAATTTCATTTATTTACCCCAATAAAAAACTCGGCAATTTCAGGCCGAGTTGAATTTAGTATCTTAAGAGTGATAAAATAAGCCAAGCCACAGGCAATAGGGCATAGCACGTTTCGGACGTTAAGCAGACGCCATTTGTGAGTCAAGCACTATGCGGAGCTTGTGGCTTTCTTTTTCCTTTTAATCCACATTGTTTTAACTGCAATCTTCTTGTGTCTCTTCCTAACTTCCTGCACGCTGAATATTTCGTCATCAATCTCTTTTTTAATCAAAAACGTTTCATTCCCTGAATCGCTTGTCCCAGTGTACTCAATGCTATCAAATGCGGAGACAACCAAAGGCAATAATAAAATGTCTTTTTTTGTAACGGCTCTTTGCCCTCGTTTATTTTCCGCTTTTTCGTTTCCATGTTGTTTCAATATGTGTCGGATGCTTGATTCATCAATACTGTGTTGCCAATCTGTAATATCCAAACCAATACTCTCTTTCGCTAACGTAATTAATTCAGAATTAACCCCACCAAAGTTAGAAAATGACTTATTACCACCTCCACCGATAGAGCTTTCAAATAACTCATCGAGATCCATTTTCCCTGTCTTATTAGGTTCTGCGGCCTGGTAGCTTAATTCGGTTTCTTCTGATTTTAAGTTAACTACATCATCAAGCACTGGAATCTGAACGCATCGACAATTAACATCATGACCAGGGTGACCAGTATCGGCAGGCGGATTGGCATATTCGAATATCTGCCCATCTTTTTCCGCATGGCTTTCTCGCACACGCTCATCACCCGATGTTGACCACATGTATTTTTTTATACCAACCTCTTCATGTCTCGCTTGCGTTAAGGCGGCATTTAATTTTGAGGACTGGTCTCGAGCAATAAACATCGCTCGTTTTTCGGTTGTTTTACCTAAGTCTTTTACTTGTGCTGCAAGGTCTTTATTTAAAGAACCCCGAACCATTGCTTGCATGACGGTATTTTGCACTTTATCAAGATATTGCGAGCGAATAGACTTGATTAACTGGATATTACCAGCGGTCAATGCATTCACTCTTTCAGCAATATTTGGACTATTGCGTAAATAAGCGGATAAATCGATGCCAGTTTGGTTTTTCAAATTGGTTGATACTTCAGCATGGTTTTGTGCATCACCACGACCAACGAAGCCATTGGCGATATTTTCAGCTTGAGAAGTGCGGTCAGATTTTTCGTACTTTTCTAATACTTTCATCAGCGCTTTCGCACTAATCGCCTGGAACCCTTTCGCATCATCCATAAAAAAAGAGCCTTGCGGTTGTTGCATAGCTCTTTCTACATCATCGGTCATCGTTTTGACGAACTGTTTAAGCTGTTGTCTATACCAAAGATCCGTTCTCTTGCTCATCTTCACTGGCTTGAACTTGCGCATCTTCCGTGTTTTCTGGCTCTTCAAAATTTCCGGCAAATTCATTAACATTTTTCATTTCCTCAATGTCTTCAGCGGAGATATTGGCAAACAAGCCACTTTCGCGCAGTTCGTTTGCTACTTGATATTCATTTACTACGCCATTTTGAATTAACGTATTTGCCGCTGTAGCAAAGGTATTAAGCATATTGACTTGTTGTTCTTGTTTAACCACCGTCAATGGTAAAAACTCAAACCACCAGTCATCAGGTTGCCCACCAAATAATTCATTGCATAGCAATGTATCAAGCACTTCAAGCACAGGACGCAATCTTGTTTCTTGCAATCGATGAATGGATTCGTGATAGTTTTGAATATCCTCATCTCCACTTGCCAATCCCGAAACAGATTGCCCAAACAAAATGGTGACTGGTATATCTGCCGCACCTGCCACCGCATTGCGAAACTCTGTCAATAAATCTTTTAACCCACCAAAAGATAATTCTTTTCGGTCGTACTCATTTTCCGTATCAAGCAACAGACTATTGGTTGCTGATTTAATCGACTGCACCGCTGAAATGACATGAGCCACATCATTTTCTAAGCCAGCTGAAATCTTGTCAGATAACCCTGCAATTTTGAAAATATCGATTTTACTTTCAAAAATAAGGTCGCCGACATTCGCTGAGGCACTATCAAAGCGTTTAAGTACATCAATAATCTTTTCAAGGTCTGATACACCCCAAATATCGTTATCAGATAAAGGCGCATCATTGGCATTAATGATTAACAAGCGAGAATGATGCACTAAAACAGATTGTGTGCCGCCAGTAATGATATATTCACTGTATCGACCAAAATTTGCGGAAAACACATCATCATCTCTTTGCCCTGTGGGAGAAATCTTCCATTTAGGTAAGATAATCAACCGCTTTAATCGTTCTGTAGGCTGCAATGGCGAAGTGATGTTAATTGTGTCAGTAACAACCAATAAACCCACTGCCCCATACAAACTAGACCATTGCAACGCTTTAGTTAATGTCTCACGCAGTTTTAATCTACGCTCGAGCTTAGTGAACTCGTCTAGCTGTTCAGATTTTAAGTCATTCGAGAAAATATCGCGCCAGTTACGCACCATATCTTCCGAGCGTTTAATACAAACCTTATTTGCAATCCAATTATCACGCCATAATGCTTCGATTTGCATTAAGTCATCGGTTAAGCTAAGCCCACGAGCATAATATGTCTGGTCTTGTTTGCTGCCTAACTTTAGCGCAAGTGATTTGATGCCATCTAAAATATTCATCTTATAAATCCAGTAGTGATTTAGGTTTTGTCGGGGCGTAGCACATGACTAAAGCATCCGCCATATTTGGAGAAGGTATGCCACGTTTTTTCATATCCTTTTTGCTTTCAACCTTTACCCGCCCGTTATTGTCATAATCAACACGAGGACGTGATAATTCTGCTTTCAAATACTCAAGCTCTTTGATTTTGCTCGATAGGCTTATCAGTTCATCGTCAGGATAAACATCCCCATACTTTACTGCTCGATAGGTTTTATAGAATCTATCTCGCAACGCCCACCAAGATTGGGCTTTAATGTTCGAAAACATATCTTGATTCTTTTTGCCTTTGATATATTCACGCTCAGGATAAGCAACTGCACCACCAGCATTAAATCCTTCCACTTGTAAAGATTTTGGCAAGCGTTTAAAGTGAGCTTTTACTCCCGCCCCCACGCCAATACTATCGAATATAATCAAATCAGCTTTAAATTTGACCGCACTTTGATTTGTTCGGTTGGCGGAATCAATCACATCGCCATTCTTCCAAACTTCAATGTCAAGCACCACAGAACCGTGAACAAATGCATTATCGTTACTATCCGCACCCTCATCAGCCACATCAAAGCCAACTTTCTTCATTCCTTTAGCGGTAAAACCGAGCTTGAGATGCGCATCCACCGCACATTCAATCCATACAGGCTTAATAATGGCTAAATCGGAATCAGCCACAGGCTCGCCCTCATAAACGTGACGATAAAGTTCATAATCACGCTCACGCATCTGCTCCATATCTTCCATTAATTCTTTCGGAAAATATGGGTTGTCTTGCCAATTCACTAAGACCGATTTACACCGCTCAGGCGGATGAATCACAAAACGCTGATAGGTATCATCAAGAATATTCTTCGGGTTAAAGCTCACAATAATCTGCGAACCGTCTTCACGAATGGTTGGAATCAATATATCCCAACTTTCTTTTGAAACATTCTCGCCTTCTTCTACCCAAACTACATCAATGCCCGTCATTGACTTGATTGATGTGATGTTGGTTTTCAGCCCAGCAAACGTGAAGCGTGAACCGTTTTGCCCGATAATTTGCGTTTTCTGAACATCGAAGAAATTTTGTAGACCTAACATTTCAATCTGATCTGCCAACATCTGAATAACCGAATCAGAAATGGATTTTTGGATCTCACGGCAACACAAAACTCGAACAGGCGATTGATAGGCTCGCAATACTAATGCTCTAGCGATACTAAAACTTTTACCTGAACCTCGCCCACCGTAGAAAATAATAAACGGCCAAATAGATTCAAAGAGCGGTCGGAATTTCGTAGGAAATTGAATATTAAGCTGGCTCATCGCTAAATGTCACATTAATCACAGTAGGTAAGGGCTTGCCATCAGTTGTTACATCAACTTTATTGGTAAACATCCCTAAATGCTTCCCAAGCAATTCAAGGGCTTTATTTGCACCTGTCGGTTCAAAAACGAAACATTCGGTATTAACGCTTTGTGCCGTTCCTTCTTGAGCATTTTTTACCACAGTGGTAATAGTAAGTGGCTTTCTTCCCATACAAATATCACGATACTCTTGCAAGTCCGCAATGATATTATCTAGGGTAAGATTATGGCGTTGTCGGTGCTCTTGTTGAAGCACATCAACCCTTGATCTAATCTTGATCTTATCTAATTCTTTTTTAGCCAATCGGTTTATACTTTCGGACTTCATATCTTGGCAATCATAACTCTGCCGATATGCTTCACTGGCATTCCCCAGCTCAATATAAAGCTGGCAAAATTTTTCTTGTTTAGGTGTTAATCCACGACCAGACGTAGATTTTCCTTTCACGTCTGACATAGGAAATCCTTAAAATACTTGAATAAAACTTATAAAATAGAAAGATGAACCATTTATTAACATTTTATGAAAAAATCATCTTTACCAATCCACTTGAGACAGGTATTCCAGAAGCGGTTGCCAAATTAGCTTTATTGAACGATTATTCTGCATTGCGTGCTTGGCGTGAACACTTAGGTTTAACACAAGCGGAAGTGGCAAGCCGTTTAGGCATTTCTCAAGCTGCTTATTCACAACACGAAAATTCACAGACCTTGCGTAAAAGCACTCGCATTAAAATAGCGACAGCACTTGGCATTAATTCCGCTCAATTAGATTTTTAATCTATTTACCGCCTTTTGCTTGATTAATCCACTTATTAAGATGATCTACTTGGCTTGCGCACTTATCTCGCTCTGCGGTTACCTTAACTAACTGTATGACTACATCGCCGTATGTTTCCCCAGTAAATGCTGTTTTGACACAAGGTACAGTATAGGCTTGAGGCGGATAAATATATTCTGCTTTAGTCGTGATTTTATTTGTACAAGCGGTCAAGAACAGACTGAGGCAAACGAGTGTGAGCGCAAGGTTGAGTCTTAATGATTGTTTTAACTGATTCAGCATTTTCTGTTGCTATCCTTTCTATTTCATTATTACGCTCTTGTTGCTCAATAATGGCATAACGCTCTTGTTGTAACGCAAGACTTAATGATTTGTTAGCATCTTCTTGTTGCTGGATAGTATTTTCTTGTTGTTTTGTCGTTATTTCCAACTCATCTATAACGCTAGATTGGTAACGCAATGCACCAATCAAAACCACGACAACACCCGCTAACGCCATGTAAATGTACTTAGTCATTATCCGTTACCATTAATGCTCGATAGAGCTTGCAACGCTCATCAATGCCATTTAGTCCACCATTAATTCTTCGCGTAACTTTTTCCACAGAATTAAGCTCAGCCAACTCATAGCATTTCCAATACCACACTGCAGTTTTAACAGATAAATCTAAATTCCCTGCCACATCATCTGGCTCAATATCTCTACCTAACCATTTTCTAAACGCGGCATAATTATCCTTACCTGTGATCTGAATCAGTCCACGACCACGATACTTCCAACCATCTCCACTTTTCTCATCGCCATTACCTAGACGATTAGCATAAACACGATTGGCAATAAGTTCAGGTTTGCGCTCATATTTCTTCGCTATAAGAGGGTCTGGGAAATATTTACGGAAAGTTTTAGAAAGCCCAAGCCAAGAATAATTTAAATTTTCTTTAAATCTTGTAAATCCGCCACTTTCATGTCCACATTGAGCCAAAAACATCGCTTGCTGCATCTTATTCACACAACCTGCTTTTTCTATCTGCGCCGAAATAGCTTGATAAACACCTTTAACTGCGTGTGGAAAAATTTTATTAAATGTCACTTCGGAAATCATCATTGTCATCTTTTTCAATTCTCCGATTAATGAATTTAAATAAAAACTCGCGAATTTTTTCAGTACCAACAAAACCAATCATCGTGCCAAGAAATGAAGAATATTCTGTATGCCCAAATAAATGCGTACAAATTGGCACTGCAACACCCGCAATGGATGCACACATAGCCGCATCAATTAAAACATAACGAATAGCTGGCTTTTTACGCATAAACCCAAATCTTAAAAGAGAAATAAATAACGCCCAAAAAGCACTCTGTGCTGAGCTAGAACTAAGATTTGTTTGCAACCAAGACCATATTAACGCCCACACATCAGGCTCTTTAATTGGCATATATTTTCTCCCGCCTGTTCTTTAGGCAATAAAAAAGCCCCGACCGTTTCCGATCAGGGCTGTAAAATTCTTTCTTGCGTTTGCTATGCACTAAAACCGCAATATAGTACATATGATACACTTTTAGTGTGCACTGTCAAGCGGTTTATGAAGTGCGGTAATTAGTGATGACGTGTCGCAAATATACCCATCGCAATCTTGGTTTAAATTGAGTTCGTATGCTGCCCATAACAACGCCACCGCAAAGAGAATTCTGAACATAATGTATCCTTTTTCGTGAATTTGAGGTGTAAAAATCCGCCACACGGTAAAGTGCGGTCGGATTTTCCGTTGTTTTTAGAAGTCGATTTTGACTGCTTTTGGATTAAAGCCTCGCAAGTGTTTTAATACACGCCAGTTTGTCATTTGGTCGATGTCAAAATCACTTGTGATGCGGTTTAAGATTTGATTGGTAGAGCGTAGCACGCTTAGATACTCGTAAGCCTGCCCGTAGATTTGTGAACTCATATTTGAGCCTAAAACTCTAAAGGCTTTTTCGATATGTTGGAATGTGACGATGCCACGCATGAAAGCGAACCACAACCAAACAAGCTGTTGAAGTTCATACTCGGTAAATTCAAAACTGAATTTCTTTTCGGGTTCTGGCAAGGCGAGCTGTTGCGGTTGAAGTTGATATTTTCCTGTTTTACGAATTTGCGGAAGAACTTCTTCAAATACCCACGCTTCAAATGGTTCAGCTTCTGGTTTACGAGATTTGATGATCAGACGGTAAAGATTTGGTTCATTGATAAAGATCGCTTCCTTTCTACCGCTTGGATAGCTGATATAGCGTTTTGCTATACCAGCTTCTTTACAATGTTTTTTCATTGCATCAGGCGCATTTACATAACCGAGAATATCGCACACATCTGTGCCACAGAACCAAATTTCACTATTAGGATCGGTAATCGTGCGAACTGGGGAATTTTTGAAATTAAATATTGAGAATTGGATTTGAGTAGTCATCTTGATTTCCTTTTGATGGAAGCCCCCGATAAATCGGGCGTTCGACAGCTCAAAACTGGTCAAGAATCCAGCGGACTTATTCCCTTTCGGTATTGTATTAGTCGCACTGTCGAACATTGATTGATAATTTTCTTTTTATGCGTTGTAAGTCTTAATGGCAATAAAACAAACAAGGTAAATTTTACGCATAAAAAAATCACGCTGACGGGGTGAGTTACCGTTCTTGATAAGGCTTTTGAGACCTTGAATAAAATAGTAGAGGAAAATTTTGAGAATGTAAAGCATAAAATAATGCTTTACTTAAATATAATTTAGCATTATGCTAATAAAAGTTATAAATAAGCAATGGAGCAACATATGGTTTCTACCTCCTTAACGGCTGAAAAACGTAAAGAACGAGCCGAGAAAGCAGCGTTAGCACGCTGGGAACATAAAAAAGCACTAGAAGAACTCCCTTTAGCTATTCACGAAGGCGTATTAAGCATTGGTGATAAATCGCTTGATGTGGCAGTGCTTCAAAATGACTTACGCATTATTTCAAGTGCTTCTGTTTTTGAAGCATTAGATCGCCCAAATCGTGGTTCTCGTGGTGGCGCAATAACAGAAAACGAAGAATTGATCAAACTCCCTGCGTTTATGGATGCAAATAATCTAAAACCATTTATTAATCAAGATGTTATAGATGTGATCAAAGGGGTTAAATATCGCACCAAAGACGGTAAAATTAAGGAAGGATATGATGCGACTATTTTACCTGTCGTGTGTGATATTTATCTACGAGCACGTGAAGAAGGGGCGTTGGTTGGTAAGCAACAAAACACCGCCCAAAAAGCAGAAATTCTAATCCGCTCTTTAGCCAAAGTGGGCATTGTGGCATTAGTGGATGAAGTCACCGGCTATCAAGATGCACGAGCCAAAGACGCACTCGCAAAAATTTTTGAAGCCTTTGTCGCAAAAGAATTACAACCTTGGGTTAAAACCTTTCCTTTAGACTATTACAAGGAATTATGTCGTTTATATGGCGTTCAATTCCCTCCGAAAAATAATAATCAATTTCCACAATTCTTCGGGCATATTACAAACAACGCCGTGTATGCCCGACTCGCTCCAGAGTTATTACCAGAACTCAAAAAATCGGCAAGTAAACAAGCAAAAAAAGTAAAATTACACCAGTTTTTAACGGAAGACGTAGGGCACCCTAAATTGCGTGAACATTTATCTTCTATCGTTACACTTTTAAAGCTATCTAAAGATAAAGATAATTTTTATGAAATGTTAGATAAGATACACCCCAAACTCACACTTCAGGAAGGACAAGAATAGAAAGAATACCTACCCTTGAAATAAATGCGGTCAAAATAGACCGCACTTTTCAGGCAATAAATAAACATTGCTTGCCTTCTGTTGATAATAGCAATAAAAGTGATGTTTTTACCGTTTTCAATCGATTGAAATATTCACGCCGTGAAATATGTAAATATCGCCAAATTTCTTGTTTTTCCCATCTCTTGATATAAGTCAGAACGAATACATCATAAAGTTCTGGTGTGACTTTTCTAATTACACCAAGGTAGCCATCAATTTCCATGCCTAATTCATCGCTTATAGGACGCATACGATATTTTTCAGCATAACGAGCATCACATTTCATCTCTGCAAACCCTGCGGCTACACGTGGAAATTCAGTCTCATAACGAGGTGTAGCCCAATAACCAAATTCAACTGAAATCACATCAATATTCACGTAAGCTCCTTAATTTTTGCCTTGTAATGCTTAATCATCGCCTTGCAATCTTAAATCTAAGCTTATTCCAGTAGATTTCACTTCAAATCTATTTTTATACTTAGTAGTAGTGTGCTTAACTGCTGCATTTGGATGTGTTGAACTTGTCTCAAATAATGCTCTTTCTATGCTCCACCCATCTCTAATTCTTCTCAAGATTGTATTCCCAGCTACTGTTACGCCATCTTGTCTAGCCCACTCAGCTGCTGTCATTGTTAATCCATTAAAAGTTATTTTAGAATGACCTTTGTGTGTATATTTAGGTATTAATGTGTGACTTCTCATTACGTTACAAGCTCGGCAAATTGGTCTAAGGTTTTCTAGCGTGTTGTTGGTAATGTCATTATCAATATGATCGATGTGACAACTGCTCCAAGTTAGCTTGCAGCCACAAAGCTTGCAGTTAGGTAAATTATTTTGATAAATGCTATAAATCACAAATCTATGCTCATAAACATACCCATCGCTCATTGCTAATTGGTGTCTTGGTTCGAAAATTAACTGATAACCCTTTCCATTGTGTCTTCTGTATTTTCGGATTGGTTTCGGAAGAAGATCATAAGTTCCGTTTCTCATAAATCTAAAATAGTGCATTTGGCAAACGCAATCAGCTTTATACATAGCCTCTCTGTTGCAACCATCAATCTTGCATTTCATTTTCTAATTCCTTGTTCTTCAATCTGTATAGTTTTAGCATTTCTTTAAGCTCAGAAATTTCCCATTTTTTAATTCGATGTTGATTTTCTTCCAACCACTCAACCTCTTGCTCGCCAATCTTCTCGACTAGTCTTGGTCTATATCCATGTATATTTCCGCCACCTACGAAAAGATTGCATCTGATACAGCCAGAATGGATATTCCTCTCATCAAATCTTAAAAATGAGCTTCTTCCCTGCGGAATAAAATGAGACGCTTGAAAACTAGGTTTCCATACCGTTCCACAAGCAATACAAGGTTGTCCTTTATCTCTCAATCTTATAAATTTATTTACCTCTTTTTGAAGAGCTTTTAGCCAATGCCCTTCACCATCTAGTAATCTTTTTTTACGCTCTATCTGTTCTTGTTTTTCCGCTTTCTTTTGCCTTTTTCTTGATTGTTCTCGGACTAATTTAATCGCACATTCAGGCGAGCAAACTTTTTGTGTTGAGCTAAAGGTTTTTACAAACGCTTTGCCACAAACTTTGCATTTATACTCTTTCGCCATTAGCCAAACACCATATTAAACATTACCCAAACTGCCGCAATCAAAAGTACAATTTTTAACTCCAAAATCTCATCATCGTTTAAGCGTTTCATTTAAATCCCCATCTATCGTTAAATCTCACGCCATTTTGCACGCCCCAACTGGTCACATACTCGATTAGGCTCGCCATTCTGCTCACGCTCATTTGAGCCGAACTTTCACGGATATTCACAAATTCCCCCTCAAGACCTGGCACAACATCTGCTTTTTGGTTTGTGGCGATTGCGTGACCCGAAATGAACAATACCTTCCATTGCTCCATTGTGAGCTTACGCCCCATAAATTCAGCCTGATTTGCAACATCTTGGCACATAGCGTGAAACTTGGCATTTTGCTCAAGGTTGCGTGTTATTGGTTGGATTTTGACTACCAACGGATTTTTATCGTCCGTTGGCAGTTCCTTGATTAAATCCAAGCAATTATTTTTAATGCGTTGATCACGTAAAAAGAAAGGTTTATATTGGCTCATCACATCATTCCCAACGCTTGAATAACATCGCAAAACTCATTCTTTGTACTCCACACCTAAATCTTCCAACCCAAAATAACCGCAAGATTTTGTTCGATTCACTGCACTGTATTTACTTACCTGCGGAAACGGTATCGGCTCAATTAAGTGACCGTTACAGCGAAAACGATCGTCATCCCATTCGCTGCTCGATATAAAATAATCTGGCGTATAAAAATCCTCTAATTCCGCACCGCACTTTGGGCATTTATAGCTTGTCATTGCAATGCCCCTTTCCCTTTCATCATTGCCATCAAGCTATCGCGCGCCTTATCAGCCTTCGCTTTATCGTAAAAACTTGGCTTTTCAGGAATCATTTTCGGAATATCCTCAAAAGGAAAATTCGACCGCACTTTTTCTGCCGCTTTTGTGAGTAATTTCGGAATAGCTTTCAACGTGTCCTCTTCCGATTTTTTCTTGCACTTTTCGTACAGATTTTTAAGCAACCAAAATTCCACTTTTGAACGATATTGAAATTCATCCCGATTGAATCGGGCATAGCCTAAGAAAGTTTTATAACGCTGGTATAATTCCGCTTCGTTCGGTAAGCCCAATACGTGGTAGTCCAGAACTTTGCATGCTTGAATAAATTCACCGACACTTGGCAAATATCCATTTGGCTTAGCACGCATTTCCGCCATACCTCGTTTGACTTGTGTTATTTTTGTAATTCCATTTTCAGCAAAGCCTAAAATCCACTGGCGTTTTACTACCTGCAATCGCTCTGGGGTAAGGTTAAGCAACTGAGGGCAACTAGCACAAAGTTGGTCGAACAACGTATCAATAAATTTCTCCACTTGTGCTGATACACCTTGGTGCAATGATTGATTAGTTAATTGGTTCACAGTACATTCTCCCAGTCTTCAGGACGATTCCACGGCAACGCATTTTTTTCTTCAAAACTCATTTTTTGTGCTTGGGATGTTCGCAGTTTCTCATCACGCCAATCCCACGATGCGTTAAATCCCTGCCAGTTGCGTTCGATGCAAATCTCCACCACTTCACAAATCGAAATTCCTGCTTTGTCCGCTTGTTTTTGCAAACGGCTAAGTTGCGTTTCGCTAATTGCCCCTCGCTTAGTTTTACGATGCGCAATAAAATCTTTAGCAAGCTGTCCTGTTATGCCAAACCGCTCAAGCAAAATTTCGGATTCGCTTTTTTGCGTAGTTTTTTTAGGTTCATTGACTGGTTCTAAAGAGTGACTGGTTCTGGGTGAAATATTTTCACTACCCCCTAGTGCAAAATTTTCACTACCTAGTGAAATATTTTCACCACCCAGTGCAAAATTTTCACTACCTTGTTCAAGGTGTAAAAGATATAAATTTGAGATGGAACCATCTTTATTTTTACGTTCTTTTTTGCTTACTAATCCCATTTTGATTAAACATTCAATGTGACTGATTGCACTACGTCGGGTCATCTCGCATTTATCGGCAATGTATTGATAACTAGGAAAACAAATTCCATCATCATTGGCATTATCAGCGAGTTTTAAAAGCACAAGTTTTCTAGCAGGATTGCCAACCTTACAATTCATTGCTTGAACCATTAATCGCATACTCATAGCATCAACTCCGAAGCATAACGTGACGCGATAAATTCAATGCCTTTGCTTGTTACACGTGTCTGAGTGTAATTGTGACCGTGTTCAGCGGTGCCTGTTTTAACCGTAAAAAGATCTTTGGTGTGTGCCGATTGATAAGGCAAAAGCACGCCCGATTGACGATACAAATATTTATCTTCCACCAAGCGATTAACCAATGCACGCTCAGGCATTTTTAAAATCTTCGCCGTCTCACGAAATGATTTACTCGTCCCCACTTCCACATAGTGATCGACAAAAGCGACTTTAGGTGCATTGCGCTCTTTTTCTGCTTGCAACTGAGCAGCTAACATCAACGCCTCAGAAAAAGATTGCGGAATAAGTGCGGTTGGTTTTTGTCGATTTTCCAACGCTTGCCAGCGATCGACCACTGCGGCGGTAAATTCAGGCGATAAGCGAGCGACAACAACAAACGTATCCCGCTTGTTTAACTCATAGTAATCAAACCATTGATTTCTATACTCAAATTTTAGTGGCTCAATTTGAGCGACTAAATTTTGTTCAATCAAATCACGAATAACACGTAATACATTTTTGTGTTCTTTATGTGTAATCTCCGCAATTTCCCGACTACTCATCGTCAAAATACTTGCGTTTTCTTTCGTCATCGTTAATAATTGGTTCATCTGTATATTCCTTAATGAATTAGCCACGGTTCCCGCCGTGGTTTTTTTATTTCTTGTGTAACACAATCGCACATTCAATCGAATGTTGCGTCGCTGCTAAATGCTTACTCAATGCTTGACGGATTTTGTCTTCTTCTTTCGAAGTGATTTCACCGTCTTCTAATGCCTTTTCTAATGCCGCAAATAACAAGCCACGCGCAGAAAGCTCGTGCAGTTGTAAATTGGCAAGCTCAACCTTGTCTAATTCATCCTCCGCTACATCTGGCACAAAACGTCCACCAGAATTTCGGCAAAGCTCATCGATAAAATCAGTGCATCCATACTCAAGTTGCAGTGCAATCAATTCTTCATTTTTGAATCGTTGGCCCTTTATTTGATAAAGGCGATTCTTTAATTCACTTTCGGTAAAACCTAGGAATCCAGCTACCGCACTTCTCCCCCCAGGAATCCGATCAACCATTTCGATAATAACTTTCTTCATTTCCATAATTTTTGCCTTATTTTTATGGTTTTCTTTTTGGTAAAGGTTGGTAAATTAATCCCACAAATCAGGACGTAATTCGGATTTCTTGACTTTTCCATCTGTAAGTTCTTCAATCTTTGCGCAACGTTCCGCAGGTACTTTTTCACGCCACTTGGAAACAGCCCAAGGGGTAAGATTGAAATGTCGAGCCATAGCCGAAATACCGCCCACGATTTCATAAGCTTTTTCGATTGGTAGCATTTTAACCTCTTTATTCTATTTAAAGTAGTATAATTCTACTATTAAAAATAGAATTGAATCAACCATTTTAATTTTGTATCTTCTACCTTTAGTAGAATAAAGGAGTGTCTATGACAGATTTAGCAAGCCGACTTAATGAATTAATGGCTAAACAAGGCAAAAATATTGTGGATTTACAAAAAGCTGTTGGCGTAACCTATGAAATGGCTAGACGTTACACTTTAGGCACTGCAACCCCGAGAGATAATAAAATTGAAGCTATAGCGAAGTACTTTGGAGTTACCCCTGCTCATTTGAAATACGGAACAGTCGATTCTTTAGAAAATCAAGTAACTTCTAATGTGAAAGACGTTGGCTCATTCGACTTATGGGATCGCAATACTCCACTAAATAGCGATGAATACGCCGTTCCGTTTTATCAAGACATTCGCCTTGCTGCTGGAAACGGATTTGCTGATGACATAGCGGACTATAACAACTTCAAATTGCGTTTTTCCAAATCAACACTACGTAAACAAGGCGTACAGTACGAAAATGCGGTATGTGTGATTGCTGACGGAAACTCGATGGAGCCTGTTATTCCGGATGGAACAACAGTTGGCATTGATCTTGGTAATAAAACAATCCGAGATGGGAAAATATACGCAATAAATCACGGTGGGCTACTACGCATAAAGCTACTTTACAATATGCCAAACGAACAAGTGAAAATCCGCAGTTATAACACCGAAGAACACCCTGATGAAATAGCAGAACTACAAGATATTTCTGTGTTAGGGAAAGTGTTTTGGTATTCAGTATTATTATAGAAAACATAATAACTAAAACGACTTCTACATAAGTTACCCAAGGAACCAACTATGGATATTCGATTATGGAGATCTATTGTTAGACAAAGAACATTACGAGCTCTCACAAGTAAAGAAAAGAAAATCAGACAAAGAGGCGGAAAGCCTAAATATAAACATCTTGCTCATAAATCCTTTAATCTTTTTGAGGTTATCGCCCCATATAAAATTATTTTAGCTAAAGAAATAGGGTATGAATTTGTAGCATTTAAAGAAGAGCTCGAAGAAAAAGCAAAACTAGCAGCACGAAGTCGAAGTCGCCTGAAACTAAATTTTCGGGACACTGATATTATCGATGCTGCCGCTTGTAGCGTTTTAATAGCTGTTTTAGATACGATAAAATCGCAATATAGAACCTTGAAATTTCAAATTGTAAGACCAAAATCAAAACCAGCAGATCATCGTAAACATATTCCCTATGATGTTGATGCTATATTTTGTCATATAGGACTATATAAATCCTTAGGGTTTAATTATACATCTTCATCTTCTCAAGAAAATGTGAAATGTTGGCATTATGTTTATAGTGATAGTGCAGATGGCGAAATCACAAAGCCACTATTAGATGAACTTAAAAGTATGGGGGTGAAAGGGATATATCCTAGTTACATTGAAGCGATTGCAAATGCGGTAGAACATGCTTACGCCCAAAATATTTATAGTGAACGAGAATTTCCTATAAAACGTTGGTGGATGTTGCTTGCTATCCTAGAAGGAAAATTGTCACTTTTTGTTTGTGATTTGGGTCACGGGATCCCTAATACCCTAGAAAAAACACAGAAAGCAAATGTACTTTCTGCTATTTGGAATAGACTAAAGCAGCTGGGGAAACCGACAAAAGATTGTTTATATATAAAAGCCTCTACCCTCATTAAAGAAACCCGAACAGGATTGGGACATAGAGGAAAAGGGGGAAGTGATATTCGAGCATTTATTGACAAAACACCAGGAAGCAGGCTAATAATTCGTTCAAATCGAGGAATGTATGTGTATAATGGCAAAGATAAGCCAGATTTAACCAAAGAATCTAGATACTCTATTAATGGTACTGTTGTTCAGTGGAACATTCCGCTACAAGAAATTAAGGAATAATAATGCAAACTATTTATGTAAAAGATTTCAGCCAATATCCAGGTCCACGTTACATTAAAGATGGTAAAGCTAGTGGAGAGGAATTTAGAGATTCTATTCTTATCCCAGCAATAAAAAGGGATCCTGATATCATTCTTAATTTAGATGACACAGAAGGATATGGCTCTTCATTTCTTGAAGAAACTTTTGGAGGAGCAATTAGAAAAGGTATTTCTCCAGAGGTTGTTTTAAATCTTGTTAAAAACCTTATTTCAAATGACGACCATGATATTATTGACGAAATTAAAAGTTATGTAGAAAAAGAGATTGAGATTTTATCTTTGAAGGATAATAAATGACTCTTTCTGATCTAATAGCTTTCTCCGCGCTTATAGTTTCTATCTTTGCGTTACCTATAAGCTATATATTAGGCGCAAGGGGTTTAAAAAATACAGCTTATAATGGAGAGCTCTCAAAATTATCTGATTTGTGCGATCTTGTTTTTACAGAAGCGTTAAATATCCACAAAAAGACACAATCAAATTTAAGTGATGAAATGGATTACCACCTGATGATTGCATTTCATAAAAGATTGCAATCAAAATGTCTGGAAATTAAAAGCCTATCAAATTCAGAACGTTACCCTAGAATGGAGTTAAGAGAAGTAAAACAAGCAATTACAGATCATCTTGTATCAGATAATCTTGAGGTAAGGAACACTGCAATGCGTGGACTAATTTATAAGTTAGATGCACTAAAGACTTTCTTTACTCCTAAATTTATATGACACCTAAACCGCCTTCGTGGCGGTTTTCTTTTTCCTAAAACTCACCGAAACACCTCAAAAATCGACCGAACTTTTCACCTCCCTCACCTAATTTGCCTAAAAAACAGGCAATCAAACAACTTTTCTCAAAATTCTTTTCTTTTTAAATCAACGGATTACAAATTAAAGTAGAGAATAAATCTACTTTTGTGCAAATTTTAGTTGCAATTAAATCTACTTTAAGTAGAATTAGCCACATCAAAACGAGATACACAATCTCAATGCTCTTTAAAAATTTGTGATGAAAAAAAGCCCTGCGAACAGGGCTTAGTTATTAAGATTCATAAATAGGTGTCTTTCTATCAGTATCCATAACTAGACCAATGCAATGTAGGCAGTTTTGTTTGGTTGTATAACCCTCGCTAACTGCAATGGTTTCATGATTGGCGGCTTTTAGTCGCCAATACCACTGATTGTTTACACCCTGAAATATCTGAAAATACATAGAGGTAGTTCCTTATGCAAGAAGAAATGAAACGCTATGCAATTTCTTATCACTTCGACGGCAAAAGGTGGGCGACAGATGTTTACGCCCATTCATTCGAAGAAGCGGAAGAAAAGCTAAAAGCAATGTCCCAAGGTACTGTTGACGGCGAGATTCACCTTTCAGTTTACATTCCTGAAAATCCGCTATCGAAAGTATCAAGGTTGATTACAAGAATAGCTAAAAAGTTTATGTAAGTCAGTGACTTTCATCACAAATTTTAAACAATTTGGTTAAAGAAACTCACTCGGCGGAAGCGCAGACGGAAGCCCAACGGTGCTAAGCGGTCGTTAGATTGAAAGCCCTAACCTACTTAGTTAAGAGTGAGTTTTAAAGTCTGCCCATGCAAAGCCAATGAAAAACGGTGCAGTTGCCGAAAGTGGAGCTCAAGCAGGCGAATATCCCAATGTGGATATTTCAAAACACATTTGCTAGTACAGAGACACAACGGCATGTGAAACCGTTGCGAATGATAGATGAAGTGTGTTTTGAAATGGCAGACATAAAACAAACGAGGTTCAAATATGGAAGAAAAACAAGAAAAAAGCCTATCTGATAAAGATAAAAATCTAATCAAACAGGCTGTATTAGAAAGTGCTGATAAAAATACAAATTTAACACCAAGTGAATTAGCTGAGAGTGTATGTTCGGCAGTGATGTTTATTGATTCTTATGGGCGTTAAAAATATCTGAACTGGAAATGCTATCATCAATAGATTCTTGCAATCTTGATGATAATGTTGAAACAAATCTGGCAATATCTTCGGCCACATACTCATTAACTTCTCGCAAATATTGAGAGTTTGTTTTTAAAATATCTCTTGCCATAACAAGAGCTATTTTATCTGCTGCTATTTTTTTCATGATGCTTCCTTATTTTTTGTGTTGTGGTTGAGGGAAATTATATTCCTTATGTGTTGTGGTGACAATAAGGACTTGAGCCTTACAAGTATAAAGAAAGGCACTCATCATTAACCTGTTTTGAGTTTTAGACAATTTGGCTACAGAATCACAGTGCATAACGGTGCTAGGCGGTCGTTAGATTGAAAGCCCTAACCTACTTAGCAACACTGTGTTTTGAATATCTGTCCAAGTGGAAGCCTGTGAAAAACGGTGCAGTTGCCGAAAGTGGAAACAGACAGGTAAACCGAACCACACCTTTTGGTCTGTTTTCAAGTTGGTTAAAAATGGGAAAGCGACAGACAGCAAACGTTAGCTAAAGGCGTGACATACCGGAAAGACGGTAAATTTCAAAGCGTACTCAGCAGAGAGTGAATCCAAGCGCACAGAAACACAAATGCAAGACAGAGTGCGCTTTGAAATGGCAGACAAACGAAGTTAGCCGAGCATGAGGGCTTAAAACTTATGCGGTTCCTTAGTTTTTCCCTCTGTAAAACGAGGGCTTTTTTATCCCGAAAAATTACCTTACAATCAGAATAATTTTTAATATATAAAGGGAATGCTATGAAAACCGTTAAAGCAAGACTGACTGAGTTAAAAAACTTAATTAATACAAAAATCAACGAAGACTATGAGTGGATGGGCGAAATAAAATCACCCGAAATTATCAAAGAAATAGAGCAACTTTATCCCTTAATAGAGAAAATAGAAAAATCTGGAAAAAGTCTTGAAATTTCCTATGCAAAATATATTTCTCTTCAATTAATTAAAAAAATAATTCGCATCCTCAATAAAAAAAGAGCGAGTAATAAATGGGATGAATATGATGTAAATTCATTTATTTTATCTCTAATCAAACTAAGAATGACAATCAAGGAATTATATTTAATTGAAGTTAAGGGTGAATTAAGAACAGAAGAAGAACTCAATGCTATTGCTGCAGATATATCCAAAGCAAAATTGAATTTAGAAGAGCACATCTCACTTGAAGAGCAATTAGTAGAGAATAAAAAGGAGTTCGAAAATTTAAAAAACTCACTGATTACACTCAAAAAATCTTATAACGACGCACAAGAACAAATAACTGAAATTTCCCAGTGGCACGAACAGTCAGAGAAATTAAGTGGCGACATTTCGAACTATGAATTCACCGCACAAAATAATCTTACTAAAATTACGACATTAGCAACCACAGCGGAAACCAATAAACCCCAAATCGAAAAATATCATGAAGATATTGAAGGTATGATTAAATTATTCAATAAACAAAAAGAGGAGATTGAAATGATTATTGAAGACGCCAACCGAGCAAGCATGGCAGGTTCGTTTAAAACTCAATCTGAAAATATCGATAGTAAAATGAAAGCTGTAGATAAAATTTTGCTTGGGTCACTTGTTGCAACATCTGTTATTTCATTGTTCAATTATTCAACAAGCCTGAGTGCAGCAGACAGCCTTAATATTTTACAATTTCTTGCTAAGTCCATTGTGACAATCCCGTTACTTGTCATCGCCTGGTTAAAAGCAAAAGAACGGGCTTATCTCTTTAGATTAAGGGAGGATTATAACTACAAATATTCCTCAGCAATGGCGTTTGAAGGTTATAAGAAACAAGTACAAGAACAAGACCCTAAATTACATCAGCAACTTCTGCAAATTGCCGTGGATAATTTGGGGATAAATCCAACCAAAGTCTTTGACAAAGATTTAAAAAGCACACCACTTGAAACAATTATCGATGGAGTAGGAAAACGCCTGGATAAAGCTGTTGATGGTATTAAAGGAGAGGTGAATGACATTCCAAAGAAAACAAAAGAATTAATTGATGATGAATAACTCGCTCCCTCAAATTCTCAGCGCTTTTTATTTGACACCGCCCTCACTTCGGATTAAGATAACCACACTTTCAACAGAAAGTCGGGAATGTCGCAGTTTCTGAATAACTTGGAGCGGTGGAAAGACAGACGCTCAATGCGTCTTTTTTTATCGCCACAAAACAGCTATTCTACCTTTTTCATAAATTTATGAAAAAGCCCAATGATGAACTGTTTAGGAGGATCGAAAGATCCGCCGTTTTGCTCTAAGTACGGTACTGCGAATCCTATTCAGTTCATCACCAACTATTCGCAGTGGTTCGTGATGAGTTTTAAAACTTAACTTAGAGTATATCACAATGACAAACTCAAACTTAATTCCTGTTTTTAATGGCTTAATCCAAAATCAACCCGTTCAAATTTGCAACGCTCGTGAACTTCACGCATTCCTAGAAATACAAACTCGTTACAATGACTGGATCAAAAACCGCATCAACGAATATGGCTTCATCCAAGATGAAGACTACCTCGTCATTACCGAACGCACCAATGGACGCCCACGCAAGGAATATCACATCACCCTCGATATGGGCAAAGAACTCAGAAATTAATTGCGCCATTTAAAGCGTCTAATCAAATGAACTGGGAAAGAGCGAAAAACCTCATCGCCCAATAAAACATCACAAAATCCGACCGCACTTTTTTAAGCCTGCGGCGGATTATCACACCTAAAATCCGACAAAAGGAACAGAAAATGAACAAATTAATCATTACGCTCGTGTGTGCATTTGTGGTGTATATGCACACGCCCTAAACCTTAATCAAGACTGTGACGGCAAAATCTGTCATGCCGAACAGACACAACAATATTAACGAACCACCGCTCTTATGGGCGGTTTTTTATTGGAGGAAATATGGAATCAATTAAACTTTCGCAGAAAGCCGAAGAAGAAATTGTGAATGCGGCAAGAATGGCGGCGTTATCTAATTTGACCGAGAAAAGCCAAAATTTAATTACGCTTGAGGATATCGCAATATATTTTGGGGACACTATCAAACCGTTGCCAAGATTATTTCAATAACTGCCTAATTTTCCCAAACCCGTTACAGTCGATCAACAAAATTCTCGCCCACGCTATATCGCAGGCGAAGTTGTTCGTTGGGGCGGATCAATGCTAAACACATATTAGCTAATCGAGTAATTCCGCCACCTCCGCCATATCAGGGGCATAATAAACATTTTGTAAAATCGAAATATCTTTATGCCCAGATATTTTGGCTAATGTCATTACATCTACTTTTTTAGATAGTCTAGTTAATGCCTCACGCCGTGTGTCGTGAAAATGCAAATATTCTCGCTCGGCAAGTTTTTTGAGTTTTCGGAATGTTGCATCAAGCACACTAGACTTAATATCAAAACACAATTCCTCATCCCCTATCCGACTAACATCAGATATATATTTATCCGTAACTGGATGGCGCAAAAAGCGATTCAGCCGATTAAATTCGTGCTTTTCTCCACGCTTTGTTGGCGTAATTTCGTTCAAATACCGCTTAATAACATCAGAAAATAATGTATCAGGTTGCAATCCTTGCGACTGCAATTCCATTTTCTTTTCTTCCTCCGCGCCCCATTTCATGTTGCATTGGCGTAATCAACACACAAAAATATATAAAAATACTTAAAAAATGGCAATATTTGAGGTTGGGATTGATGATGAATTTATAGCGGATATGAACGTAACTTATTGATTTTACTGGTTGAAATACATAAAAGAAAAAACCCTGACCAACGATCAAGGGTTTGTATGTGGTGCCTAGGGTCGGACTCGAACCGACACGTTTATTCAACGGCGGATTTTGAATCCGCTGCGTCTACCAATTTCGCCACCCAGGCTTAATGGGGTTGAATTATACGTATATATAAGAATGTGACAAGCAAAATTTATTGGAAATAATCCATTTGTTTTAAAAATAAGCAAGAATTTTCTGTTTTCTAAAAATATCGCCAAACAAATGCAATAATTAAAATGCACAACATAATTAAAATTTGAGCTAAACGTTTTTTTGTTAATTTTTCAGCTGCCATAATGCTTTACTCTTCTTAATCTGACTAAAATTAGTGGTAGAATATTTGCGTTAGATCAATTTTACACTATTTTTTTCAATATTTGAGGCGTACATGAAAAATTTCGTTTCAGGAGCTCAATCAGGGCGCAAAATTCAATCAGGCGGTTGTGCGATTCATTGTCAGGATTGCAGTATTAGTCAGCTTTGTATTCCTTTTACCTTAAATGAACAAGAATTAGATCAGCTTGATAATATCATAGAGAGAAAAAAACCGATTCAAAAGTCTCAAGTATTATTTAAAGCAGGAGATTCTCTCAATTCAATTTATGCTATTCGTTCTGGCACAATAAAAAGCTATACGATTAGTGAATCTGGCGAAGAACAAATTACTTCATTTCATTTGCCCGGTGACCTAGTTGGTTTTGATGCCATTACTCAAATGCAACACCCTAGTTTTGCACAAGCTCTAGAAACGGCTATGGTATGTGAAATTCCTTTTGATATTTTAGATGATTTGGCAGGAAAAATGCCAAAACTACGCCAGCAAATTTTACGTTTGATGAGCAGTGAAATTAAAAGTGATCAAGAGATGATTTTATTGCTATCTAAAATGAATGCAGAAGAACGTTTGGCTGCTTTTATTCATAATCTTTCTAAACGCTATTCTGCTCGAGGTTTTTCAGCAAAAGAATTTCGTTTAACAATGACACGTGGCGATATTGGTAATTATCTAGGTTTAACAGTAGAAACCATCAGCCGCTTATTAGGCCGCTTTCAAAAACTCGGCGTGATTAGCGTACAAGGCAAATATATTACAATCAATGATTTAAATGGTTTAATTGAATTAACTGGTACGAATAAAACAAAAATTACATTAGTTAAATAAATTTAAGGCGTGAATATCACGCCTTTTTGTGCTTGATAAAAATAAATTTATCCAAATTAATCTTGTACCTTGCCATTTTTGCTATTCTTTTTTATCCTATGCCTCAATTTTGGAGGCTATTATGAAATTTAAAAATATTCTCGTTGTACTTAATCCTAGTAATGAAAAACAGTACGCCCTAGCTCGTGCAGTGCGTTTAGTTGAAGAACAAAAAAATGAAACTAAGGTAAAAATCACCGCACTTTTATCAGTCTATGATTTATCTTATGAAATGTCAGCTTTACTTTCTTCTGAAGAACGTTCAGAAATGCATCAACAAGTAATTGAAAAACACCGCCATGCGGTTCAATATTACTTAGATAAATATGCAAATCCAGAAATTGAATTACAATCTCATATTGTGTGGAATAGCAATGAAGCTGATGCAATTAACGAAGAAGTAGAAAATAATAATTACGATCTAGTCGTAAAATATACCAAAGACGAAGAAAAACTGACGTCTCTTATCTTTACTCCCATTGATTGGCAACTTCTTCGTAAATGCCCTATTCCTGTCTTAATGGTTCGTGATGGCGATTGGAAACATCAACGCCGTATTCTTGTGGCGGTGAATGTTTCTGGAGGGCAAGAATATCAAGATGAATTTAATCAAGAGCTGGTAGAAACAGGTATTTCACTCGCGGAAAATCTAAATCGTGGTAATGTCCATTTGGTGGCAGCCTACCCTTCCGCGCCAATCAATATGGCGATTGATTTACCTGAATTTAATACTTCAGGTTATGAAAACGGTATTCGAGGTCAGCATCTTATTAATATGAAAGCTTTACGCCAAAAATTTGGAATTGATGAAGATCATACTCACGTACGCGAAGGTTTTCCAGAGGAAGTTATTCCTGAAGTTGCGAAAGAGATTGAAGCTGAATTAGTGATTTTAGGCACAGTGGGACGAACAGGTTTATCTGCCGCATTATTAGGCAATACTGCAGAACATGTGATTAGTAAATTAAGTTGTAATTTATTAGGCATTAAACCATCTAAAAAAGACGATTAAAACATTTTCCTCAATTTATAAGACGCCCTAAATATTTTGTATTTAGGGTATTTTTATACTATTTCTTATGGTATTTTTCATTTTGTGATCTCGATCACAAATCTTAAAATTTTATTTAAATAGCTATTTAAATGATAGCTCTTTTCATTTAGTATTCACACTCATTTTTAACTCCTCCATTCTTATTAAGGAAATATATGAAAAAGACATTGATTACAGGATTATTGGTTTTAGCTGGCACAGCACAAGCTCATGAAGTTTGGGTTCAAGCGCCGACGAAATTAACATCTGGTTCTGTATTAAAAGCAGAATTAGCTTATGGGGATTACCCTTATGTAGAAAAAATTCCTGAAGCACGTTTAAAAATTTTTGCACCAATGGAAATTATTCGTCAAGATGGAGAAAAACAAACCTTAATCCAAAAAGGCGAAAACTATCAATATCAATCAGAGAAAGCATTGTCCGATGGTTCTTATTGGGTAACAGCGACTTATAAACCTACTTTTTGGTCACAAAATGCTGAAGGTTGGAAAATGGATAATTTGAAAGGATTAGAAAATCCCACTTATTGTGAACAAACTCAAATGTTTGGCAAAAGTCTTGTTACCGTTGGTAAAAAACCATTAAATGCAGAAATGGCAATGACAAGAGTAGGTTTACCACTGGAAATTGTTCCTTTGCGTGATCCTAGCAAAGCGAAATCAGGCGAACCGTTCCCTGTTCAAATTTTCTACCAAGATCAGCCATTAGCAGGCGAAACTGTCATCGCAACCGCTGATACTATTATAGTGAAAGATCTTGAAGCAAGTACAGGTCATCGTGAACCACAAGGTTTTTCAGGTAAAACAGATAGTCAAGGACGTGTGAATATCATTCCATTAATTGATGGTATTTGGAAAATTAAAGTTATTCATAAAACACCATTTGCAGATCAACAAATTTGTCAGCAATCTGCAAGCTATAGCACATTAATTTTACCGGTTGGTAAAGGATTAGCTAAACTACCTCCAAAACCAGAACACCATCATCACTAATTTTAAAAGTGCGGTAAAATTTCACCGCACTTTTACATCCTAATTAAATAAAAAATACAGAAATAGTCTGTCTAAATTCTAAGTTATTCATTTGCATATCCAGATTTTGGCAGAGCTTTCCCATCTAAATATGCCAAATTATCTTTAAGTCTTAACCGCCCTTCGGTAAACCATTTAATCACAAGCGGATAAATTTGATATTCTTGCTCACGGGTTCTAGCCTCCACTTCTTCGATGCTATCTTCAGGGAAGATTGGCACTTTTGCTTGTAAGACAATCGCACCACCATCCACTTCTTCATTGACAAAATGAACGGTTGTGCCGTGTTCATTGTCGCCTGCTTCAATCGCACGTTGGTAGGTGTTTAAGCCTGCGTATTTAGGAAGAAGAGAAGGATGGATATTTAAAATTTTCCCTGCAAAACGTTGGGTAAATTTTGGGGTAAGAATTTTCATATAACCAGCAAGGACGATCAAATCTACGGCTAGGCTTTGCAAATAATCGCCAATGGCATCGTCCATTTCGAGGTTATTAGAAAAATTTTTGCGAAGAAAGACCGCTTGCGGAATCTGTGCTTGTTTGGCTCGAACTAAGCCGTAAGCATCAGCTTTGTTACTTACCACACAAGCAATTTTGGCGGGAATATCGCCTAAATGGCAGGCATCAATAATAGTTTGTAAATTTGTTCCTTGACCAGAAATAAGGACGGCAATTTTTTTCATTTTCTTCCTTATAGAAATCAGCCCAAAAGGGATGAATTTAAATTTAAGATTTTATTATTGAATCTCAACCTGTGCTTCGCCTTCGCCAAGATGTTCAATTTTGCCGATAACCCACGCTTTTTCGCCCGCTTGTTCAAGCAATGCAAGAGCGGTTTCAACCTCTTTTTCTGGTAATGAAATTACCATACCTACGCCACAGTTAAAGGTGCGATACATTTCATAACGGCTGATATTGCCTTTTTCTTGTAACCAGTTGAAGATCGCAAGCCATTGCCAGCTTGATTCATCAATCACTGCTTTAGTATTGTCAGGTAATACACGCGGGATATTTTCCCAGAAACCACCACCTGTTAAGTGAGCAATGGCGTGAACTTCGGTCTGCTTGATCAACTGTAAAATCGATTTTACATAGATTTTGGTTGGTGCTAAAAAGTGTTCGCTAAGTGGTTTACCTTCTAATAAATCCGTTGGATTTGCACCACTTACTTCAAGCACTTTGCGAATTAACGAATAACCGTTTGAGTGTGCACCGCTTGAGCCGAGTGCGATAAGCGTGTCGCCTGTTTTCACTGCTGTGCCGTCAATAATCTCTGATTTTTCTACCACGCCTACGCAGAAACCCGCCAAATCATAGTCGCCTTCGTGATACATTCCTGGCATTTCGGCGGTTTCGCCACCCACTAACGCACAGCCAGACATTTCGCAACCGTCTGCAATACCTTTGATCACACTTGCTGCCACATCAACGTCTAATTTCCCTGTAGCATAGTAATCTAAGAAGAAAAGCGGTTCTGCCCCTTGTACGATTAAGTCATTCACACACATTGCCACTAAATCCTGACCAATAGTATCGTGTTTTTTCAAGTCAATCGCAAGGCGTAATTTTGTGCCAACGCCATCTGTGCCAGAAACTAAAATTGGCTCTTTATATTTGGTTGGTAAAGCACATAATGCGCCGAAACCACCCAATCCGCCCATGACTTCAGAGCGGCGAGTGCGTTTTACATCGCCTTTGATACGTTCGACTAATTCATTTCCAGTGTGAATATCGACGCCAGCATCTTTATAGCTCAGTTGTGTGTTGCTCACGATTAACCTCGATCAATTGAAATAAAAATTGGGCAGATTATACCATCAAGCAAACGTTTGCGGTATTGTTAAATTAATTCATTTGATGACATTTTTAAAATTAAAATGAAATTGCTTGCAATCAAAACTTATTTGTACTACTTTAATAGTACAAATAAGCTCAAGATTTAGGAGAAAAAATGAGAACCACAACTGCATTAGTAACAGGTGCAACCGCAGGCTTTGGCTTAGCGATCTGTAAAAAATTGATCGAAGCAGGCTATAAAGTGATTGGCACGGGTAGACGTGCAGATCGATTGGCAGAAATCCATTCACAATTGGGCAATAATTTTCTACCGCTTGCCTTTGATATTCGTGATGAACAAGTCACAATTAACGCTCTAAATACCCTTCCTGAAGGTTGGCAAGCGGTCGATTTATTAGTGAATAATGCAGGTTTAGCCTTGGGATTAGAGCCAGCACATAAAGCGGATTTACAAGATTGGTATCAGATGATCGATACCAACATCAAAGGATTGGTTACTATCACTCGCCTTGTGTTGCCAAATATGGTCGCTCGTAATCACGGGCAGATTATCAATTTGAGTTCAATTGCAGGTACTTATCCTTATGCGGGCAGTAATGTATATGGTGGAACTAAAGCTTTTGTCACACAATTTAGCTTAAATTTACGAGCCGATCTGGCAGGCACAAAAATTCGAGTAAGCAATGTTGAACCGGGTTTATGTGGCGGTACGGAGTTCTCTAATGTGCGTTTTCACGGCGATGATGAAAGAGCCGCAAAAGTCTATGAAAACGTGCAATCGGTTCAGCCTGAAGATATTGCGAACATTGTATTATGGCTTCATCAACAACCTGAACACGTAAACATTAATCGTATTGAAGTAATGCCAACCGCTCAATCTTTTGCAGGAATGAGCGTTTCAAAAGAAAAATAAAATAATAGGAAAAAATATGTCAGACACACTTCTTAACCCTTATTTTGGCGAATTTGGCGGAATGTATGTACCCGAAATTTTAGTGCCTGTTTTGAAGCAATTAGAACAAGCCTTTGTGGAGGCTCAAAATGATCCTACATTCCAAGCAGAATTTGCTGATTTACTCAAAAATTATGCGGGCAGACCGACCGCACTTACTCTTTGTCGTAACTTAACCAAAGGCACAAAAACTAAACTTTATCTTAAACGTGAAGATTTATTACACGGTGGTGCACACAAAACAAACCAAGTGTTAGGGCAAATTTTATTGGCTAAACGTATGGGCAAAACGCGTATTATTGCCGAAACAGGTGCAGGGCAACACGGCGTGGCAACCGCCCTAGCTTGTGCTATGTTAGATATGCCGTGTCGTGTTTATATGGGTGCAAAAGATGTTGAGCGTCAATCACCAAACGTGTTCCGTATGCGTTTAATGGGGGCTGAAGTAATTCCTGTAGAAAAAGGCTCTTGTTCTTTAAAAGATGCCTGTTGTGAAGCGATGCGTGATTGGTCAGCAAACTATGAAACCACCCATTATTTACTTGGAACGGCGGCAGGCCCTCACCCCTTCCCGACGATTGTGAGAGAATTTCAAAAAATGATTGGCGAAGAAACCAAACGTCAAATTCTAGAACGAGAAGGTCGTTTACCTGATGCTGTGATTGCTGCGGTTGGCGGTGGTTCTAACGCAATTGGTATGTTTACTGATTTTATTGATGAACCAAATGTGCGTTTAATTGGTGTTGAACCTGCAGGGAAAGGCATTGAAAGCGGTGAACATGGCGCACCATTAGGTCATGCAAAAGTGGGCATTTATTTCGGGATGAAATCCCCTTTAATGCAAACCGAAGATGGTCAAGTAGAGGAATCTTACTCTGTTTCAGCTGGGTTAGACTTCCCTTCTGTCGGGCCGCAACATGCTTATTTAAATGAGATTGGTCGTGCTGATTATGTATCGATTACCGATGAAGAAGCCCTTAACGCATTCCAAGAATTGGCAAAACACGAAGGCATTATTCCTGCATTAGAAAGCTCACACGCCTTGGCTTATGCCTTGAAATTGATTAAACAAAATCCTGAAAAAGAACAACTTTTAGTGGTTAATCTTTCAGGACGAGGCGATAAAGATATTTTTACTGTTGATAAAATTTTAAATGGAGGAACGAACTAATGAGCCGTTTTGAAACGCAATTTGCGACACTTAACGCAAAAAATGAAGGGGCTTTCGTGCCGTTCGTTACCCTTTGCGACCCTACTTTCGACTGCTCTTTTGAGATCATTTGCACACTTGTGGATAACGGTGCAGATGCTTTAGAACTCGGTTTTCCTTTTTCCGATCCGCTACTCGATGGCCCAGTTATTCAAGCCGCGAATAATCGTGCTTTAACTGCAGGTCATAGCAGTGAAGATAGCTTTAAACTATTGGAAAAAGTGCGGTCAAAATATCCCGAGATTCCGATTAGCTTATTACTTTGTGCCAATTTAATTTTTGCTAAAGGTTTAGATGCTTTTTATCAACGCTGTGCAGAAGTTGGTGTTGATGCTGTGCTTGTAGCAGATATTCCGTTACTCGCAAAAGAAGATTATGTACAAGCGGCCAAAAAACACGGCATTCAACCCGTCTTTATTTGCCCGCCAAATGCGGATGAGAAAACAATTCAAGGCGTAGCGAAAAATAGCGAAGGCTATACCTATTTAGTCTCACGTGCAGGCGTAACCAGTGCTGAAAATCAAGCTCACGCAGCAAATTTAGATACCCTTGTAGAACAACTTAAAGCCCACTATGCCCCGCCAATTTTACAAGGCTTCGGCATTGCACAGCCTGCACAAGTTAAAGAAGCCTTAGCTTTGGGAGCGGCTGGTGCAATTTCAGGTTCGGCAACAGTAAAAATTATTGAGCGAAATTTAGATAATCACGAGCAATGTTTAGCTGAATTAGCTGAATTTGTTCAAACGATGAAAGCTGCAACAAAATAAGCAAAAAAGAACCCGCACTTGTGGCGGGTTTCTTTTAGCTATCGAGAAAATTAAAAATTTAATACTTTGTCAGCTTCCATCCACCATAAGGGGCTGAATGGATTATAAATAGAATATTTTGCATACTATTCTCCTTAATTTCATTAATAACCTTGCTGATAAATTCCTTCCAACAATTTCACTGAAAGTAAAGCGAGATTAAAGCGTTGTTCATCTGCCACAGACCAAAATTCTACGCCATTTTCTACCGCACTTATTTGACTTAAATGAAGTTTTACTGATTCTTCGCCATTTTCTTGTTCTCCATTAAGCACAGGCGTAATTAAGGTTTCTTCTAAAGCGACAAGCTCGCTATTTTGAGGCTGATAGTCGAAATCATAATCTGAAAGTGCGGTGACTTTTTGTGCCAATCCATAAAATACAGGCACTTGGATTGAGTGGAATGTAGCACGATCTAATTGCGGAAAAATTCGTTGTAATTGATTCGATAAATTAGGTGCTTGATGCGGATAAACATCAAAGGCTAAGCGAGTTTCTTCTTCGTCTAATGGAATACCATTTAATAAACGGGCTGTTTGTCCCGCAAGTTTCGTCACGGTTTCCGCATCCGTATAAGAAGTCGGCAATAAAGAGGTGACAAATACTTGATTGAGATTCGTTTCTTGTAAAATCGGGGCAAGCGTTAAAGCAAGTTGGCTTACTTGAGGATCAGGCAAGCTAACAATGTTACGTTGTCTTAATTCAAGTAATTGTGATTCATTTACCGTTGGAACAACAACAGGCACATCCGAAAGCGCACTACAAACGCCTAACATATCAATGACAATACAGCCCTGCTCTGCTGCTTGCGCAATATGGGCAACTTGCTCAAGTTTTCCTGCAAAAAAGACATAATTAAAATCAGCCCACTCTACTTCATTTGGCGCAAGTTGTTCAACGCCTTTATTGCGAAAACGAATATTTTGTTCTTCTTCAAAAGGTATTATTTCAACAATAGAAACTTTGCTAATTTCAAGCGTACTTTGTTCTAAACGCTCTACAATTTTTTCACTTAATTCAAATTCTGCTGCTATCGCAATATTTAAGGTTGCGTCCATTTTTCTCTCCGCTGTAAAATAATCAGCATTATTTTACACCAAAACCAGGAACGAAATAATGACACCCGCAATTGATTTACTTAAAAAACAAAAAATTCCTTTTATCTTGCACACTTATGATCATGATCCGAATAATCAACATTTTGGTGATGAGGCAGCCGAAAAATTAGGCATTGATCCTAACCGCTCTTTTAAAACCTTACTTGTGGCGGAAAATGGCGATCAGAAAAAACTCGCTTGTTTTGTGCTTGCAACGGCCAATATGCTGAATTTAAAGAAAGCAGCAAAATCTATCGGTGTGAAAAAAGTGGAAATGGCGGATAAAGATGCAGCACAAAAAAGTACAGGTTATCTTGTAGGAGGAATTAGCCCGCTAGGTCAAAAGAAACGCGTGAAAACCGTGATAAATTCAACCGCACTTGAGTTTGAAACGATTTATGTTTCAGGCGGAAAACGTGGGCTAAGCGTAGAAATTGCGCCACAAGATTTAGCAAAAGTATTAGGTGCAGAATTTACTGATATTGTTGATGAATAAGTGATGGACTTATAAATTTAAAGGCGGATTTCTTATTTAATACGAACTAAAAGGACTAAGCTTAGTCCTTTACTGACTTTCTAACTTTAATTCTTGTCTTTTAAGTTAGGATTAATAGAAAAAAATTTAGGGTATTTATTATTCTTGAGTATCCGCAATTGGGATTATTTTTGTGGCGTGAGATCCTTTATCGCTGTGGAGAACTTCAAATTGTACTTTTTGACCTGCTTTTAATGAACGATAGCCGTCCATTTCAATCACTGAATAATGTGCAAAAATATCGGCATCTACACCTTCTGCGGAAATGAAACCAAATCCTTTTGCATTATTGAACCATTTTACAATACCAATTTCCATAAAAGACCTCTCTAGGCTTAGCCTATTAAAACAATAAATCAACAAGACTCTCGCCTTATCACCTACTAATTAGGTCCGTTATGTTTAAATATTTTGAACGGTTATGCAACGAGCAATATTCAAAAATGATAAGTAGATCACAAAAAATTTAATTATCTGGAGTTTTTTTATCATTTTTATGAATTTCTCGTAGTGCTTTCGCCACTATTTGAATCGCTTCTCCACTACTAATTCCTTTTGCCATAAGTTCTTGAATTTGCTCAACTGCTTTTTGTTGCTGTTCGTGTGTTAAGTTAATATCAAACATTTTCCCACCCAAATTGATTTATTAATTGATGCCATTGTTCATCTAAACCTGCTGTAATTGTTATTTGCTCTTTCGTTATTGGATGAATAAAAGACAAACTATTAGAATGTAAAAATAATCGAGAACAACCTAAATGTGACATTAATGCACGATTTTGATGTAAGTCACCATATTGCGTATCCCCTAAAATCGGATGAAAAATATGTTTCATATGGCGACGTAATTGGTGTTTTCTACCTGTATGAGGGATTAATTTAACTAAAGAATAACGTGCCGTTTGATAACGCCCAGCAGGATAAGGCATTTCGACTATTTTTAATCCTTCATAATCAGTCACTGCTTCTTGAGGCTCTTTATCTTCTTGAGAAAATTTATCTGCGATTTTATCCAATTGAATTTTTAGTGGATAATCTATCCGCTCTTTTCCCTGTAGATACCCACGCACTACAGCCAAATAAGATTTCTGAACGTACTTTTGTTCAAACTGTTCACACATTAAATTCGCAATTTCACTGCTCAATGCAAATAACAACACGCCAGATGTCGGTCGATCTAAACGATGAATAGGAAATACATGTTGGCCAATTTGATCTCGCAAAGTTTGCATCACAAATTGAGTTTCGTGAGGATCTAACCAACTACGATGAACCAACATACCAGCAGGTTTATTCACCGCAACGAGAAACTCATCTTGATATAAAATTTCTAGCATTCGTTATTGTTCAAAAGTTCTTCTAAAGCAACTAAAGGAATTAATAGTTGTTGTAACTCATCGAATTCCTTCATTGCTTCTTCAATATAAGGAGAAATAGCAATTTTATTTGGTAAAGTAGAACCACTTTCTAACAATGCCTGCATGCGTGGAATAAATACCCACTGTAGCCACTCTTCGGCAGACATCGTATCAATTGAAAAAGGTTCTTCACTTAAAAACGCCTCTGCAGCAGGGGGCATCGTTTGCCATAAATTAAGCTGCTGCATGGTAATTTGAAGTTGTTTAAGATGCTGTTTAGTTTGATTACGCATATTTTATATCCTAATTAATGAATGTTTTTTGCAAATACACGCACATTTGAAAAACCATTTTCTTTCAAATATAAGGCTTGTAATTTACTCATTACACCACGTTCACAATACAACACGTAACTTTTACTTTGATCAAGGCTACCAAATTGAGAAGAAAGTTTGTAGAACGGCATTTGAATGACGTCATGTGTACCTGATTCAAATGGCTTTTCATCCGTTTCTTCTGGGCTACGAATATCCAAAATCACTTCATTTTCACCTAATACAGAAATTGCCTCGACTTCCACGACTACTTTTTCTGTTTCTTCTGCAATCTGGCGAATATCTAAATATTTTGCATTTTGTACCGCACTTTCAAGAATCTCAAAATTAAAATGCCCTTCTTCTTTAAGAATCTTTTCACGAACAGCTTTGATCGTAGGATTTTTTGAAATCACGCCACAAAATTCCGGCATAGATTTTGCAATATCGTCGGTACCAATTTCTTTCGCCATTGCGATAATTTGTTCTTTATCATGGGTAATTAACGGGCGTAATACTAAGGCATCAGCGGCTTCATCAATCAAGCGTAAATTGGTTAAAGTTTGGCTAGAAACTTGTCCTAATGCCTCCCCTGTCACAATTGCTTCAATATTAAAACGTTGAGCGACTTTACTTGCGGCTCGCACCATCATCCGTTTTAATACCACACCCATTTGTCCGTTATCGACTTTCTCTAAAATCTCACCGACAACCCCTTCAAAGTTGATCGCAATAAAGCGCACTTTATGTGAAGCACTATAGCGTTGCCAAATATGATAAGCCATTTGTTTAACGCCAATTTCATGGGCTGTGCCGCCAAGATTAAAGAAACAATAATGAACTCGGGAACCACGACGAATCAACATATAACTCGATACGCCTGAATCAAATCCCCCTGAAATTAAAGAAAGTACATCCTCTTGCGTACCAATCGGATAACCGCCAATCCCAGCGTGACGTGCTTTAACTAACATCATTTTGTCATCTTCAATATCAATACGAACTGTCACATCTGGATTTTTCAACCGCACTTTTGCGCTTTCAATATGTTGATTTAATCCACCGCCGATATAACGTTCTGCTTCAATCGAACTAAATTTATGTTTTCCTTTACGTTTTACTCGAACGCAAAAGGTTTTGTCTTGAAGTTGTTGTGCGACATCAGCAAGCGTCAATTCAAAAATATGATGCAAATCGGTAAATGGTTTTTCTTCAACTTCTAAAAAATGATGAATACCAGGAATACGTTGTAACAAGGCGATTAATTCTTCACGATTTTCTTCATTTTTTGACCGCACTTCAATGTAATCCCAGTGGCGTACAACTGCGGTTTCTTCATCATATTTCTGTAAAATATTGCGGATATTAGAGGTTAAAATTTTTGCGAAACGTTTACGCACAGTTTCGCTTTTAATCATAATTTCAGGAAAAAGTTTAACGATAAATTTCATATAAATAGCTTAGGTATTTCTTGGGGTATTTAAAGTGGCGAGTATTTTACGCAAAGATAGTGAAAAGTCCACTGGTCCTAGCTTGAAATAATTTTTTAACAACTCAAGTAAAATACAGTACAATGGCAAACAATTTTTACCGTGAAAAAGGATAATTCCATGGCGCGTAAACCCGCATCTTCACAAGATTTTGAAACAACATTAGCGAAGTTAGAAAATATTGTTGCTCATTTAGAAAATGGTGATCTGCCGTTAGAAGAAGCGTTAAAAGAATTTGAACAAGGTGTGCAACTCGCTAAGTTAGGGCAAGAACGTTTACAACAAGCAGAACAACGTATTCAGATCTTATTGCAAAAAACAGAAGACGCGCCACTGAATGATTATAAAGGGAATGCTTATAAAGGGAATGCTTAATGGGTCACTTTTCTGAAGAATTACAACAGGTTCAAACTCGTATCAATCGCTTTTTAGAAGCTCAATTTGAGGGCATTGAAAGTCATAATGCGCCTTTGCTTGAGGCGATGAAATACGCATTATTACTTGGCGGTAAGCGAGTTCGCCCTTTCTTAGTTTACGCAACAGGTCAAATGCTTGGTGCAGAGAAACAAACCTTAGATTACGCTGCCGCTGCCATTGAAGCCATTCACGCCTATTCCTTAATTCACGATGATTTACCTGCAATGGATGATGACAATCTACGTCGTGGACATCCTACTTGTCATATCCAATTTGATGAAGCTACAGCTATTCTTGCGGGCGATGCGCTGCAAAGTTTCGCATTTGAAATATTAACCAAAACACCGAATATTTCTGCTGAACAAAAACTGGCTTTAATTCAAATTTTAGCGCAAGGCGCTGGTGTGCAAGGAATGTGCTTAGGACAAAGTTTAGATCTTATTTCTGAGCATAAACAAATTAGTTTAAGTGAATTAGAATTAATTCATCGTAATAAAACGGGTGCATTGCTAATTGCCGCATTGAAATTAGGTTTCATTTGTTCTCCGCATTTTACCGACAAAAGGTTAGAACAATCCTTAACACAATATGCAAAAGCCATTGGTTTAGCCTTTCAAGTTCAAGACGATATTTTAGATATTGAAGGCGATAGTGCAGAAATTGGCAAACAGGTGGGCGCCGATCTTGATTTAGATAAAAGTACATATCCAAAATTACTTGGATTAAGTGGCGCAAAACAAAAAGCGCAAGATCTATATCAAAGTGCTTTGTCTGAATTAGAAAAAATTCCTTTTGATACAACCGCACTTCGTGCATTAGCTGAATTCGTTATTACCAGAAAAAGTTAAATACTCACAAAAGTGCGGTCAAAATTTATCACGTTTTTAAAATGACTAATAATATGAACAATTATCCTCTTTTATCTTTAATTAATTCTCCAGAAGATTTGCGTCTTTTAAATAAAGATCAGCTACCACAACTCTGTCAAGAATTACGTGCTTATCTTTTAGAATCTGTTAGTCAAACTAGCGGACATTTAGCGTCAGGTTTAGGCACTGTAGAGCTAACCGTTGCGCTGCATTATGTATATAAGACGCCATTTGATCAGTTAATTTGGGATGTGGGACATCAAGCTTATCCACATAAAATCCTAACGGGTCGCCGAGAGCAAATGTCCACAATTCGCCAAAAAGACGGTATTCATCCTTTTCCTTGGCGTGAAGAAAGTGAATTTGATGTATTAAGTGTTGGTCACTCCTCTACGTCTATTAGTGCGGGATTAGGCATTGCCGTTGCCGCAGAACGAGAAAATGCAGGTAGAAAAACAGTATGTGTCATCGGTGATGGCGCAATTACTGCGGGAATGGCATTTGAGGCATTAAATCACGCAGGGGCATTGCATACAGATATGTTAGTTATTTTAAATGATAACGAAATGTCTATTTCAGAAAACGTTGGCGCATTAAATAATCATCTTGCGCGTATCTTCTCTGGCTCTCTTTACTCTACGCTTCGTGATGGCAGTAAAAAAATCCTTGATAAAGTTCCGCCAATCAAAAACTTTATGAAAAAAACCGAAGAACATATGAAAGGTGTAATGTTTTCGCCAGAAAGTACATTATTTGAAGAACTCGGTTTTAACTATATTGGCCCAGTGGATGGGCATAACATTGATGAATTAGTGGCAATGCTTACGAATATGCGTAATCTGAAAGGCCCACAATTTTTGCATATAAAAACGAAAAAAGGTAAAGGATACGCCCCCGCAGAAAAAGATCCGATTGGTTTCCACGGTGTACCTAAATTTGATCCAATCAGTGGCGAATTGCCCAAAAACAATAGTAAACCAACTTATTCGAAAATTTTTGGCGATTGGCTATGTGAAATGGCAGAAAAAGATGCCAAAATTATAGGTATCACACCTGCAATGCGTGAGGGTTCAGGTATGGTAGAATTTTCCCAACGCTTCCCAAAACAATATTTTGACGTAGCGATTGCAGAACAGCACGCCGTCACGTTTGCCACTGGACTCGCAATTGGCGGATATAAACCTGTCGTCGCAATTTACTCGACATTTTTACAACGTGCTTACGATCAATTAATTCACGATGTTGCCATTCAAAATCTCCCTGTGCTATTTGCAATTGATCGAGCAGGGATAGTTGGTGCAGATGGGGCTACACATCAAGGTGCATTCGATATTAGCTTTATGCGTTGCATTCCAAATATGATCATTATGACGCCGAGTGATGAAAATGAATGCCGTCAAATGCTCTATACAGGTTATCAATGTGGAAAACCTGCGGCAGTGCGTTACCCTCGCGGAAATGCCGTTGGTGTAAAACTTACTCCTTTAGAAATGCTTCCTATTGGTAAATCACGTTTAATTCGAAAAGGTCAAAAAATTGCGATTTTAAATTTTGGTACTCTATTACCATCCGCTTTAGAGTTATCAGAAAAACTCAATGCAACGGTTGTCGATATGCGTTTTGTGAAACCGATTGATATTGAAATGATTAATGTGCTTGCACAAACTCACGATTATTTGGTCACATTAGAAGAAAATGCAATTCAAGGTGGAGCGGGATCTGCTGTTGCGGAAGTACTAAATTCATCAGGAAAATCAACCGCACTTTTACAACTTGGTTTGCCAGATTATTTTATTCCACAAGCGACACAGCAAGAAGCATTGGCAGATTTAGGATTGGATACAAAAGGCATTGAAGAAAAAATTCTCAACTTTATTGCAAAACAAGGTAATTTATAAAAATAAACGCGATGATAATTTCATCGCGTTTTTTCTTAATCCACAATTCTTAAATGAGAAACTGATTTTGTTTTCTTTTTTTCTTCTCGTTTTTTAGGCTTATCTACTGCTTCATAAAAACCTGTTGGTTGTTCAGTATCTGGCTCAATGTTAAGTTCATCATAAATTTCCTCAGGTTCAAACATCACGCCATCGCCATTCTCACGAGCATAAATCGCAAGGGCTGCGCCCATTGGAATATACAGTTCACGAGAGACGCCTTTAAAACGCGCATTAAACTGGATGAAATCATTTGTAAGTTGTAAATTGCCCGTAGCACTGGCAGACAAGTTTAATACAATCTGTCCATCTTTTACATATTCGACAGGAACATTCACACCTAAGTAAGTCGCATCAACAACTAAATAAGGCGTAAAACTATTATCTACTAGCCAATCATAATAGGCGCGTAATAAATAAGGGCGTTTAGGAGAAGATTTATGTTCCATTATTTATCATCCATTAAATTTTTTGGTGCAGCTTCACCTACAGATTGCAAAAAAGAATCGCGTGTAAACACACGTTCCATATAAGCTTTAATCGCTTTACTTCCTGTGCCTGTAAATTCCACACCTAAATGTTTTAATTTCCATAATAATGGTGCAACATAGCAATCAACCAAACCAAATTCTTCATTCATAAAATAAGGCATCTGTTGAAAAATTGGTGCAATCCCTAATAGTTCTTCTTTTAACTGTTTTAATGCTGAAGTTTTTTCTTTTTCTGTGCCATTTTCTGCTTTTGCAAGGGTTGGATACCAATCTTGTTCAATACGTAACATTAAAAGTCGATCTTTAGCACGAGAAACAGGATACACTTGCATTAATGGAGGATGTGGAAAACGCTCATCAAGATATTCCATTATGATGCGTGAATTAAATAATACGAGATCACGATCAACCAACGTAGGCACAGTGCCGTATGGATTTAATTCCATTAAATCTTCTGGTAGAGCTTGCAAATCAACCTCTGCGTTTTCATAAAGCACACCTTTTTCTGCCAAAACAATTTTTACCTGATGGCAATAAATATCATCTTTATTTGAAAAAAGGGTCATTACTGAACGTTTACTTGATGCGCTGGACATTTATTCCTCCGAAGATCCAAAAATATTCTAGGTTTTTAAGGGGCAACATTTTACCATAAAGCATTACCTATTTGCCAATATAATCTTTTTTATTGTTTTATAATCAATAAGTTAGAGTAACTCAAATAATAAAAAAGCAGAGATTTCTCTCTGCTTTTCTTTTGGAAACGAAAATAAAAATTAACGTTTTGAGTATTGTGGACGACGACGTGCTTTGTGTAAACCCACTTTTTTACGTTCAACGCGACGTGCGTCACGAGTAACGAAACCAGCTGCACGAAGTGCTGGGCGTAATGTTTCATCGTATTCCATTAATGCACGAGTGATACCGTGACGGATCGCACCCGCTTGACCAGAAATACCACCACCTTTAACAGTGATGTATAGGTCTAATTTATCAGTTAATTCAACCAACTCTAATGGCTGACGTACTACCATACGTGCTGTTTCGCGACCAAAGTAAACATCTAATTCACGTTGATTGATAGTGATTTTACCACTGCCCGGTTTGATAAATACACGAGCTGAAGAGCTTTTGCGGCGGCCTGTGCCGTAGTTTTGATTCTCTGCCATTTTCTAAACCTCGTGATTAAATATCTAATACTTGTGGTTGTTGTGCAGCGTGTTGGTGTTCAGCACCTGCATACACTTTTAATTTACGGAACATTGCACGGCCTAATGGACCTTTTGGCAACATACCTTTAACCGCAATTTCAATCACTGCTTCAGGACGGCGAGCGATCATTTCTTTGAAAGTCGCTTGTTTAATACCACCTACATAGCCAGTGTGCCAGTAGTAAAGTTTATCTGTTTCTTTACGACCAGTTACTGCCACTTTGTCTGCGTTGATAACGATGATGTAATCACCAGTATCTACGTGTGGAGTGTACTCAGCCTTGTGTTTACCACGAAGACGACGTGCTAATTCAGTCGCTAAACGACCTAAAGTTTTACCTGTCGCATCTACTACGTACCAGTCGCGTTTAACCGTTTCTGGTTTTGCTACAAAAGTTTTCATTAATTAATTACCAAAAATTAGTTTGATACCCAGTGTTCTTATGAACACAACCATTAATCTTAATCATCACCCCTTCGAGTGCGATCTCAATAAAATAATGTACGATGGGAATTCGCACATTTACAGGGTCGGCGTATTATACTCGTTTTTTCATAAAATGCTAATTTTTTGCGCTAAAAAAACAAATCTATTGTATTTATTTAACACGCATTTATCTTTCTATAAAAATATACAAAAAATTACCGCACTTTCTTTTTCGTTGTAAAATGGGATAAATCATTGCTAACAAAAGTGCGGTGGTTTTGAGTATGTGTTGATCTAAAAATTAGTTATTATTGAACAATCATTATCCATTTATTGAATTATTATTAATAATAATCATACTTTTAATGAATAAATTGAAATTGACTCATATTAAAACCTATTTTATTGTACAAATACTATTTTAGAATCCTAAAGGAAGCCTTATGAGCTACGCAAAAGAAATTGATACATTAAATCAACATATTGCAGATTTTAATAAAAAAATTAATGTCTCCTTTGAATTTTTTCCACCTAAAAACGAAAAAATGGAAACCCTTCTATGGGATTCAATTCATCGTTTAAAAGTATTAAAGCCTAAATTTGTGTCAGTCACTTACGGTGCAAATTCGGGAGAACGTGACCGCACTCACGGCATTGTGAAAGCCATTAAACAAGAAACTGGCTTAGAAGCCGCACCACATTTAACTGGAATTGATGCCACACCTGAAGAATTAAAACAAATTGCGAGAGATTATTGGGATAGTGGTATTCGCCGTATTGTTGCGTTACGCGGTGACGAACCTAAAGGTTACGCGAAAAAACCATTTTATGCGTCAGATCTTGTGGAATTACTCCGTTCTGTCGCTGATTTTGATATTTCTGTAGCCGCTTATCCTGAAGTTCATCCAGAAGCAAAATCCGCACAAGCAGACTTAATTAATTTAAAACGTAAAATTGATGCAGGTGCAAACCACGTCATTACACAATTTTTCTTTGATATTGAAAACTACCTGCGTTTTCGTGATCGTTGTGCATCAATTGGTATTGATACTGAAATCGTACCCGGTATTTTACCTGTTACTAATTTTAAACAACTCCAAAAAATGGCATCATTCACTAATGTGAAAATTCCAGCGTGGTTAGTTAAAGCCTATGATGGTTTGGATAATGATCCAACTACACGTAATCTTGTGGCAGCAAGTGTTGCAATGGATATGGTAAAAATTTTATCTCGCGAAGGCGTGAATGACTTCCACTTTTATACATTAAATCGTAGTGAATTAACTTATGCTATCTGTCATATGTTAGGTGTAAGACCTTAATTATCACAATAATATATTTCTTTTCAAACACAAAATAAGGGCGATATTTCGCCCTTATACAAAACTAAAAAAATTCAACCGCACTTTATTATTTTATGAACTCTGTTTGCATATACATTAATCGATCTATATTCGTTAAATAATGCCCTAATTCTTGTTCTTCGGGTTTATGTAAATAAGGAATTTTACCTAAAAGCGGCGCATCAATATGTTCAACAAGTAAATCAACAATTTCTGCATAATGGCTTAATAATGGATTAATTCGATTTGCTATCCAACCTAATAACGGCACACCCAATTGTTGGATAACCTTTACCGTCAATAAAGCGTGATTTACGCAACCATCTTTAATTCCAACTACAAGTACTACTGGCATTTTTCGTTGAGTAATCCAATCTGCAAAACTTTTTCCTTCTGCCATTGGTGTCATTAAACCAAAAGATCCTTCCACCACAACAGATTGATAAGTTTGATTCAAACGCGTTAAATCACAATTAATTTTATCTAATTTAATCCGCATTTTATCTTGTGTGAGCATGGGTGCACAGTGGCTAAAAGTATAACTATTAATATCCTGATAAGACACATTTTCTTTTGTTGAATGCATCAGCGTTAATACATCAGCATTTACGAAATGATCATAATCAGATGTATTTTCTGATTGCGCGACAGGATAAATACTCTCTTCTCCACAACAAGCAATGGGTTTATAGCCGACAACTTGCACTCCCTGCCCTTGCAAGGCTTGAATCATTGCGCGCGCTGCTGTTGTTTTCCCTACATTCGTATCTGTCCCTGCGACAAAAAAGCTACTCATTTTTTTCTCCTTTAAAAAGTGCGGTGGATTTTAAAGGAATTTTTTATTTAATAATTTGAGATAACGCAAATTTTCACTTTTTTTATCTTATAAATAGACAAATTATTTGATCTCACTCAAGCTATTAAATAAACCATCATCTTGTTTTGCTATTTGTAAGTAAAATCCTTGGCGTTTAATTGTTTCCAATACTTCATTACAATCTACATTGTGTAGTGCTTTACGCCCAAGCAGATTAAACATCATCACTAATTCTGGTTTACCAAAATGTTCGAGTAAAACGCTGGGCACTGAAGAAAAATCCTCTCTATTAGCAACATAAAGGTAACTTCCTAACTTCTTTTTACTTTTATAAATGGCACATAGCATATTTAATTTCCCGAAATAAAAATCCGCACATTTTACGTGCGGATTACAATTTATCATTTCCTATTTTTGAACTGTAGCTAAAAATTCTTTACGAGTATCTCTATCTTCTAAGAATACGCCACCATAAGCAGATGTGACAGTATAACTATTCGTATCTCTAATACCACGCGCTTTCACACAGAAATGGGTCGCTTTCACATATACCGCCACATCATCGGTTTCAAGAATGGTTTGAAATGCTGTCAAAAGTTGCTCAGTTAAGCGTTCTTGAACCTGTGGACGTTGTGCAAAAAACGAGACAATTCGATTAATTTTAGAAAGACCAATCACCCAATCTTTTGGATAGTACGCCACACAAACTTTACCATCAATCGTCACAAAATGATGTTCACAAGTGCTTGTTAGCGTAATGTCATTCACTTGCACCATTTCGCTGACTTTCATTTGATTTTTGATTTTTGTCATCTTTGGAAAATTCGCATAATCCATTCCACTAAAAATCTCATCAATAAACATTTTAGCTAAACGATTTGGCGTTTCTTCTAAACTATCATCTCGCAAATCTAATCCAATCAGCTTCATTACTTCATTCATATGTTTTGCAATGCTTTCTCGGCGTTCATTTTTAGCCTGTGTTGGATCTATCATAGGTGTTTCAATACCTTTCTCAATCAAGGCATTTCTTACATTCTGCGCATCCTGTGAAATTTTATTCATCATCGTCTTTCCTAAAAAAATAATCGGCTATTCTAGCAAAGGATAATAGGATGGTAAAATGAGAAAAATTGCAAATTTGAATGAATTAGGCTTTAGATATAGAATAGCTGACAAATTTTATCAAATAAGGATTTTCTATGCTTACATTGGATCAAGCTCGCTCGAAAATGCTTGAACAGCTTCCCTTCCCGACTCAAACTGAATACCTAAATTTACAAGAAGCCGCCAATCGAATTTGTGCAGAAGATATTATTTCGCCTATCAATGTTCCCTCTTTCGATAACTCAGCAATGGATGGTTATGCTGTACGTTTATCGGATTTACAACAATCTTTAACCCTTTCAGTGGCAGGGAAATCTTTTGCAGGTAATCCATTCCAAGAGGAATGGCCATCAAAAAGTGCGGTCAGAATTATGACTGGCGCGATGATTCCTGAAGGCGCAGATGCAGTGATAATGCAAGAGCAAGTAACACTCAATGAAGACGGCACCATCACTTTTAGTGAATTACCTAAACCAAATCAAAACATCCGTCGTATTGGTGAAGATGTAAAAAAAGGGGATGTTGTATTAGAACAAGGCGCACCGCTCACCCCAGTTTCCTTGCCATTATTAGCCTCTCTAGGCATTGCAGAAGTAAAATGCTATCGTCAATTAAAAGTCGGTGTACTCTCAACTGGCGATGAACTTGTGGAAGTCGGCAAACCATTACAAAGTGGGCAAATCTACGATACCAATCGTTTCACTGTAAAATTATTACTCGAAAAACTAAACTGTGAAGTCATTGATTTAGGACTATTACCTGATAACGAAGCTGAATTTGAAAAAGCATTTATTGCCGCACAAAGCCAAGCCGATTTAGTGATTACCAGTGGCGGTGTTTCCGTTGGTGAAGCGGATTTCACTAAAGCAGTATTGGAAAAAGTAGGTCAAGTAAATTTCTGGAAAATTGCAATCAAACCCGGCAAACCATTCGCTTTTGGTAAATTAGAAAATGCTTGGTTCTGTGGTTTACCCGGCAATCCTGTTTCTGCATTAGTGACATTTTATCAACTTGTACAGCCATTAATCGCTAAACTGCAAGGGCAAAAACAATGGAAAAATCCACCGCACTTTTCAGCCATTGCTACAATGAATTTGAAAAAATCAGTGGGACGTTTAGACTTCCAACGGGGTTTTTATTACATCAATGAACAAGGTCAAATGGAAGTACAATCAGTTGGTTTTCAAGGCTCTCATCTCTTTAGTGCTTTTGTAAAAAGCAATTGTTTTATCGTGTTAGAACAAGAACGTGGCAATGTCTCTGCGGGCGAAACAGTGACAATTGAGCCTTTCAATCATTTATTAGGATAAAAAATGATCGAACTTAGTCACGAAGAAGAATTGCGTTATAACCGTCAAATTATTCTTAAAAGCGTAGATTTTGACGGGCAAGAAAAACTTAAAGCAAGCAAAATGCTGATCGTTGGGCTTGGTGGCTTAGGATGTGCAGCCAGCCAATATCTCGCAGCGGCAGGCGTTGGAAATTTAACACTGTTGGATTTCGATACAGTTTCGCTTTCGAATCTTCAACGCCAAGTCTTGCACTGCGATGCTCGCTTGAATATGCCCAAAGTGGAGTCAGCTAAAATTGCACTGGAACAAATCAATCCACATATAAACATAGAGACGATTAATGCGAAGTTAGACGAAGAAAAACTCGCAGAAATCATTCCGCACTTTGATATTGTTTTAGATTGTACAGACAATGTGGAAATCCGTAATCAATTGGATCGCCAATGTAATCATGCAAAAATTCCTCTTATTTCTGGCGCAGCGATTCGGATGGAAGGTCAGATTTCCATTTTCACTTATGAACCGAATACGCCTACTTATCGTGATCTCAGTAAATTATTTGGACAAAATGTATTAAGCTGTGTGGAAGCTGGCGTGCTTGCACCAATCGTCGGTATTGTGGGCTGCATTCAAGCCTTAGAAGCAATTAAAGTGCGGTTAAAAATCGGTAAGAATTTGTGTGGACGCTTATTGATGATTGATGGTTTTTCAATGAATATTCGAGAAATTAAACTTCCAACCAATATGGAATAAAACCCTTAAAAAGAGAAAAAAATTTAACCGCACTTTTATTAACCATAACCTTTACGACAAAATACTATGACAACAGAAATTAAAAAACTTGATCCCGATACAGCCATTGATATTGCTTACGATATTTTCTTAGAAATGGCTGGAGAAAATTTAGATCCTGCCGATATTCTTTTATTCAACCTACAATTTGAAGAACGCGGTGGTGTGGAATTTGTTGAAACCGCTGATAATTGGGAAGAAGAAATTGGTGTACTAATTGATCCTGAAGAATACGCTGAAGTGTGGGTGGGCTTAGTCAATGAGCAAGATGAAATGGATGATGTCTTTGCTAAATTCTTAATTTCTCACCGAGAAGAAGATCGCGAATTTCACGTTATTTGGAAAAAGTAACGATAACGTAAAAATAAGGGAAATCATCTGATTTCCCTTTTCCTTTCGCTTAAAATTAACAAGCCATCAAATTGGAAATAAAAAGCGGCTTAAAAATAAGCCGCTTGTCATCGTTATTTTTCAGCAAACACTCGAATTTGCTCTGCACCTAAATGCCCTGGTACGGTTTTTTTCAGGTTTAAATCGCTATCTAAAAAGAGATTGAACGGATAGCCACGCACTCTTGCTTTGTCAATGATTTCGCCTTTTTCATCTAAAAGTACCGTGATATTTTTATATTCTAATCCCTTGTACCACTCAATAAAATCAGCGGTGTCTTTTTCGCCTTTGTGATCGGGCGAAACGATGGTAATCACTTCAAAATTGCGATCTTTTTCCGCACTTAAATCATCAATTTCAGCTAATCCAGCCAAGCAAATCGGACACCAAGATGCCCACATTTTTACATACACAGGTTTGCCTTTATATTGGCTTAAAGTAACTGGCTGATTGTTTAAATCTTTGAGTTGCACATCTGCCAAATTAGTTTGTGCGAAAGCGTTTAGGCTAAATGCCATTAGAAATATTGATAGTAGTTTTTTCATTGCTTTTTTCCTTTTATAAATTTCTTTTGTTGAGGTTATGTTTTACGAAAAATTATTCGTAATTAATAAAATACCCATCACGATAATTAAAATTCCGCCACCGATTTTAAATTTGTCTAAGTGTTTATTTAACCCTTTGGCACGTTTGAGCAAGCTGTCAGATAAGAACGAAAACAGTACAAACGGGGTCGCAAGCCCTAAGACATAAACAAACATCATTGATGCACCGTAAAGTGCAGAGCCTTCATCGCCTGATAAAGCTAACACGGAAGCCAGAATCGGGCCAATACAAGGTGTCCAACCAAGACTAAAGGTTAAACCAAGAACAAATGCCTCAAGTGCGGTTGATTTTCCTGATGTTTTTATTTCCACCAATTTCGTGCGTTCCAACAAACCAATTTTGAAAATGCCAAGTTGATGAATACCCAAAATAATCACGATAACGCCAGCGATAATGCGGGTGGTGTTACTAAATAAAATATTCCCTAAAAAGCCAAAACTAAAGCCTAAACTGACAAATGTAAGGGAAAGCCCTAAAATAAATAAAAAAGTATTCAGGACTTTTTTACCGCCTTTACTCAAAATACCAAAATAAATTGGAATAATCGGGAAAATACAAGGCGAAAGAAAAGAAGCAAGCCCAGCTAAAAATACAGTTCCAATAAGGAGTTGCTGATCTAACATCCTACATCTCCTTATTTTTTAATGGATTGAATCAAATATCCATATCCTGCCTTTTCCATTTCTGCTAACGGAATAAATTTAATTGATGCACTGTTAATGCAATAACGCAAACCACCTTTATCTTTCGGGCCGTCATCAAAAACGTGACCCAAATGGGCATTGCCCGCACGACTTAACACCTCGGTACGTTGCATATTGAAGCTGTTATCGGTTTCATAATGCACTACATCTTTAATGATCGGTTTCGTAAAACTTGGCCAGCCACAACCTGATTCAAATTTATCATTTGAAGAGAAAACAGGCTCGCCTGTAGTGATATCAACATAAATACCTGGTTGGAAATTATCCCAATATTCGTTACTAAAAGAGCGTTCAGTATGTTTATTTTGAGTAACGGAATATTGCAACGGTGTCAATTTCGCTTTGAGTTCCGCATCACTCGGTTTCGGATAATCTTTCTCATCAATCACAGGTTCATCTGCTTTGCTAATATCAATATGGCAGTAGCCATTTGGATTTTTCTTCAAATAATCCTGATGATATTCTTCTGCTACGATGTAATTTTTAAGCGGTTGCACCTCAACTTGTACTGGTTTTTTATATTTGGTTTGAAGCTGGGCGAGTGCTTGTTCGATCACCGCTTTATCTGCTCCATCTTGATAATAAATCCCTGTGCGATATTGTCTGCCACGGTCGTTACCTTGTTTGTTTACACTGGTTGGATCAATCACTTTAAAATAATATTTAAGCAATTTATCTAACGAAATTTGGTTTGCATCGTAAGTGACTTTTACCGTTTCTGCGTGATCGGTTAGCCCAATCATCTGATAACTGGTTTTCTCAGTATTACCATTGGCATAGCCAGAAATCGCATCTTTCACACCGTGAATACGCTCCATATATGCTTCCATACCCCAAAAACAGCCGCCAGCAAGATAAATTTCTCGAATGTTTTGTGTATTTTCCATTGCCATTTTTTGTTCTCCAGATGATGATGTTGAATTTTGTATTGCTAAAGTTGGTGCTGCACAGCAAAGTGCGGTAATAAATAGAAATGTTTTTGATAGTTTCATTGTTTTTCCTTATGATGTGAAAATTAACGTTACATAAGGTTAGACGGCGGATAATTCGATTTCTTACAGATTTTTGTAAAATTTTTAAAGAAATTGACTAAAATCCATTGCTATAACCAATAATAAAGCGTTAAAACACTATTTATCCCTATTTTCTAAGGTAAAAAAATCTATATGCAATCATATTCCACTCCTTCGATTTATCACAAAGCGATTAGTTTTATGATGTCAGCGTACTTTTCCATTACTTTGATGAATGTATTTGTCAAAACCGCTTCTGAAACAATCCCTGCAAGTGAAACCTTATTTTCACGCTTTTTAATCGGCTTGCTTTTCTTACTTCCTTTTGTGATTAAAGATCGCGATTTTAAAGTGGATACTCGTCAATGGAAATTTTTAATCCTGCGTAATGCCGCGGGTGTATCGAATATGTTGATTAACTTTTATGTCGTGAAGTTCTTACCGCTTTCCATCGCTGTCTTATTGATGAATACCTCTGCCCTATTTATCCCGATTTTATTGCTTTTTTTCCATCAAAAAACACCGCTTAATGTGCTTTTATGTAGCTTAATCGGTTTTCTTGGCGTTTCCATTATTTTACTCACCAATCACAATGGCAATGTTGATCCTATTTATGTGCTGATTGGATTATCTGGTGCTGTATTAGCGGGAATGGCATTTATTGGCTTACAAGAATTAAACAAATACAACACACCAAAAAATATCGTATTTTATTTTCATCTGATTGGTACGTTCATGTTACCAGTCTTCTTTATTAACCAATGGAAAATCCCTAATTTATACGAGCTTGGCTTATTACTATTGGTGGGCGGTTTCGGATTGATTTTCCAATTATTACTCACGCGCGCTTTTAAATACGCACCCGCCAATATCATTACTCCTTTTGCTTTCACTGGCGTGGTTTTCTCTAGCGTTTTCGACTGGCTCTTTTGGCATCATACGCCTAACCTCTATTTTTGGCTCGGTGCAGTTATAATTGTGGGCGCAGTGAGTTTATTGGCGAAGCTGAAGAAATAAAACCTTTGAGATTACAAAATGCCGTATGGATAAGTTAGAAATACCGCTATAAAGTGCGGTCAAAATAGCGGATTTTTTAATACTTTCATCACTCTTAATGTGAATCTTTAAATTTCTTCATCATCATACTTAAGGTTTTGCAATTTCTTTGAAAACGACGACAACGCGAGCACATAGCTAAATGCACTTTTAGCCCTACTTTTTCTTGTATATCTAATGAACGTTCGTGCGATTCGGAAATCATTCGAGTGGCTTGGCGACAACGCATAATCTCTCCTAAAGTTTTTTTGAAAGACAGTTTTGCAACTGTAAACGAGCCCGATAAAGGGTGGTATGTAAATTAGACGAAGTTAAATGCGTTTCTTGACAAATTTCTTCAGATGAAAGATCTAAAAACTCTCGCATCATAAAAATTTTTGCCTGTTTGGCGGGTAAACAAGTCAAACAACTTTCAAAAATCAGCCAAAATTCATCGGAATAAACCGTTTCTTCTTCGCCTTGTAATTCACTCGGGTGATATTCTGGTTTCCAATGCCCCTTTTCATCAAAAAATGAATTATTAGTATTTTCATCTTCAAGTTCACTTTCTAAAACAAACCGCCCTTTCTGACGTAAATAATCAATAATCTTATTTTTAAGAATCGCAAAAATCCAAGTCTTAAATGCAGATTGACGCTTAAAATTAGCGATATTTTTGAATGCACTTAAAAAAGCTTCTTGTACTAAATCTTCAGCAAGATCGGCTTGATTTACTTGCAATTGTGCAAATGTCAGCATTTGAGTGCGAATTTGCTGAAGCTCAAGATCAGAAATAACATTCATTTTAATTCCTTTAAAACTTATGTAAGAAATGAAACTCACTTCTTTTAACAAACTAAGGTAGCTATTTTTACACTCAAAAAAGGAAATTTAAAATGAAAAATTTTATATTGAATCTATTTTGCGAAGTTAGGAAAAATCAGGTGTTTAAGAAAAGAATAATTGATACCGCTTTTTAACGTGATATTTGCTTGGTGTGTAGCCGACACCAATTGCCACTGCATTGCGGCTGCCATAACCGCCCACCGCTGCAGAAAAACTCGCTTTTCCAACCACTTGTGGTAAGACTAAACCAGAAAGGGCGTTAGCCGCCGCTAAACCACGTTCTAATTTACTGTCTAACTTACCAATTTTGCCATTTAACTCGTTAAAGCCTGATTGGAAATTTTACTATTAATTGTATTATTCTTTAAATGACCAATGATCAGGCTATACGCCCCAAGCTCTTTAATGCCGTAATTCGTACTAATTGAATTGTCACTCGCCGCAAAGGCTTGAGAAGAGATCAGCAAACTGCTGATAAGCTAAGATGTCGTGGTTAGCTTGACAGATGAAAAGAAAAGATTAACGTTGCTTGCTTGCTTGCTTGCTTGCTTGCTTGCTTGCTTGCTTGCTTGCTTGCTTGCAGAATTGTAATAAAACATATTATATCCTCCTAGGATAAAACAAAAAAGAAGCGTGACTTTACGTTAAATAAATTGATGTAAAGGAAATACAAATTTTTTCGTGCAAATTCCAATATTTAACTTTAAAATACTTGCCTCTGAACAAACATTCATTATAAATAAAAGTCACAATATTTATTTTATAAATAAAAAAGTGCGGTTAAAATCATCCGCACTTTTTAGTTCGTAGAAAGGAAAATTCAATGTTTAAAATGAAAAATATCACGCTTGCTTTGTTGATATCTGGTGCATTGGTGGGATGTGCCAATATTGGCGATTCTTATCAAGCAAGCCTTGAAGATTACAAGCAATATGAAGAAATTACCAAGCAATATAATGTAAAAGAAAATTGGTGGTCGTTATATGATGATGCGCAATTAAATCGCGTAGTAGAACAAGCATTAATAAACAACAAAGATTTAGCTAAAGCAGCCGTGGCGGTAAACCGTGCGCTTTATAGTGCGAATTTAGTGGGTGCAAATTTAGTGCCTGCATTTAATGGTTCAACTTCATCTGCGGCACAACGTCGAGTTGATATCAGTACAAACTCTGCCATTTCACACAAAGGTTCTTTAAATGTGAGCTATACATTAGATCTGTGGCAACGTTTGGCCAATACTGTTGATGCGGCGGAATGGTCGCACAAAGCAACTGCAGAAGATATGGAATCGGCTCGTTTATCATTAATCAATTCTGTAGTAACAACTTATTATCAAATTGCTTATTTAAATGATGCAATTAGCACAACCAACGAAACGATCAAATATTACACGGATATTGGCAATATTATGCAAACGCGTTTAGCGCAAGGCGTGGCTGATACAGCCAGCGTTGATCAAGCACAACAAGCCACATTAACGGCACGTAATAACAAATTAAATTTTGAAACCCAACGCAAAACAGCAGAACAAACACTGCGTAATCTTCTCAACCTAAAACCAAATGAAGCATTAAATATCACGTTCCCACATATTATGAATGTGAAAACAGCAGGCGTAAACTTAAACGTGCCTGTGTCTGTAATTGCAAATCGTCCTGATGTAAAAGCAGCACAATTCCGTTTAAGCAGTGCATTCAAAAATGCCAAAGCAACTCAAAAAAGTTGGTTCCCAGAGGTTAATTTAGGTGCAAGCCTTTCTTCAACAGCAAGCACGGTTGGTACGGCGTTACATAACCCTGTGGCTGCTGGCACAGTAGGAATTAGCCTACCGTTCTTAAATTGGAACACCGTAAAATGGAACGTTAAAATTTCTGAAGCTGACTATGAAACAGCTCGTTTAAATTACGAACAACGTATTACCACCGCTCTCAATAATGTGGATACCAACTATTTCGCATTTACCCAAGCGCAAAGTACATTAAGTAATTTACAGCAAACCCATAGTTACAATCAGCGTATCACACAATATTATCGAAACCGCTATAATGCGGGCGTATCCGAATTGCGCGAATGGTTAGTTGCAGCTAATACGGAAAAATCATCACAACTTGCGATTTTGAATGCAAAATATCAAGTGCTGCAAAGTGAAAATGCGGTATATAGCTCAATGGCGGGATATTATTTGTAAAAATCAAATTGGATTAATCTATAAAAAATCCCTGTTAAATTTCTTTAACAGGGATTTTGTTATTTAAATTAAACCTATTATTTTGTCGCTTCTTTCACTGAATCTACTGCTTGAGTTGCTTTTTCTGAAACCGCCTCTTTCATTTCACTTGCTTTTTCTGATGCTGCTTCTTTCATCTCACTTGCTTTTTCTGAAACTGCCTCTTTTATTTCAGTTGCTTTTTCTGATGCTGCTTCTTTCATCTCACTTGCTTTTTCTGATGCTGTTTCTTTCATTTCGCCTACTTTTTCTGATGCAGCTTCTTTCATCTCACTTGCTTTTTCTGAAACCGCCTCTTTTATTTCAGTTGCTTTTTCTGATGCTGCTTCTGTTGCTGATTTAATTACTTCTTTCGCATCTTCCACTTTCTCTGCTACTTTATTTTTCACGTCTGTAGAAAGCTGCTGTGCTTTTTCCTTTACTTCAGTCATTGTATTAGCTGCAGCATCTTTTGTTTCTGATGCGACTGATGCTACAGTTTGTTTCGTATCCTCAACTTTTTGTTTTGCTTCTTGCTTATCAAAACAACCTGTCACGGCTAAAGCTGAACCTAAAACCAATGCTAATGTTAATTTTTTCATTATTTTCTCCATAGAATAATTTGATTATTACAAAGCCCTATTACTTTGATGCAGTTTAGTTTACGGGAATTTTCATAAAAAGAAAAACAGTAATAGTAAAATTTTACCTTTCTTTAAAAAGATTACTTTATAAAACAACATCTAAGATATTGATTTTTAATAGATTATATAAAAAACCAATAAAAATTTTATTTTTTGTAAAAAAAGAATAGTTTATTTTAAATAAATTACAGGAGATGCTTGATGCATCAATATTTCTGACTTATTACCATCCCATAATAATTGAGCAATGGTTGCAGGATAAAATGGTATTGGATTTCTTTTTCCATACAGTTCAGCAACAATTTCTCCGACTAAGGGTAAATGAGAAATAATCAATACAGACTTAACCCCATCATGTTTCAGCACTTCTAAATAATCAATGACTGAATGCGCATATCCATAAGGCGTAATCCCCTCCCAAGTTTCAACGCTATTTTCTAACGCAAAATCAAACGCTTGATTAACTTGATGAAAAGTTTCTTGAGCTCTGACATAAGGGCTCACTAAAATACGGTCTAGTGAATTAATTACTAGCGTGCTTAAATGCTGTTTTAACCATTCTCCTTGAGAAAAAGCTTGTTTAATACCATAAGCAGTTAAGCGACGAGCCTTATCACTATTAGCCATTACTTCAGCCTCGCCATGACGCATAATAAAAATATTCATTTTGCTTTCCTAAGTATTTGATAAAAATAAACCGCACTAAATAAAGTGCGGTTAAAAAATTAGTGAGACTTAACTGCTTCTGCAATTTCTTCTGCACATTGTTGTGCAAGTTCAGCATCTTGGCATTCCACCATAACGCGAATAAGTGGTTCCGTACCCGATTTACGCAATAAAATACGACCTTTGCCTTCTAAACGTTTTTCAACGTCTGCAGCAACAGATTTCACGGCGTCACTTTCAAGTGGATTATCCCCACCTGCAAAACGTACATTGATTAACACTTGAGGGAATAATTTAACCGCACTCGCTAATTCATTTAATGATAATTTATGCTGAGCCATCGCCGCCAGTACAGCTAATGAAGCAACAATGCCATCACCCGTTGTATTCTTATCAGCAATGATAATATGTCCAGAATTTTCACCACCAAGCGTCCAATCATTTTCAACCATTTTTTCCAATACATAACGGTCGCCCACGTTTGCACGTAAGAAAGGAACGCCAAGCATTTTCAACGCAATTTCTAAGCTCATATTACTCATTAATGTGCCAACGACACCGCCTTTTAATTGACCAGAGCGCAATGCTTCACGCGCAATAATAAAGAGAATTTGGTCACCATCGACTTTATTTCCTAAATGATCGACCATCATAATGCGGTCACCATCGCCATCATAAGCTAAGCCAACGTCAGCTTTCATTTCAACTACTTTCGCTTGCAATGCAGTCACATCAGTTGCGCCACATTTTTCATTAATGTTTAAACCATTTGGATCCGTACCAATTTCAATGACTTCCGCACCAAGCTCTCTCAACACGTTAGGCGCAATATGATAGGTTGCACCATTTGCACAATCTACCACGATCTTATAACCTTCCAAGCCTAAATGAGCGGGGAATGTGCCTTTACAAAACTCAATGTAGCGTCCTGCTGCATCATTAATACGACTTGCTTTACCTAATTCTGCAGATTCCACACAATCCATCGGTTGCTCTAACATCGCTTCAATGGCTTCTTCAATTTCATCAGGCAATTTAGTGCCTTTTGCTGAAAAGAATTTAATGCCATTATCATAATAAGGATTATGAGAGGCTGAGATTACAATACCCGCTTCAGCACGGAAAGTTCTGGTTAAATAAGCAATAGCTGGTGTAGGCATAGGGCCAGTAAATGCAGCAGATAACCCCGCAGCAGCTAAACCTGCTTCAAGGGCTGATTCCAACATATATCCAGAAATTCGAGTATCTTTACCTATTAAAACCATTTTAGAACCTTGAGAAGCCAATACTTTTCCCGCAGCCCAGCCTAATTTTAATGCGAAATCTGGTGTAATTGGATAACTACCTACTTTTCCACGTACACCATCTGTTCCAAAATATTTACGATTTGCCATAATACAATTCCTTTAATTTTTTTATAAAACCATCAGGCATTTTCTGTTGCCTGCCAAACTTTGAGCATATCTGATGTTGCAGCAACATCATGTACGCGTAAAATTTTTGCACCTTTTTGCGCTGCAATAAGCGCACCTGCCGCACTACCTATCACTCTCTGATCGACGGGTTTATCAAGCACCGCACCAATCATTGATTTGCGAGATAATCCCGCTAACACAGGATATCCACTATGACAAAATTCATTCAGATTTTGTAATAATTGATAATTATGCTGTACAGACTTACCAAAACAAAATCCCATGTCCCAAATTAAGTTTTCTTTTTTAACACCAGCAGAAAGACATTCATTAGTACGTTTCTGTAAAAAAGCGAATACATCTTGTACGACATTCTCATAATGAGGATTTGCCTGCATCGTTCTAGGTTGCCCTTGCATATGCATGATACAAACAGGTAAAGCTAGTTTTACTGCGGTTTCTAACGCATTTGGCTCTTGCAAAGCACGAATATCATTAATCAAATCCATTCCAACACTTGCTGCTTCACGCATCACAACTGCTTTTGAAGAATCGACAGAAATCCAGCAATCAAAACGGCTTCGCACCGCCTCCACTACTGGCACAACACGATGCAATTCTTCTTGTTCAGAGACTTCATCCGCATCATTATAAAGGAATGACGGACGCGTAGATTCACCACCAATATCAATAATTGTCGCCCCTTCTTCCAACATTTTTTCAACTTGAAAAAGCGCTTTATCCAAGCTAAAAAACTGTCCGCTATCAGAAAAAGAATCAGGCGTAAAATTAAGAATCCCCATAATTTGAGGCACGCTTAAATCAAGACATTTATTATTTGCGTAAAGTTTCATAAAGTGCGGTTAATTTTTAGAGTGATTTTGGTGGGCGATTATAGCGAAATACATCCAAGAAAAAAATCATTAGGAAAAAATAAAGCCTTTCCGAAGAAAGGCTTTGATGAGTTAAACATTAAAATTGTCGGTATTTTCTACCGCACTTTCGGGCTTTGTATCATTCGTTGTTGAATTTGCATAAGCAGCCTGCTGAGTTTTCGGCTCTCCCCAACCTGATGGCGGTGTGACAGGTTCGCGATTCATCAATTGTTTAATTTGCTCTTCTTCAATGGTTTCATATTTGACTAACGCATCTTTCATCGCATGAAGAATATCCATATTGTCGATCAAAATCTCTCTTGCTCTCGCATAGTTACGATTTACAATTGCACGCACTTCTTCATCAATCGAATGTGCAGTTTCATCTGACATATGTTTCGCTTTCGCCATTGAACGACCTAAGAAAACCTCGCCCTCATCTTCTGTATAAAGAATCGGACCTAACTTTTCAGAGAATCCCCATTGCGTTACCATATTACGCGCAATATTAGTTGCGACTTTAATATCATTTGATGCACCTGTTGAGATATTTTCTTCGCCGTAAATCAAATCTTCTGCTAAACGCCCTGCATACAAGGTAGAAAGCTTACTTTCTAATTGTTTTTGGCTAATACTAATTTGATCGCCCTCAGGTAAGAAGAATGTCACACCCAAGGCACGTCCTCGAGGAATAATGGTCACTTTGTGAACAGGATCGTGTTCAGGCACTAAATAACCCACAATGGCGTGACCAGCTTCATGATAAGCAGTGGATTCTTTTTGCTTATCCGTCATAATCATAGTGCGACGCTCTGGCCCCATATTGATTTTATCTTTCGCTTTTTCAAACTCAAGCATGGTTACCGTACGTTTATTCACTCGAGCAGCAAACAAAGCCGCCTCATTGACTAAATTTGCTAAATCTGCACCAGAATAGCCCGGCGTACCACGCGCTAACGTCATTGCATCAACATCTTGCGCAACAGACACTTTACGCATATGCACTTTTAAGATTTGCTCACGACCTTTCACATCAGGTAAGCCAACAACTACTTGCCGGTCAAAACGGCCTGGACGAGTTAAAGCTGGATCAAGCACATCTGGACGGTTAGTTGCGGCAATAACAATTACACCGTCATTACCGCTAAAGCCATCCATTTCAACTAGCATTTGGTTTAAGGTTTGTTCACGCTCATCGTGTCCGCCGCCTAAGCCCGCACCACGTTGGCGACCCACTGCATCGATTTCATCAATGAAGATTAAGCAAGGTGCATTTTTCTTAGCCTGTTCAAACATATCACGTACACGTGATGCGCCAACACCTACAAACATTTCTACGAAATCAGAGCCAGAAATAGTGAAGAATGGAACTTTTGCCTCTCCCGCAATCGCACGAGCAAGTAAAGTTTTACCAGTACCTGGAGGCCCTACCATCAAAATACCTTTTGGAATTTTACCGCCCAAATTTTGGAATTTATTCGGATCACGCAAGAAATCAACGATTTCGCCCACTTCTTCTTTTGCTTCATCGCAACCAGCCACATCCGCAAAAGTCACCTTAATCTGATCTTGATTCAACATTTTGGCTCGGCTTTTACCAAAGCTCATCGCTTTGCCGCCACCGCCTTGCATCTGACGCATAAAGAATACCCATACACCAACAAGGAATAACATTGGGAACCAAGAAATTAAAATTTGGGATAAGAAACCACGTCTTTCAAATGGCGTGCCTTCCACTTTCACTTTTTTGCTTAATAAATCATCAAGCAATTTTTTATCTTCAAGTGGTGGCATTACGGTTGAATATTTAGAACCATCGGTTTTCGTTACCGTAATTTCATTGGCATCAAAACGTGCCGCTGTCACTTGTCCGTTGCTTACATCGTAAACAAAGGTTGTATAATCAGTAGAATTTTCTACCGAAGATGAATTGAAACTTTGGTATGCTGTCATCATAATGACTGCCACTACCACCCAAAGCACTAGATTTTTGACCATATCGTTCAAAGTCTAACCTACCTTTCCTAAGTTAAAAAATTTCGTCACAAGATACTACACATCATTAGCAATGAAAAGCTATCAAAGCAATTAACCTTTATAGCCTGTTGCCACAATATATACTTCACGAGATCGTCCACGTGATGCTTCAGGCTTACGCACTTTCACCACATTAAATAAAGAACGAATTTCTCTTAAATATTCATCAAAGCCTTCCCCTTGAAAAACTTTAACAACAAAACTTCCTTTGCTTGCCAAGACTTGTTTACACATATCTAAAGCAAGCTCGACCAAATACATTGCACGTGGAATATCCACTGATGGCATTCCACTAAAATTTGGTGCCATATCAGACATCACAACATCAACTTTATCTTCACCTACGCATGCTAATAAAGCATTCAAAACATTTTCATCACGGAAATCACCTTGTAGAAAATCAACGCCTACAATGGGATCCATTTCCAAAATATCACAAGCAATCACACGACCTTTGCCACCAATTTGGCTTACTACGTATTGTGACCAACCGCCTGGTGCGGCACCGAGATCGACCACTGTCATTCCCTGTTTAAATAATTTATCCGTTTGCTGAATTTCATCAATCTTAAAATAAGCGCGTGATCGCAACTTTTGCTTATGTGCTTTTTGCACAAATTGATCACTAAAATGTTCATTCAGCCAACGAGAAGAACTCGCTGAACGTTTTTTCTTTCCCATAATCTTCTATTTTTTGTAGTCGTTTCGCCTATATTTGGGTACAATCTGTCAAATTCAAGCCGAAGCTGATTGAAATCAGTAAAAAACATTGAGAAAATCAACCGCTCTTTTTTATTAGGAATCCTTATGACAACCTTATCAACCAAACAAAAACAATTTTTAAAAGGTCTTGCGCACCATCTTAACCCAGTCGTTATGCTTGGTGGAAATGGCTTAACCGAAGGTGTACTTGCTGAAATTGAAAATGCACTTAATCATCACGAACTCATTAAAGTAAAAGTTGCTGGTGCAGATCGTGAAACAAAACAACTTATTATCAATGCGATTGTGCGTGAAACTAAAGCAGCACAAGTACAAACTATCGGGCATATTTTGGTGCTTTATCGCCCAAGCGAAGAAGCAAAAATTCAGCTTCCACGCAAATAACAACAAAAGTGCGGTCATTTTCAACCGCACTTTTTTATTTAAATATAATTCACTTCAATAATATCAAATTCAACGACACCGCCAGGCGTTGTAATATTAACGGTATCATCTAATTCTTTACCAATTAAACCTCGCGCAATTGGTGAATTAACCGAAATTAAACCAGATTTAATATCAGCCTCATCATCGCCTACAATGCGATAAGTGACTTCTTCGTCTGTATTTGTATTTACAAGTACAACTGTTGCACCAAAAATCACTTTACCATTATTTGGCATTTTTGTGACATCAATAATTTGAGCATTACCAAGTTTACCTTCAATCTCTTGAATACGACCCTCACAAAAACCTTGTTGCTCACGCGCTGCGTGATATTCTGCATTTTCTTTTAAATCTCCGTGCTCGCGGGCTTCTGCTATGGCTTTAATAATTTCTGGACGACGTACATTTTTTAAGAAATCCAATTCTTCTCGTAATTGTTCTGCGCCACGCACAGTCATTGGAATTTGTTGCATTGTTTTTCCTTTTACTAAATAAAACAAAAACCACAGTAAAATTCTAAAATCTTACTGCAGTATTATCAAAAATAAACTTGAAATGAGAAAATGATTTACTCAATTTCATTCGGGGCTTATTATTGTTCGTCTAAAAAAAAATAGCAACCATAACAAACCTAATATGAAAAAATTATCTTCAATTTCTACCGCACTTGGTTCCTTTTTACTTTCAGTGAGTTTTAGCCTTCCAACCTTCGCCAATATTAATGTTTCAGATTTAACACAAAAACTGCCTGAAGGCTCTAACGTAGGTTTCATCGCCAAAAATATAAATCAAAACCAAATTATTGCTGATTATAATGGCTCAACCTTTATGCTTTCTGCAAGCACACAAAAAGTTTTTACAGCCGTTGCCGCTAAACTTGCATTAGGCGATCAATTCCAATTTGAGACCGCACTTTTGAGTAATGGGAAAATTCAAAGTGGGAATTTAGATGGTCACTTAATCGTGCGTTTCACAGGCGATCCTGATCTCACAAGAGGTCAGCTTTATAGCTTACTTGCCGAATTAAAAAAACAAGGCATCAAAAAAATTAATGGCGATTTAGTATTAGATACCTCTGTTTTTTCTAGTCACGACCGAGGATTAGGTTGGATTTGGAACGATCTCACAATGTGTTTCAACTCTCCACCAGCAGCTGCAAATATTGATAACAACTGTTTTTATGCGGAACTAGATGCGAATAAAAATCCAGGTGAAATAGTAAAAATTAATGTGCCTGCACAATTTCCAATTCAAGTGTTCGGACAAGTTTATGTAGCGGATAGCAATGAAGCACCTTATTGTCAGCTCGATGTTGTTGTACACGACAATAATCGCTATCAAGTAAAAGGATGTTTAGCCCGTCAATATAAACCTTTTGGCTTAAGTTTTGCCGTGCAAAATACGGATGCTTATGCTGCCGCGATTATTCAACGTCAATTAAGACAATTAGGTATTGAGTTCAATGGCAAAGTCTTGTTACCCCAAAAACCACAACAAGGTCAGCTATTAGCGAAACATTTATCAAAACCATTACCAGATTTATTGAAAAAAATGATGAAAAAATCCGATAACCAAATTGCCGATTCATTATTCCGAGCGGTGGCATTCAATTACTATAAACGCCCCGCCTCCTTTCAATTAGGCACATTAGCGGTTAAATCCATATTGCAAAAACAAGGAATTCGTTTTGGTAATAGCATTTTAGCCGATGGTTCGGGTCTATCTCGCCATAATCTTGTGGCACCTAAAACGATGCTATCCGTTTTAGAATACATCGCCAAAAACGAAGATAAACTACATTTAATGGAAACTTTCCCCATCGCAGGTGTAGATGGCACGATCAGTGGGCGAGGTGGATTAATTAGCCCGCCATTAGTGAAAAACGTGATTGCTAAAACTGGTTCTTTGAAAGGCGTTTATAACCTAGCTGGCTTTATGACAAATGCGCGAGGGGAAAAAGTGGCATTTGTACAATTTATTAATGGCTACTCAACTGGCGATTTGGAAAGCAAAACAAAACGTGCCCCATTAGTACAATTCGAGCGTAATTTATATAACGAACTCTATAAATATTAAGGTGCTGTAGTAGATAACAACTAAAAATCCTATTTAGGTTAGAATAAACCAATGAGAAAAAGTCACTTAAGCCAGCATAAATAAAATAAACTCATTGAACTGTTTGCCGTAGGTGTCACAGCAAGAACAGCCAGTAAATTGGTTAATGTAAACAAAAATACAGCCACTTATTACTTTCATCGATTACGCTTACTCATTTATCAAACAAGCCCACATTTGGAAATGTTTGAAGGCGAAATTGAAGCCGATGAAAGCTATTTCGGTAGTACTCGAAAAGGCAAACGTGGGCGCAGTGTTGCAGGGAAAGTCGCGGTATTCGGGCTTCTCAAATGAAATGGCAAGGTTTATACCGTCGTTGTCCCTAATGCGCAATCAGAGACATTATTGCCAATTATCCGAGAGAAAGTTAAGCCTGATAGCATTGTGTATACGGATACCTTTCGTGGTTATGATGTGCTTGATGTCAGTGAATTTAGCCATTTTCGCATCAATCACAGCACGCATTTTGCTGAAAATCACAACTACATAAACGGAATTGGGAATTTTTGGAATCACGCAAAACGCCATTTACAGAAGTTTAATGGCATTCCCAAAGAGCATTTTGAGCTGTATTTAAAAGAATGTGAATGGCGTTTTAACAACAGTGAAATAAAATCTCAAATTTCCATTTTAAAACAATTAGTTAAGGGGAGTTTGGTCTAGTGATCTAGTACAGCCCCATAAAAAAGCCCTCGATATTCGAGGGCTTGATTTTTTACTATCGTAATAAAAATTAGCGACGTAAACCTAAACGAGCGATAGTGCTTTGGTATAAAGCAAGATCAGTACGTTTTAAGTAGTCTAAAAGTTTACGACGACGAGAAACCATACGTAATAAACCACGACGACCATGGTGGTCTTTTTTGTGCTCTGCAAAGTGAGTTTGTAAGTGGTTGATTTGTGCAGTTAATAATGCGATTTGAACTTCAGAAGAACCGGTATCTTTCGCATCACGACCAAATTCAGCAACGATTGCTGCTTTTTTTTCAGTACTTAGAGACATTTTTTACTCCTAAAAGGTAGTGTTGTTAATACATCATTCGCCGATCTCTAACTCAGCGATGACAAGGAAATCGCATTCTAACGATGAATAAGTTCAAATGCAAGATAAAGATTAAAGTTACCACACTTTTCATTATTAGAAGCGAATACCAGATCCAATCCCCACACCTAATCCTACACCATTACTTCCACCACCAGCACTAACACCACCACCCACAGTACAAGCAGCTAATATGCCTGATAATGCAAAAATAAAAAATATTTTCTTCATCATTTTTTCTTTATCAAGAAAATTTCAAATAAGCGATAAATCGAAATTAAATCTGTCTTTGCAATAGGTTTAAAAGGCAATAAAAGATAATAAACCCAGCTAAAACGTTGCAAAAATACGATCATATTTTGCCAATTTTTCGCTTCACAATGTGTTTGATAATACAACGCTACTTTTTGAATAAAAGTGTCCGAAATATCTTCTTCTCGACATAAACTATCAAAGAAAAATAACATATCCCGAATAACTACCCAATTTTGATTTCGGCTATTTGAACGAGATTCAAAATCAAGAAAAGTAACTTTCCCTTTATCCCAAGTAATATCTCGAATAGCAGGACGACCATGCACCAAATTTTTAGCATGCAAATCAATCAAAGCGAGACAAGCATCATAAATAATTAAAAATTTCTGTTGTTCATCTATATTTTTATTACATAGCCATTGTGATACGGTAAGTCCCACATTCTCTAAAACAAAAAAATGATCACTATAATAAGAGACTTTTGGCACTGGCGCATTTTGTTCAGCAAGCTTCAATAAAGTATATAATTCATTTTTAAAAGATTTTTTAGGATGGGGTTTTAATAATAGCCAAATACCTTTCAATTTTTCAGGTTGCTTCAACCAATATTTTTTTCCTTCATATTGAAAAGGATAAATTCGTTCATCTCGATGTTTTGTTACCAGTTGCTTCACATATTCTTGAAAATCATCATTTACCATCATATTCCCACTACTTTAGTATATTATTTATAATTTAAATAGAAATTAATTTAATATTTTCTATAATAACGTTTATTAAAAACTTTAAAATAAACTTTATTTACCACTAATAAAATTAAAAAATAACAAGAATATTATAGATATTTTAAAAATTTATTACAATTTAATAAGTAAAAGTGCGGTGAAAATCTAAGAAAAACTTTCACCGCACTTTTGTATGAATTAATAAAGAAAAATTAAAATGTTGAGGTATCTTGGAATAGTCCCACTTTTAAATCTGTCGCGGTATAAATAACACGACCATCTACTTCAACTTCACCATCAGCCATTCCCATAACTAGTTTACGATTAATAACTCGTTTCATATGGATTCGGTACACCACTTTTTTAGCTGTTGGCAAAATTTGTCCTGTGAATTTAACTTCTCCAACGCCTAATGCTCGCCCTTTTCCTTTGCCACCAATCCAGCCTAAATAAAACCCAACAAGCTGCCACATCGCATCCAATCCTAAACAACCTGGCATTACTGGATCGCCAATGAAATGGCAACCAAAGAACGGCAATTCAGGTTTAATATCAAGTTCGGCTTCAATGTATCCTTTACCGAAAGCACCTGTTTCTTCATTCATTTCAATAATACGATCCATCATCAACATTGTTGGCGCGGGTAATTGCGGGCCTTCTTTACCAAATAATTCGCCGCGACCTGACGCGAGCAAATCATCATAAGAATAGCTACTTTTTTTATTAAGTGTACAAGCGTTTTGCATTTCAGATTCCTTTATATATGATAAATCCAGTTTATAACTGATATATCTATTTTAAAATGAACGCAGTAAACTGTAAATAGCTAACACTTGTTCGCAAAACTTGTCGGAGCAGTCACTCTTAGAAATTATAGAAAAAAAGAAAAGCGAAAAAATGCTCGCTTTTCTCTATTAGGAGCGGAAAAAATGCCAAAAACTTTTTCGTTCAGAATCGGCACGTCCCTCAATACGACGTTGAATAAGACGAGATAAAGGCTCAGTTTTTTCTGTATAATCTTTGTTTTCATCTAACAAATCACGCCCAAATAACAATTCACAAGCCTGATAAATATCTTCCACAGGATAAATAAAAAACTCGCCATTTTTTACCGCACTTTTCACTTCATTAGACAAACTCAGTTGCTGAATAGTCGTCATTGGAATGATTACACCTTGTTTTCCAGTCAAACCGCGACGTTGGCAAATAGTAAAAAAGCCTTCAATTTTATCATTTACACCACCAACAGAATGAACAAGTCCAAATTGATCAATCGATCCTGTAATTGCGATATGTTGAGGCAAAGGCAAATCAGCTAAAGCGCTTGCTAGCACACAGAAAATCGCCAAAGATGCACTATCACCATCAATTTCACCATAAGACTGTTCAAACACTAATGAGGCAGAAAATGGCAATTGCGAGGGCAAATCTAAGATATTGGAAAGGCAAGCTTGCGCAATCATCATGCCTTTACCGTGAATATTTCCCGCTAGTTCATTTTTTCTTTCAACATCAATCACTTCCCCATCGCCAAATTGCACAATACAACTAATACGCGAAGGTTCGCCGAAACATACTGGCGTACCAGGATATTCAATTACCGAAAGCCCATTAATTTGTCCAACAATTTCGCCTTGCGTTTCGACATAAACTTGCTCGTTTAAAATATCGGCATAAGTTTGTTCTTTTAAGAAACCATATTGTGCTAATTTTTGTTGAAAAATACCCTCAAAATCCACCGCACTTAATGCAGTTTTTTCAGCAAAAGTTGAAGCATCCTGTAATATTTCTTTTAATTTGAGAGGAGATGCATTAATTAAAAAGCGATTTTCACTTTCACGAACTAATAATTGATAGAGTTTATTTAAAGCAAGAAAATCTAGCTCAATATTTTGCTCTTGAGCCATTTGTTGTACATAACTCGCCCAAGTTTTTTGTTCCTCCACTTCAGCTACAGAAATATAACTTTCAATTTCAGCATAATCGGCGAAAGAATAAAGATTTTCTTCTAACTCAGCCAAAGTGGCTAATTCAGTACGATTACCAAGTACAATCACTTTTAAGTTCAGCGCATAGCTTGGTATATCACAAGGTAAATTTTTAAATGGATGGGCTGAATACCAGTCAAAAGTCTGGGTTTGCAGAATTTGTTTTAATCGCCCCCATAAATCAAATTGAGATAACAATGTTGCCGCACTTAAAATCAAAACGCCACCATTAGCCTTATGCACCAATCCCGGCACTAATTGAATATCTTGTGAACTTGGATGAATCCGAAAACTACCGAAAAGCTGGAATTGATCGCAATACAATGCACTTAACGCCTCTCCTTGACTAGCAAAATTATCATCTAAAGATTTTGCTGGCTCAGTATAAACATGAGGAAAAGAAAAAGAGTCGCCCTGCTCTATCACATAATTTACACCAAAAATTGACCGCACTTTATGATGATTTTGCGATATAAAATTTTGTAATAACTCCGCATATTCAACAGGTTCGCCCACTTTCATCATTAGTAAGGAACGTGTCGGATGACGTAAAAATAAATCGATAGCCTGTGTAGCATTCGGTTGTAACGCCCAGAAATTCACTGGTTCTAAAGGAAAATCTTGAATTACCAAATCAGGTTGTAATGCCTGCCAATTTAAAGATTGCTCAATAGCTTGTTGTTGAGAAAATAATGAACTCACGGCTGGTCTCTTTCTGGAAAAATTGACCACATTATCGCATATTTAATAGCCTTGTGAAAATCCACTAGAAAATCGGCATAAAAACACGTATATTAATGCAGTTACCACGTCACTCAATGATAAAAAATGAAATACCAAAAACTCGAAAATCAAGAAGCAAATTGGAAATGGATTTACCTAATTCGTAAACATCGCGAAGGGGAAAATATTACTCGCTACGAAGAACGTAGTTTGCAAGAAGCTAAAGCCCAAGAATTATTAGAATCCCAAAATTATCCTGAAAAAATTGAAGAATGGATTAAAAATCATCTTTCTCTAGCCTTACCCATTAAGCTTGATCAAGCTATTCGTGCACGCCGTAAACGCTTTTTTAATGGAGAAAAACAACATACAAAGAAAAAATCCATTGATTTGGAATATGCGGTTTGGCTACGTCTTTCTAAATATTCTCGAAAAATGAAGATGACACTTTCGGAAACAATTACCTATATGATTGACGAAAGAGAAAGCAAGGCACAATTTGAAAATCAAATGGCAGCAATGAAAACCAGTTTGAAGAATTTATTAAAATAATCTTCCCCAAAAGTTATTTTAAATGGAGATTATCTGATTGATTTATCTTCCAAATTTACCGCCTTTTACTAATTTAAATCTTCCAATAATTTTCCCAATCCGCTCTGGCGTTTGACGGTCTGGCGAATCGCTGTTTTCCATATTTTTTCATCGGCAAATACTGTGAGTTCTTTTTTCGCACGAGTGACGCCCGTGAAAACTAATTCTCGCGACAGTACTGGATTTACTTCTGTTGGAAGCACCATGACGGTATGTTTAAATTCTGAACCTTGAGATTTATGAATCGTCATCATAAAAGCGGGCTCATGCGCTGGAATTCGGCTTGTCAGCACTTCTCGATTGCCAAACCATACTTTGCCATTTGCCAAGCACAGGCCAATATCGCCGTTATAAAGGCGAACGTTATGATCGTTTTCAGTAATCATAATTGGCTTGCCGATATACCAATCTTGTTCATTACGGAACCAAAGCAATTTTTCCGCTCGCAACGCTAACGCGATTTCTTTATTGAGATTTTCAACACCTAAATCGCTATTACGAAGTGCGGTTAAAAACCTCACAGAATTAAATTGTGCTTGAATAGCTTCGGCATAGGAAATGCCTTGTTCATTTTTAGCGTTAGGATCAATTTTTTGTTTACGTAAATCGTCCAACATTTTTAAGAAAGTGCGGTAATTTTCCACCGCACTTTTCACCACTTGATTGACTGCATCGCTTTCATCATTTAGGGCATTAAAGTGCAATTCTTGCGGATAATGGTCAAATAACTCAAGGCTATCGTCTGCTTTGCCTTTTTGAATGAATTCAGCCAACTTGCCAATACCTGAATCTTTATCAAAACGGCGGCTTTCTGTTAGATGGCATAAACAATCACGTATTGGATTTGAACAATCAGCAGCTTCTACTTCGTAGCTTGTTGTCGCTTGTAAATACGTGGCTTGTTCATGACTATAAGGTTGATTAACAAATTGAGCCAATTCCCCCAATACAGCCCCCGCCTCAACAGAGGCTAATTGCGCCTGATCGCCTAATAAAATTAATCGAGTTTCGGGCTTTAACGCATTGATAAGTTTTGCCATCATCGGCAAATCAATCATTGATGTTTCATCAACAACTAACACATCTAATTGCAAAGGATTATGACTGTTATAGCGCGTGTAATCATTAAAGGCATTCACGCCTAGTAAACTATGCAAGGTGCTGGCTTTTTGTGGAATCGCATTGAAAAGTGAATTGGATAAATTCATTTTTTCTTGCATAAAACCTAACGCATTTTTAATCGACTCTTCCAAACGAGAGGCGGCTTTGCCAGTCGGCGCAACTAATTTGATATGTAATTTACAATCAAATAATTCTTGTAGAACGAGCAATAAACGAGTAACTGTCGTGGTTTTTCCTGTTCCTGGGCCGCCTGTAATAATCGAAAATGGACTTTTAATCGCTGTCGCCACTGCCACTTTTTGCCAATCTGTTTTTTCCTGTTTTTCAGGGAAATATTTCTCTAATTTTTGATGAATTTCATCATAAGAAAAGGCTAAAGTGCGGTATTTTTTTAAGGTATTTTTTATATATTGTGCGATGCGATATTCATCTTGCCAAGCGCGATAGAAATACAACGCGCCAAATTGAAATGCCATTGGTGCAATTTGATTGACGGGATCTTGCGTAAATGCCATATGCCCGCACAACGCATTTTGCCAATCTTCAACGGGTAAATAACCAATCTTTTCATGAATTTCAGCTAAATAATCTTCTTCCGTTGTACGATAAGCCAAGCCAAATAAATTATTTTCTAAATAGCGATCTAATTGGCTGCAAGTATTTCCCTGCGTATAACGCCAACTACAAAGTGCGGCTAATAATATAGCTAAATTTTTGATTGGTTCTGCATAATCCATATGACATTGTTTATCAGCTATCAACTTAGCAAAATAATAATCACCTTGAGAAAGAATGCCCTGCTCTTTAAGTTTTTGTAATACGGATAACATTAAAACACCCCGTCTAATTCTGTGATTAATTCAACGCTTGGATGATCGTAAAATACGCCAGATTGTGGCTCACCATTCATTCCACGTAAGAAAAGATAAAATACCCCGCCGAAATCTCGTGCATAATCGTAATGAGGCACAACACTTTGCAAATAACGATGTACTGCCAGCGTATAAATTAAATATTGCCAATCATAGTGACTGTGTAACATTTCTTTTTTCAATGCCTCTTGATTGTAATCAGCGAGAGTTGAACCTAAGAAATTAGATTTATAATCAACAAGATAATACTTTCCATTATGGCGGAAAACTAAGTCAATTGAACCTCTCACCATGCCCTGAATTTGTTCAAATTGAAGTGGCTCGCTTGACAAATGATGATGGGCTTTCAACGCGTGATTAAACGCTTCAACATCAAAATGTTCCCGAATAGCCAGATAAAATGGCATTTCTTTAATGCAATCTTTATTTGCCAAATCAGCTAATGCTATTCCTATTTCATGAGAAAGTGGCGTATGTGAAATCTGTTGTAGCCAATTTTGTAGCGGTTCTATAAAGGTTTCATCTAACTGTAAGGATTGTCTTAATTTGTCAATTTCTTCTGTATTTGCTAAATCAGAAAAATAGCAATTTTCAAAATGGCGATGCAATGCTGTCCCGACTTGTTTACCTCGTGGTAAATCTAAAATATTTGATTCATTTTCGTTTAAAAGTGCGGTGGACATTTCAATAGCATTTTGACTATCGTAATCTTTTGCGTCATCAAAAACAGCGTGTTTTTTACCCGCACTTTCAGTGAAATAATTTTGTCGGCGATGCGCTTGTTCAATTGAAGTAAAACTGGTTATTCGCCAATCTTGCTCAATATTGCCCGTAAATTCTGCGGCTTTAAGATCATCATTTTTTGTATTGATTGATAAAGCCGGAAAAGCCTCTAGATTTGGTTTAGTACAGATTTCCACATTATCTTGCATTTTTTCTTTAAAGGTTTGCAACAATGTTTCGGTATCTTTAGGCACTGATAACGCTATTTCCTTGCCTATTTCACCTTGGCTTAGTACATAATGCAAGGCATTCCATTTTTTATCAAATTGCGTAGGCAAAGCGAATGCCATTTGATATTTGGCACGCGTTAAAGCCACATAAAGTAAACGTAACTCTTCCGCAAAAGTTTCTTCACAAAGAGCGTTTAAATTGCGATTTTCTATATCCCATAAGGTTTCATCTCGTTCTTTAGAATAATAAATATTGATGTATTTTTTACTTGGATCTTTGCTCGGCGCAGCTAAAAATGGTAGCCAAACTAAATCATATTCTAAGCCTTTGGATTTATGGATACTCACGATTTTCACCAATTGGCGTTCGCTTTCTAAACGAATTTGAGCCTCTTGACGACCTTCGCCTTGAATTTGTTTTTCAAACCAACTGAGCAATGCCGCTTCACTTTCGTGTAGCGTGGCAGCTTGTTGTAAAATTTCTGCCAAATGTAGGAAATCCGTTAAATCTCGCTCGCCCGTGGCTTGGCTTAATAAGCGTTCTGAAATGTCTTGTTCCAATAAAATTTGATGTAACATTGCCAATATTCCTTGGCGTTGCCAAGTTTGTTGGTATTGAGCAAAGCTATCTGCCCAACGTTGCCAATCTGCTTCATTTTGCTGAATTTGATGAATATCCGCTGCATTTAAGCCAAAAAGTGCGGTCGCAATCGCGTTCAAAATTGGGCGTTCAGCCACATTCAAACAGGCTTTAAGCACCCAAGCTAATTCTTTCGCAACATTGCTATCAAATACGCTATTTTGATCAGAAAGATAAACCGACGCGATTCCCAATTTTTGCAATTCATTTTTTACTAAAGCCGCTTCATTTTTATCACGCACCAATACGGCAATATTCGCCGCTTGCAATGTTTTACAAGTATCTTCATTTTGAAAAACTGCCTGATTTTCTACCGCACTTTTTAGCCAATGTTGAATAGAAATAGCACATATTTTTGCCATTTCAGTTTTATTCACTTTGTCACTTTCAGTTAGATAAAAACGATAAGCTGGTTCGGCTTTGCCATTTAAATAAAATCGCAGATGATCATCACGAGAATCAACAGCAGTAAAGTTAATATTTTGATAAATAAATGGCGATTGAGGAAAATCGAATAAAGCATTTACGCCATCAACCAGATTCTTCTGTGAACGATAATTTTTAGTGAGTTCAAAGCGAGATTGAGCTTCGTCTGAGGCTTTTAAATAAGTAAAAATATCTGCACCACGGAAACGATAAATCGCCTGCTTCGGATCGCCAATCATAATGAAACCAGTATTTTTTTCGGGATTATCACGATAAATTTTTGAAAAAATAGCGTACTGTTGTGAATCCGTATCCTGAAATTCATCAATCATCGCAAAAGGATATTGGAAACGAATCATTTCCGCTAATTCATCTCCTTGCGCACCTTGCAAGGCTTCACAAAGCAAACGCAATAAATCATCAAAGGATTTTTCTTGATGATTAAGTTTATAGTCTAAAAGTTTTTGTTGTAGGCCTTGGCGATAATGATAAAGAGTGAGTTTGCTTAGTAAATCTGGTGTCATTAAGGCATTAACGCGCTTTTCAAGCTCTGCAAAAATCGGGGAATAAAAAGGCGTTGCGGGTTTTTTATCTTTATTTTTATCCGTTGATTCTTCGCAATTTTTCTCAATAGATGATTGTAGGAAATAGTCTTTCAATGTGGTATTAATTTGATAATCTCTAGGATTATTTGACCATTGATTGATTTTATTGATCCAATCCCCTAAACGCTTTACTTGGTACTTTTTACGATTTAACGATTTCAACTGATCTTTTGGATAATTTTTCTCCAGTTCATTGGTAATAATCGCTGAAATTTCATCCGCACTTTCTAACCAAAATGCCTTTAATTCATTCAACGCCTTTTGATACCCCCCCAGATATTGCTGTAAAAAGATTTGTATTGGTACAGATAACGCCTGTTTATTTTCAATCTCCACCTGCAAATCTTTACCTAAATCCGCTTTCAACAAAGACAACACATTTGCTGGTGATACTAATTCTGTCGCGATAAAATTCGCAGATTCAAAATCCAACGGATAAAAATGCTCTCGCCAAAATTCATTAGAAAAACGAACTAACAAATCAGATTGATCTTTAATTAATTCTAAATTGAAGTGAATGCCAGAATGGAAAGCATATTGCATCAACATACGGCGACAAAAGCCATGAATGGTATAAATCGCCGCTAAATCCATATTTTGCTCGGCTAATTTCAATCGATGAATTGCCTCAAAAATATCCAAATCCTGAGAAAGTGCGGTAAGAAATTCATCATTTTTAAATGCGGATTTATCTTGGGTTTCTGCAAAGGCTGTGAGTTTATCAATCGCATCTGTTATACGCTCACGAATTTTTTTCTTGAGTTCTTCTGTCGCCATTTCCGTAAAGGTTACCACCAGAATTTCTTCCACATTTAACGGACGAGAAAAATTATTTTCGCCAGCCTTTAATAAAAGTCGGAGATATAAAGATCCAATAGTGTAGGTTTTCCCCGTACCAGCGGATGCTTCGATTAAGCTAATTTGATTTAAAGGCAACGTGATGGGATTCAGTGGGATTGTTTCGGCCATAGATTTTAACAGATGAGAACTAATGGTATCATTTTACAAAATTTGAAGCCATAAATGCAAAAAAGGACGCTTTTCAGCGTCCTAATTCTTTATCTAAACTTTAAAAAATTAAAGTGCAGATTTTGCTTTTTCAACTAATGCAGCGAACGCTACTTTATCGAATACAGCGATATCAGCAAGAATCTTACGGTCGATTTCAACAGATGCTTTTTTCAAGCCGTTGATGAATTTGCTGTAAGATAAACCATTTTGACGCGCTGCAGCGTTGATACGTGCAATCCATAATTGACGGAATTGACGTTTACGTTGACGACGGTCACGATATGCGTATTGACCAGCTTTGATCACCGCTTGGAAAGCAACGCGATACACGCGTGAACGTGCACCATAATAACCTTTAGCAGCCTTAAGAACTTTCTTATGGCGTGCTCTTGCAATAACACCACGTTTTACACGAGCCATTATTTAATCTCCTATGTAATATTTTTCTAAAATGAACTAATCGTACGTTTTGCTTAAATAACGGCTTATGCGTATGGTAAGCAAGCTACTACTAAAACTTGGTCTGCTTTCGCAACCATTGATTTATGACGTAAATGACGTTTACGTTTAGTTGTTTTTTTAGTCAAAATATGACGTAAGTGAGATTGTTTACGCTTGAAACCACCAGAAGCAGTTTTTTTGAAGCGCTTCGCTGCGCCGCGTACTGTTTTGATTTTAGGCATTGTTAAAATAACTCCGCATTTTTCGTTTAAAACAACATAATCAGGCGAACTTAAAAAGTTACTTGGAAGCACTGATCATTTCCATCATAAGGCAAATTAAATTGCCTTTTCAAAAGCAGTTAGGCTGCGTAGTGTGCCCAACATGCAGTTGTCTTTTCATTTAAGTCAAACTTAAACAAAAAGATTTGCTGAGAAATCTCAACAAAATTCTTATTTTTTCTTCGGTGCTAACACCATTACAGCCTGACGGCCTTCTAATTTACCTGGTGCAGATTCAACGACAGAAATTTCAGCTAAATCATTTTTTACGCGCTCTAGGACATCAAAGCCAATGTCTTGGTGAGCCATTTCACGACCACGGAAACGCACGGTAATTTTTGCTTTGTCACCGTCTTCTAAGAAACGGATTAAGCTACGTAATTTAACTTGATAATCGCCTTCATCAGTGCCTGGGCGAAATTTAATTTCTTTAACTTGGACAACTTTTTGTTTTTTCTTTTGTTCTTTAGCGGTTTTACTTTTTTCGTAAAGGAATTTACCGTAGTTCATAATACGGCAAACAGGCGGTTCAGCATTTGGGCTAATTTCAACAAGATCAAGTTCTGCTTGCTCTGCCATTTCTAGGGCTTGTTGAATAGAAACAATTCCTGCTTGTTCCCCATTTTGGTCAATTAAACGAACTTCTTTTACACGAATCTCTTCATTAATACGGTTTGGGCGATTTACTGCCGGCGCTTTTTTTACGGTTTTAATAATCGTATTCCTTCTATTGGTTAATAGTAAAAATCTTTTCGCTAAAAATAAAAGATTTCAAATTTGTTGCCCGCAAGGAACGAGCAAAATCTTGCGAATTCTATAGTATTCACACCACTTATGCAACAAAATTTAGCCTTTAAGCAAAATTTCTACGCTTAAACTTTCGCCAAATTCAAGCAATTGATGAATACGTGCAGTTTCTAAACATAACATTGTTTGATAGCCTGTTTCAGTCATTCCACTCGTTTTCTTGTGCCAAGGATTCCAAAGGACAAATTGGCTTGCATTATGATGATGCAGTGCAATCGTACGATTGAAACTTTTATCTAGGATTTGATTCTGCATTTTTTCTGCGGAATAAATGCAATCAACATTTTCAGAAATGTGACGCGGTGACGGAACGTTTTCTTGTTGTTGGTTTAAGCTATTAAAACAAGTTTCAGGTAAACCTTGTACTTCCACTTGATTAATATCCCCAATATTGAAATAGGTATGCAACGCTACTTGTGCAGGTTCTTCGCCATAATGTGTGAAAGTTAAATGACATTTATCTGTGAACACCATTACAATTTTAGCTTCGATAATATTTAAATCAGAAAACAAGTCAAATTCTAACCGCACTTTATGTGCTGAAATATCGTAATGACTCAATTGCCATAAACGAATACGAGCTGTACCGTGCGCAGGTTGTTTTACGCCACCAAACCAAGGATAACAAATCGGTATACCACCACGAATAGCATTGCCATTTTCGAATGGTTCTACTTCACTTAACCATAATATATCTTGCTTCGCATTTTGTGGTTGCCAGCTAAGAAGTTGTGCGCCTTGTAAGGAAATTTTTGCTGAGCCAACAGCGTGTTTTAAATGAAGAACTGGAATATTATTATGTTGAACAAGATGAAGTTCTGGTGTCAGTGTTTTTAGTAATGTTGTTTTCATATTTATTCCTATAATTTTAAAGGTTCAGAGATAACAAAGGGCGTATTAGATACGCCCTTAATCTACGACTTTGGTTAAATTTCGTCAATAATTCGATAAACCCAATTTTCCAGTGGGTCATTCAGACGTTTCATCTCAGCACGCATTTCTTCTAACATCTCTTTTTTGATACTGTTATATTGTGAATCATAGAATAAATTATGCATTTCTTCTGGATCGTTACGTATATCATAAAGTTCACACACATCGGTCGCATTAAATACGAGTTTGTAATCTTTGCGACGCCACATACGTTGTTCAAAATACACAAAATGCCCAGCGAGCTGACCAAGCACACCTTTTCGTTGATTATCTTGGTGCTGGCGCATAATCGGGAGAATACTCTGCCCTTCAAAACTTTCTGGCACTTTTTGATTGGCTAAATCGAACACCGTTGAAGTTAAATCGTGAAGATAAACAAGGTTATCATCTTCTTGATTTACACGATTAGAGTTTGGATCTTTGATAATCATCGGAATGTTGTAGGTGGTATCAAACATAAACTCCCCTTTTTCAATCATTCGATGTGCGCCCATTGCATCGCCGTGATCTGCCGTAGCCACCAAGAAAGTGCGGTCATAAATTCCGCGTTTTTGAAGATAATCGAATAATTCACCGATCGCATCATCAATTAAGGTAATATAACCCCAGAATTTTGTGATGACTTCTTTCCAATGATCTTCGCTCGCCTCCCACATTCCCCACATTTTTGAAATTGTGCGGAAATGCCCTGGTTTCCCCTCTAATGGTTTAAAGAAACTTTTATCCAGTACCACATCTTCTTTTCAATACATTGAATAATAAGGTTCTGGCACGATACAAGGCGTGTGTGGCCCCCAGAAGTTTATCCATGCAAAAAATGGTTTGCCTTCATCTAATGATTCTTGAATATATTTTTTCGCTTCATCAATGATGAAATAAGGGATGGTTTGCTCTTTCGTGCCTGAGAGTAAACCGCAAAGTTCTTGTACTCGTAAATGCGGGTTATCACCAAAGTAGGCACGACTTACTTCTGGGATGTCATACCCCTTTTCTTCTAACCATTTTTTATAACGATTGGAATGTGTTGGCGGTTGGTTGAAGACTAAATTTTTATATACGCCACTACCAGGATAGCCATAACCATCAAAGTTATGCCCTTTAATCCCATAATCTTCAGGTACAGATTTCGTACCTACGTGCCACTTTCCTACAACATAAGTATTATAGCCAGCCAATTTACCGATATTCGGTTTTTCTTGGCTAATTTCGCCTATACCGCCCTTTTCCCCATTTTTAATAATGCCGTGAGAAGACGGCATTAATCCAGTAAAAAGTGAAGTGCGAGCAGGACCACAAACAGAAGCTGGCGTGAAAGCATTATTAAAGCGAACGCCCTCTTTTGCCAATCGATCTAAATTCTGGGTTTTCACAATTTGGTGACCATAAGCCCCCAACATATCTTTACGAATTTGGTCTAATAAAATGTAAATAATGTTCATTATTTCGCCTCTTTATTTCGTACAACAAATAACAGGATAATTTGTAACACCGCCCATACGCCAAGAACCATTGATGGATTACCATTTTCTGATGCCATACCAAGTGGCGAAAGGAATGTGTAAAGTGCGATTAAGCCTAAAATCAAGGATACGCTAGTCACTTTTAAATATTTCCAGTTGGTTAAATCTACGTCGCCTAAGTTTTCTTTGTTTTCAATGTAAGGTTCGCGGCGTAAGAATTGTCCTAAGATGAGCATTAATACAACATCAAATACGAATAATCCGCCCATAACATACACAAAGTTGATTTTGACATTAAACACCCAAACAATGCTGAAATACAAGATAACATGAGCAAGTAAAGCAATACGTGCCGCTTTGCCAGATACGGTTTTGTTAAACATACCCACGACAAATAAAGCAACGATTGGAATATTCACAAATCCTGCAAAACGTTTAGTGATTAAGAAGATGCCATCTGTACCAAACATAAGTAGTGGCGCGAAAATCATAGTAACAATTGCCATAATGGTAGACACTTTTTTCGCATAAGAAATTAATTCTTCTTCTGACCGCACTTTTTTACTGATAGATGGCAATAAATCTTTGCAGTAAATGGTTGCTGCTGAATTTAAGAATGAGTTAAAGGTACTTAAAATTGCGCCAAATAATGCAGCAATAAAGAAACCTTGCAACCAAATTGGCAATACTTTGTTTACGAGTAATGGATAAGACGCATCAATAGGATTGATACCCTCGCCTAAAATATGGAAACTCAATAAACCTGGAAGATTTAAAATAATCGGTAAAGTTAATAAAAATAATGCGGCAATCAAAATCCCTTTTTGACCAGATTTTAAGTCTTTTGCACCTAAACAACGTTGTACGATGGCTTGGTTCGTTGTCCAATAGAAAAAGTGAACCACCATAATACCGGTGAAAATCGTTGGCCAAGGTGTAGCGTCAGTTTCACTTCCTATAGCATTCCATTTTTCAATATGCGTTGTTGTGATTGTGTGTAAACCTTCGAAGAAACTACCATCGCCTAAATACATCAAGGCAAAGAATGGGACAAGCAATGCACCAATAACTAAAATAATCGCGTTAATGGTGTCAGATACTGCCACCGCTTTTAAACCACCCAAAATTGCATAAATCGCCCCAACAACGCCAATGGCAACAACTGTGTAAGTTATTGCAGCACCATAACTTAAACCAAATGCAGTTTCTAAGTTGAAGATTTTATTGAAAGCGATTGCACCTGTGTAAAGTGCGGTTGGAATTACGATGAAAAGATAAAATACTAAGAAAAGCGTGGACATAATCAAGCGAGTTTGACGGTCGAAACGGCTTTCAAAAAACTCCGGCACAGTGGTGTAACCGTTACGCAAATATTTCGGCAGCATATAAAGAGCCAAGAAACAAAGCGGAATAACCGTTGGAACTGTCCAAGCAATCACGGAAAAATTACCTTTATAGGACACCGCATTGACACCGATAAGTTGTTCAGTTGAAAGCGATGTCAGCACCATTGAGCAGCCAATTACTAAACCGCTTAACCCACGCCCTGCCAAAAAATACCCTTTTGAAGATTTTAAATCATCCCCTTTTGTTTTTAACCAAGAAACATACGCAACCACAGTGGTTACAATGAGGAAGCTGAGTATCGTCATAAGCATATATTATTCTCCCATATCGACTAACACAGCATAAAGATAATATAACGCTCTCTAAAGGGTTATGATAATTGTCATATTAAGATTGTGAGGTGGATCACAGAAATCATAATTGAAGATAAATTCAATGGTTTTTATTTTCTGTCAGTTTGAAAAAACTAATAAAAAAATGCGGTCAAAAAACCATAAAAATTATGACCGCACTTTGATCTGCACCCCAAAACCTAGACACCTAATTTGAGGTGCAGATCAAAGTGCGGTGTGTTTTTGTGGCATTTTTACCGCTTTACATTGGGCATAATAAGCACTTTTAGACACCTCAAAAAGCGCACAAAGTCGTTTGATCCAGCGCGATTTTAACGTCGTGACGGCTTGGTATTTTGCCTCTCGAGAGACATTAAAATCGCAATAGCTTTTTTAGAATTAGCTTGTATTCTTCCAATTCTTTGATGCGTTTTCCAACTCGTAAATGCGCTGTTGTTCGAGGGAAATCGGTTTACTGCGGGGTAAGATATAACCTTGATTCTTCGCTTCAATTTGGCTTATCCAACGATGCAATGCTGTTTCACCGATGTCTAATTCTCGACAGGCTTGCGAAACCGAATAACCACGTTCTTGAATCAATCTAACCGCTTCAGCTTTGAACTCCGGTCTGAAAAAACGTCTTGCTCTTTTCATTGTAAAATCCTCTTGTTGAGGATAGTTTTCCACCTATTGAGGACAGTGGGATTAGTATACCACTACACTTCCACCTCCTAATGGGTATAAGAAAAGCCCTGAAGGTTTCCCTTCAAGGCTTATATTATATTTCTTGCTGATTATATAGTACCACAGACTATAGATGGACATTCTAGAACATATATCTGATCTAGCATTTTGTAAATTAACACTACTTGATTGTTGTTAGCAGTTTTAACTCATATTCAACGATTAAATTTATTTTCCATAGAATTGGCAAACTTTACCAAGGATAACATAACAGGAACCTCAACCAGAACACCTACTACAGTTGTTAGCGTAGATCCTGATACTAGCCCAAATAGAGATATAGAAACTGCAACAGACAGTTCAAAAAAGTTAGATGCACCAATCATGCCACATGGAGCTGCAATTGAATATGGTAGCTTTGCTAAATATGCTATGAAAAATGTTATTGCAAATATAAACAAAGTTTGAATTATCAAAGGTATTGCAATAAGGATAATATTTAGTGGCTGATCCAATATCTTCTGTCCTTGAAATGAAAATATTATAATTAACGTCAACAATAATCCCATCATAGTGTATTTATCAAATGCAGGGATAAAAGTTTTATTTAGGTAGTCTTCCCCTTTATTTTTTATGATTATACTTCTAGTTACCATGCTTAAAATAAGAGGAACAACAATAAATAATACAATGGACAATAAAAGTGTTCCCCATGGAATATTTATATCCCCAACCTTTAATAAGAAGCTCACAATTGGTATATATGCAATCAAAATAATTAAGTCGTTACTCGCTACCTGTACTAAGGTATAACCACTATCACCTCTTGTTAACTTGCTCCATACAAATACCATTGCTGTACATGGTGCAGCGCCGAGTAAAACCGCCCCAGCTAAATATTCTGATGCCAATTCCTTATTAATAAATCCTTTATAAATAATAAAGAAAAATAAGGAAGCGATTAAATACATGGTAAGTGGCTTAATGATCCAATTTATAAACCATGTAATAAATAGACCTTTAGGATTTTTTCCTATGTCTTTTATACTCTTAAAATCAATTTTCAACATCATTGGATAAATCATTATCCAAAGTAAAATTGTTGTTGGTATAGACACGTTGTAGAACTCAAATTTTCCTAACCAATCTGGAATAGAAGGAAAATATTTCCCAATAAATATGCCTATTACCATACAAATTAACACCCAAAAAGTCAGGTTTTTCCCAAAAAAACCAATTCCATTTATTTTCTTCATTCCTAAATCTCCTCAACTTTCTCAATTAATTTATGAACCTTACTTTCAATCTCCTTAATGGTTTTTATAAACTCTTCATCATTTTTTCCCCTCTATATCTGATAAAGTCTATCACCACAAAGGTATTCTTTTGTCCATTCAATGACGGCTAGTTTTCCTGAAGTATGATCTAATATCTTGTTAATCCACTTAACTTCTTCATTTGCTTTAGCAGATAACATCTTGTTACTAGGATTTGCTTTATACAAGGATGAATTAACAATCCACCAATTTGTATGAATTGATGCCCTTGTTAGATCTTCTTCTAATCGATATGCCTCATAAAATGGGGTAGCCTCCGCCAAGCTAACGATTAATACTTCTGTCTCCTCTCCCCTTAATCTAGGTAACAAGTTTTTTACAGATTCAGGTACCTGTCCTTGTGTTCTTTGAACTTCTTGATGATAACTTAAAGTTGAGTCTAACAATAACAAGGTATGACCCGTAGGAGCTGTATCAATCACCACTATTTCATCGTCTGCTTTTTCCACGAGCTCTGCAAAAGCTCTAAATACAGCTATTTCCTGTGTACATGGTGATCTTAAATCTTCCTCAATGTAAGCGACATCATCCTCACTCATTGTTTTTCTTGCATTTCCAAGTACTTCATCTTGATATTTTTTTAATTCTTCTTTTTCATCAATATGACTCATAGATATTCCACTTGAACTATCTATCATAAATTTTATATGGTCAGCGGGATCTGTTGTAGCCAGGTGTACCTTTTTACCAAGTTTGCTTAGCTTGAGGGCAACAGAAGATGCAATAGTAGTCTTTCCTACACCGCCCTTGCCCATAGTAAAGATTACTTTTCTATTATTTTTTATAAGATCACTAACAACATCATCTAAATTAAAGAGTTTGCCTTTTACTTCCACTTTTTGTTCATTTATTTGATCTTTCTTAAGGAGATTTCTTATAGAGTCAATTCCAGTGATGTTGTATGATCTCAGGGCAATTGTGTAGGTATCAAACTCAGTTAACATCTCTGGCATATTTTCAAGGGCTAACTTTTGTTTGTTAAATATACTTTCAGATAAGTCATCATCATAATTTTCTAAGACACAATTAATCACTAATATTTGATTTTTTATTCCAATCTCAGATAGCTCCTTTGATGCTCTGGCTACCTCATTAAGTGGTGTTTTATCAGGCCTTGTAACTAATACTAGGGTTGTTAAACTCTTATCTGATAAATTTTCAACTGCCTTTTTATAGGTTTCTTTTTTAGTCTCTAATCCTGATAACTGCCCTAAACAGGATGCTCCATGCGTACTTTCACTGATAAAATCACTCCAAGCAGAAGGAAGCTGTAACATTCTAAGGGTATGACCTGTAGGTGCTGTATCAAATATAATATGGTTATAGTCTGTATTGAGCTTAGAATTTGTAATGAAATTAGAAAACTCATTAAAGGCAGCAATCTCTACTGTACAAGATCCAGATAGCTGTTCTTCCATATTCTCAATAACAGAATCAGGCAATTTGCCCCTAAAAGGTCCGACTACACTTTCTTTATAGTTATGTGCCGCTTCCAATGGATCTAGATTGATTACTTCTAAATTATCTACTCCTTTAATTGGCTTTGCTTTACCGTCTAATTCTGTTTCAAAAACATCTTGAAGATTTGAAGCAGGGTCTGTACTAATAAGTAGTACTTTCTTTCCTTCATCTGCTAAAGCCACTGCTGTTGCACAAGCTGTAGATGTTTTACCAACACCTCCCTTGCCTGTGAAAAATAGATATTTAGTTAATTTAATATTTGCAAGATTAAATTCCTTCATAATAAATCCCACCTTAGCAACAAGAGCTATTATTTCCACAGCACCCTTGATTTGGTTCTTCATCTTCACTACAGCAAGAATCATTACCTGAAGAACAACAGCTATTTTGGTTACTACTTTCAAGATAATCTTTAGCGATTTGTAAAAGTTCCATTATTTCTTCATTCTTTGGATATCTGCCTTCTATGACTATATCGTCGTCCACAAGGATTAATGGCAGCCTATCGATTCCATTTTTATCCAAAGCATCTTTTACCTTGTTATTATTGATAAATGCCATTGGTTCACTTGATAAATTGTATCTTTCAATAGTGATACCATTTTTCTTCAAGTTGTTAATTACTGTTGAAATACGTACGAGTTCAGGATCGACATTAACTCCGCAAACACCTGTATCACAACACATAGCTGGTTCATAAATTGACATTCTTTTCATTTTTTACCCCTTTCTTCAATTTTTTGAATTAAACATTATTAATGCATCAACTTTTTTTGATGTGAAGAGTATTTTTTTAGTTACCCTTAAAGGTAACTAATTTCTTGCTGTAGATGATAAAAACATCTGTATTATTTTTTGTCTTCCTTGTTCAGATATCGTGTAGTAAACCCACTTGCCTTCTTCTCTTGCTGTAACAATTCCTGACTCTATCAATATTTTCATGTGGTATGACAAGCCTGATTGCGTTAAATCTAGTTTTTCTAGTAAAACACAGGCACATTCTTCCCCATTTTTTAATAAATCTAATATCTCTAGGCGAATCGCCACTGAAAAGGCTTTAAATATCTTTGCAGTTTTTACTAAATCTCTGTTCATAAAAGCTCTCATATCAAATTATTTTGATGTGTTTGTTGTATCACTAATTGTTCTTATTGACAAGTCTTATTTCGTGAGATATTAAAAATGCTTCAGGATAATCTTGTCATCTTATATTATTGTAATTATCGTAGATCGTTTGGCGACTTAGGCTTTCCATTTTGCTTAATAATTGCATTACTAACTTGTTCGCTTTTTCAGGTCGGTTACTATTGGAAATACCATCTGCCACGCCCACAATAAAGTGCGGTCGGTTTTCAAGACGTTTTTCAGTCGTTTTGAGTTTATATTGAAACACCGCCTCACCATTAAAAAGGACATCTTGGTTGTGTCGCTTGTTGCTACCAATTTGTTGGCAGAAGGTAATTTCGCAAAAATTTTCCATTATTCAACCGCTTGTTGAGAAGGATTTAGAAGACAATCAATCGCTTTTAGCGCATCTAACGCTTTCATTTCGAGACTTAAAAAGTACATTTTCGGCACGCCTGCATCTTGTGGGTTAATACGGATAAATCCCCCTTTTTTTGCTTTCGCCGTACGCTCAGAAAATCGACGCACAGTTGGAATGGCTTTCCCAGCTCCCAGTTCGATGACGACGAGATTTTGCACTTCTTTTAACCACGATTCTAACCGCACTTTTTTAAAATCCTGATATTGACTTGCATAACTCCAATCATTAAACATTAGTACATTTTGACGAGCAAAGCCCCCACAATAAGGACAATGTGGTTTTTCACTGGTTAAACATAAGTTTTTATTATCCACGACAGGTTGAAAACTTGATGCAGCCCAACTTAATCCTCGACAATTATTGACACACTGAAGACGCTCCAAAGTACCGTGTACTTCATAAACATGGCTATCATCAAAACCAGCCTTTTAAAAATGCCCATCAACATTACTGATAAAAACGAAATATCCATGAGATTTATCTCCCGCCCAGCGTTTTAAAATCTGATACCCTTCGTGAGGAATAGTATTTCGGTATTGAATTAATCGATGTCCATAAAACCAATAGGCAAGTTCCTGATTATGCTTATAAGCTAATGGCGTCGCGATGTCTTCAAAAGATATATTATGTTCTTTAAACATAGGATAAGCATTCCAAAATCCGCCAACGCTGCGAAAATCGGGCAGCCCAGAATCCACGCTCATACCCGCACCAGCTGTAATTAAAATGCCATCCGCTTTGCGGATAAGTTCCACAGCATAATTCAAATCATTTTTCATAATACTTTTCTCTGTCCATTTTTCATTGATGAAATAATACCCGCTTGTTCCAACTGTTCTAAAATTTACCCAGCTCGATTAAAACCCAACATAAATCTGCGTTGAATCATTGAGCAAGATGCAACTTTTTGTTGTTGCACATATTTTTTTACATCCTCAAAAAGTGGATCTCTTGCCATAATTACTTTCATTGCCATTATTTGCTCCTTTTTATTAATTAAAGGCTTGATAGATATGTAAGAAGTAAAAAATCTCCCTTTATGGAAAAATTATATGAAAGGAAGCGACAACTTGTGTCGTTTGCGAATATTGAAAGCGGTTATTTTTAGAAGATTTTTTGCAAATAAGATGATCTGTATTGCAATATGCATATTTATCTGGTTATATATACATGTTAGTTATTAAGGAAAATAATATGAATAACCAAAACCCGATTGAAATTTACCAAACTCAAGATGGCACAACGCAAGTGGAAGTGAGATTTGAAAATGACACCGTTTGGCTTTCCCAAGCGCAGATGGCTATGTTATTTGGTAAAGATATTCGCACCATCAATGAGCACATTACCAATATATTTGATGACGAAGAACTTGAGAAAGAATCAACTATCCGGAAATTCCGGATAGTTCGCCAAGAAGGTAAACGCCAAGTCAATCGTGAAATTGAGCATTATGATTTAGATATGATTATCTCTGTTGGCTATAGAGTAAAATCTAAACAAGGCATTAGTTTCCGCCGTTGGGCAACTGCACGTTTAAAAGAATATCTGACTCAAGGCTATACTATTAACCAAAAACGTTTACAGCAAAATGCTCACGAATTAGAACAAGCACTTGCGCTTATTCAAAAAACGGCAAATTCATCAGAATTAACGCTAGAAAGCGGTCGCGGATTAGTGGATATTGTCAGCCGTTATACGCATACGTTTTTATGGCTACAACAATATGATGAAGGTTTACTTGCCGAACCACAAACACAGCAAGGCGGTACATTACCGACTTATGCAGAAACCTGTTCTGCACTAGCAGAGTTAAAATCACAGCTGATGGCAAAAGGTGAAGCAAGTGATCTATTTGGACGTGAACGAGATAACGGCTTATCTGCGATTCTAGGCAATTTAGATCAAAGTGTATTTGGTGAACCTGCTTATCCAAGCATTGAAGCAAAAGCGGCACATTTACTTTATTTTGTCGTCAAGAATCATCCTTTTTCAGATGGTAATAAACGTAGTGGCGCATTTTTATTTGTAGATTTCTTACATAGAAATGGGCGTTTGTTTGATCATAATGGGCATCCAGTTATCAATGATACTGGGCTTGCAGCACTCACTTTATTAGTTGCTGAATCTGATCCGAAACAAAAAGAAACGCTTATTAGGCTTATTATGCACATGCTTAAGCAAAAACAAGAGAAGTAATGATAAATAGCGACCGAAGTCGCTATTTATCTATCAATGTTAAACTTAATAAAAAATTTATTTACATAATTCTTTTACTGACTCTACTAATGCTTCCATTTTGTCGTAAGAATTAATGCCACTTGGACCACCAAAAAACGGACAAACACAAATTAAAGTATCATTGTACTTGCGATAGAAGATATTAAATTCTTTCAACGCTTTAGTTTCATATACGGCTTCTCCAGTAAAAAACTTAAAGAAGTTATCTTTTTCAGTGACTCCCGTACAAATAATAACTTTAGGATTACATTCATCTATAAGTTGACGATAAAAAGCACCACGATTTTCAACACACCATTCTCTATATTGATCGAATGTTTCAAATCCTGTCATCTTAATGAATTGTTCATTCCATTGAATTGATGCTCTATTTTTGAAATTGATTGGTAGCATATTTAGTTTAAAACCAATACCCTGTGGATAAAGCACATTATAAGTACTAACAAAATACTCATAGCTTTCACCACTTTTCCAATCTAAATTATAGTAGTACCACAAAAACCAACATAATTTTTGATTATATTGCGTAGTCCAACTACCATCAAAATCGTCCTCTAACCAAGAGTGCGGTATTAATTTAGGGCTTAAACTAAATTTCTTATAAAAATCATCAGGAGAAGCTTCATCACCAATCCCCCATTCTAACCCACAAAACCAAACATCTGAGTTAGGATTTCCGCCATCTCCTCCAGCGAAGGATACTGCCACTTTTTTAAACTCTTCTGTTACCATTATTTTATCCTCATTATTTAAGTAGATTTGTCCAAATCCCTATGGTTTCTTCTTGAATTACGCCTTTTTCTTGACCTAATTTTATTGCCAGTTGCTGTAAACTTTTAGCCAACTCAGTATGACCGCAATAATTTAAACTACGAATGATGCGGGAAATCTTCTTACTTTCATGCCCAATATTGCGTAGCCAAACTTTACGTTCAGTTAATTCAGGTTTAGGGAATATTTTATTATCTTCACGATATAAACAGAAGTAATCCAGAATAATATCAATAGAATGTAAATATTTATTTTGAATTGCTTCATCTCCAATAAAAATAGCCAGGTCTTCTTCGTTAAAAACCGGTACTGAACGATTCCATTTGGAACTTTCAGTAACAGGTAAAAGCCAAGGAATATAAAAATAAGCATCGCCAATCATTCTTTTTGGCATTGCCCGCATATCTTGCAAAGATAAATTATGTTGGCTTTTTCTTTGTTCTAAATAAAATTCAATTACTGGATGCATACGTTTCTCGTTAATTCATCAGTCATACAGTATAGTGATATAAAACTCGCTATTTATGTGAAAAGTGCGGTCATTTTTCTATGAGTTTTTGGTGTTCTCTAATAACTCTGCCACCACTTTCGGCACACCCTCGCCTGCTTTTTCTTTTATTGCAATAACTTGCTTACGAACAAAGCCTGTATTTGGGTTAGGATCAATCAGATAAATTGGCGCTTTTCTTGGAGCTTCATTGACTAAGCCGTTGGCTGGATAAACTTGTAATGAAGTACCAATCACTAACACAACATCTGCTTGTTCCACAATATCAACCGCTCGTTCTAACATCGGCACCATTTCACCAAAAAAGACGATGTAAGGGCGCATTGGGTGTCCATTTGGATCTTTATCTTCTAATTTCTGATCACCAAAACAATCCACAATATAACTTTCATCAAAGCTACTGCGAGCTTTATTTAATTCACCGTGTAAATGCAACACCTTCGAGCTGCCGGCACGTTCATGTAAATCATCCACATTTTGCGTGATGATTCTTACATCATAGGCTTTTTCTAGTTCAACTAAGGCGAGATGCGCAGCGTTTGGCTTAGCTGCTGCCGCATTTTTACGGCGTTGGTTATAGAAATCAAGCACTTTCGCACGGTTCTTTTGCAAGGCTTCGGGCGTGCAAACTTCTTCTACTTTATGCCCTGCCCACAATCCATCTTCAGCTCTAAAAGTAGGAATACCACTTTCGGCACTAATTCCAGCTCCCGTTAATACCACGCAAATTGGTTTATTTTTCTCTGTCATTTTTCAGGCTCCTTTTATTAGCAAACTGTTCTGTACCAAAATGAACATGTTCACCTTGAAATTTACCAGCTCCATTTTTAGTGCGATCATCAATTAAATAATTGCCTTGGTTGAGATTTTTATGATGGGATAAAATCAATCGTTTGTATAAGGCTGAACCTTTTTCTTCACCGAAATAATGTTGAATCCATTTTACTTTATCACTCCAAACGGATGGATTATGCCAAGGCGCAGTAGAAAGCACATAAATATGATATTTTTTCATCAATTTATGCACAGCAGAAATCGCATTAGGCATTGGCTCCATTAAGCTAAAAATACCCTCTACTTCATCATATCGACCTTCGTACTCTTGCTTGGTTTTCTCATCTAATTTTGCAATACCAGACGGAAAATCAACCATCACATTATCCATATCAATATAAACAATTTTCTTCATTTTAATGTCCTCTCTGTTGATGGCTTAATGATAAAAGATGAAGCGACAATTTATGTCGTTAGGCATTTTCGTCTAAATAAGTGCGGTCAATTTCTTGGTAATCTTCACCAAAATGGGCTATCCACCATTCCAGCATAGCACTCTTAATCACGGTAGCGGAAATTTCATATTCAGTGCCACAATCTTTTACTGTTTGATCCATTGATAATGGTGTTTCTGTTAAAAAGCCACCAATATCTTTATTAATGCGGAAAGTTAATCGAATTTTTCGACCATAGGTAAAACCAAACTTTTGGCTTTCTACATAAGATTTCAAATTAAAATCAGGGCGTTCAAATATCATTGTACTCACTGTTACCTTAAGCAAGCGATGCAAAGCAAGGTGTAAAATATCGCCATTCTCATATTGTGCGACTAAATAGCTACTTGGTCCTTGTTGAACCAAAGCCAATGGCTTGACCTGTGCCTTATGTTCTTTACCGTGAATACTCCGATAATGCACCTGCAAAAATCGATTTTGATAAAGTGCGGTACTAATTTGAGAAAAAATTTCTGGATTGATTTTGGCAGGTAATAACGGCTGACTAGTTGGGGCAATAGCAACTTTATTAAGCCATTCTGCCCCTGATTTTTTATGGCTGTCATAAACCAAATTATATTCGGCCTGTTGAAAGAACGCCTCCATTGAGTTCATAATGCTAGAAGGCAAAATGCCATTGAGATATTGTTTAGCAAGCATAAGCACAAGTGATTGCTGTTCATTTAAAATCGGTAAATCCAAGCCTTTAGCATTTGATTTCCATCGATATCCATAAGGTTTATCACGCATATCTTGCTCAATTTCAAACTGTTGAGACAAACTTTCTAGCTGGCGTTGGATTGAACGAATATCACGTTGAACGCCAATATCAGCAAGTTTTTGTAAGATTTCTTCTGCGGTAATAAAACGAGTTTTTGGAATAAGGCGTAAAATTTCAAGTTGAATTTGAAGTGCGGTTAAGTTTGAGGGCATTTTTATCTCCCAAATTTGAAAAAAATCATTATAAAAAATGCTGGAAAATTCCAGCATTATATTTTCTAAATCCGTCTGACTTGCCAGAAGGCTTTTGACCAATAAGGGTTATTCATTGAAGAATAGACGACTCCCCCTCTGGTGGAAGCATGAAGGAATTTATCTTCTTTTACATAAATCCCCACATGATAACCATTAGGGCCTCGGCCAGTTTTAAAGAAAATTAAATCGCCAGTTTGAATATCTTCTTTGCGTACATGTTTACCATAATTAGCTTGTTCAACAGTGCTTCTAGGCAAACGAAGATTAAAACGATCGAAGAAAGTTTTCTGCACAAAACCAGAACAATCTACCCCACGGCGTGAAACACCGCCGAGCACATAAGGTGTACCTGCCCATTCATGTTGTTGTTCGCTCAACATGGCTATAGCCATAATAGGATCGCCGATTTGACCTTTATAGTTCATCGCATAATCATCGTTTTGAAAACTGGAACAAGCGAATAAAAACAGCGAGGCAGTAGCGATTAAAAATAATTTATATACTTTCATACCTTTTCATATGAAAAGTGCGGTAGAAATTCACCGCACTTTTTGTTGCTTACTATTTAGTTTTTTCTACACGGGCACGTAACTTTTGCCCAGGTTTAAATGTCACTACTCGGCGAGCAGAAACTGGCACAACATCACCTGTTTTTGGGTTACGCCCTGGGCGAGATGACTTATCACGTAGTTCAAAATTACCAAATCCTGATAATTTCACATCTTGACCAGATTCTAGCGATAAGCGGATCTCTTCCAAAAAGTTCTCCACTACATTTTTCGTATCTTGTTTAGATAAGTGATATTTATCGCTTAAATATTCAATAATATCAAGTTTAGTTATCGTAGCCATATTAATCCCTTAATTCAGCATTAAAGCGTTGTTTTACCTCCGCTAATACTGCTGAAATCACTGCATTAATTTCTTCATCTTCAAGTGTTTTTTCATTATCTTGGACTGTTAAGCTAATCGCTAAACTCTTATAGCCTTCAGCGACGCCCACACCTTGATATACATCGAACAAGTTCACTTGCACCAATTTTTCGCCACCTGCTTGTTTACATGCTGCGATTAATTCCCCTGCTGGTACGCTATCCGCGACGACTAAAGCTAAATCACGACGGTTTGCTGGGAATTTAGAAATTTCTTTTGCTTGCACCACATTACGTGCCGCAATTGCATTCCAAAGAATTTCAAATACAAAAGTTTTGCCATTTAAGCCAAGTTTTTGGCTAATAGATGGATGAATTGCACCAATAAAACCAATTTCTTGACTATCTAATTCAATAGCAGCAGATTGACCAGGATGTAATGCATCAAATTGTTTTGCAACAAAACGAACTCTATTACCACCTTCTGTTAAAGAAAGTACTGATTCTAAATCGCCTTTAAGATCAAAAAAATCTACAGATTCTGCTTTACCTGCCCAATGTTCAGATTTTGCCGTTCCAGTAATCACCGCACTTAAAACAAATTCTTGACGCACGCCAAATTCAGCATTGGCATCTGGCACAAAACGCAATCCAGTTTCAAATAAACGAACGCGAGATTGTTGGCGATTTTGGTTATAAAGCACTGCACCTAATAAACCACTCATTAAAGACACACGCATTGCGGACATTTCCACAGAAATTGGGTTTGGCAATATAAGTGCTTCTTGCTGTGGATGTAATAAACTTTGAATTTTTGGATCCACAAAGCTATAAGTAATAGCTTCTTGATAATCTGCATCCACAAGTGCGGTCTTAATTCGAGCTAAATCTAAATCAGATTCTTTGTGCTCACGCATGCGGAGATGCGCTAATGGTGCATTGTTTGGAATGCTGTTATAACCATAAATACGCGCCACTTCTTCAATTAAATCTTCTTCGATTTCAATATCAAAACGCCAGCTTGCAGAAGTTACCGTCCAAATATCATTTGCATAAGTAACATCAAAACCAAGACGGTGGAAAATTTCCGTTACGCTTCCTGTTTCAATATGATGACCTAAAAGTGCATCTAATTTACTACGGCGAAGTTGAACTGTATTGACTTTAGGAAGATGAGTTTCACTGCTTGCTTCACAAATCTCACCCGCTTCACCACCACAGATTTCAAGTAATAATGCGGTTGCTCGTTCCATTGCTTTACGCGCTAATTCAAAATCCACACCACGTTCAAAACGGTGCGATGCATCAGTATGTAAACCATATTGTCTTGCACGGCCTGCAATCGCTAATGGAGCGAAAAATGCGGATTCTAAAATCACATCTTTCGTTTCACTATTCACGCCACTTTCAGCACCACCAAAGATCCCTGCCATTGCTAAAGGCCCATTTTGGTCGGCAATTAATAACGTATTTGATTGAAGTTTTGCGGTTGAGCCATCTAATAATACTAATTCTTCCCCCTCTTTCGCTAAGCGAACTTGAACAGGTTGTGTAACTTTAGCTGCATCAAACGCGTGCATTGGCTGACCAAGCTCAAGCAAAATATAGTTAGTAATATCGACAATAGGATCGATAGAACGAATACCACAGCGACGCAATTTTTCTTGCATCCACATTGGCGATGGTGCTTTTACATTGGCGTTCTTTATCACACGTAATAAATAACGCGGGCAAGCTTCTGGTGCTTGTAAATCAATTTGAACTTTATCAGAAATTGTTGCTGGCACTGCTTCAAAGTGCGGTTGATTTACGAGTTGTTTATTTACCACACCAATTTCACGCGCAATACCTGCGATGCTCAAACAATCCGCACGGTTTGGCGTTAAGCTAATTTCGATGGCATTATCATCTAAAGCTAAATATTCACGTAAATCAGTACCAATTGGTGCATCAAGTGGCAATTCAATAATACCATCCGCTTCAACATCAATACCTAATTCAGAAAATGAACAAAGCATTCCTTCTGATGGTTGACCACGTAATTTAGTTTTCTTAATTTTGAAATCGCCAGGTAATACCGCACCTTCTGTTGCGCAAGCCACTTTTAAGCCTTGACGACAATTTGGTGCACCGCACACAATATCCAATAAACGATCGCCACCTACGTTCACTTTAGTTACACGTAATTTATCTGCATCTAGATGTTGTGCACATTCCACCACTTCACCAACAACGACACCATTAAATGTACCCGCAACGCTTTCCACGCCATCTACTTCTAAGCCAAGCATGGTAATTTGCTCGCATAATTGCTCGGTGGACACCGCAGGGTTCACCCATTCTCTTACCCACTGTTCACTAAATTTCATTTGTTGTTATCCTTTTAATTCAAATCCGAGAAATTACTTAAATTGTTTTAAGAAACGTAAGTCGTTTTCAAAGAACGAACGTAAATCTGTTACGTTATAACGTAACATTGTTAAACGCTCAACGCCCATCCCCACTGCAAAACCAGAATATTCATTCGGATCAATACCAACGTTACGCAACACATTTGGGTGCACCATACCGCAGCCCAACACTTCTAACCATTTACCGTTTTTACCCATCACATCCACTTCCGCTGAAGGCTCTGTGAATGGGAAATAAGATGGACGGAAACGCACTTGTAAATCTTCTTCAAAGAAAGCGCGTAAGAAATCGTGCAATAAACCTTTCAATTCGGTGAAATTTGCTTTTTTATCCACATAAAGTAGTTCAATTTGGTGGAACATTGGCGTATGCGTTTGATCGTAGTCATTACGATATACACGTCCTGGTGCCATAATGCGAATTGGTGGCTGCATTTTTTCCATAGTACGAATTTGCACGCCAGAAGTTTGAGTACGAAGTAATAATTCTGGATTAAACCAGAAAGTATCGTGATCGGCACGTGCTGGGTGATGTTTAGGAATATTTAACGCATCGAAGTTGTAATAATCACTTTCAATTTCAGGGCCATTTTCAACTGAAAAGCCAAGTTCTGAGAAAAATTTTGTTACACGATTAATCGTCATGGTAACTGGGTGTAAGCCACCTGTTTCAACTTTGCGACCTGGTAAACTGACATCTACACGTTCTTTTTCTAATTTTGCGTTAAGTTCAGCCTGTTCCCACTCCGTTTTTTTTGCATTTAAAAATTCTAACGCAGCTTGTTTTGCTTCGTTAATTTTTGCGCCCATCGCAGGACGTTCTTCTGCTGACACGTTACGCAATTCTTGCATTAATTGCGTAAAATGCCCTTTCTTACCAAAATATTCGACACGGATTTCATCCAAAGCCGTTAAACTTCTATCCTGAATGGATTCAATCGCTAATTTCGCTTTCTCAATAAGCTCGTTCAGATGTTGCATCGTTTCCCCTGCTTCTCTTTTCTCTATAAAATAAAAAACCGAGTAATGATAATACCAAGTCCTTAAAAAGTAAAAGAATAATGCGAAAAATCATTGGCTTATCAAAAATAAAAATGGAATAACGTATTCGCTATTCCATTTTTTCTTGTTACCAACAAAATCGTTCATTCACAAAATTTTCTGAACGCTCTTTTTGCCATTTTTCTTTATTTTTTGGATTAGCAAAAAAACGTGCTTGTTCCTGTAAACGTTGAACTAATTTTTCTTCTGCTTCTTTTAATGCTTTTTGACGATCTGTAAATTTTGCGGGCAATGCTGATAAGAAAATCACTTCATAAGGATGTGCAATTGTCCATTTCACCGCATTTTCGGCAGCACGACTTTGTTTATCAAAATCGCAAAACGCATAAGCATTAACAAACTGCCCTACAACATGGCTGAACCCTGTATTATCCTGCACCGTTTGTTTTGGTAAATCCAACACATAAAGTGCGGTGATCAAGCGGTTTTGCCCACGATAAAACCAAGTAACAGCTTCATCTCTTAAGCCAAAATCGTAAGCCCGAGCGGCTAACGTGAACATCGTCATGGGTGAAATACGAGACGGATTTTCTTCTACAAATTTTACCGCACTTTCATAACCTTTTAGCGTATTTTCACGTAGCATAGGATCAATTTCTTTATGTACAAATACATTTTCTGCTTTTCCATTTTCAGCAGAATAATAAGGTTTAATATAAACATCCACCGTCTTCACTGGTTCTTTACTAATAGAACTACAAGCAGTAATAAAAAGTGCGGTTATAAAACACAGTATTTTTAACATATGGATTTTCCTTATATAATGCCCAGCAAATTTCACTGCATTGTTATTATGAAAATTCATCTAATCTACAGTAAAACCACATTAGAATTCAATAATGAAACAAGTTTACTCGATCATCTCGAGAAAAATAATATTCATCATGAATATCAATGCCGTAGTGGCTATTGTGGTTCTTGTCGAGTGAAAATCAAAAAAGGCAAGGTATCCTATAAAGATACGCCCCTTGCCTTTATTCAACCTGATGAGATTTTGTTATGCTGTTGTCACGTAGAAAGTGACATTGAAATTGATTTATAAATTATTTAAATCTAATACATCGGTCATATCAAATAAGCCATTCGCTTTATTTTCTAACCATTTACCAGCACGCACTGCGCCATTAGCGAAAGTCATACGACTTGATGCTTTATGGGAAATCTCTACACGCTCACCAATATCTGCAAACCAAACCGTGTGTTCTCCTACTACATCCGAAGCACGAATAGTAGAAAAACCAATTTCATCGCGTTTACGTTCGCCTGTGATTCCTTCACGGCAGAAGACCCCGTGCGTTTTTAAATCGCGACCTAAGGTTTTTGCGATATGTTCGCCCATAGAAAGTGCGGTGCCAGATGGCGCATCGACTTTATGACGGTGATGTGCTTCGATCACTTCAATGTCGCAATAATCCCCCATCACTTTTGCCGCTTTTTCTAAAAGCTTGAAGACTAAATTCACGCCAACACTGAAATTTGATGCAAACACAATAGCAATTTTATCTGAAGCTGCTTTAATCACCGCTTTACCATTTTCATCAAAACCTGTTGTACCGATCACCATTTTTTTATTATTCGCTACGCAAAATGCAATATGTTCAAGTGTGCCTTCTGGTCGAGTGAAATCAATTAATAAATCGAATTTATCTTTTTGACTTTCAAGATCGTCTGAAACTGTTATACCAAATTGACCAATTCCCGCCAATTCCCCCGCATCCGTCCCGACTAAAGATGATCCTTTGCGTTCAAAAGCTGCACCTAGTTCTACTCCTTCCGCAGAATGAACCGCTTGAATTAATTGGCGCCCCATTCTTCCGCCAGCACCCGCAATTGCAATTTTTAATGTCATGTTACTTCCTTTTTTATTAATGAATTATTTCGTTGATGCCGTTATAAACAAGCACACAACCAAAAAATAAAAATACAATACCTGCCATATTATCAATATAACGGCTGTATTGACTGTATAAACGCTTGGCAATATTACGTGAAAAAATCAATGAAATCACATAAAAATAACAAAATGTTTCTACCACAATCACCATAAAAGCCAAAATGATTTGCCACATTTCAGTGATATTTACTAAGACAAGCGACATCACGCTACTAAAATACACCACGACTTTTGCATTGGATAAATTCACTAAAAGCCCTTTCACAATTTCTTTTTTGATCGTGGTTTGATGATTAAATTCAGTATTAGAGTGCGGTTCAAATTGGGCGTGTTTTTTGCTGCGGGCCATTAAAAAACCGATATATGCTAGGTAACTACCGCCTAGCAACATAATCACGCCATGTAATGCAGGAATAGTAACGAATAACACCGCCAATCCCAACATAGAAAGCATTCCCCAAAAGGCGATGCCAAGCGTTATACCTAAAATGCCACAAACTGTATTACGACGAGAGTTACTTGCCGCCATCCGACTTACATAGAAGAAATCAGGCCCCGGCGTCATTAATCCAAATAAATGCACAATGATTAAATTTAGCATCACAACATCCAATACTGAATAACAAATACGATAATCAAGGCATAAATTGCCGCTAATACATCATCGACCATAATGCCAAAACCACTTTCGAGTTTTTCGTCAAAATAACGAATTGGGAACGGTTTTAAAATATCGAAAAAGCGGAATAACGCAAAAGCAGCCAAAATCCATTGCCAAGATAATGACGGTATCGCTGCTAATACAATAAATACACCGACAAATTCATCCCAGACGATAGAACCATGATCGTGCACACCCATATCTGCTGTGGTTTTTTGACAAAGATAGCAACCGAGTAGAAAACAAAGTGCGGTAAAAATCAAAAAGGTTTTTACACCTAACAAAGAAAGTAAAATCACGCCTAACATTGTTCCGGCTAAACTCCCCCAAGTACCGGGAGCAGGATGAATTAAGCCCGAGCCAAAACCAACGGCAAGCAAATGAATAGGATTTAAAAGAGAGATTTTTTTAAGAGGATTATTTTCTGTCATTTTGATTCCTTAAAATGATCGAAACCGCTTGAACACGTAATATCCACAGGTTTTCCATCACGTAAAAAATGGGGCGAAAAGTCACCGCACTTTTCAATGATTTTACCAATACAAGTGCAAGGCACGTTCAGTTTTTTCAAGCGTAATTCTAATTCATCTTTAGATTCGGGCGGTATGGTAAAACAAAGTTCATAATCTTCTCCACCACTTAAGGCAAATTGTTCCGCTTGAGCGCGATCATGTTTTTGTAAAATCGATGATGAAAGAGGTAAAGCTGTAAGTTCAACTTCAGCACTACATTGGCTTCGATCAAGAATATGCCCTAAATCAGAAATTAGCCCATCGGAAAGATCAATGGAAGCATGAGCGATGCCAATTAACGCCCGCCCAAGTTCAATTCTAGGTGTGGGTCTAAGATGTCGTTGTTGCAAAAAAACATCATCAGAATCAACCGCACTTTTGCCCGATAAAATTTGTGTTAAACCAGCCGCACTATCGCCTAAAGTGCCTGAAACATAAATTAAATCACCAACTTGCGCTTTATGCCGACAAATTCCTTTGTATTTTTCAACAAAGCCTTGTGCAGTAATCGTAATAGACAAATTACCTTTTGTAGTATCACCACCAATTAATGTGACGTTGTATTGTTTTAACGTGTGCAATAAACTTTGACTAAATGGTGAAATCCAATTTTCATCTACGTTTGGCAAAGTTAATGCCAGAGAAACCCATTTGGGCTGTGCCCCCATTGCAGCAAGATCACTTAAATTTGTTGCAACCGCCTTATAAGCTAAATCTTCAGGTGAAATGGTTGGTAAAAAATGCGTATTTTCCACCATTGTATCGGTTGTAATGGCAAGCTGATAATTCTCTGGCACGGAAACCAGCGCACAATCGTCGCCAATAGATAATTGAACGGAATCATCAACTAATATTTGTTGCTGAAAATATCGTTTAATTAAATCAAATTCACCCATTGCCATTTTCACCTATCTTATAAAAGAAAAGGCACGCGTTAAAAACGCGCGCCATTCTCAGTTTAAAAGGATTATTTACGCCCTAATGCGGGTGCGATTTTATCAAGTACGCCATTGATATATTTATGGCTTTCATCTGCACCGAATACTTTTGCCACTTCAATCGCTTCATTGATAACCACTTTATATGGCACATCTAACTCGAAGCGCAATTCATAAACAGCCAAACGTAAAATTGCCGTTTCAATAGGATCAAGCTCATCAAAAGCGCGGTCAATATAAGGCGAAATTGAAAAATCAACGGTTTCAATATTTTCTATTGTTTGACGAAATAATTTACGGAAGTAAGGCTTATCTACCCCATCCATATCTTGATCTAACACAAAGGCTAATTCCACTTGTTCTGCAGTATTGCCAGATACGGCCCAAGAATACAAGGCTTGAACAGTACACTCACGTGCACGACGACGAGCAGAAGGCTTTTTCACTTGTTTTTGTTCTGTCATGATTTATGCCGCATCAATTTGTTGAATAAGATTAACCATTTCAAGTGCGGTTAAGGCTGCTTCTGCACCTTTATTTCCTGCTTTAGTACCAGCACGTTCAATCGCCTGTTCAATATTTTCTGTGGTTAATACACCAAAAGCGACAGGGATTTCAGCATCCATTGCAACTTTTCCTAAACCGCTGCTTGCTTCCCCTGCTACATATTCAAAATGTGCTGTACCACCACGGATAACTGTACCTAATGCCACAATCGCATCAAATTTTTTACTTTCAGCTAAACGACGAGCAACTAATGGCAACTCATACGCACCAGGAGCACGCACGATAGTGATATTTTCATCTTTCACTTGGCCGATACGTTTTAATGCATCAATTGCGCCTTCTAATAAACTTTCATTAATAAAACTGTTAAAACGAGCAATTGCTACTGCAACTTTTGCATTAGGTGCTGCGACTGAGCCTTCTAAAACTTTCATATTTTTTCCTATTATTAGCCATAATGATTTTGGCCCGGGATTTTAGCATAAAATCGCGTATATTCAATATTAATAAGGCTTTACCCTATTTTATTTAGGACCCATTTTTAAGGCTATTTTATTGTTCATAGCCCGCACCAACACTATATTTTTATGGAAAATTTCCTTCATTAAGGTAAACTATCGGCAATTTTATGTGAATTACATTCAGTTACAGAGGTTTAATATGTCTAAAGTGGCATCAATTGTTGATGTATTACAAGGGAAAGTGGCGATTGGTGAAATCGTCACTGTGCGTGGTTGGGTGCGTACCCGTCGCGATTCTAAAGCGGGCTTATCTTTCTTAGCGGTTTATGACGGTTCTTGCTTTGCTCCAATTCAAGCGATTATTAATAACGATATTGAAAATTACGAAAGCGAAATTTTACGTTTAACAACAGGCTGTTCTGTAATTGTAACAGGTAAAGTCGTTGAATCACCTGCAGAAGGACAAGCGGTTGAATTACAAGCAGAAAAAGTGGAAGTGACAGGGTTTGTTGAAGATCCAGATACTTACCCAATGGCAGCAAAACGCCACTCTATTGAATATTTACGCGAAGTAGCCCACTTACGCCCTCGTACCAATATTATTGGTGCGGTCGCACGTGTTCGCCATTGTTTATCTCAAGCAATTCACCGTTTCTTCCATGAGCAAGGCTTCTACTGGGTGGCAACCCCATTAATTACTGCATCAGACACTGAAGGTGCGGGTGAAATGTTCCGTGTTTCTACACTTGATTTAGAAAATCTTCCACGTGATGAAAATGGAAAAGTTGATTTCAGCCAAGATTTCTTCGGTAAAGAATCATTTTTAACGGTTTCAGGTCAGTTAAACGGCGAAACCTATGCTTGTGCATTAAGCAAAATTTATACTTTCGGCCCAACATTCCGTGCAGAAAACTCGAATACCACTCGTCACTTAGCTGAATTCTGGATGGTTGAACCAGAAGTTGCATTTGCAACTTTAGCGGATAACGCAAAACTTGCAGAAGATATGTTGAAATACGTATTCCGTGCAGTATTGGCTGAGCGTAAAGACGACTTACAATTCTTTGAAAAACATGTAGATAAAGATGTTATTATGCGTCTAGAAAACTTTGTAAACTCAGATTTTGCGCAAATTGACTATACTGATGCCATTGATGTGTTATTAAAATCTGGTAAGAAATTTGAATTCCCTGTTTCTTGGGGTATCGATCTTTCTTCTGAACACGAACGTTTCTTAGCGGAAGAATATTTCAAATCACCAGTTGTGGTGAAAAACTATCCAAAAGACATTAAAGCATTCTATATGCGTTTAAATGATGATGGAAAAACTGTGGCAGCAATGGATGTGTTAGCACCTGGAATTGGTGAAATCATCGGTGGTTCACAACGTGAAGAACGTTTAGACGTGCTTGATAAACGCATGGAAGAAATGGGATTAAATCCTGAAGATTACTGGTGGTATCGTGATCTGCGTAAATACGGCAGCGTACCACATTCTGGTTTTGGTCTTGGTTTTGAACGCTTAATCGTCTATGTAACTGGCGTGCAAAATATTCGTGATGTAATTCCATTCCCACGCGCGCCAAGAAATGCGAATTTCTAATTCAATTTAACTTTAATATTGACCGTACTTACCTAAAAGTGCGGTCAATTTTTTCAGAATTTTAAGGAAAGTAAAATGGATAAAATTAAACAACTCTTTGCCAACAATTACAGTTGGGCGCAAAGAATGAAGGAAGAAAATTCAACTTACTTCAAAGAACTTGCAGATCATCAAACACCACATTACCTTTGGATTGGTTGCTCTGATAGCCGTGTACCCGCAGAGAAATTGACGAATCTTGAACCAGGTGAATTATTTGTTCACCGTAATGTTGCTAACCAAGTAATTCACACCGATTTTAATTGCCTTTCTGTTGTGCAATATGCCGTCGATGTGCTTAAAATTGAACATATTATTATCTGTGGCCACACCAACTGCGGGGGTATTCATGCGGCGATGGCAGATAAAGATTTAGGGCTTATCAACAACTGGCTTCTTCATATTCGCGATATTTGGTTTAAACACGGTCATCTTCTCGGTAAACTTTCTCCAGAAAAACGTGCCGATATGCTAACTAAAATTAACGTAGCGGAACAGGTTTACAATCTAGGGCGCACATCAATTGTAAAAAGTGCTTGGGAACGCGGACAAAAACTCTCATTACACGGCTGGGTATATGATGTAAATGATGGATTTTTAGTGGATCAAGGCGTAATGGCAACCAGCAGAGAAACCCTTGAAATTTCTTATCGAAACGCTATCGCTCGTTTATCAATACTTGATGAAGAAAATATTTTGAAAAAAGATCATCTTGAAAATACATAAAAAAACGCCCTTTTGGGCGTTATTTTTTTAAGCTTTACCGTCAGCCAAATTTTTCTTTTCTTCTAATTCTTCCCAGCGTAAAAATGCTGTTTCTAATTCGGCTTCAGTATCCGCCAATGCTTTTAATTTAGCGTCGGTAATATCGTGAGCTTGTTGGAAAAATGCTGGATCGGCTATTTCAGCTTGAAGTACGGTGATTTTAGTTTCCAACTCTTCCAATAGTTGTGGCAGCTGTTCTAACTCACGTTGTTCTTTATAAGAAAGTTTCACGGATTTCGGCTTAGAAGTGCGGTCATTTTTCACCGCACTTTCTTCTTTTAGCGGTTCAGTTTTCTTCGCTTTAGCCTGCTCTTCCACTGCTTTACTTGCCCAGAAATTGGCTTGTTGCTGTTTCGCATCAAAGAATCCTCCCACATACTTATTCAAATGCCCTTCACCTTCGAATAAATAACATTCTGTCGCAGTATTATCGATAAATTGACGGTCGTGGCTCACAATTAACAATGTGCCTTGATAATCAGTCAAAATTTCTTCTAAAAGCTCCAATGTTTCTACATCAAGGTCATTGGTCGGTTCGTCAAGAATCAATAAATTATTTGGTTTGAGCAACAATTTTGCGAGTAATAAACGATTTCGTTCTCCCCCCGATAAGGCTTTAACTGACGTTCCTCACGCATCGCTTTTAATGCTCGCACTCGCCCTTCATTTCTTGTACGGCGAGCCTTGATACCTTGGCGAATCCACACTTCTTCCTGTGCAAGACGTTTATCAAATAATTCATTTTGCAAGGCTTCAACGCGTAGATTTTCTTCTTTCGTGGTTAAATATAAATCGTAATTGCCTAGATAAGACTGCAATTGACCGCGATCTAAATCCACAATGCGTGTTGCCATTTTGCGAATAAAAGAACGGTCATGGGAAATAAATACAAGGCTACCTTGGAAATCCAGTAAGAAATTTTCCAGCCATTCAATAGCTTCCACATCTAAGTGGTTGGTTGGTTCATCAAGTAATAACACATCAGGATCGCATACCAATGCGCGTGCTAGTGCCGCTTTGCGTAACCAACCGCCCGAAAGTGCGGATAATTTTGTGGTTCGATTTTGCATTATATTGCAGAAATTAGAAACGAATGTGGTAGTTATGCTTCTCACGGTCAAGATATAGAACACAAACAAATAAGTAGTGATCTTGCTTTATTTGTACTTCATTCAACCAATGCAATTTTAGGATTTATTCTACACTTTTACATTGCTACAAATGATTACCGTAGAAGTGAAAGGATACAATATGAAGATAATCAAAGAATCAACGAATTAATTGATGAGGCGTATGAAATGGAAACAATATATAAAATTTCATATTCACAAGCATTATTTGCTCAAGATCCTGATACCTATAGAGAAATGGTATTGGAGTTTGAGCAAATAGAATATGAACGGTTGATGGACACGCTCTAATTTCTTACAAGGTTCATTTCACCTATGCCAAATTTCCCCTAACCCCTCTTTGCTAAAGAGGGGGACTATTTGGAATGTTTAGCTGCAAGCGGTCGAATTAACAGAAAAATTATTCATGAAAACACCTAAACTAAAACTACGCTCAAGACCATTCCCCTCTTTTGTAAAGAGGGGTTAGGGGAGATTTAAACCACACACTAAGGAACTCATCATGCTCAACGAAAACGATATCGAACAACTCACTCTTCAACGCCTGCAATCCCTCGGTTGGGAATATCGCTACGGTAAAGACTTGCCTGTTCATTAGATAACTGAGTTAGATCCTGTTGCAAGATCGATGATGCGGAAAATTAACGCGGTAGGTTTCACAATATACTGGCTCTAACTCAATGGAAAGTAACTGGCGAAATTCAGCATAATCAAATCCTAGAGAAAGACCGCCAGCACCAGAAAATAAATCGAGATAAGTTAATGACATATAAAATTAAAATAATAAAAAACGAGAGATATTGTATTTCAGATAGAGCCTTTAACACAAGCAACCAAGCTTACTTAAAAAACACTAAACTAATTTTAATCCACGAAACTGTGGATAACCATCTAGTTATATCCCACTTCCCATTATATTTCGTTGTTTTTTATGATAAACAAGTTGCCCCCAACCTTTCACTTAATCTTTCAATAATTTAATTTTTTCAATCACGTTTGTTGTTGAACAACCATTTTCAAAGTTTAGCACTTTAACATCGCCACCGTTTGCCCAAACTTCTTTACTGCCTGCAATCTCTTCGGGTTTGTAATCTCCACCTTTGACTAAAAGATCTGGTAGAATTTCGCCGATTAAACGCTGTGGTGTGTCTTCGGTGAACGGCACCAACCAGTCCACGGATGCCAAACCAGCCAATACCGCCATACGGTTTTCAAGATTATTAATTGGACGACTTTCGCCTTTTAAGCGTTTAACAGAATCGTCGCTGTTTACCGCAACAATTAAACGATCGCCCAATTTGCGTGCATTTTCTAAATAAGAAATATGCCCTGGATGCAAAATATCGAAACAGCCATTAGTCATCACAATTTTTTCACCGCGTGCTTTAGCTTGTGCGACAGCATCTTTTAATTCTGCTTCACTCATAATGCCAAATCCAGTTTCAGGGCGAGCATGAATAGCATTTTCAAGTTCCACAGTCGAAACCGTTGAAGTCCCCAATTTACCCACCACAATTCCTGCGGCAACATTGGCTAGGTAACAAGATTCTTCGAAAGAACGTCCATCTGCTAATGTGGTTGCTAATACACTAATGACAGTGTCACCGGCTCCCGTCACATCAAACACTTCTTTTGCAACGGTTGGCAAATGATAAGGCTCTTGATTTGGGCGTAATAATGTCATGCCTTTTTCAGAACGCGTCACCAAAAGTGCGGTTAATTCAATATCAGAAATTAATTTTAAACCTTTCTTAATAATCTCTTCTTCTGTATTACATTTACCTACAACGGCTTCAAATTCAGACATATTGGGTGTCAATAATGTAGCCCCACGATAACGTTCAAAATCAGTTCCCTTTGGATCGATCAACACAGGCACATTCGCTTTGCGTGCAATTTGAATCATTTTCTGAACATCTTTAAGCGTGCCTTTGCCGTAATCAGAAAGAATCAAAGCACCGTAATTTTTCACCGCACTTTCTAACTTCGCTAATAAATCCTTGCAATCTACATTATTGAAATCTTCTTCAAAATCAAGGCGGAGCAGCTGTTGATGACGAGATAAAATACGTAATTTAGTAATGGTTGGATGGGTTTCTAATGCAACAAAATTACAATCAATCTTTTGTTTTTCTAATAAGTGGGAAAGTGCAGAACCTGTCTCATCTTGTCCAATCAATCCCATTAACTGAACGGGTACATTGAGTGAAGCAATATTCATCGCCACATTTGCAGCACCGCCCGCGCGTTCTTCATTTTCTTGTACGCGAACTACTGGCACTGGTGCTTCTGGTGAAATACGGTTGGTTGCACCGAACCAATAACGATCAAGCATCACATCGCCTAATACAAGTACTTTTGCTTGCTTAAATTCTGCTGAATATTGAGCCATTTTAAAATCTCTCTATTTGAATAACCAAAATTGTGGCGATTTTACCACAACTCAAATTTACGATAAACTACGCCCCTAACTTACGTGGAAAGAACAATGAAAAACGAAAAACTCCCTCAATTTCAACCGCACTTTTTAGCCCCAAAATACTGGCTTTTTTGGCTAGGCGTGGCAATTTGGCGAAGTATTTTATGTCTTCCCTATCCTATTTTGCGCCATATTGGTCATGGTTTCGGTTGGCTGTTTTCACATTTAAAAGTGGGTAAACGTCGAGCTGCCATTGCACGCCGTAATCTTGAACTTTGTTTCCCTGATATGCCTGAAAACGAACGTGAGACGATTTTGCAAGAAAATCTTCGTTCAGTAGGCATGGCAATTATCGAAACTGGCATGGCTTGGTTTTGGTCGGATTCACGTATCAAAAAATGGTCGAAAGTTGAAGGCTTACATTATCTAAAAGAAAATCAAAAAGATGGAATTGTTCTCGTCGGTGTTCATTTCTTAACGCTAGAACTTGGCGCACGCATCATTGGTTTACATCATCCTGGCATTGGTGTTTATCGTCCAAATGATAATCCTTTGCTTGATTGGCTACAAACACAAGGCCGTTTACGCTCCAATAAAGATATGCTTGATCGTAAAGATTTACGCGGAATGATCAAAGCTTTACGCCACGAAGAAACCATTTGGTATGCGCCTGATCACGATTACGGCAGAAAAAATGCCGTTTTTGTTCCTTTTTTTGCAGTACCTGACACTTGCACTACTACTGGTAGTTATTATTTATTGAAATCCTCGCAAAACAGCAAAGTGATTCCATTTGCGCCATTACGCAATAAAGATGGTTCAGGCTATACCGTGAGTATTTCAGCGCCTGTTGATTTTACGGATTTACAAGATGAAACGGCGATTGCTGCGCGAATGAATCAAATCGTAGAAAAGGAAATCATGAAGGGCATATCACAATATATGTGGCTACATCGCCGTTTTAAAACACGTCCAGATGAAAATACGCCTAGTTTATACGATTAAAAGTGCGGTCGAATATCACCGCACTTTTTGATAGAATTTTCTCAAATTAAAAAATTAACGAATAATCTCACCATGACAACCAATTATTCAGCTCAAGAAATTACCGTTCTTAAAGATCTCGAGCCAGTGCAAATTCGCCCGGGAATGTACACTGACACTACTCGCCCTAATCATTTAGCACAAGAAGTTATTGATAACAGCGTAGATGAAGCCCTTGCGGGTTTTGCCACAAAAATTGAAGTAATTTTACATCCAGATCAATCCATTGAAGTCACAGACAATGGTCGCGGTATGCCTGTGGATATTCATCCTACGGAAGGCGTTTCTGGCGTAGAAGTGATCCTGACTAAACTGCATGCTGGTGGTAAATTCTCCAATAAAAATTATGAATTTGCGGGAGGTTTACACGGAGTGGGGATTTCTGTGGTAAATGCGCTTTCTGAACGCGTGGATATTCAAGTTAAACGCAATGGTGAAGTGTATAAAATTGCCTTTGAAAACGGCAGTAAAGTAGAAGAATTGGAAGTTATCGGAACTTGTGGCAGACGCACAACGGGAACAACTGTTCACTTCAAACCGAATCCAAAATATTTTGACAGCGCAAAATTTTCCGTTAGCCGCCTACGCCATTTATTAAGAGCGAAAGGGGTACTCTGCTCAGGGCTTGAAATCAAATTCATTGATAAAGTAAACAATACTCAAGATATTTGGTTATATGAAGATGGGCTTTCCGATTACCTTATCGAAGCAGTAAATGGCTTTGAAACCCTTCCGGAAAAACCATTTGTTGGCGAATTTAAAGGAACAAATGAAGCGGTTAGCTGGGCATTACTTTGGTTGCCAGAAGGTGGCGAACTAATCGGCGAAAGCTACGTAAACTTAATTCCGACTATTCAAGGCGGAACGCATGTTAATGGCCTACGCCAAGGTTTATTAGATGCTATTCGTGAATTTTGCGAATTTAGAAACCTATTACCACGCGGGGTAAAACTTACCGCCGATGATATTTGGGATCGTTGTTCTTACATTCTTTCCCTTAAAATGCAGGATGCACAATTCGCAGGGCAAACAAAGGAACGCTTATCATCACGCCAAAGTGCGGTGTTTGTCAGCGGTGTTTTAAAAGATGCGTTCAGCCTATGGCTAAATCAAAATGTACAAGATGCTGAAAAATTAGCAGAAATTGCCATTAGTTCTGCACAACGCCGATTACGCGCCGCAAAAAAAGTCGTGCGAAAAAAACTCGTTAGTGGCCCAGCATTACCAGGAAAATTAGCTGATTGTGGCTCACAGGATTTAGAAAAAACGGAATTATTTTTAGTGGAGGGCGACTCTGCTGGCGGCTCAGCAAAACAAGCACGTGATCGCGAATATCAAGCGATTTTGCCATTACGTGGGAAAATTTTAAACACATGGGAAGTTTCCCCTGATCAAGTATTAGGTTCAACCGAAATTCACGATATCGCCGTGGCTCTAGGGATCGATCCTGACAGCAATGATTTATCACAACTTCGCTATGGTAAAGTCTGTATTCTCGCGGATGCTGACTCCGATGGTCTGCATATTGCCACCCTACTCTGCGCCCTGTTCTTACGTCATTTTCCGAAATTGGTACAAGACGGTCACGTTTACGTAGCAATGCCACCACTTTATCGCATTGACTTAAATAAAGAAGTCTTCTACGCATTAGATGAAAATGAAAAAGAGGCGATTTTAGATCGCTTGAAAAACAAAAAAGGCAAACCAAATGTTCAACGCTTTAAAGGTTTAGGTGAAATGAACCCATCGCAATTGCGTGAAACAACAATGGATCCTAATACGCGCCGTCTCGTTCAATTAACTTATGATTTAGGGGAAGATCAAGGCTCAGATACTTTAGAACTGATGGATATGTTATTAGCGAAAAAACGTTCCGAAGACCGTAAAAATTGGTTACAAGCGAAAGGCGATCAGGTTGATTTATCTGTTTAGACTAAATTAATCTCAGCAAATCTGAATTTTAATAAATTAAGAATATATCAATTAACAGAAACAAAAATGACAAATATCAACTATGAAGGCATTGAGCAAATGCCTCTACGCACCTTCACTGAAAAGGCTTATCTCAACTATTCTATGTATGTCATCATGGATCGTGCGTTGCCTTTTATCGGTGATGGTTTAAAACCCGTTCAACGTCGTATTGTATATGCGATGTCTGAACTTGGCTTAAATGCCACGGCAAAATACAAAAAATCTGCCCGTACCGTCGGTGATGTACTTGGTAAATTCCATCCACATGGTGACAGCGCTTGTTATGAAGCGATGGTGTTAATGGCACAACCCTTCTCTTATCGTTATCCGCTTGTAGATGGTCAAGGTAACTGGGGGGCGCCAGATGATCCAAAATCCTTCGCAGCCATGCGTTATACGGAATCTCGTCTATCTAAAATCTCTGAAATCTTGTTGAATGAACTCGGACAAGGAACTGTAGATTATCAACCAAACTTTGATGGAACCTTAGCTGAACCACAATATTTACCTGCTCGTTTACCGCATATTTTATTGAACGGCACAACAGGTATTGCGGTGGGGATGGCGACAGATATTCCACCACACAATATTAACGAAATTGCTGATGCAGCAGTAATGTTGTTAGATAATCCTAAAGCGAGATTAGATGATATACTTGAAATTGTTCAAGGCCCAGATTTTCCAACAGAAGCGGAAATTATTTCGCCAAAATCAGAAATTCGTAAAATTTATGAGCAAGGCCGTGGCTCAATAAAAATGCGTGCAATTTGGAAAAAAGAAGACGGCGAGATCATTATTTCTGCACTTCCACATCAATCTTCTCCCTCAAAAGTTATTGCACAAATAGCCGATCAAATGACAGCCAAAAAACTGCCAATGCTAGAAGATATTCGAGATGAAGCCGATCACGAAAACCCAATTCGCATTGTGCTAGTCCCTCGCTCAAATCGCGTCGATACTGATGCCTTAATGGCACATTTATTCGCGACCACAGATCTTGAAAAAAGCTACCGTGTAAATATGAATATGATCGGGCTTGATCATAAACCTGCGGTAAAAGGCTTATTAGAAATCTTAAATGAATGGCTCACTTTCCGTCGCACAACGGTCACTCGTCGCCTTCAATATCGCCTAGATAAAGTACTCTCTCGCTTGCATATTTTAGAAGGCTTGATGATAGCCTTTTTAAATATTGATGAAGTTATCGAAATTATACGCCACGAAGATGATCCAAAAGCAGAGCTTATGGCACGCTTTAATTTAAGCGATGAACAAGCCGATGCCATTTTAAATTTACGCTTACGTCATTTAGCGAAATTAGAAGAAAACCAACTCAAAGCTGAACAAGATGAACTTGAAAAAGAGCGGTTAAATTTAGAAGCAATTTTAGGATCAGAACGTCGCTTGAATACGCTTATCAAAAAAGAAATTCAAGAAGATGCGAAAAAATATGCCAGTCCACGTATGTCTCAACTGGTCGAACGTGAAGAAGCCAAAATGATCTCTGAAAGTGATATGACGCCAGCAGAACCAGTTACTGTCATCTTATCAGAAATGGGCTGGGTACGTTGTGCAAAAGGACACGATATTGATCCTAAATCATTAAGCTACAAAGCTGGCGATAGCTATCTAGCTCACGCTTGTGGCAAAAGTAATCAAGCCGTTGTATTCATTGATAGCACGGGGCGGAGTTATGCACTCGATCCGCTTTCATTGCCTTCCGCTCGCTCCCAAGGCGAACCACTTACAGGTAAACTCAATTTACCCACTGGTGCGACCATTGAATATGTTGTAATGGCCAGCGAACAGCAAGAATTATTGATGGCTTCTGATGCGGGATATGGTTTTATTTGTAAATTTGAAGATTTAATTGCACGTAACAAGGCTGGAAAAGCCTTGATTTCTTTACCAGAAAATGCCAAAGTGTTGAAGCCTAAAACATTGATAAATTCTACCGCACTTGTTGTCTCAATCACATCAGCAGGCAGAATGTTGATTTTTCCAGCACAGGATTTACCGGTATTATCAAAAGGTAAAGGCAATAAAATAATCACTATTCCCGCAGCGAATGCAAAAGATCGTAGCGAACTATTGACAAAATTATTGCTTATTTCAGATCAAGCAAGTCTTGAATTTTATTCTGGAAAACGAAAAATTGTATTAAAACCAGAAGATCTGCAAAAGTTCCGTGCAGAACGAGGCAGAAAAGGTTCGACATTACCACGTGGATTACATACCAATCTTGAAATTATGGTAGTCGAGCCGTAACACAACACATCACTTAAACATAACATAGGGAGATCCAATTTATGAGCTATACTTTTAGCACGTATGAAACCCTTGCATTAGCAAGCTTAGTTTTGCTATTGGGCTATTTTTTGGTTAAACGCATTAATGTATTAAAAACATTTAACATTCCAGAGCCAGTTGTTGGTGGCTTTATTGTTGCCATTGGTCTTTTAATTTGGCACAAAATTGATGGAACATCCTTTAACTTCGATAAAAATCTACAAACCACAATGATGTTAGTGTTTTTTACTTCTATCGGTTTAAGTGCCAACTTTTCCCGTCTAATTAAAGGTGGAAGGCCACTCGTTGTATTTCTATTCATTGCTGCATTATTAATCTTCGGACAAAACGTTATTGGCATTGCAAGTTCAATGGCATTAGGAATCCATCCTGCTTATGGCTTACTTGCAGGTTCAGTAACCTTAACAGGTGGTCACGGCACTGGAGCTGCTTGGGCGGATACATTTGCACATCAATTTAATCTACAAGGTGCAACTGAAATTGCCATTGCCTGTGCAACTTTCGGTTTAGTATTCGGTGGTATCATCGGTGGTCCTGTCGCTCGTTTCTTATTAAATCGCCAAAAACAAGGCGAAAATCCTGAAAATGATGAAGTTGATGACATTCAAGAAGCATTTGAACACCCAACTTATAAACGTAAAATTACTGCACGTTCATTAATTGAAACAATTGCAATGATTTCAGTATGTTTATTAATTGGTCAATATTTAGATGTACAAACAAAAGGTACTGCACTCCAATTACCAACTTTCGTATGGTGTTTATTCACTGGTGTTATTGTCCGCAATATTTTAACCAACATTTTCCGTTTCCAAGTAGCAGAATCCGCTATTGACGTATTAGGTAGCGTAGGCTTATCCATCTTTTTAGCAATTGCTTTAATGTCATTAAGACTTTGGGAACTTGCAGGTTTAGCAATTGACGTATTAATTGTTCTTGCTATTCAAGTAGCATTTATGGCTGCCTTTGCAATTTTCATTACTTATCGAGCAATGGGTAAAGATTACGATGCCGTCGTATTAAGTGCTGGACACTGTGGTTTTGGTTTAGGCGCAACCCCAACAGCAATCGCAAATATGCAAGCTGTCACCAGCCGTTTTGGACCATCGCACAAAGCATTTTTAATCGTTCCAATGGTCGGAGCATTCTTTATCGACTTAATCAACGCTGCGCTATTAAAATTTTCATTTGCAGTTGTAAATATGCTCGCGTAAAGTGCGGTTGAAATTGACAATGTTTTAGAGAAATGCCTTTATCTTGAATTGATAAAGGCATTTATTTCAATATAATCAATTATTTCAGCTGCAATATCAATCCCACTTGTTTTTTCAATCATTTCTAAGCCTGGGCTTGCATTCACTTCTAAAACCAATAATCCATTTTTTGAACGGATTAAATCCACGCCAGCTACATCTAAACCGATAGCTTTTGTTGCTTGAATGGCTATCTGCTTTTCTTCATCGCTTAGGGTAATTTTTTCGGTTTTTCCGCCACGATGGCAATTCGCCCGAAACTCACCATTTTGCCCAATTCTCTGCATCGTTGCTACCACTTGATCACCCATCACAAAACAACGAATATCCGCATTGCCCGCTTCTTCGATAAAATCTTGCTGTAGCATAGATATATTGGTTTGCTTAAAAGCTTCCATAATGCTCACCGCACTTTGTGGCTTTTCAGCTAAAATTACCCCAATTCCTTGTGAACCATTTAGCGTTTTTAAAATTGTCGGCGAACTGATATGAGGTGTCGTCGCATGAGCTTGCACTTCACTGCTACTTAAAAGTGAATTAGGAACAGGAACACCAGCCTTCAGCAAAAGTTGCAAACTTTTCCACTTATCACGTGCATTTAAAAATGCCTGAGATGAATTTAAACAAAAAGTCCCTTTGCCTTCAAAATGCTGTAAGACTGAACATCCCATTTGCGTACTCGTTGTGCCAAATCGAGGCAAAACTGCATCATAATCAGGCAATAAATAAGGTTTCGACTCTGAATTTTCTTGATGAAAAATCTGAAAGTGCGGTGGATTTTGCGAGAGTTTTAAGAAACAGTGATTCGGATCTAAAATATCCATCTCATGCCCTTGATGTTTAGCCGCTTCTTTTAAGCGTTGGCAACTATAAAGACGAGGTTCTCGGCAAAGCATTAATAATTTCATAACATTTAATTTATTATCTACGATGTTCCGTATATTACACGAATAAAAACGCTTTATGTAGATGATAAAAATCAGTAGAATTACCTAGAATTTTTAACTCAAAAAAGGAAATCTTATGTTCGTTGTTATTTTTGGTCGTCCTGGCTGCCCTTACTGTGTACGAGCAAAAAACCTTGCTGAAAAATTAAAAGGCGAAGTTGCTGATTTTGACTATCGTTATGTGGATATTCACGCAGAAGGCATTACTAAAGAAGATTTATCAAAATCTGTTGGTAAACCAGTAGAAACCGTACCACAAATTTTTATTGATGAAAAACCAATTGGTGGTTGCACTGATTTTGAAGCATTAATGAAAGAACAATTTGGTATCGTTGCTTAATTTTTCTTTTTAATTTATACAAAAAAGCCACTTTCAATCGAAAGTGGCTTTTTTCATAGAAGAGTTTTAACCGTTATAACGTTTAAAAATTAATGTCGCATTTGTACCACCAAAACCAAAGCTGTTTGACATGACAGTTTGTAATCCTGCATTTTCTTTTGTCTCAGTAACGATGTTGCAACCTTCAGCGGCTTCATCTAAGGTTTCGATATTAATACTTGGTGCAATAAAATCATTATCCAACATTAATAACGTGTAAATTGCTTCGTGTGCACCCGCCGCACCTAAAGAGTGACCAGTCATTGATTTAGTTGAAGAAATCGCTGGGATTTTGTCACCAAATACATTTTTGATTGCACCTAATTCTTTCACGTCACCTACTGGTGTAGATGTGCCATGTACGTTAATGTAATCAATTGGGGTATCGACAGTTGCCATTGCTTGTTTCATACAACGCTCTGCACCTTCACCACTTGGTGCAACCATATCGTAACCATCAGAAGTTGCGCCATAACCTACAATTTCAGCGTAGATTTTTGCACCACGAGCAAGTGCATGTTCTAATTCTTCCACAACCACAACAGCACCACCACCTGCAATAACGAAACCGTCACGATTTGCGTCATAAGCACGAGATGCTTTTTCTGGCGTTTCATTGTATTTAGTTGAAACTGCTCCCATTGCATCAAACTCAGTAGCACATTCCCAAGATAATTCTTCTGCACCACCAGCAAAAACGATATCTTGTTTGCCTAATTGAATTAATTCAACCGCATGACCAATACAATGTGCAGAGGTTGCACAAGCAGAACTCATAGAATAATTCACACCACGAATTTTATAAGGTGTAGCTAAACAAGCTGAAACACTTGATGCCATTGTTTTCGTTACAGCGTAAGGACCAATCGCTTTTACACCGCGAGGGCCACGAACCGCATCACACGCCACTAATTGATTATGTGCCGACCCCGTACCTGCGCCAATCACTAAGCCAGTACGATCATTAGAAACTTGATCTTCTGTTAAGCCTGCATCTTCAATCGCTTCACGCATAGAAAGATAAGCATAAGCCGCTGCATCACCCATAAAACGGAACACTTTACGATCAATGTGCTCGCTTGGGTTTAATTTGATTGTTCCGGCAACATGGCTACGCATATTCATTTCTACAAACTCAGGCACAACTTCAATACCTGATTTCCCTGCTTTTAATGAAGCCAATACTTCTTCTTTGTTGTTACCGATACTTGAAATAATCCCAAAGCCTGTAATTACAGTTCTTCTCATTGCTTCTTCCTTATTGTTTTATATGTAAAAATAACGACCCAAAATTACTACGAAATAAAAATATTTCAAGCAATAATTCATTTGTTCGACCAGTTCAGAAAATCGCGTTATTATACGCAAATTTCATTAGGCAAGGAAGGAATAAAAAATGACCTTTAGCATCCAACATGCTGAGATTCACTTCAATCAAAACCATATTCCCGTCTCAAATCAATTCGATGATGTCTATTTTTCTAACGAAAATGGATTGGCAGAAACAGATTATGTTTTTCTGCAAGGTAATCAACTTTGGGAACGTTGGATAACACACAAAGAAGCTAATTTTGTCATCGCTGAAACAGGGTTTGGTACAGGATTAAATTTCTTTGCGGCAACCAAATTGTTCCGTGAATTTCGCCAGCAACACGAGAATCATCCTTTAAAACGCCTAAATTTTATTTCCTTTGAAAAATATCCGCTAAAAATCACCGCACTTTCGCAATTGCATCTTGCCTATCCGCAGTTTGAAGATTTAAGCGCTCATTTGCAACGTTATTGGCCTTCATTGATTCTAGGTTGTCATCGTATTCATTTTGAAGAGACAACCTTAGATTTATGGTTCGGTGATGTATCAAAAAACTTGCCACAACTTGGCGATTATATGAATGAACGTATTGATGCTTGGTTTTTAGATGGCTTTGCGCCGAGTAAAAATCCTGAAATGTGGAATGATGATCTCTATAACTTAATGTTTCGTTTCACGAAACCCAATGGAACTTTTGCCACTTTCACCGCAGCAAGTGCAGTCAGAAAAGGACTTGAATCCGCAGGCTTTAACGTGACAAAACGTAAAGGCTTCGGCAAAAAGCGAGAATGTTTAAGTGGGCTAAAAATACAATCAAAATCTACCGCACTTTCAACACCTTGGTATCTTGCTCAGCCTGCGAAAATGGAAAAACAAGATGTCGCTATTATCGGCGGTGGTATTGCTTCTCTTTGTGCTGCCATTTCCTTAGTAAAACGTGGGGCAAAAGTCACCATTTATTGTGAAGATGACGCGCTCGCACTTAATGCCTCAGGCAATAAACAAGGTGCATTTTATCCGCAACTTAGCGATGATAATGCGCTTACCGTTGATTTTTACCTGCACGCTTTCAGTTACGGTCGCCAATTACTTGATTGGGCAATCGCACAAAACATCGAGTTTGAACATGAATTTTGTGGCGTGGCACTATGTGCTTACAACGAAAAAAGTGCGGTTAAATTAACAAAGATTTCTCAGCTTGGTTTGCCGAACGAAATCTTCCAAATGCTGAATGCTGAACAACTCAGTGAAAAAGTGGGATTACCGCTTAATTGCGAAGGCGGTTGGATTGAACAAGGGGCTTGGCTTGCACCAAGACAATTTGTTCAAAATGCCTTTTCATTTCTTGAAAAGCAGGGTGTCATCATTAAAACCGCACAAAAAATTACCGCACTTTCTCAGCTAGAAAAAGGTTGGGAACTAAAAAATATGCAAGGTCAAAAATACTGCCATGAAGTCGTCATTCTTGCGAACGGATATAAAATTACTGATTTTGTTCAAACAGAAAAGCTACCGCTCTACCCTATCCGCGGGCAAGTCAGCCAAATTCCAACATCAGAAAACTTACTCAAACTGAAATCTGTGCTTTGTTATGATGGCTATCTTACTCCAGCCAATCAATTAAAAACCTCACATTGCATCGGTGCAAGCCATGTTCGTGATAATGTTGATCGCCATTTTAGCGAACAAGAACAACAAGAAAACCAACAAAAACTCCAACAAAATATCGCCCAACCTTGGACTCAAGATGTGGATACATCAGGTAATCTCGCTCGTGTAGGCATTCGTTGCTCTGTAAGAGATCTTGCCCCAATGGTGGGAAACGTGCCTCATTTTGAACAGCAACAAGCGGATTATTACAATCTATTTAACCTCCGCCGCCGTAAACAACCTATTCAAAGTGCGGTCAATTTTGAAAATCTTTTCTTAACGGCAGCCTTAGGTTCTCGTGGGCTTACCTCTGCGCCACTCTTAGGCGAAACCTTAGCTTCAATCATTTATGGCGAGCCATTACCAATAAGCGAAGGCATATTACATAATCTTTCAGCTAACCGAGCTTGGGTAAAAAAGTGGTTGAAAGGTTCAAAAGTTGAATAAATTCATAAGATTCAGAGCCTTACAAAAATAACTTTAACATGTTAAAATCAAACAAAATTTAAATATAAAAATGAATACAAAAATGCTATGCAATCAATCAATCAATCAATCAATCAATCAATCAATCAATCAATCAATCAATCAA